>Ga0307985_10000157_pt1 | contig 39889 bp, 35 predicted proteins | sample EllFjometageno80_FD_203155 | JGI IMG/M metagenome (GOLD analysis project Ga0307985, IMG submission 203155) | Marine microbial communities from Ellis Fjord, Antarctic Ocean - #80 | ecosystem: Environmental > Aquatic > Marine > Unclassified | place: Southern Ocean | collected 2014-10-09 | reverse complement strand
TGAGTGGTACGAAGGCAGCTAGCGTGGTCATGGAAGAGGCCAGTACTGGCAGCAGCATGCGCTTGGCGCCATTCGCTGCTGCATCGGCAGGGCTCATCCCCTGTTCGAACAGGGTAACTGCGTCCTCACTAACTACGATGGCATCATCCACGACGATACCCAGTGCCATAATAAAAGCTATAAGAGCGACGATATTAATGCTGCCGCCGAAGACTCCATAGAAGATAAGTGTAGCGAAGAGGAAGCTGACGGGAATGCCCATCATCACCCACCAGCCAACTCTACCATTCAAGAAAAGGAATAGGGTGACTAGTACGAGGATAAGGCCAGAGGTGCCATTCTCGAAGATAACGCGTAGCTGTTCTTTTAGCAGCAGCCACGCTTCCTGATATTTGTGAATCTCAACACCACGGGGAAGGTTTGATTCAGTCTCTGCTATCCATTCGTTGACGATGCGCGCCGTGTCAATTGCGTCGGAGCTGGTCAGTCTGTACAACTCCATCTCGATAGCGACTTTTCCTTCACGATAAAGTGCTGGCTGTCCGACCTTGGGTCGCTTCTCGATAGTTGCGATATCTGTAAGCCGAGCCAATCGACCATCGGCCTCAACCGCAACTTGCATCTGTTCGAATTCTGATACTTCGCGCTTCTGATCTAGGCTGCGCAGTTGTATTTCAGCCTGACCTCGACCGACAGTGCCAGCCGGGGAGTTCGCGCTGCGCTGGCGTACCTCGCTCGCAATCTGCTCGAGATTTGTGTCTAGCTCAAGCAACCTGCTGCTGCTGACCTGGATCGCGATCTCTTCTTCTGGCATGCCGTCGAAGCGAATCTCCTCGATGCCGCGGGCATAGAGATCATCTTCCATCTCACGGACCAGTGGCATGAGTTCTTGTAGAGACCCGTCGGAGGAGATTGAGACAACGGCAATCTCTTCATAGTCGATCTCTTGGGAGATCTGAATAGGCTCCATGTCTGCTGGGAAGTTGCGAATCTGCGCTACGCGATTCTTCACAAAGTTTAAATTCTTGCTGATATCGGAGTCGAAGTAGAACACGGCGACTATCGTGGCCGATCCATTGCGACTGAAGGAACGGTAGCTCTCTAGGTCGGTCATGTTCGCAATCTGTTGCTCGACGGGAACGACGATGAGTTGCTCGATATCTTCGGCGGATGCGCCGGGCCAGTTCGCCTGAATCACAATAATTGGAAATTCCACGCTGGGATCGAGCTGCGTATTGATACGATCAGCCGCCCAAAGGCCGGACAGGATCATCATGATCATGACCAGGTTCGATGCCACCTTATGATTGGTGAACATATTGATGATGTTAGTCGATGCGCTCAATCTCTTATCTCAACCTGATTCTGTTTATTGTTAGATGTATGAGTTAGACGAAACAGATGCAATTAAGGTTACATTTGACCGCTCATTCCTTTAGTGGGCTTACACGATTCATGCCATGATCCTAAGCGGCTGAAATAATAGAAGATTTCCAAATCTCTCCGAATGGGGAGAGAGGTAGATAGACCAACTAATGTGAGATCTCGCTACTTTTTCTTCAGAGACCGAGCAAGATTATGCCGGCGAGAATCAGGCTTACGATGAGTACGCGGAGAGTTGAGAAGGCTTCTTTGATAAAGAGTACGGAGATCAGCATAGCGAATAAGACGCTGGTTTCTCTCAAGACAGCAACCGGTGCGATGCGTTCCTGACTAAATGCCCAGACGATGATTGCGTAGCCAGTGGTTGAGAGGAGGGAAACTAGAAGGCCGGTTCTCCATACGGTTTTTATCGTGTTGAAAAACACCTCACGAGGCCTCTGTGTATACGCGATTAGGGGGACTAGAAAACCATCGAGAAAAAACATCCATAGAATGAAACTCAGGTTGTTTCCCGACAAGCGAACACCGATTCCATCGACGAGGGAGTAGGCTGTTATACACAATCCGGTTAGCAGGGAATAGAAAAGGGCAGGGCGTGAGAGCCGCAGTACGCCAGCGCTTGTTTCGAGAGTGAGTCCCAGAATGCCGATGACGATTAATAGCATCCCAAAGAGCTCGGACGGCTGCATCGACTCATTCAATATCAAGAAGCTTAGAATGGCGGTAAGCAGCGGCGCCGATCCGCGCGAGAGCGGATAAACCTGTGCGAAGTCGCCGAGGCCATACGCTCTGACAAGTACCAGCATATAAAACGTATGCACACAGGCAGATAAAATCAGATAGGGCCAACTCTCAGGTGCTGGTAAGGGTAGGTAGAAAAGAATCGGTAGAGCCAGAACTGAAGTTGTTGCCGTGGTCACGCCCATTATGATGAGCCTGTCGCCACTCACTTTGATCATGGCATTCCAGGTGGCATGAAGCAGGGCAGAAAATAAGACCGCAGAAAGGATTAACGGCGACATCGAGGGAAATTCCAAGGGAGACGATCTGCTGGAATTTGCAAATCGTCTCATAGTAAAGTTTTGCGAGGCTGAATTGCTATCGCTTTGGTTTGATCTTTCTTTGGCCTAATCTAAGCGTTAAGCCTAAGCGCCGTACATGGTAGAGCCGCCCACTACCGTTCTAACAATCTCGATGTTCTTGATAGTGTCTGGGTCAACGTCGTGTGGGTTGTCAGCTAGGATTACAAAGTCGGCTAGCTTGCCGGCGGTGATGCTGCCCTTAATGTTCTCTTCGAAGGATGCGAAGGCGCCATTCATGGTGCAGATTTTTAGCGCCTGATCCAGGGTGATTCGCTGATTAGGTCCCCACACGCGGCCGTCGAAATCTTTTCTAGTCACCATGCTCTGCAATGCCATCAATGGCTCATAGGGTCCCGGCGTGTAGTCGGAGGCAGGTGCGACAGGAATGTCATAGTCGAGAAATGACTTGTGCGCAAACATCCAGGCCATCTTGTCCTGTCCGTACTCCACCCATTTGTTACCGTGATAGTGCACGTAGGTATAGAACGGTGCCGGAATGACACCTGCAGCCTTAATGCGTCGCAGGATGGAAGGGTTTACTAGAGAGCAGTGTTCGATGCGATGCCGCGCATCCGGGCGAGGCCACAGAGACTGCACTCTCTCGTAGGCATTCAACACCATATCTATGGTGACATCGCCGTTGGCGTGGATGCCGATCTGAAAACCATTGCGATGTGCGTTCTCAACAGCCTCATGAATTTCTTCCTGTGACATGGTGAGAATGCCATAGTCATCTGGGCGACCGACATAGGGAGTGCTCATGCGCATGGTGCGCTCCGATGCGGAACCGTCTGCCATAAATTTAACGGCACCTATGCGAAACACCTCATCGCCGAAACCGGTGCGCACGCCCGCATTGACTAAGTCCTCGAAGAGTTGGCCGCGCGCAAATAGACACACGCGGAAGCGCATGTCGCCTTCGTCGCGCGCATCCTGAAACGCGATCATATCGTTGCGAGACCCGCCGGTTTGTTGCACAGATGTTAGGCCGGCCTTGGTCATTAATTCGGAGATCAATTTAACGCCATCACGGCGCTGCTCTCTGGTAGAGGTTGAAGGAATCATTTCTGAAAAAACATTGCGAGCTTGTTCCGCTACCAGCCCCGTTAGCACGCCATTGGAATCTCTGTAGAAGCGTCCATCATCAGGATCGGGAGTCTCTGTGGTAATGCCAGCGAGCGCGAGGGCCATGCTGTTATAGACGCCAGTGTGACCGCCGCGGTGACCGACCACGACAGGATTGTTTGGAGCTACCTCGTCTATGTCGAACCGATTTAGCGGACGACCTTCTGCCAGTTTAGTGTCGTCGTATTTGAAACCCCGTACCCACTGACCATCGGGCGTTTCATTTGCACGTTGTCGTAGAGCGTCCTTTATCTCGGCGATGGAGCGCATATCGACATTTACCTGCACTAGTTCGTTCACGCCCGCACCCGAGGCATGGGTGTGCGCATCTATAAATCCAGGCGTAACCGTCATGCCCTGCGCATCGATAATCTCTGTTCTCGATGTGGCTAGATTTCTGATGTCTGCACTTGAACCTACTGCAGTAAAACGATCGCCTTTCACGGCGAACGCTTCGGCTGTGGGTTGATTGCTATCCACCGTGATCACGCGTGCATTTAACACAACATAATCAGGAGCGGCTGACTGGAGAGGCGCTGGCGCAGCGGCGGCCAATGCGGACTGAGTGGGAAGACCAATGCCAGCTGCTGCTAACGCGCTGCTAGAGCCAATGAATTTTCGTCGAGAGAACTTGCGAGAGTTGCCAGGAGTTTTCGTGTACTTGGTCATGTGGGCCCCCAATCGTTGAAGAAGGTTTCTGCTAGCGAAGTTAGCTTTGCGCTACTACTGGCTGACTATAGTCCTTGTATTATCGAAGAGAAAGCTTAGCTGAGCGCCCTCGAGACTATTCGAATTTCCCAGTCCGAGATCGTTGCATAATATTGAGAGTAGAACTACACTCATATTCGTAACCAATTACGTAACTAGTGTCTATATGCTTCAACTCTATGAAATTACAGGAAAAATGGCCTTAGGAAGTCGCCTCAAGCAATTAAGTGAGATGCTCGCAGAACAGGCGACTAGGGTCTATGAGCTGTATGAAGTGGACCTCGATCCGAAATGGTTTCCCGTCTTTTACATGTTGAAATCGGGAAGCTGCCTGCCCATCACGGTTATCGCGGAAGCAATCGGTCACTCCCATGCTTCAGTTAGCAAGATAGCGAAGGAGATGACCGCGGCGGGGATTCTCAAGAGTGAGAAATTGCAAGGCGATGCACGGGTAAACCAAGTGTGCCTTACGGATAAGGGGCAGTCACTCCTCCCTGGGTTTGAGCGCCAGACCGGTGACATGGAGGCTGTGGTCGACGGACTTCTAGGCCAGTGTCAGCATAATATCTGGGAGGCTATTTCGGAAGTCGAATATCTTCTGGAAGAGAAAGACCTCTTCTCCCGGGTTAGAGATAAGTATTCGGATAGGGACAGAGAGAATATTGAGCTGATCGAATACAGGGCCGAGCATGCTACAAGCTTCCGTGACCTAAACTACGAGTGGATCAACAAGCATTTCGAAGTTGAAGAGTCCGACTCTGCGATGCTCGAAGATCCGGAAAAATACATACTGGAAAAGGGCGGCTACATCGCGATTGCCACATACAAGGGCAGCGTGGTCGGCACCTGCGCTCTGATTCGCCACAATGCAGAGCGGGTAGAGCTGGCCAAGATGGCGGTGGATGACAGCGCTAAGGGTAAGGGTATCGGCTATTTGTTAGGCCAACACTGCATTGAAAAGGCTAGGGAGTTAAATTTCCGACAGGTATTTCTTGAGAGCAACACCAAACTTGTGCCGGCAATAAGCTTATATAAAAAGCTTGGTTTCAAGCGCATCCTAGGCGAGCCTTCTCCCTATGAACGCTGCAATATTCAGATGTTGCTGACTTTATTCTGAAGAGAAAACCAGTTGTAGCGATTTCCCTGAAGAATTCCAAGACCTTCTTCGATTGAGTCGAAAAACCTGCTATCCCATGGTGTAACTTGCTGTGCTGGCGGGTATTATCGATCTAGCCGCCCATTTAGCAGAGGTCAGCAGAGGGAGTTTCATGGTCGAGAAATACTCGATGATTATTATCTACTTCGGAATATTAATATTTCTGGGGTATCGGGCGTCAAAGCGCGTCAAAAGCATGCGTGACTTCGTGATCGGTGGCAAGTCTCTCAGCTTCTGGGTTGCTGCTTTCTCTGCGCAGGCAACGGGCGAATCCGCATGGCTATTGCTGGGCCTCACAGGCATGGGCGCGATGCTGGGTTTCAGCACTTATTGGGTCGTGGTAGGCGAACTGTTCGGAGTGGGTGTCGCTTGGTTCTTGATGGCGAATCGCTTCAAGCTTCTCACCGATAAATACGATTCGATCACTGTGATCGACTATATGGGCAGTCGTTTCAAATCCAAAACGAATGTGCTGCGACTGGTGTCCTCGGTTGGACTTTCTATCTTCGTATTAATTTATATCTCGGCGCAGATCGATGCAACTGGCTCCGCCTTCGAGAGCTTTCTAGATTGGGACTATCACACCGGAGCCGTTGTTGGCTTTGTGGTGGTTGCTACCTACTGCATCGCTGGAGGTTTTTTAGCGGCAGCCTGGACCGACATGTTTCAGGGAGCCATGATGCTGGTGTGTCTCATGTTGTTGCCTGCAGTGGCTTACCTGAGCTTGTCCAATAGCGGTTCTATTTATGACGGCCTCTATGCGATCGAGCCCGGACTGGTAAACATTTGGGGTGCGGGTGGTTTCACGCTGATGAACGTCGCTGTCGTGATCGGCATGATGTTAATCGGCCTTGGTTTTCTCGGCTCGCCGCAAGTGTTCGCCAGGCTCATCGCAATTCGCAGCGAGGATCAGATCAATCGTGGCAAGTGGGTGGCCATGTTGTTTACGTTTTTGGTTGATTTCTCTGCCGTCAGTATCGGTGTGTTAGGCCGTTATATTTTCACCACGCAGGGCGTAGAGCCCGATACGGTGTTAGGAAATGGGGCGCAGAATGTTCTTTCGGAGCTGGTCGAATTTACTTTTCCACCGCTTATAGTCGGGCTATATGTAGCTGCGGTTCTGTCTGCGATTATGTCCACCGTGTCATCGTTGTTAGTTATGGCAGCTGGATCTGTTACTCACGATCTCTATGCGAAGATGATTAATCCGGACTTGACCGATGGTCAGGCGGCTAGGCTCTGCCGAGTCATAACAGTTGTATTTGCGGTTCTCGCTTTAGGTCTAGCCATCACAGTCTCAATCGCGTCGCCGGACAGAACAATATTCTGGTTCGTTATTTTCGGTTGGGCGGGAATCGCTGCTACGTTCTGCCCGATGATGCTTATGTCGCTGTTCTGGACACGATTCACGGAGAGGGCAGCGATTGCCTCAATGGTTACCGGTTTCTCCATGACGATGATCTGTAAGTTTGTTATTCAGGACATGGAGTCCATTGGTCCTGTTTTTGTCGCGTTAGAAACAATGCCGCCATCGTTTCTTTCTGCGTTGATAGTTGGTTACATCGTCACCATTCTCTGGCCCGACGATGAGCTAGCCGCACAGTATCAGGCTGAATTAGATAGCATCGGGCACGGTGTGGGCGGCAGCGAGGCTATGCAAGCGGAGCCTGTAGCCAATAATTAGTCCATGTTGTACTAAATGTTTAAAGGAGGATTCCCATGACTCTGAGTAGAGAACAGCTCGAAGCACACTGGATGCCGTTTACCGGCAATCGACAATTCAAAGACCATCCGAGAATGATGGCCTCAGCCAAGGGTGCGTACTACCTTGATGCAGATGACAGGAAGATATTCGATGGTCTCTCCGGTCTGTGGACCTGTGGTCTAGGCCATGGCCGTGAAGAAATCACCGCGGCTGTTAGTGCGCAGATGTCCAATTTGGACTACTCGCCAGGTTTTCAATACGGACACGAACTTTCTTTCGAGCTTGCGAACAAAGTAGTAGAGCTGACCCCTTCAAGACTAGATCATGTATTCTTTACAGACTCCGGCTCTGAAACAATCGATACGGCATTGAAAATGGCGCGCGGTTATTGGCGCAGTAAAGGCCAACATGGGAAGTCTAAGTTTATAGGCAGAATTAAGGGCTACCACGGGGTTAACTATGGTGGTGTTGGTGTGGGAGGCATCGGGTTCAATCGCAAGATGTTCGGCCAGTCTGTGGACGCAGATCACATGTGCGATACCTTGCTGGACGAAAATAAATTTAGTCGAGGAATGCCTGCGGTGGGAGCGCACCTTGCTGATGAATTGGAGCAGTTAGTGCAGCTGCATGATGCATCCAACATTGCTGCGGTCATCGTCGAGCCGCTCTCTGGTACCGCCGGCGTGCTGCCGCCTCCGGTCGGCTACCTGAATCGACTACGTGAGATTTGCGACAAGCACGACCTGCTATTGATTTTCGATGAGGTTATCACCGGCTTCGGTCGAATGGGTTCAATGACCGGTGCAGAAGAGTTCGGAGTGACACCAGACATCATGACTCTTGCCAAACAGATCACCAATGGCACGATCCCATTAGGTGCTGTAGTGGTTGGCTCTGAGATCTATGACACATTCATGGAAAATGGCGGCCCGGACTATATGGTTGAATTCCCCCATGGTTATACCTACTCCGCACACCCTGTCGCCTGCGCCGCAGGTATCGCAGCATTAGATGTGTTAATCGATGACAAGTTGATCGAGAACGTGAAGAGCATGTCTTCGAAGTTTGAGGAGGCGGTACACTCGTTGAAAGGCAGTCCATTCGTGACAGATATTCGCAACTACGGATTGTCTGCTGGTATTTCCTTGGAGCATTATCCGGGTGAGCCACTGCGTCGTCCATTCGAGGTCGGGCTGAAATGCCTAGAGAAAGGCTTCTATGTGCGCTGGGGTGGAGACACGATTCAGCTGGCGCCACCATTCATCGTCGACGAGAAGCAGATCGATGACCTGATTAATGCAGTAGGGGAGTCATTGCATGAGTTCAATTGAAGCGTTTGAGACACTCGGGCATTACATCAACGGGCGCGTTAGAGATGGCAGTGTCGAGACACTCGATGTCTACAATCCGGCAACGGGTAAGGTAGCTAAGAAGCTGGCCTGTGCTGCGCAGCCGCAGCTGGAAGAGGCGATCATTGCGGCTAGCTCCGCCTTCGCAGCTTGGCGCAACACGCCGCCGCAAAAACGTGCGCAAATACTCTTTCGTTTTAAGCAGCTGCTAGAGGCGAACATTGATGAGATCTGTCAGGCGATCACCGCCGAGCATGGCAAGGTCTTGGATGATGCTCGAGGTGAGATAATTCGCGGAATCGAAGTAGTTGAATACGCCTGCGGAATTTCCGAGTTACTCAAGGGTGAGCATTCCAAGAATGCAGGACCTGATATCGATAGCTGGTCAGAGTTTCAGGCGCTAGGCATCGTGGCAGGCATCACTCCTTTTAATTTCCCTGCGATGGTTCCCATGTGGATGTTTCCCATGGCGATTGCCTGTGGCAATACGTTTATTCTCAAGCCGTCGGAGCGAGATCCTAGTGCTGCACTGTTGCTCGCGAAGCTATTTACCAAGGCGGGATTACCCGATGGCGTCTTCAATGTGGTTAATGGAGATCGGCGCGTGGTGGAGTTGATGTTGGATGATCCGCGTATTCAGGCGGTGAGTTTTGTTGGCTCCACGCCGATAGCCGAGTCAATCTATCAGCGAGCGAGTAAGACGGGAAAACGTGTGCAGGCGTTGGGCGGCGCCAAGAATCACGCCGTCATCATGCCCGATGCCGATTTGGATAACGCGGTAAACGCGTTGATGGGCGCTGCATTTGGCTCCTGCGGTGAGCGCTGCATGGCGATTGCCGTGGCTGTTTGTGTGGGTGAGGAAACCGCTGACAAGGCCGTCGCTGCGCTTGCCAGTCGAGTGAAGGAATTGAAAGTAGGTCCTGGCACAGACATCGAGAATGATATGGGGCCGCTAATTAGTGCGGATGCGCTTGAGAGAATCAATACTTATATAGAGCAGGGTGTGGATCAGGGTGCTGAATTAGTAGTCGATGGCCGTGGTATAAAGGTTGAGGGAAGCGAGGATGGGTATTTCATCGGCGGCAGTTTGTTCGATGAAGTGAGTGAGACGATGAGTATCCACTCTGATGAAATTTTCGGCCCAATATTATGTGTAATGAGAGTCCAGACCCTGGATGAGGCTATGTCGATCATCAATAGGCACGAATACGGGAACGGTACCTGTATTTTTACGCGCGATGGTGCTGCGGCACGCTATTTCTCTGACCATATCCAGGTCGGCATGGTAGGTGTGAATGTGGCACTGCCCGTTCCTGTCGCGAGCCATAGTTTCGGTGGATGGAAACGTTCGCTATTCGGTGACCTCAGTATCTATGGTCCCGATTCGATTCGTTTTTATACTCGCAGGAAGACAATGACGCAGAGATGGCCTGCTCAAGGTGACAGCGAAGGAACACGGTTCTCATTTCCCACTAGTTAAGCATTCGCGTAGATTTAATATTTTTCTAAAACCCGCGTACAATGCAGGCCGAACTTTGTTCTTGAAATTAATTTGTCGTATTAGGGTTCTACTATTGAACTACATAGCCATAGCCATAGCCATAGCCATAGCCATAGCCATAGCCATAGCCAAAAAATTTGTATCTATGTTTCTTCTTCCGTCTAACAATCGCGTTATAGCGTTACTCAGTGCTTGTCTGCTGCTGGCAGGTTGCTCTGGGGCGAGCCTTGCAGATCGTCCTGTAAATAGCCTCTATTGCGACAATTTTGTTCTCTATGAAATGTGCGCGCGTGACAGCAATCGCGACGGTATAGTCGACTATACTTATTTCCAGGAAAGCAAAGAAATATTCATGTACCGAAACCGACTTCCACGTCGAATTCCCGCAGGTTTTGGAGTGCATCGCTGTGCTATGCCGATGGAAGAGGATTTAATAGCGACGACTTCGCGAGTGTTTTACATAGACGATTCGTCATCGCTACTCGAAAAAACTGATATTCGCGGTGCGATGATGCTCAAGTATATGGTGAAGTTGCCTGAGGTGACGGCCTGTAATATGCGTGCAGACGAAGCATTGGTAGACGACTAGTAAGCAACCATCAAGCCTGTCATAAGTTTTTCTTCTGAAGTGTTTATTCTGCTGCGGCGTTACTGATCATGGTTGAGATCAGGGCCGGAATCTTGTTGATATCGTAAGGCTTCGTTACCACTCCAATATTTTCTGACTGCGATGACTTATTCACGAGCGCTTTTGCCTTGTCCGAGTAACCGGTCGCGAGAAGAATGAGCGTGCTGGGTTTTTGCGCAAGCATTTCCTTCGCCATCTCGATACCGCTGCTGCCACCGGGCATGATGACATCGGAGAATACTAGATCGATATCTGGATTCTGATTGAACTGTTCTAGGCCGCTTTGCGCATCGATTGCTTCGATCACATTAAACCCTGTGAGCTTCAACATTTGTACTGCGACATCGCGGACGCCGGGTTCATCTTCTACGACTAGGACAGTGTCTGACTTGTTTGTTTCCATCGGCAAGTACCTACATTTTTAATTATTATTCACAGCAGTATTCGGTCTTAAGGCCAATATAGAATGAATAACGTCGGTATTTACGAATTAGTTTAGTCTGACCCGCAAGATGAATCATGTCTCTTTAAAGTTGTGGGGGTTTAAGGGGGGTAGGCTAGAGGCTGCTATCAGGCTGTAGGTCAATAATATCGATTCTCAGCCTAGGAATTTGATTACACGATTCACTCCGGAGAAATCCCATCTATGGAGGTTTTTATCTGTGCTAACCTCCTAGCTAGGTCTTAGATTCAAGTCAATAACAGCAAGGAATTCCAATGCCAATGAGAAAACTAGTTACCCCAATTACTTTGATTGGATTGGCGGTGTCGTTGCTCGCTCCATTAGCAAACGCTGCCGAAGTGTACTCGCCAGCTCCTGAGAAAATTAACGGGGTGATGAATAGCGCAGTACCATCAGACGCTATCGTCCTATTCGATGGCAGTGATCTGGATGCGTGGCAATCTGCGGATAGCCAGGAGGGTGCTGCCTGGACGATCGAAGATGGCATCGTCACGGTGAATAATGGCACGGGTTCCATCAAGACGAGGCAGTCGTTCGCCGATATTCAGCTGCATATCGAATGGTCGCCTACGGCTACAATTATGGGAGAGGGTCAGAGCAGAGGAAATAGCGGCATCTTTCTAAACTCAATCTTCGAGCTGCAGGTACTTGATAGTTGGGAAAACCCAACGTATGTGAATGGTCAGGCAGGGTCAGTCTACCTGCAGCATGCACCGCTGGTGAATGTTTCGAGGCCACCGGGTGAGTGGCAGAGTTACGATATTATTTTTAAGGCGCCGGTGTATGGAGCAGCCGGTGAGTTGGAATCACCCGCTCAAGTGACAGTTTTTCACAACGGTGTGCTGGTGCTAGATAACGTCGAGATATTGGGTGCGACTTATACCGAAGAGCCGGAGTATTCGACTCGTTGTACTCCCTATGGGCAGACGAGAGAGCAGGATTGCAGCGGTAGGATGCCACTCACGCTGCAGGATCATGGTCAGGTGGTTTCATTTAGGAATATTTGGCTGCGCGAGTTATAAGCGTCATCTCGCGCTAATTAATAGAGAATACCGTTCATGAAAAAGTAAGTATCGCGAATTGGCAAGAAGTTAAAGATCGTAAGCCTGGCTATGCCTTGGTGGCGAATATGGATCTGGTGTATGTGCGCTACGACGAGCAGGTCTCGGTCATGTTCGGTCACTGTGCGCATCGCAGTGCGCTAATGTCAGATGGTAGCATCGATGGAAATAATCTCATCTGTGGAGTCCACGGTTGGGGCTATCTCTATTCAACTGGTGTTAGCGAATACAACAGCTCAGAACGTCTGCATAAATTCTCCAGCTAGACCGAAGGAGATAAACTCTTTGTGGATGAGGCAGAGGTAGCTGCGTGGGAGAAAGACAATCCACAGCCCTATAAGCGCGACAGTTATCAAGGTTTGTATCAAGACCATACCGGTACGTCCGATGAACCACACGTAAAGCTGATTCAAAAACTTGCTAGCGATGGACTGAGCAAACTGGGACACCACGGGCCGATGAGTGCGATGGGGGGTTCTAGAAACAAGCTGCCCAAATGGGATGATATCCAGTTCGCCGTAGCACAGCTTGCCGTTACTCCTAAGCTTGATAGCGATGAGGTTGCTACGGGCCTGGTGATTGGTTCTAATGCATCGAGGCCTCTAAAGCTCGATATCCCAATATTCGTTTCTGATATGAGTTTCGGGGCGCTTTCTGAAGAAGAAAAACTTGCTTTGGCGATCGGTGCTGACCGGGCGGGAACAGGCATCTGTTCTGGAGAGGGCGGCATGTTGAGTGAGGAGCAGGAGGCGAATAAGCGTTATTTTTATGAGCTGGCTTCGGCACGGTTCGGTTTCTCTTGGGAGAAAGTTAAGAAGTGTCAGGCCTTCCACTTCAAGGGAGGTCAGGGTGCAAAGACGGGCACGGGAGGACACCTCCCTGGTAGTAAGGTTAAAGGCAAGATTGCACAGGTTCGGGGTTTGAATGTGGGTGAAGATGCTGTATCTCCCGCTACATTTCCGGAATGGACATCGCTTGCCCAAGTTCGTGAATTCGCCGACGAGGTTAAAGAGTGAACGGGTGGTATTCCTGTAGGTTATAAGCTATCTGCACAAAAAATTGAGAAGGACATAGACGCGGCATTAGAAGTCGGCGTTGACTATATAATTCTTGATGGTCGCGGCGGAGGAACAGGCGCGGCGCCGCTGATCTTCCGCGATAATATCTCAGTTCCTACCATTCCCGCCTTGGCGCGTGCGCGTCGGCATTTAGACGATTCCGGTGCAAAGGATATAATGCTGATCATAACCGGAGGCTTAAGAACTCCCGAAGACTTCGCCAAGGCACTTGCCCTAGGTGCGGATGGCATTGCTGTATCAAATTCGGCATTGCAGGCGATCGGCTGTCTTGGGATGCGTGCTTGTAATTCCAACGCTTGTCCAGTTGGTATCGCAACACAACGAGAGGAGTTACGTGCGCGACTGCTAGTGCAGGATGCGGCGGAGCGTCTAGAGAGATTCTTTGGTGCAAGCACAGAATTGATGACGGTGTTGGCGAGAGCGTGTGGGCATACTCACTTGAATCAGTTCTGCATCGAGGACTTAACGACTTTCCAGTCCGAGATGGCTAGTCTGACAGGTATCGAATACGGTGGCGTGTCAGGTCGATAGAGCTTATCTCCCGCAAGCCAATTCATATTGAATTTCTTTGAGGCAGAAGTTACTGTCTAACACTATTTTATTTCTCGGGCGTAGCCTCATACGGAACTAATGGAGTGATCATGGGCAGTAAACTACGATTTATAATGACGACTATTGCTGGTACTGTTCTAATCGGAATGAGTCAGCTTTCTTTGGCGCAGGACGGCGACGACCCGATAGCGCAATTGGTCTCAAGGCTAGACTTAGAAACTTACAAAACGACCCTTAAGGGTTTAACCCAGTTTGGTGATCGTCGCCAAGGCACTAGCCGCAACCGTGCAGCAGTCGACTGGATCGAAGAGCAGCTAATCTCCTATGGCTGCAGCAATGTGGAAAGAGTCCACTACACATTCACTACACGTCCACGTGGCTCCCGCCGCAGAGGCGCTGCTGACACACCTGATCTGACTACTCCTACAGGAGGCCTAGTAGGTCGCAATGGAAGTGGTCCCGGTGGCAGTTCCATCTATGGCTATCGTTCACCAACTGGCGTGAATCGCGACTTAGAAGCCCAGCCGGATGAAAGAATTCGATTGCTGAATGCCGAAGAGCCGGTTGATGGTCCAAGGTCCGAAGTGTATTGCACCAAAATTGGTACTACGAGCCCTGACGAGATGTATATCGTTAGCGCGCACATGGATGGTCACGGTGTAAACGAAGCGGTTAACGATGACGGCTCCGGTACGGCGCTGGTTATGGAACTCGCGCGCATCATGAGTGCGTCCGGAGTGGAGACTGAACGCTCCATACGCTTCGCTCTGTGGAACAACGAGGAGACCGGCCTCAACGGATCGTCTGCCTATGTTGAGCAGCGTAAAGACTTGCAGGGTATTGAGGAGCCGGCAGGCTCTGGCAATTATCCAGAACCAACTTGGCTAGGAATGATTCAGCACGACATGATGCTTTGGGATCATGGTGCGCCACGTGCCGATGGCATTGTGAGTTGGGATCAGCGCGTGGAGGCCGATGTGAATATCGAATTCCAGTCTGTCTCTGATCTTGCCGATGATTCGATGCGTCTCGCCTTTGTCTTTAAGGCGGCAGCGGATGCCTACAATACTGACTATCCAGCAACCGTCGGGCCGCATATGACGAATACGGATTCCACGCCCTTCATGAATGAGGTTCCTTCTATCAGTCTGCGCGAGAACGAGCGCGGCTCACATACTGGTGGCGGGTGGAACCCTACTTGGCATTCGCCTTTGGATGTGTGGACAAACTTTACCGATAAAGATTTCAGGCTTGGGTTGAACGCGGCACAAACTACTCTTGCAGCGGTCGCGAAACTCACCGGTGCAACGGTAAGTGAATAATTAAGTAGTCGGTAGCTTCTCTGAAGCCCTTCGATAGGAAAGCCCGAGCGGCGCTTTCCTATCGAATGAATCTTCTATTTATGGCGCGCCAAGGAAATCCAATTTTCCAAGCACGACACCATTGTGGCGCAGAATGTTGTAGGCCGTGGTGACGTGGAAATAGATGTTTGGTAAGGCCCACATCGATAGATAGGTGGCACCAACGAAGTCTATTTCTATGGGGCCGGCCTGGAACTTGATAGCCTTTTCTTCTGTTCCATCTATTTTTTCTGCTGGTACCGAGTTTAGAAAAGTAATTGTTTTGCTTATGCGTTCCGCTAGTTCCTCGAAGCTCGATTCGGTATCCTCAAAGCTAGGTGCTTCTATGCCGGAAAATCTGGCGGCAGCGCCCTTGCTAACGTCACAGGCGATCTGCACCTGACTCGATAGGGGAAGCATGTCAGGGAATAGACGCCCTGTTACAAATATAGAGGGGTCTATATCGTTCTCCTGCGCATGTGTGGCACCCTTTTTGAGAATTTCGGATAGATTGTTTAGTGCGCGGACGAAATAGGGAATGGATGCGGAGTGCATTGATAGCGACATGATTTACCTCAAGGTATTTTTTGTGACTCATGCCCAAAATGGGCATTGAAAAGACAGGGGATTTTAACGTAATCTATGCCTATGAGATATGGCGAATGACACAATGACAGGTGTCAATCCGAGTAAGGAGGAAATGATTGTGACTGAAGAGAAACGAAGCAGCGACGGCCGTAGGCGCGTAGATCGCAGAAAGCCAGCTGAGAAAGCGGAGAATTGGCTAGCCGAGGAGCGGCGTCAGTTGGATCGCCGTGATGGAGAGCGCAGATTAGACGAAGCTCAGGTTGTGTCTCAGTAGCAGGAAGTAAAAGTGTGCGCGATCTAGTAGATGAATTTATCGCCGGATTGAGGCGGCTGGTACGGGGTAGCTAGCCTTTTATTTGGTTCGTCGGCTTACACCCCTTTGAATAGTTGCAGGATAGCTAATCCTTGCTTTTATGCCTGTAGTTGCTACATTGCGTCCATGCCAGAATCCAGTACTTCCTTACTCCTAAAGTCCGCCGCCTTTCTAAAACCTTACAAGAAGCAAATTGCTATCGCAGCAGTCGCTCTGGTTTTTACGGCGGGACTGACATTGGGCCTTGTTCAATACGTAAGAATCATCGTCGATAGTGGATTTGTCGAGGGCTCAACCGAAGCTCTCAACACTGCCGTATTGGGTTTTTTCGCCATCGCGATCTTTCAGGCTGTTGGCACCTTCGCCAGATTTTATTGGGTGTCTTGGTTGGGTGAGCGGGTCACGGCCGACATTCGCAAGGCGGTCTATGCCCATATCATCGACTTGCACCCCGGTTATTTCGAAGACAATCTAAGCGGCGAGATTCAGTCGCGCATAACCACCGACACTACTCTCATTCAATCCGTCATCGGATCGTCAGCATCAATTGCACTGCGTAATCTCCTGATGATGCTCGGCGGCACGGTCTTTCTATTTATAACGAACCCGAAGCTCACCAGTGTCGTGATGATCTGTATCCCACTCGTGATTGGGCCAATCTTGTACTTTGGCAAGAAGGTGCGGCTGCTCTCGAGAAGCAGTCAGGACGAGATCGCGAATGTTGGTGCCTATGTCGGCGAGACTATTCAGCAGATTAAGACGGTGCAGGCTTATAATCATCAGAGCCATGATGACAGGCAGTTTTCCAATCACGTAGAGACTGCCTTCAATGTCGCCCTGCGCCGCATTATGATGCGCTCCTTCCTTATTACAATTGTTATAACGTTGGTATTCGGCGCGTTAGCGGTAATGATCTGGGTCGGTGGTCAGGATGTTATTAACGGCACGATGTCCGCAGGCGAACTCACTGCGTTCGTCGCCTACGCGGTGATAGTGGCGTCGGCGGTTGGGGCAATAAGTCAGGTCATCAGCGAACTACAGCGTGCCGCAGGCGCGATGGAGAGACTGATGGAGTTGTTGGAGGCCGAGAACGAAATCGAGGCTCCGGAGAAGCCGCGTCAGCTCGATGGAAATTTCAAGGGCTTGCTAACCTTGACGGATGTTACGTTTGCCTATGCCTCGCGACCCGAAACGCCAGCGCTGGACGGCGTCACATTACAGATTCAGTCGGGGGAGAGCGTTGCTTTAGTAGGTCCTTCGGGTGCAGGTAAGTCCACACTCTTCGACCTGGTGCTGCGTTTCTACGACCCACAATCGGGATCACTAGCATTGGATGGCATAGACATTAGAGAGCTCGACCCACAAGAGCTAAGAAGTCATATCGCAATCGTATCTCAACAGCCGACTATGTTTACTGGCAATGTCTGGGATAATATTCGCTACGGCAGGCCCGATGCCAGCGACGAAGAAGTTCGTAATGCGGCCGAATCAGCCTATGCGAGTGAGTTCATTGAGAAGTTGCCAGAAGGCTATGATAGCTATCTTGGCGAGTCCGGCATTCGTCTATCGGGTGGCCAGAAGCAGCGCATAGCGATAGCCAGAGCTATATTGAAAGACCCGGAGATTCTGTTGCTCGACGAGGCAACTAGTGCCTTGGATGCCGAAAGCGAGCGTAAGGTGCAGATGGCGCTGGAGAAACTAATGGCGAATCGCACCTCACTCGTCATAGCACACCGCTTGGCAACGGTGATGAACGTGAGCAAGATAGTAGTATTAGACTCGGGAAAACTAGTTGCGCAGGGTTCACACAAGGAATTGCTTCTCGAAAGCGAGTTATACGCAAACTTCGCTAGTCTTCAGTTCTCCGCCAGTCCCGACGAAGCCGAGTTACAGGGTAAGGGCTAACGCGGTTCTTTTTCAGCGATGCTATAAAGCACAAGCATGACAAATCCGAGAGGCCGCCGTGCAGCAAGAAATAGAGCAACATGAAATAGTAAAGCTTGTTCGTCGCTGGTTAGAATCATTCGTTATCGAACTCAACCTCTGCCCCTTTGCAAAACGCGAGCTTATCAACGACCGGGTAAAGTTTGCGGTAAGCGATGCCAACACCGAAGGGCAGTTGCTTGCCGATTTGCAGCAAGAGTTGTCGCATCTTCAAGAAGATAGCGAGATAGAGACTACGTTACTGATCCACCCTCATGTGTTGCGAGCCTTCGACGACTACAATCAATTTTTGGATATTGTTGATGCGCTCTTAGATGAAGAGGGTCTTCTCGGGGTCTATCAGATTGCCAGTTTTCATCCCCAGTATAGATTTGCCGAAACTGAGGAGAGTGATGCGGAGAACTATAGCAATCGCTCTCCGTTTCCAATCCTACATCTATTGAGAGAGTCTAGCTTGGAGCGAGAAATAGCTAGGCATCAAGATACGTCGCTAATCCCTGAGCGTAATATTCAACTACTGCGGAATATCGGTGCGGCCAGGCTGCAGGTGCTTCTGCAGCAGACCGATTAAACCTCTGCCGAGAAGTAGAAGCTAGAGCTTGTCGAAGCGAATCAGCAAAGAGTCTCGAATGGCTTCTGTGCGCAGATGGCTGATAGCTTGATAACCAGGGTCGGAAATCAAACCAGTAAATGCCGCAAAGTTTGGCCATTCAATCATAAATACCAAGTCGGCGTCGAATTCACCAATGAGTGCCTGTGTGGGGCTGTAGGATGCGTCAGATTTGCCGCCATGTTTCTCTACAAACGGGCCAGCGGCCTGCAAGTATTCAGCGTATTTGGCCGCTCCCCCTTCTTCGTTGAACCAGAGTGCATTAAACATGAAGAAGCTTTCATCGCCGTCGGCAGAGTGTTCCTGTGCTCGGGAGTCACTGAGGCTGAAGTTGAACAATAGGGCGAGAAGGAGGGCGGCAAGCCCTATTCTAGAGACTCCTGATGATAGGAGGTTACTGCCAGCAGATACTGATTTCATGGCGTGAGTCCTTGGTTTAGTAGATGATCTGATTGAATTACAGTTGACCGCTAGAGTCCAGATTAAATTCTACTTAAGTCTCGAATAACAATGGACATCCTATGCAGTGCTTTAATAGGATGATTCTATAAATGGATTTGACCGATATGAGGTGACATCATCGCCAATCTCCGCGAACAGAGTATCCGTGAACTGAGTGTTGGTTCCAGTACCTATAAATACTTCAGCCTAGAGGCTTTGCGAGAAGCGGGGTTTGATAACGTTGATTCGCTTCCTATCTCAATAAAAATTCTGCTCGAAAACCTGCTGCGTCACTGTGACGAAGAAGTGGTTACTCGCACTCACATCGATAAGCTAGTCGATTGGCAGAACTCTCAGCACAGCAGCGAAGAGATCATGTTTCTTCCCGTGCGGGTATTGATGCAAGACTTCACCGGTGTGCCCGCGGTGGTCGACCTTGCGGCGATGCGTGACGCCGTGGCTAGAGGTGGCAAGGATCCCTCATTGATCAGTCCTACGAATTCTGTGGATCTGGTTATCGACCACTCTGTCATGGTCGACAAGTTCGCGACCGATTCTGCCTACCGTGAGAATGTGAAGATCGAGATGGAGCGCAATCGCGAGCGCTATCAGTTTCTGCGCTGGGGACAGACCGCCTTCGATAACTTTCGTGTGGTGCCGCCGGGCACAGGTATCTGCCATCAAGTTAATCTGGAATATCTCGCGAAATCCGTTTGGCAGGCTGAGATAGATGGCGATCTGTTTGCCTATCCCGACACGCTAGTCGGCACAGATAGCCATACCACGATGATAAACGGCTTAGCCGTCCTAGGTTGGGGCGTAGGTGGAATCGAAGCGGAGGCGGCCATGCTGGGGCAGCCACTGTCCATGAATATACCGCAGGTAGTTGGCTTTAAACTGGATGGGGACTTGGCGGAAGGTATAACAGCGACGGATCTCGTGCTAACTATTACCGAGATGCTGCGTGAGCATGGCGTTGTTGGAAAGTTCGTCGAGTTCTATGGGGCCGGGTTGAATAATCTGAGCCTGGCAGATCGTGCAACCATCGCCAATATGACGCCGGAGTATGGTGCCACGTGTAGTTTCTTTGCGGTGGATCAGAAGACGCTGGATTATCTTGCGCTAACCGGAAGAGAGGCGAAGAACATTGAGTTGGTCGAGGTCTATAGCAAGGCACAGGGTTTGTGGCGGCGCGACGATGATGTAGTGAACTATAGTAGTTCTCTCTCGCTCGACATGAATGAGGTGGTGCCTTGTCTAGCTGGGCCGAAGAGGCCGCAGGATCGTGTGCCTGTTACCGAATTGGCTGGTCGTTTTAATAAAGTATTCGAAATCAGTGAGCCAAAATCTAGCGCTGTCGAAGGTGAAGACTATGAACTGGAGGAGGGTGCGGTAGTAATCGCGGCAATCACCTCCTGTACTAACACGTCGAACCCGGATGTGATGATGGCCGCTGGCCTGATGGCGAAGAAGGCCTTGGAGAAAGGCCTGCAACGTAAGCCTTGGGTGAAGACTTCGCTCGCTCCAGGTTCTAAAGTTGTCTCGGAATACCTAGAGCAAGCAGGCCTGCAGAAACCCCTGGATGAGTTAGGTTTCAATCTCGTAGGCTATGGTTGCACTACCTGCATAGGGAATTCGGGCCCGCTACCGCCTGCTATCGATGCGGCGATTGCAGCAAACAATCTTACGGTTTGCTCTGTGCTGTCTGGGAATAGAAACTTCGAGGGTCGTATTCATCAGCGCGTTAAGGCGAACTGGCTGGCTTCTCCACCATTGGTTGTTGCCTATGCACTTGCCGGTTCAGTGAATGTTGATATCAGCACCGAACCTCTCGGTGAGAATGCGGCTGGTGAATCCATCTATCTGAAAGACATTTGGCCAAGCAACGAAGAGATAGCAGAGGCGGTAAAGTTGGTGCGCCGGCAGATGTTCGACAAGGGCTATAGTGAAGTATTCGATGGCGATGAGGAATGGAATAGCCTGCCGATAGAGTCGGGGAAAACCTATCAATGGCAAGAAGACTCAACGTACATTCGTAATCCGCCATTCTTCGATCCCGCTATTACCGAAGTGAGTGGCGATATTCTTTTCGCGAACATCCTTGCCGTGTTGGGAGACTCAGTCACCACTGATCATATCTCCCCGGCCGGTTCCATCGCCGAGGACAGTCCGGCTGGTGACTATCTAAAGTCTCACGGAATCGAAAAGGCACAGTTCAATTCCTATGGCTCAAGGCGCGGCAATCACGAGGTGATGATGCGTGGCACATTCGCCAATATCCGTATTAAGAACGAGATGCTTGCCGGTATTGAGGGTGGTTACACGCATATGGCAGGCGAGTCCAAGGCCATGCCGATCTATGATGCGGCTATGCAATACGAGCAGAACAAGACCCCGCTTGTCGTGATTGCTGGCAAGGAATACGGGGCCGGATCGAGTCGCGACTGGGCAGCAAAGGGCACGCGCCTGCTAGGTGTTCGCGCCGTAGTCGCGCAGAGTTTTGAGCGCATTCATCGGTCTAACCTTGCCGGCATGGGCGTGTTGCCTCTGCAGTTTCCTGAGGGTGTAGGTCGCAAGTCTCTAAAGCTGAGCGGTAACGAAGAAATTAGTCTTGTCGGGCTAGCAAATATTTCCGCAGGTATGAAAGTGTCGATGGAAGTGAAATACATCGACGGGTCTACGGGTTTTTGCGAGCTATTGTGTAGATTAGATACTAAGTTGGAAGTGCGATATTTTAATAGCGGTGGGATTATGCCTTTCGTTGTGAACAAATTACTCGAGTCTTAGACAGGTCCACAATCAGTAACAACACCGAAAAATAATAAGAGGTGCAATCAAGATGGAAAATCGAATCATACTCTGTGGCGCGTTACTGGCACTCAGTCTAGGTGCATGTCAGGTTGAAGAGGACGAGGAATTCATAGTTGCTGCTGAAGTGCCCGGCTCAGCCGATGAGCTCACACCGATAACTATTGGTCACATCGACAGCCTAGAATCTGAAATCCTGGGGGAATCCAGAGATCTCTGGATCTATATTCCCGAATCATCCAAGCTTCCTGAAAATGTTGATGTGACTTATCCCGTGGTTTATCTATTAGATGGCAGCGCGCACTTTCATTCGGTGTCCGGAATGCTACATTTTTTAGGGTCGAGAGGAGGCAATACCGAAGTTCCTGAGATGGTGGTCGTAGCCATACCAAATACGGATCGGATGCGCGACCTGACTCCAACAAATGCAGAGGGGGCTGACACTAGCGGTGGCGGGAAAGAATTTCTCAGCTTCATTGAGACGGAGTTAGTTCCTTATATAGAAGAGACTTATCCGGTAACTACCTACAGAACATTTATTGGCCATTCCCTGGGTGGGCTTACAGTCATCGATGCATTATTCACTATGCCGGAACTCTTTCAGAATTACGTAGCGATTGATCCTAGTCTCTGGTGGGACGAGCAAGTATTGCTGAAGAGGTCTGAGGCGATGCTGAACGAGCTCAATCTCAATGGAAAGTCCTTGTTCGTCGGCGTCGCCAACACCATGCGCGGAAGAACTACCTATGACGTAGTGCGTGAGGATGTTGACCCGTCTACGATGCATATCCGCTCTATCCTGGAATTTGTGCAATTGGCAGAAACAGATACCGACAACGGATTGTCTTTCGGTTGGGAATATTACGGTGGCGACAGCCACGGTAGCGTGCCATTGGTCACCGAATACGACGCCTTCCGATTTACGTTTTTTTGGCATTCGCTGATAGGCTTGAGTGATAAATTAACTCTGGATGCCACAACGTCTGGGAAACAACTACTGGGATTGGTTGGCCGTCACTATGATACTGTGTTTTCCAAACTTGGTACTCGCGTTTTGCCACCGGAAGGCTACATCAATTTTCATGCGCAAGGGTTTCTCGATGCTAGTCGCACTGATGCGGCGCTCGCTTTTCTGAATTTGAATCTACAGAACTATCCGCAAAGCGCCAGTGTTCATGACGCCTTAGGCGACTACTTCCTAGATCAGGAAAGCACCGATGATGCGCTGCAACATTTTAATCGAGCAGTTGAGCTAGGCGCAGGCGAGGAAACACAAGAGAAGATCAGCGCGCTGCTTACAGATGATTAATTTTAGACTGTTCGCGTGATATTCTAAGAAAACACACTATGAATCAATCACTACTACCAGATGAAGATTCCAGCCAGCGCTATAAGCCGCTGGCCGCGCGACTGCGTCCGCTTAATCTAGAAGAGTTCATTGGGCAAGGTCATCTGTTAAGCCCCGGCAAATCTATCTATGAAGCGATTCAGAATAAGCTTCCTCATTCGATGATCCTTTGGGGTCCGCCGGGTGTAGGTAAGACCACCCTGGCAAAGATCATCGCTGCCACCTGTGACTATCACTTCGAATCTCTGTCTGCCGTGCTCGATGGTGTGAAGGAGATTCGTGCGACCATAGAGCGCGCTAAATACCATCAGGCGGGTGGTTCCAGTCAGACCATCCTGTTTGTCGATGAAGTTCATCGCTTCAACAAGGCGCAGCAAGATGCCTTCCTGCCTCATATCGAGAACGGTACTGTGTTGTTTATCGGTGCTACCACAGAGAATCCATCCTTCGAATTGAACAATGCCTTACTCTCGCGTGCGCGGGTCTATCTGCTCAAGCCCCTGACAGAAGGCGATCTGTTAGGAGTCATCGAAAATGCTCTGAGCGATGAGGAGAGAGGCTTAGCTGGGCTCAATCTAGATCTGAGCGAGTCGCAGAGACAAATGCTTGCCCGAGCAGGTGATGGCGATGCGCGTCGCGTCCTTAATTATCTCGAAGTGTTAAGCGACATGGCTGAGAGTCAAAATGGGCGTAGGACGATTGCAGACGGCCATGTACAGCAGGTGTTAGAAGAGGGCAGTCGGCGCTTCGACAAAGGCGGAGATAGCTTCTACGAACAAATTTCCGCCCTGCATAAGGCGGTGCGCGGCTCTTCTCCCGATGCCGCATTGTATTGGCTCGCCAGAATGTTGGACGGCGGCTGCGATCCGATCTACTTAGCGCGTCGGTTAGTTCGGATGGCATCCGAAGATATTGGCATCGCAGACCCTAGAGCTTTGCCACTAACACTTAGTTGTTGGGACACCTACACGCGACTCGGGAGTCCTGAGGGCGAGCTTGCGCTAGCGCAGGCGGCGGTATATCTCGCTAGTGCGCCGAAAAGTAATGCTGTCTATGCGGCATTTAACGCGGCGAAGCAGGCCGTGACTCAGAACGGTAGCTTGGATGTTCCACTGCATTTAAGAAATGCCAGCACCTCCTTAAGTAAATCACTAGGCTATGGTGAAGACTACCGCTATGCCCATGACGAAGAGAATGATTTTGCGGCGGGTGAAAATTATTTGCCGCCGGAGTTAAAAGATGAGCAGTTTTATTTTCCTAACGATAGTGGTCTAGAGATACGTATAAAGGAGAAGCTAGAAACATTTCGTTCCTTGAATGCACAAGCAAAAAATAAGCGTTATGAAGATTAACGCAGCTCAGATTTACCCTAGTATTTCTCAATTGACAGTTTATGACTCACTGGTTAAGGTGGTTTACTGTTTGATTATTGGAAGAACATGAAAAAATCTTTCCCGCATTTATTTTCCCTTGCGTTCATCGCGGTGCTGCTGAGTGGTTGCTCAAGTCTTGTAAACCAAAATTCCGGATCCGGCGAGCAGTTCAGACCACCCACGCTGAGCACAGCGACAGTTGATGACGAAGTTATGGGCAAGTGGTCGCGCAGCTGCGCGCTATGCCATATCACCGGCGAAGCAGGTGCGCCAGTTGTAGGTGACACAGCCGAATGGCAACGTAGGTTGCAGCAGGGCGAAGAGGCTATTCTCAATAACGTAGTCGAAGGCTTTAACTCCATGCCTCCACTCGGCTATTGCATGGCCTGTGAAGTTTCTGATTTTAGAGCGATGATTGCTTACATGGCAGGGCTTAACTAATGAAGCAGATATCGAGACGCTCATTCCTAGCCTCCAGTGTGAGAGCGGCACTGTTTGGAGCCTACGCCGGCTCAGGCGCGGCATTCGCACAGTCAGCATCTTGGAGTAACTGGTCTGGTGGTCAGACCTGCCAGCCTGCCGGTCGTTACGACATAGGCAGCGAAGAGGAGCTAACGAGCCTCTTGAGAAATACCCTGGGGCCAATTCGTCCCGTTGGATCAGGTCACTCGTTTAGCCCGTTGGTACCTACTGATGGCCACCTCGTCGTGATCGATCAGCTTAACGGCATCCTAGATTCAGATAGTGAGAGCAAGCAGGTGACCTTGGGTGCCGGTTCTCGCCTCGGCGACCTTGGTGCGCAGTTCGATGCAATTGGCCAGGGTATGATCAACCTGCCCGACATAGACAGACAGACCGTAGCAGGCGCGATAGCGACCGGTACTCATGGTACCGGCGTTACTCTGCAAGCTTTGTCATCGTTTATCACGTCCCTGCGTCTAGTTACTCCAGGTGGCAGCGTCATGGATATCGATTCCAGTGATGAAGATTTATTGCATGCTGCTCGCGTGAACGTGGGAGCGCTCGGCATCGTTACTCAGGTAACTATGCAGAACAGAGAAGCCTACAAATTGAAGAAGCGTGAATGGGCTGCGCCAACCGAGGACATTCTCGCGAACTTCGATGAGCTAGCAGCTAACCATAGACACTTTGAAATATTCCCGTTGGTGTATTCCGATTATTCACTAGTGTTGGCTATCGATGAGACGGATGAGCCCATCGGCGAGGTGGAATTGGATGCGGAGCCTTCTGACGATGCGTCGATAGCCGAGTCCCTGGGCCTTAGCGAAAACCCGACGCCTATTGAGCGCCGCAGACAATCGAATGCGACAGCATCACGAATTCAGCCAAGCGAGTCTGTCGATATATCCCATAAGATACTTACCAATGTGCGCAACAGTCGCTTCAATGAGATGGAGTATTCTGTGCCCGCTGAAGTGGGTGCTGAGTGTCTGCGTGAGATTTTGAAGACAATCTATGATCAGGCGATCGATGTGAACTTCGTGTTGGAATACCGTTATGTCGGTGCCGATGATGATTGGCTAAGCATGGCTTACGGAGATCATCCTCATGCGACGATTTCGATTCACCGAGCAGCTAGCGAAGACTACCGACCCTACTTCAACGTTATCGAACCGATCTTCTGGAAGTACGGCGGCAGGCCACACTGGGGGAAGGTGCACAGTCTCACCCACCTTGAGCTAACCGAGCTGTATCCACGCTTCAAGGATTTTATGGAGCTGCGGCGCGAGCTAGATCCGCAGGGAAGAATGTTGAACCCTCATCTGCGAGCCCTGTTTAACGCATAAGAAAGCAACGCATAAAAAAGGGAGCGAAAGCTCCCTTTTTCTTCTTACTTCTTACTTCTCACTTCGCCTAAAATTTGTCTTAGGCTGACATACCCCGCGCCGAGATTGGCCATACTGCTTCAACCTTGTCCCCCCGAATCGCGTACATCTGATCGTATAGATTCACCACGGGATCGCAGTGCGAGACGATGACTTCGAGCTTGTCTCCAACTTTATAATTGCGTGATGGGTCGTCGCCATAGGTGATGGTGCCAAACTCATCGGAGCCAGATCGGTAGGTAATATTGGACTCGCCCTTGACGATAGGCCAGGGCTGATTGATCGTGCAGGCCTTAGCGCCAGCATCTGAGGTAGCGCGACCTTCGTATTGATCGTTCAATACCGTCGTCATCACAGTCAGTGAGGTGGCGAAGTCGGAATACACTTCGATATCCTCTTCGCCGCCTATCGCAATATACTGCGCGTCCATGAACACGTAGCTGCCAACCTGCACATCGGTCATTCCCTTCGTTTCGTGGTCAATGTTGTAGGTGCCAGTGCCGCCGCCGCTGAATATTTCAGTATTAAGCCCCGAGCGCTGCATGAGTTCGAGGGTGTCGGTAGCCTGTATCATGCGCTCGAGCGTCTGCGCCTTTCGAGTCTGGAAACCGACGACATGCTGTGCCGCCGCGTCATAGCAAAGCATGCCGCGAAAGTTTAAGCCGGGGAGCTGATCGATGAGCTGTGCTAGCCGTAGAGCAGGCTGCCCGAAGGGGGTGCCGGTGCGGCGTATGCCGGGGTCTACATCGACTACAACGTCGGCAACGATGCCCATCGCTACGGCTGCCTCGGAAAGTAGGCGTGCATTTGGCTCAGAATCGGTCGCTTGAATGAATCCAGGACACAGGGCACGAAGATTCATTGCGCGGCTTATCTTCGTTGGAGTTACGTTGCCAGTGGTGTTCAGGATCTGGTCTATCCCATTTTGGAACATAGCTTCTGCTTCGCTGACCTTAGCCGTACATATTCCGACCGAGCCACGATCCATCTGCATATGAGCTATAGTAGGGCACTTATGGGTCTTCGCGTGAGGGCGACTCACTATGCCGTTAGCAGTCATTGTGGAAGCCATGTGGTCGAGATTGGCTTCTAGCAAGTCCAAGTCGACACACAGGGCAGGCGTGTCTAACTCCCATTTAGAGACATTGGTGGACATCTCGCCGTTGGCATAGAAGCCCCGCATCTCGGAGGCTGTATAGCCACGAGCAAAGGAGGGTAATCCGATAGCGGCTGCGCCGCTGGCTTGTAGGAAATGACGTCGAGAGATGGGTTTTCTAGTCATGGTGGCCTCGCTGTTTCAATTACGATTTTGATGAACAATCATACTCGGCAATCATCGAGTAGGCTATGTATTAGCAACGAATATGTACTAGGCCCCCAGACATTGCTGCTCCCCGGCAGCGAGGATAGATTGTGGGGATTTGATAGATATCAAGCCATAGAAGTTTTGTGTTTGCTACTGTGTTACTGGTGATAGATCAGCAATGGTGGTGGGCTGGCTTCCATGTATTTCTATCACCCAACTCTTCTTTGTTGCAGGAGCTACAGCTTTTTTGAATTTACCTAATTAGAAATACCAGTTTTTGAAGCGAGGCAGCATGGAATCCTATCACACCACTTTTACCGTTCGTCGACTCTGGGCATTGCTTGTTGTGAGCATGGTCATCATGTTCTCGATCTTGCTCTATTTTGGAAATAAGATTTATCACGAGGCACCGCCTATACCAGAGAGAGTAGTCTCTGCATCAGGGGCACTATTATTCACCGCTGAGGATATCAATGTCGGACAGAATGTTTGGCAATCAACCGGAGGGATGCAGCAGGGCTCCATCTGGGGTCATGGTAGTTATCTCGCTCCCGACTGGAGTGCCGACTGGCTGCATAGAGAGGCAGAATCATTGCTAGCTATGATCGCCGATCGTGATGGTGACTTGCCCTCAACATCAGAAGCGGTCCGACTAGAACAGCATAGAGTCACGTTGCGATTAGAGATGCGAGAGAACACCTTCGATCCAGCTTCCGGTACATTGACTGTTAGTGATGAAAGAGCGGCGGCAATTGGTAGGGTCGCCGTCCACTACAGGAATCTCTATCAGGTCGAAGGAGTAGATGCCCTAGAATTGCGTCGCGACTATGCATTCCCCTTGCATTCGGCATTAGATGACGCCGAGGCCCATGCGCTGACAGCATTCTATTTTTGGACAGCGTGGGCTGCCGTTACAAACCGACCAGACGATAGCATTAGCTATACAAGTAACTGGCCGCACGATCCATTGGTCGGGAACACACCCCCGGCATCGCTCTTTATGTGGAGCATTATCTCAATATTCCTCCTGCTAGCAGGCATCGGTGGTTTGGTCTGGTATTACGCGCGGCAGTGGGATGTCTGGCGCAATGACATGGAGCCGATAGAAGGCTTTGCGCAGGTCGATGCCTTGGCGAAAATTCATAACTCACCTTCCATGAAGGCAACCGCAAAATATTTCTGGGTCGTGACGGCGCTCTTTGTCGTGCAGATGTTGCTAGGTATTATCACCGCGCATTATGCCGTGGAGGGTCAGGGGCTCTATGGCTTGCCACTAGTCGATTATCTCCCTTATTCTATTACTCGAACCTGGCATACGCAGCTCTCAGTTTTGTGGATCGCTACGGCATGGCTTGCGACCGGTTTGTATGTGGCGCCGCTTCTCTCAGGGCATGAGCCTAAGTTTCAGCGCTTCGGTGTTAACTTTCTGTTCTTCTCTTTGCTGCTCATCGTAATCGGTTCCTTCGCCGGCCAGTGGTTCGCGGTGCATGGTTACTTCGACAATATGACACTCAATTTCTGGTTTGGTCATCAGGGCTATGAGTATGTTGACCTAGGTAGGTTCTGGCAGATATACCTGTTTATTGGCCTATTGCTTTGGGTAGCGTTGGTATTGCGTGCCATCTGGCCGGTACTAAGAGATAAGGCTAGCGGATCTCTAGTCTTTCTAGTTGTTGTCTCGACAGCTTCCATAGGCTTACTCTACGGTGCAGGGCTGATGTGGGGACAGAATACGCATATCAGCATCATGGAGTATTGGCGCTGGTGGGTCGTGCATCTGTGGGTTGAGGGGATCTTCGAGGTCTTTGCCACAGCGATAATTGCAACGCTATTTGTCCGTATGGGCTTGCTGCGCGCATCTGTCGCCACGGTGTCTGTGCTATTCGCAACTATCATCTTTCTTGGTGGTGGCGTGCTAGGTACCTTTCATCACCTCTACTTCAGCGGCACGCCTGTATCGGTACTGGCGCTTGGTGCCACATTCTCTGCGTTGGAGGTTGTGCCATTGATGGTGGTGGGTTTCGAAGCCTACAGCAGAGCCAAGGTCGAGAAACAATCCCTTTGGGAGGAGGCCTATCACTGGCCGTTCATGTTTTTCTCTGCAGTGTTAGTTTGGAATATGATCGGAGCAGGGTTGTTTGGATTCCTGATCAATCCACCCATTGCGTTGTATTACATGCAGGGTCTTAACACCACGGCAAGCCATGGTCACGCCGCTCTTTTTGGCGTATATGGAATGTTAGGAATTGGCTTGATGCTCTTCTGTATGCGTGGCCTAACAGATATTAGAAACTGGAATCAGGGGTATCTTAAGGTTGCCTTCTGGAGTCTTAATATAGGGCTGGCGATGATGACATTCCTCTCGCTGCTTCCTCAAGGTCTCTGGCAAACCTATGCCAGCGTAAGTAAGTACTATGCATACGCTCGGTCGGAAGAGTTTATGCACAGCACATTGATGGAAGGGCTTGTCTGGGCGCGTGTTCCGGGGGATATAGTGTTTGCAGTAGGGGTTTTTGCCTTGGCAATGTTCGTTTTCAAAGCCTTTATTCCTTCTAAATCACCGTAAAGTTTGCAATAGGATAGCGAAAAGAGAGTAAAGGCTGGATTGATCGATCAGTCCGGCCTTTTTTTTCTAGATCAACAGATATATCTGTCTGTTGATCTGGCGCGTTGAGGATCGAGACCTAATGAGGTGAGCGGCAGGAATAAGAGGTCGAGGGCTTAGTAAGCACTGTATTTATTCTCAGTCCCTAGTTAGTATGATATTCAGTCAGAGCCTCTCATGGAGCGTATGGTGCAATATTCAACAATAATAACAATAGGTTTTCTTTTGGTAACTAGTGCCCCAGCCATGGCGCAGGAAGCCACTGAAGACGAATCCACAGTGACCTATCCGGCCTCGTTCTTCGCGCAATACCGACCGGTGTCAGTCAATGACATGCTGAATGTTATTCCCGGCATCAGTCTCGCGCTTGAAGGCAATGAGGTTCAAACCTTCAATGGCGCCGATCGAGGTCTCGGCGCCAGCGAACAGATACTGATCAACGGTAAACGCATGGCTGGCAAGGCTAACGAAGCTAGCAGTCAGCTAGACAGGATTTCGGCAGACCAAGTTCAGTACATAGAAATAATACGTGGCACCTCGGGTGATCTCGATGTCCGTAATAGTGGCCAGTTAGTTAATATCGTATTGTTCGAGTCGCAATCGAGTTCCAGTGTGTCGACCGAACTCGGTGCGACGCATTTTCGCGATGGTCATGTCGAACCTCTCGGTACGTTTTCTTTTAGTGGGCAGACAGGGCAGTTTGATTACCTCTTGAGTGCCCAGGTCGCAGCGGGCTATGAGGACTTAGAGAGCTATGAGATAAGCGTGTTGCCACCGGGGCTTGGTCTGAATGATGTTCGCGAGATCGAGCGAACCCGTGATCAAACCACCACTACTTTAAATTCAAATATCGCCTACCAGATATCTCCTGCGAGCAGAATTGCCTTTAATGGTCTTTATCGGGAGAACGATCCGGCGGCAAACTTGGTACGGACCATTACTAATTTCCAGAATACACCACCTACTATCCGAGTAGAGCGCGAGGAGCTTCCCGCCACTTCAGATAACTGGGAGTTTGGTGGTGACTATGAGTACAATTTTGGGGGTGGCGGGAAATACAAGATTCTCTTCATCGTGAATGAGGATAACAACGCAGTTACCCGTGAGCGATTTTTTTCTTCTGGCCTCGATGGGCCGGAAACCAAGAACCTATTTCTCGATACCAGCAGACGTGAGCGCGAACGGATAGTACGCACGTCCTATACTTTTGATCCCGCAGAAAATCAGAATTTGGAGCTCGGCATAGAGCGAGCACAGACCATACTCGATTCTTCATTGAAAATTGGTTTGCCCACTCCGGGTATTGCCTCTCCCGATCACGGCGGCCTAACACCCGTTGCCCTGCCGAATGCAGTGTCTACCGTAGAAGAGATTCGCTACGAAGGGTTTGCCATACACAACTGGCAGCTCAATTCGCGTATGTCTCTGGAAAGCAGCCTGTTCTATGAGGATTCGGAGATTTCGCAGTCCGGTGACGTGAACGTAAGTCGTAGCTTCGACTTCCTAAAACCTAAAGTCGATTTCAGATTTAATATGAGCAGCAGCTTCCAGCTGCGTATGTCAGCCGAACTAGATGTATCACAACTGAGATTCTCAGATTTCTCGGCCGCGGCTAATGACAGAGATGAGACTCAAGATATTCTTGCAGGTAATCCCGAATTGGAGCAGGAAAAGGTTTGGCGTTACAACGTCAATCTCGACTATCGACTCCCTAATGATGGCGGCGTGCTGAATTCCAGACTGTTCTACTACGATGTCGGCAATTCAATCGACCGTGTCGATGCTTCAACAAGCCCAACTAATCTCGCTTCAACCAATGGCAATGTGGGTGACGGCACGGTCTATGGCCTCAACCTCAATGCTAGCATTCGATTGGGATTTCTGAATTTCCCGCAGGCGGTAGTGACTGCGGGCCTATTGGTGCAGGATTCAAAAATATTTTCTCCACTAATTGGCAAGAACAGAAAGGTCGTTCCCTTCGACAGAGGAAATTTCCGCTTAGGTTTTCGTCATGATGTGCCATCACAGAGCTTCAACTATGGCTTCAATTACCGGGATGGTATCGAAGGCAATCGACCCTTCTATGATATCGACAATGTAATCTTTATCGGCAACCCAAACACCAATCTAAGTCTGTTCGCCGAGAAGGTTGGCGTAGGCAGATTTACCTACAGGTTCGAGGTAGACAATCTCATGGATCAAGAAACCTGTCGCGAGCGAAGGCGCTTTAACGGACGCCTGATCAATGGAGATGTCAGAGAGATCGAACGCTTCTGCACCACTAACGGCGTTCGCTTTACGTTTAAGGTTCGAGCCACGTTCTAAGGCTGCCTCCAAATATTTCGGCCTCCGTCTGCGAATCTTCCCCTAAATAGTTTCCATTTCCCTGATCCTATGCATAATAGGCAGCGCCGCCGCTTGGCGTAATGAATTTTAAGGATAGGAGTAGGAAGCGTGGAATTTGAAACACTTGTACAGACGAGACGTAGCGTGCGTGGTTATCAAGATAAGCCCGTAGCACGGGAACTCATCGAAGAGATAATCCAAGTCGCAAAGGGCGCGCCGTCCTCCATGAATACTCAGCCTTGGAATCTGTATGTCGTCACCGGAGAACCGCTGGATAGAATCCGCAAAGGCAACACGGAAAATATGGTGGCAGGGATAAAGCCGCAGCGCGATTTTCCCACCAAGGAAGCCTACGAGGGAATTCACCGCCAACGGCAGATCGAGATCGCCGTACAGTTGTTCGAGGCTATGGGCATAGAACGAGATGACAAAGCGAAGCGTACCGATTGGGTGATGCGAGGCTTCCGCCAATTCGATGCGCCGGTATCCATAGTGCTTACCTACGACAAGATCCTAGAGCCTGCCGCGATTGCGCAGTTTGACCTAGGTGCGATCTCCTACGGTATCTGTCTTGCAGCATGGGAGAGGGGTTTGGGAACGGTCATCAATGGCCAGGGAGTGATGCAGACACCGGTTGTTAGGGAGCATGCTGGAATCCCCGATGATCAGAGTATTCTTACCTGTATAGCGCTGGGCTATCCGAATGATGAGTTCTCGGCGAACAGTGTAAAGTCGCGCAGAGCTGAGACTGATGACTTTGTTAATTTTGTTGGCTTTGACTAATCGACAGCAAAGCTGATTCAGCGTTAGTCAGAACTGTTCTCAAACCGGCTCAGGCGGATCATTAGGCATTTTTTTTCCTCTCTCAGCTTTTCGAGCTCATCGAGCAGGCTTATTGCAAAGGCGATGCCCGCCCAGTCGATTTCAAGGTCGCGATACAGTCGTGCGGCCTTGCGGGTTGTAACTAGCATGTGCATATCGAATTGCCAGCTCTCGGGTTCGCGGCCCTGCGGTTCGATTATGCCATGTTCAACAATTTCGATGATTGTGTCTTTAGACATGACGGTAATTTCACAAAGCTCATTCAGACTCATGTTTTCTGCATGGGTGTCGTTCATTATGAATTCCTCCATTCCGCACGGGGATCAAATTTAGTTTCTTCGCCTAGCTTTTCCCAGAGAGTTTTTGAGTCTGCGTCATCTGCAGGCGGTACGACGATATTGATGACGGCGTATAGATCGCCATTCTCTCCTTGTTTTTTGGGCAAGCCTTTGCCTTTGAGGCGCAGCCTTTGTCCACTCTGGCTATTCGCTGGAATAGTGAGGCGAAGGTTTCCCGATAGAGTCGGAACTTCAACCTTGGCGCCTAGTACAGCCTCCCAGGGTGCGAGGGGAAGTACGACTATCAGATTATGTCCTTCTACATCAAACAGGGGATGGGGGACGAGTCGAATGCGCAGATAGAGGTCGCCATTGGCCGTTGCGCCCTGACCGGGGGCTCCCTGTCCCTTGAGGCGGATTCGTTCGCCGTTTCCTGTGCCAGCTGGAACTTTTACCTTGAGTGTTTTCTTAGTTTCGCCGACCTGGAATGAAATGGAATGCGTGCTTTCATTCAACGTGTCCTCAAGAAAGACCGGAAGATCTGACTCGATGTCCCGTCCTCGTTGTGCTCGTTCTCCGCCCCAATCTTGAAAGCCACCTCGACGCCCCGCGACATCGTCAAATTCAGGCTGTTGATTGGCGTTGCGAAAGAGCGAGGAGAAAAAATCTGAAAAGTCTTCATTTGAAGATGAGTAGCCGCCTTCGGCATTACTCGGTTGCCAGCCAGGAGGTGGCTGAAAAGATTCACCTTGGGCGCCATACTGACGGACTTCATCGTACTCGGCACGAGTTTCCACATTCTTGAGAACTTCGTAGGCCTCTGCAACCTCTTTGAATTTGCTTTCAGCGTCTTTGTGCTCACTGACATCTGGATGATATTTTCGGGCTAGCTTTCTATAGGCTGTCTTAACTTCCTTAATGCTAGCTTCTGGGTCGACTCCAAGAATTTTGTAATAGTCTTTAAATTCCACTTGCCGTTAGCCTCTGAATTTTTGTAGGTCATGTAACTGTATTGCAAATTCGGTGAAGGGGGTTGATTTGGATCACTAGAGCAATAGGAACCCACAGCTTGTTATACGCTTAGATCTAGCTCTTGTGTTAGATTGATGGGCCTGTAAATTCAATAGTCAGCAAAGCAGCGATTGATCCCCGTTTGGATAAGCCTATGTCAGAAAACCAGAAAGATAAGCAAGCACCGTTGTGCCCCCCAGAACATTTTGATAGTGATGAGTTGCTTCACGAAACCGCGCAAACTCGCTCGCCGTCATTTAAGCCAGCCTACAAGGACAGTGATTTTCTTCTACGGGACGAACTACGCCCAATTCGTGTTCACCTGGAGCTGCTAAAGCCCGAATTGCTACAGCAAGAGGCAGGTATCACCTCTACTCTGGTTGTCTTCGGTAGTTCTCGCATTCCCGATAAGGACAAGGCCGAAAAGAATCTCGAAGAAGAGAAGCGAAAACTGACTGCGAACCCTTCCGACAGCAGGCTCTCGAAGAATGTTGATATTGCTACGAAAATTCTAGAAAAATCCCACTACTATGAAATGGCTCGCGAGCTAGGTCGCTTGGTTACCGCCGCCGCAGAAGATAAGGAACGGCTGCACCCAGTTATCATAACGGGCAGTGGCGGCGGCATTATGGAGGCCGCCAATCGAGGAGCGCACGACGCGGGTGGCAGAAGCATCGGTCTCAATATCGTGCTGCCTAGAGAGCAAAGTCCAAATGCTTACGTTACACCGGAACTTAGTTTTCAGTTTCAGTATTTCGCATTACGTAAGATGCATTTTCTGATGCGTGCGATAGCGCTTGTTGTATTCCCGGGGGGCTATGGCACCTTGGATGAGTTATTCGAAACCCTTACCCTTATTCAAACCAAGAAAGTAGAGCGGATGCCAGTCCTACTATTTGGTGAAAAATACTGGAAGGATATAGTCAATTTCGAGCGGCTTGTCGATGAAGGCATGATTGATCAGAAGGACTTTGAATCATTCCGTTACGTAGAAACCCCTGCACAGGCTTGGGAATACGTTCAAAGTTACTATGCTGCAAGATCAATTTCTGAATAGCAGTCAGCTGCCTGCGTCAAGCATCGTTAACGAGGTTTGGAGTCATTTCCGCTGCAGCATTCAGCGGGTTAGAGGCGAGCGAAAATTCCATGGCTGTAATCATTGATGTTAGAGCCTGTTTTACTTCCCAGTTGGTGTTTAGCTGAATAGAGATGCTGGTACCGCCACTATCTTCGTTTGCCGCATGAGAGTGGACGGTTTGGTTAACGTCTTGGGCATGACGTTCATTAATTCCCTGCAAGTCTCCTAGCTCTTCCAGAATGAACTCTCTGGAATGGTCACCTAATTGCAGTTGGATGATTTTTTCATAGCAGGTTTTCTGGAATTCTTTGTGTTGAACGTAAAGCTCGCGCGCGGAATCATTGCTGCTGTGTTTTAGTTCATCTAGGTCTTGCCGGATATCTTTCAGACTCTTATTGCTAAACACAGTATTGCGGGTAACGGCGAGTAGACGCTGAAGTTCTGCCGCCTCTGCGGAGTCTAGCGATTGTGCCTGTAGTCGTAGGGAGTAGTTTAGAATTTTCCCTTCTTGATTTTTAAGCTCTTCATAACCTTTGTCAAAGGACCGGTCGGGGACAATGTTCAGAAGTTCGGGGTGGTCGGTCTGGAGTATTTTCAGCTGCCCTGGCTTCAGATGAAACAGATGCAGGTTGTTGCAGACTGCTTGGAGCATCATATTCTGTACGGTTGTTCGCAGTGCTGTCAAAGCGGCATCAACAACACTGGTGGGCACTCTGTCCAGCATGTTGGTTGATTGAGCCGAGTAACGAGAGAATACGCTCTCGATCCAATTCGAAAAACGCCCTATGAATGGTATGAAGATAAGTACGCCGGCAATGTTTATTAAGCTGTGAAAGGCCACGAGGGAATAGATAGGATCTGAAAGATAAACCAGCCCAAGCAATAGCGGCAGAATTGGCAGCAAGAAGAACGCAGTCAAGTCTACTGAGAGGTTAAAAATAAAATGGGCAAAGGCCAACTGCTTCTTTATCGTGTTTCCTCTTAGTGCTCCCAGTATTGTGGTGCTAGTAGTGCCCAAATCAGCGCCTATGACTAATGCGGCCGCTTCCTGCAGATCTATGAACTGCGCATTGATGGCTGCCAGAGCCATTATCATGACCGCTGAGCTAGATTGGATTGCTGCGGCGAGTATGACGCCAGCTAGTAGATAAACAAAAGCCATATGGCCTTGTAATAGGGAGATATCCCAGCGATCTGGGATGCTCTCCATACTGGTTTTCATTATTCCCAAGCCAAAAAGAAGCAGGGAAATACCAAGTACGGCGGAGCCCGCATAGAAGAGCCGAGTTCGCCGACTCGCTATCGCCAAGGTGAATGCGGCGATTCCGAATAAGGGTAAGGCCGTCGATGCTAGGTCAAGTTTGAAGCCAAAAAGTGCGACCAGCCAACCGGTGACTGTAGTTCCAAGATTGGCGCCTATGATTATCCCGACGGCATTGATCAGGGGTAAGATTCCCGCGCTAGCGAATGCCATCACCAGAAGGCTCACCATGGAACTACTCTGCAGTAGGGCGGTAGTGACGGTGCCTGTGGTAATGCTGGCAAGCGGTGTGTTGGTGCTCGAACGCAGCCAATGGCGCAGTCTAGTTTCGCCGAGCTTGCTAGTTCCGTACTCGAGTTGAGACATTCCGAAGAGGAATATTCCTAGTCCAAATATGAAGTTTACAGGGTGCAAACCGTTTGAGTCCGTTGTGCCTGTTCTATAGAGTATTGATTGTGCTGCAAAAGAGTAGCTGGAGACACGCTTGGAGTAACACGGTATCCCATTCGTAAAGTGGCAGCTTGACACCAATCAATACTGAAGAATACACGCGAGTATTTTTCCCGACTAACTAGATGTCGGCGCAAAACAGACTCCGTTTAGCGTGGCCGTAGTAACTTGATCTCAGTCAATGAGACTCCCACGCCTTCAGGTAACCTGAACATATACAGTGCAGTTAAAAACAGAAGCGCGCGGAAATGATTGCTTTAAAAGTATTGTTTATTCTTATAAGGAGAGTGAGATGTATAACAAAGTGATAGTTGCAGTCGATTTATCAGATGAGTCAGACAAAGTGCTGGGTAGGGCGCTTGAATTGGTAGACTCTCAAGCGGACAAGTTAGTTCTCGTGCATGTGGTTGAGCCAGTTCCCGCAGTATGGGGCATGGAGACCTATGCCGTAGACCCAATAAACCTGCAGCAGCAAATACTTGAGAATTCGGCAGCTAGGCTTGAGGAAATGGGCAATGCGCACGGTATTGATACTGCCAACGTGCACGCCGTCCTCGGTTCTCCCGCACCTGAAATTCGCAATCTGGCTGAGATTCAAAAAGCGGATGCCATCGTCATTGGCAGCCACGGTAATTCCGGCTGGAAATTAATGCTCGGCTCTACCGCGAATAAGTTGTTACACGGTGCTATGTGCGATGTGCTTACTGTACATGTTGGCGATGAGGGCTAGTCGCGCGATTCAAGTAAGAAGTAATGCAGTAGCATGCCTCCCAACATCGCTGCGACAAAGATCAACACTGAGCTATCCAGTGATGTTAACCCAACTAAGGCCGGGCCGGGACAAAGCCCGGCCAGTCCCCAGCCGATCCCAAATAGTACTGCGCCGGAAATTAGTCTTAGATCAAGATCGGTTTTATCGGGCAGGGAAAAATTGGCTTCGAATAGTGGGCTCTTTCGTTTGAGAATCAACCTAAAAAAAGGAATGGTTACCGCTAGGGCAGTTGCCATCACCAAAGCCAGACTCGGATCCCAATCACCTGCCAGGTCCAAGAACCCAATGACCTTTGCTGGGTTAATCATCTGCGAAACAACTAGGCCAAGCCCGAACAGTAAGCCCGATGCAAACACTGTTCCTAGCGCTAAGAAATTGACTTTGTTATCCATTACAGAGCACCCATGAGGTGCCGCGTAAGGTATACCGTGAGTATGGCTGAGCCCATAAAGGTTGCCGTCGCCAGGAAAGATCTGCCGGAGAATCGAGCGATGCCACAGATGCCATGGCCGCTCGTGCATCCACTGCCTAGTCTTGTGCCGAAACCAACGGCTAGCCCAGCAACGATCAATAATGTCGGCGAGGCTTGGGTGGCGATCTCAAGTTCCCTGCCAGACAGTACCATATAGCCAATTGGAGCCAAAAGTAGCCCAGCAATGAAGCAGGTTCGCCAAGCATTATCTGCCTGAATAGGTATGCGAATACCGCTGAGAATGCCGCTAATGCCGGCAATCCTGCCATTGGCCCAGAGCAGTAGCGTTGCAGCTAGGCCGATCAAGAGCCCGCCCATGATTGAATTAATCGGTGTAAAATTCTCCATTTAAAGCCCCTTGTGGAATGACCGTAATGGTCTCATGGAAATATGGTGAGGTCATTGCTATTTGTCAACGCACAAAAATTTGAGATGTTGTCCTATTCCTATAAATGTTTCTCTCCATGAATGAATTCGCTGGGGTAATATGTATTCTAGGTAGTGACTTCAGAGAATAGAAACCTACCATTAATCGAATTCTTAGAAGCAGCTAATCCACTCTCTAGACAGGAAGCGAAGACATCGCTTTTTGTACACTCTCGATTAGAGCCCTATCAATAATAGGCCTTTCAATATAGTCGTGGGCGCCTGCCTTCAGTGCTTCCATTGCGTGTGAGAGTTCTCTGTTCGTGGCGATTACAATAACGGGCGCCGAAGGCATGTAGGTTCTAAATTTTTGTACCAGTTTGGTTGTCTCCACTTTTGTGGACTTGGCTTGGGTAATAATACAATGGGGTGTCTCGGGCTTTAGGCTCAAGAGTACCTCGTCGGAGTTCGTGAACGAATAGGTTTGGAAACCAGCAGTGCCTAACAAGGCTTCGAGCGATAGTAGAAGCTCAGAGTCGGCCGTTGATAGAAAAATTGAGGACATGGCTGGGAAAGCTCTTCCGATAGTTATCCAGAGAGAATGGGTCATAGTCCACGATAGTGCTAGCTAGACCCGATTCGCGATAGGTAGAGGCTAGCTTACACAGAGTATTTCTGGTTGATTTGTATCAAGGGGGGGGGTTAAATTGGTCGGAGA
>Ga0307985_10000156_pt1 | contig 39903 bp, 40 predicted proteins | sample EllFjometageno80_FD_203155 | JGI IMG/M metagenome (GOLD analysis project Ga0307985, IMG submission 203155) | Marine microbial communities from Ellis Fjord, Antarctic Ocean - #80 | ecosystem: Environmental > Aquatic > Marine > Unclassified | place: Southern Ocean | collected 2014-10-09 | reverse complement strand
TTGGACACCGAATCACTGCGTACCTTCGCCACCGTGCTTGACACCGGCGGCATGACGAGTGCTGCACAACAACTCAATCTCAGCCAGTCCGCTGTGAGCTGGAAGATCAAGCGACTCGAGGAGCGTGTAGGGCGCGAACTACTGATCCGTGCTGGGCGTTCACTTCGCCCCTCACGCGATGGCCAGGAGTTATTGGGATACGCGCGTGCGATCATCGACCTGCATGACGAGGCCGTTGCCAGGCTTTCCAGCTCCGAATTGACGGGCCGGCTCCACCTCGGAGCGACCGAGGAGGTCAGCGCAGAACTCGTCGGAAACGCTGTCAGCCGATTCGATCGCGTTCACCCCGGTGTCATCATCGACATCGTCGTCGACCGAGGGCTTCGCCTTGAAGAGCTGCTCGATCGCGGTGAACTCGACCTTGCGCTCGTGCAGGTGTCCGCTACCGATCTTCGTCGAGACGACACCGTCCTGTGGCAAGACGATCAGGTATGGATCTGTGCACCGGACTGGACCTATGGCGAAGGCACGGTTCCGCTCGTCACCTTTGGTAAGGACGGCTTCTACCGGCCACTCGCTGAACAGATCCTGAGCGACGCGGGTATCGGCTATCGAGCCGCGTTCTCTGGCCCAAGCTCGGCCAGCCTGCTCGCTGCGGTCGAGGCTGGTTTTGGCGTGGCCCTCATGAGTAGCCGTTCTGTGTCAGGCCGGGTCGTCACCTGGCCTCGAGGCGAGTCGCTGCCCGATCTGCCTGTCGTCCAACAGGTCGCTCGGGCCACCCCTGGCCCCCGCACCGAACTTGTCAACGCACTCATCGCTGACATCACCAATGAGCTGGGCGACTTCACCCCGTCGTAGTCGACATGGGTGAAGCGTCGGACACCTGCTGGTTACCCACGCGCTTGCACGCCGGCCATGGTTCGTGGTGCCCGTTGCAACTGGTGGTGTGCATATGTCGAGCCATAGGCGCCACCAGAGCCGCCTTATGGATTACGAGGCGTACCCAAGTTTCCTTTTCCAACGTCGCGGAATGGCATGCCTCGGTCGACAGCTGGCTCCTTGGGCAGCCCGAGCATGTTCTCGCCCAGGATGTTGTGTTGAATTTCGTCGGTGCCACCAGCGATCGACTGCGCTGGCGTGGATACCAATACCTCGGCGATCGCTGCATCGATCGGGTCATCGCTTTGCTTGAGCATGCCCTTGGCGCCAGCGATCATGCTGTGCACATGGTTACACCGGCGAGCGATCTCCGATACCGCTAGCTTGCCGATCGATCCTTCGGACCCGGGTGGACGACCGAGAGCTCGAGCGGCCTTGGCCCGGCCTGCTGTCCATTCCGACGCACGCTGGAAGCACACGAGCTTCATCATCTCTTGGCGCAGTACCGGGTCGTCGATCTTGCCCATCGCCCGAGCTCGTTCGATGACCAGATCAGGCCGCCCCATTCGTTGCGGATACCACTCGTACGTCTTCAGGTATTCGGCCGCTTCAACCTTGGCTTCGTCGACGACTCGCCCACTCGCCTGGGGCTTGAAGTAGACCGCACGGTCACTCGAGAAGCGGCGTTCGTGAGCCAGCGTGCCTCGGGCAACCTTCCAGCCTTCACCAAGTTCGCCAACCATGTTTTCGTTCGGCACTCGAGCATCGGTCAGGAAGACCTCGTTGAACGAGTTGTAGTAGTTCATCTGCTCGATGGGTCGAACTTCGACACCATCCTGGTGCATATCGATCACGAAGTACGACAGCCCGCCATGTTTGACGGCGTCCCAGTCGGTGCGTGCGATCAGGATGCCCATGTCGGCATGGTCGGCGCTCGTGTTCCAAACCTTTTGGCCGTTCACGATCCACTCGTCACCGTCTTGCTCGGCGCTGGTCTTCAATCCAGCCAGGTCCGAGCCGGCCACTGGTTCTGAGAACAGCTGGCACCATGCCAGCTCACCGGTCAGGGTGCGACGCAGGAACTTGTGCTTCAACTCGTCAGAGCCATGGTCATACATGGTCGGCCCGGCGAGGCCCATGCCACCACCGAGCGGGACGGAGACACCGCCGGACTTGCGAATGGTGTGGTGTGCTACACGATCAGCCCATACCGGCAGGTCGCGGCCGAACCAGTCTGAAGACCATGACGGCACAGCCCATCCGGAATCGACGAGCCGGCCACGCCACTCGACCAAGGACAGCTCCGGATCCCACGATTCGTGGAACCACTCGAGCACCTGAGCGGCTACGTCAGCCTCGGTGAGTGCATCGTTCGTTGCCATCTAGCGACACTAATTCGTGTCGTGTACCGGTGGTGAGCCGACATCAACGAACACGAGTTCTGGATCTCACGAGAACACCAAGTCAGTGGGCTATTGATTCCTGCGCTACAACGGTCGCCACGGTCCAAGGGGCGGTTCGCGGTGTCATTGTTACTTGACGAAGAGCCGTGGCGAACGCTCGCACCAGGCTGCCAATCTGTGTTCTTGTGGGTTCGCTGGCGGTGACCGTCCAACGAAGCAAGACCGTGTTGTCTACTTCCAGGTCGGTTCCCCACACGAGCTGTGCGGCATCGTCCCATCGGATCTCGCCGTAGCCATCCTTTGGTGAGACGGCCGCTTCGGACCATTCGGTTGCCGAAGCCCAGCTGCTGTCGTGGATACCACTTCTGTTTGCGTGTTTGAATCACTAAGGGGGTCGACTGCCACGGACCACACACCAAATGATGTCCTAGAACCAGCTAACTTTGACCCATGATCGAAGACGGAGTTAAAGCACTCGCCCAGGGAAAGAACTTTGCGGCGCTCACCACACTGATGCCCGGTGGTCAGCCCCAGACACATGTCATGTGGGTGGACTGCGACGATGACCATGTGCTCATCAATACCGAGGTACACCGCCGCAAGTTCAAGAACATTGAGGCTGACCCCCGAGTGACGGTTGCGATTTGGGATGCGGCGAATCCGTACTCATTCGCCGAAGTCCGCGGCCGAGTCGTAGAAACCATCACCGGCGAACAGGCACTCGCGAGCATCAACACCCTCGCAAACAAATACACCGGTGCCGACTATTCGCCCGAGATCCAATCAGAACGCGTCATCTTGAAGATTGCACCGGACCGCCAGATCGCACGCTGACATCTGCACGGCCCTAGTTTCTTAAGGCGAGCGATGGCGGCCGTACGACCATGTATCGATTCGGGATCCGGTGATTAGTGGAGCGCTTCGGCGAGGGGTTCAAGTCGGCTGGCGTCCATGGGGCCACGCATCGACCAGACCACAATGTCGACGCCAGCATCGAAGAAACCGTCTGCCATATCGGCAAGCGCGGCCGGATCACTGTCGGTGTCGAACCCTAGATGGATCGACCTGGCGATCTCGGACTGGTCGCGGCCGACTCGTTCGCAGTGCTGACGCAACACGCCGTCCAGATCCTGCCATGCCGCTGGGTCATCCGGGAACGTCATGTCCCACTGGTCGGCGAAACGGGCGACGGTACGCAACGTGCGTACGCGGCCCTTGCCACCGATGACCATCGGGATCTTCGACTGCACCGGCTTGGGCTCACACCACGCGCCGATCAGCTCGTAGTAGTTGCCCGAGAAGTTCGTTTCCTGGTTAGCAAGCAGCGAGACGATGACTTCCATGCCTTCTTCGAAACGATCTGAGCGCTCACGCAGCGTGCCCAGCGGGATGCCATAGGCCTCCGATTCTTGGAAGTTCCAACCGGCACCCATACCAAGCTCGAACCGACCATCGGAGATGTGGTCGAGCGTGGCCGCCATGTTTGCTGTCACTGCAGGATGGCGATGATGCATGCCGTTGACCATTGCGCCGATGCGGATCCTGCTTGTCGCCTGGGCGAGAGCGCCCAGCATCGTCCAGCCTTCGAGATTCGGACCATCGAACGGCTCGGCCAGTGGATAGAAGTGATCCCAGTTCCAGGCCGACTCGAACACTTCGATCTCGTCGGCGGCCTTCCACACATCGAGGAACTCACCCCACGTCGCATGATGCGGTGGTGTCTTGATCGCATGTCTTCCCACTGGTGTCTCCGTACGTCCTGTGTGCTCAGGCCTTCCCGAGCAGTTGCGCCATGCTATTTCTTGGGATCAACGAGTGCTGGGCAGGGCTGCAACACATAACCACAGACCCAATCAGCGGCACAGACCTAGTCAGCGGCAAATAGCCGACTACGGCATCACCTGTGCGCAGTATTTGCGCCCATGCCCTCACCGGTTTGGGGATGACTCGTTCTGGTCAGGCACCGAGCGACGAGGGCTTGTAGTACCGAAGCAGTATCAACGGGCTGATGCTCATGACCGCCGCCATCGACCCCCAACCCAGCCGAAACTCCTCGATGCGCTCGCCGATTACGGCGTTGCCGATCATCGCGGTGGTGATCGCTACACCAAATGCCGAGAATGCCGAGCGGGCAGCGTTGAACGCAGCGTTCGCCGCTCCGAGTTGTTGTACAGGCACGTCTCGTAGCGCGGCTGCATTTGCTGGGCCAAGCATAAAGGCCATGCCGACGCCGATCGACAACGTTCCAGGCAGGAACGCCCGCACATATATTTCGTCGGGCCGAAGGCGCCATGCCATCCAAGCCGTGCCCAGTGTGGCCATCGTTCCGCCAAAAATCAGCAACTCTCGGTAGCCATATCGGTCGACCAGGATTCCCGCCACTGGGGCACAGATCACCAATGCGAGCGGCCCTGGTGTCATCGCAAGACCGATCTCAAGATTTGAGTAGTCCCATACATCGTTCAGAAACAGCGGGTACAGAAACCATGTCGCCGCGGTCGAGGTCGACAACAACGCACTGGCAGCAGTGACGATCCGGAACGAAGGAATGGTGATGAGGCCGAAGTCGAGCAGAGGTTCGTCATGGCGACGCGATGATCTGACAAATACGACTCCTCCAATGACGGCGACAACGAACACTGCCGCGATCCGGATATCGAACCACCCCCACGCGCTGCCTTGGACGATCACAAAGGTCGCTCCTCCAACAGCCAAGGTTCCCGTCACCGTGCCCAGCAGGTCTAGCGGCGGCGGGCGCTCGGTGACGCTGTCGTCAGCCATGAATTTCGAAGCCAGCACCATGCCAGCGATGGCGATAGGCACGACGATTGCAAAGACCACACGCCAGCTAGAGACCTCGAGAAGTCCGGCGGCCACGGTCGGGGCGGCCGCCGCTCCAAGTACACCCATTGATGACCACAGCGAGACGACCGCTCCGTGCCTGTGTTTGGGGTAGAGAGGCAGCACTGCAGCGAGCGATGACGGGATTACAAGGGCGACACCAAGCGCCTGAATGACACGGGCGCCAATAACCAGATCGATGCTCGGCGCAACCGCTGATAGCGCTGCGCCGATAGCGAACACGGCAAGCCCAATCACGAAGACTCGACGCCGGCCGATTCGATCGGCCAGCCGCCCGCCAAGGAGCATGAAGGTCACCTGGGTTACCGCAAAGGCCGAGATGACCCACGCAATATGGGTCAACCCAACGTCAGGAAATTCCTCTTCCAGTACCGGAATAGCGATGTTGGTTGCCGTGCCAACAAACGCGGCGAGAAACATGGCTGTCGCTGCAATAGCGAGCGCGACCCTACGGCGGCGTTCCGAGGTCAGGGGTAGCTCGGTTACCCCATCCACCGCTGTTGTTGGTCCATCGATTTGTAGACACTACCGACAACGGCCTGGGCCGAAGTACACGGTTTTAGCCGAGAGTTGTTGTGTGCAGGTCGTCCGCGACCACCAGATCACCGGTGTAGCCACCAGCCCGAATGGTGTCGACGTACGCCTGACGTAGCTCGAGCGTCTCCGGAGGCGGGATCAGGTGCGTGAGCACCAAGTTCGACACGCCCAGGGCTTGGGCCTGGGCACCGATCAAACGGGTGTCTGCGTGGTAGTCCATGATGAAGTGGCGAAACGGTGGTTCGTTCTCGATGGCCTCGAAGAGCATGGCCTCGTACACGAGTACATCGGCACCTTCGGCAAGGACGTTGATTTCGTCGCACACCAGGGTGTCTCCGGTGATCGCTACGACACCGTCCGGTGTCTCGATGCGAAAGCCGACAGCCGGGTGGACAGGCTCGTGGCGAACCTGGCCAGCCAAAACGCGCACCTCGCCTTGTGACCAGACCTGCGTTAGCTGACCGGCTTCGGGGTAGGCGAACGGCACGACTTCGTACGCCGGTTCACGGGTGCGCCCTGTGTGTTCCCGGCGGATAGCAAGATCGTCTTCCCAGGGATCGAGCATCCGTTCGGCGAACTTCACGCACGGCCCTTCGGGGACAACAAGCGGCAACGGCACGGTCGCGTCGGTTCGATCCATCAGCCACCTGGTCATCACCAGATCCTGCAGACCTGTCAGATGGTCACTGTGATGATGGGTCGCGAAGAACGCCGACAACTTCGGGATGGCCTGACCGGCAGCAGCGAGTCGCTGAACAGTTGACCGTCCAGCGTCGAACTGCATGCCGATATCGCCGTAACGAACCAGCACCCCCGGGCCGGCGCGATTGGCGGACGGCCCTGGGTTGCCGGTTCCGGTAATGATGACTTCGGTTGTCATGAGATATGCCCCCTGGCTACGTCCGAAGGTAGCCCACCGCCGGCGCGCAACGATCGTGGCCGTCAGGCAGTACAGGTAACCAAGAGCACTTGTCCCCCGTTACAGCACCTAGGAACCGGCATAAGTTCGGACCATGCCGGCCATGGATCTGTGACAAGTTCGTGTTCTCCGGACGGTTGCGAGGGCACGGTCCGCAGCCGAACATCGCGAGTCCACGTACTGGCTCTTCTTGGCAGCCCGGGATCCGACAAGCCGCACGCGCTCAGCAAATTAGGAGCGTGGTGCGCCTATCTCGTGCATGACGCTCCTCATTTGCATCGCCTACGCGGTCATGGCGCCGTCGACGACGAACTCCTGACCCGTGCAGTAGCTCGAGTCGTCAGAGGCCAGAAACAGCACGAGCTTGCCAACCTCTTCAGCAGAGGCAACCCGGCCGAGTGGAATACGCGACTCGATCCGGTCGCGCACGGAGCCGAACTCTTCGAGCATGTTTGTATCGATAATCCCGGGGTGAACCGAGTTGACCCGTACGCCCGAAGGAGCAAGTTCGACCGCCGCCGACTTGCTCATGCCGCGCACCGCCCACTTGGACGCGGAGTAGGCATGGGCCAGCGATGCTGACTTCATGCCAGCGATCGACGAGATGTTGATGATGCTGCCCGACCCATTGGCCTGCATGGCCGGTGCGGCCGTGCGCATGCCAAGAAAAACGCCAGTCTGATTGATATCTATCATCTGTTGCCACATCTCAAGCGACGTCTCAACTAGACCGGCCATTCGGAAGATCCCCGCATTGTTTACGAGAATGTCCAGCCGTCCATGCAGCCTCACAATGGTTTCAACAACGCTCTTCCAGTCATCTTCGGACGCAACGTCGTGATGTAGGAACTCACACGCATCCCCTAGTCGTTCAGCAGTTGCCCGCCCCTCGGAATCGAGCACGTCGGTGATCACCACTTGGGCGCCCGCATTCACGAACAGTTCCGCTTCAGACGCACCCTGGCCACGGGCGCCACCTGTGATGAGTGCCACCTTGTCATCGAGTCGGTTCATGTCATGTCCTTCTTTAAGTCCGGCTAACGCCAGCATCTGTATCATCCAAGTATTGGCCGCACAATCACGACGCGCCCAATGACTCTGACCGAATCCAAAGTTGGCGGCGGCAATCGGCCTATCTTCTCAACGCTTCGAGCCGCGAGAATCATATGACCCGACGTTCGACAGCAGCGATGAAGCGAGACCACCATGACGATCAGTGTTCACCGATTATCCGGGGCACTCGGCGCCGAGGTTCGGGGCCTCGACTTGGCTGGCCCTGACTTCGACGCGGCCGCGGTGCACGCACTGTTCGCCGAACATCATGCGCTGTTCTTTCCCGAACAGAACTTGATGCCTAGCGACTTCGTGCGCGTCATGCGCACCTTCGGCGAGCCGCTCGTACATCCCTATCTCAAGAGTCTTCCCGACTACCCCCAGGTGCATGAGCTGCGCAAGACACCCGATGACCAGGTCAACTTCGGCAACCTCTGGCACACCGACTTCACCAACCTTGCCAGGCCGTCGCTTGCTAATGCGTTGTACAGCATCGAGGTGCCTACTCACGGTGGCGACACACTGATCGCCAGCACATGCGCGGCATTCGAGGCATTGTCCAATGGCATGAAGGACATGCTGCGAAACATGAACGCGGTGCATGGTTTCTCCGAGAAATACAAGCGAGACCTGGCGGACCAAACAGCCCGTACGGCAAACGTCGCCCGTAATGACGACGACAGCAGCGAGTACCTCGACGCATCACTCGAAGTCATCCACCCAGTGGTTCGTTCGCATCCGCCGTCGGGGCGCGAGTCGCTCTATGTCAACTGCGGCTTCACGCTGCGCTTCGAGAACATGACCCCCGAAGAGAGCCAACCACTGCTCAACTTCCTCTACCAACACTGCGAACGTCCCGAGTTCGGCATGCGGTACAACTGGGCGCCGCGGACGCTCGGCATGTGGGACAACCGCTCGACTCTGCATTACGCCAACAACGACTACCCCGGACAATTACGCGTGATGCAGCGCCTCGTCGTCCTCGAGAGCGATCGCCCCCAGCCCGCTCACCCGAACCCCCTCACCGCAGAAGCAAATTAGGAGCGTTACCCGCGACTATCGCGGGTAACGCTCCTAATTTGCTTCGGGGTTAGGGGTTGAGTTGTTGTTCGAGGGCGTGGAGGTGGCGGTAACAGCTGATGACCTGTTGGACTGATGACTTGGGCTCACGGCCTTCGTTGATTGCAGCGACGAATTCGCGGGATTCAAGTTCGATGCCGTTCATCGAGACATCAACGTCGGATACGTCAATCGGCTCATCTCGTCCGTCGACCAGATCGTCGTAGCTTGCGACGTACGTGCCGGTGTCACCGATGTAGCGGAAGAACGTGCCAAGAGGTCCGTCGTTGTTGAACGACAGCGACAAGGTGAGAAGCGCTCCACCCGAGGTCTTCATCTGGATCGACATATCCATGGCGATACCAAGATCAGGATGGCGGGGACCCTGGAGGATATTGGCAGCAACGATCTCTTCGCCAGTCTGATAGGCGAACAAGTCGACGGTGTGGGCCGCGTGATGCCACAGCAAGTGGTCGGTCCAAGTGCGTGGCTCACCCAGTGCGTTCGTGTTCGTACGACGGAAGAAGTAGGTCTGCACATCCATCTGCTGAATCGAGAACTCACCAGCCTGGATCTTGTTGTGCACCCATTGGTGCGACGGGTTGAAACGACGCACATGGCCGACCATGCACACCTTGCCCGTGCGCTTTTGCGCCTCGACGACGGCTTCGGCATCAGCCAAATTGTCGGCAAGCGGAATCTCGACCAGGACGTGCTTCCCGGCTTCCATGCAGGCGATCGCTTGTGCCGCATGCATCTGTGTCGGGGTGGCCAGGATCACAGCGTCGACCTCGTCGAGCGCTAGTGCATCAGCTAAGTCGTCGGACCAATGGCCAATGCCATAGTCCGCCGCAACGGCGTGCTGCGATCCTCCTGGGCGGTCAACGATCGAGATGACTTCGACACCATCAATCAGCCCAACTGCGTCTAAGTGTTTGCGTCCGAATGCTCCGGCTCCGGCCAATGCAAGCTTCATCATTGTCTCCTAGAACATTCCATTGTTGTTGGCCGAGGCCTCGGGAAGCACTTGCAGAACGTCCCAATGTTCGACGATTTTACCGTCGGCATCGAGCCGGAAGATGTCGATACCTGCGTAGTCCTCGGAGCCGGGCCACGTCTGCGAGCAATGCAAGACCACGAACTCGCCCTCGGCGATAACCCGCTTGAAATCGACATGTTTGCCCGAATACTCGGCTGCCATGAGATCGAAGTACTCGATGAACCCCTCGGGACCGTCGGTCACATGCGGATTGTGTTGTATGTACGTGTTGCCGACATAGAGCTCGATCGCTTCACGAGGTTTGCCCTGGTTAAACATCATGTCGTAGAACGCAGTGACGTTCTGCTTGTTGACGTCAAGATCAGTCATCCCAGCCAACCTAGCCCCGACGCTCGGGACCGAGATTGTCATTAATCCGGTTGATAATCTCCGGAGTCAACAAGCAGCCCGAGAGCTGCCGTAACATCCCCATGGCGCTTCCCCGATCACGCCTTCTTCGAAGCATGAACAAGAACATCAGCCAGACCCACCCGCTGAGCGACCCTGACTACATCGCGACATGTAAGTCCGTGCTTGATGACAGCGGAGCTCTTGTCCTCGATGACTTCTTCGTGACCGCAGCCATTGAGCGCATCGTGATTGCATCGCTACAGCAGCGAGATCATGTCTTCTACGCCAGATCGACTCACAACGTCTACCTGACCAATCCCGACCCAGACCTGGCCCCGGACCACCCGTTCAATCGCCAGGTCGCCAGCAGCAAGGGTCTGATCGCCGACGATCAGATCGCGCCAGAATCGCCGCTGCGAACCGTCTACAACGACGCTGACTTCCGTTCGTTTCTTGCGGGCGTGCTCGGCATCGAAGAGGTCCATCCTTATGCCGACAATGTCTCGTCGATCAATGTGCACTTTGCCGGAGCGGGCCAAGAGCTCGGCTGGCACTTCGACAATTCGGCGTTCGCTGTCACCATGCTGCTCCAGGCTCCCGAGGCGGGCGGCGTGTTCGAATACGTGCCTGCTGTGCGCGATTCTGGTGCCGGCGACATGGCCTATGACCGTGTCGCTGCAGTGCTCGACGGCAATGAGTCTGTCCACAAGCTGAGCTTCGCGCCCGGCGCCCTTGTGCTCTTTCGTGGCCGTGACGCCATGCATCGAGTTACACCTGTTCAGGGAGACACGACTCGGCTTCTTGTCGTATTCGCCTACAACGAGCAACCCGGCGTCACCTTGTCCGAGTCGGCCCGCACCACCTTCTACGGCCGCACCGTGTGATCACCAATGTCGACAATTGTGTTGACATTTGGCAGACTGCACCCGTGACCGACGGCGTTTCTTGCATGATCTTGCGGGGTGGATCATCCAAGGGTGCTTACTTTCTTGCCCATGATTTACCAAGTGACGCCCTCGAACGCGATGCGTTGCTGCTGCGCATCATGGGATCGCCCGACGCCCGCCAGATCGATGGCATCGGTGGTGCCCATCCGCTGACCTCCAAGGTTGCAATCGTTGCCCCGTCAGCCGACGAGACAGCCGACGTCGACTATCTCTTTCTGCAGGTCGGGGTTGGCGAACCGCTCGTGTCGGATCGGCAGAATTGCGGAAACCTGTTGGCTGGCGTTGCACCGTTCGCAATTGAACGTGGCCTGGTTGCGGCTCCTGATAATGGTGAGCTCTCGGTGAGGATCAAGATGCTGAACACCGGGTCCGTTGCCACCGCGAGATTGCACACCGCCGGCGGCATGCCGATCTACGAAGGCAAGACCGCAATCGCCAGCGTCCCAGGTACCGGTGCCGCCATTGCACTCGATTTCGAAGACATCGCTGGCGGCTCCACCGGGTCTCTTCTTCCGACCGGCAACACATTCGATGACATCGATGGTGTGTGCTGCACGCTGGTCGACAACGGCATGCCAGTGGTGGTCATGGCCGCCGAAGAACTCGGCGTGACAGGCTACGAGAGCTGCGAGGAACTCGAGCAGAACCAGCAACTACGCGCCAAGCTCGAAGCCATCCGACTCGACGCAGGGCAACGCATGAACCTGGGCGATGTCACGAACACGACCATTCCCAAGCTCACGATGGTCGCCCCGCCCCGTGGCGGCGGTCATCTATGCACTCGCACGTTCATTCCCCATCGGTGCCATGACGCAATCGGCGTTTTGGGCGCTGTATCCGTTGCGACCGCAGCGCTGCTGCCGGGTTCACCCGCACACGTCATGATGGGCGACCTCGACGGCGACGTTGTCCAACTTGAGCACCCGACCGGGGTGTTCGACGCGGTGATCAAAGTGCACCAGCACGCCAACGGTCCAATCCATGTCCAGCGGGCAGGCATCATCCGGACCGCTAGAAAATTGATGGACGGAACTGTGTTTCCGCGCGCTAACTAGAGATCTGCCATGGCTACTACCAATCCCCCGCACGAGTTCCCGTTGGAACGCACTGTCCCTGCTCCACAGGCGCTGGCAAGCGAGCCCGCAACCTTTGTGCCCCCGCCGCTGGCGTGTGACGCGCACTGCCATGTCTTTGGGCCGGCCCAGCAGTACCCCTTCTCACCGAATCGGTCCTACACCCCTCCCGACTCGGGCATCGACGACTTCCTCAGGCTGCAGAACCGCCTAGGCCTGTCCCGGGCGGTGTTCGTTCAAGCCAGCTGTCATGGCAATGACAACGCGGCGATGCTCGACGCCATCCAGAGAGGCAAGGGAAAATTCGCCGGCGTCGCGATGATCGACGGGTCCTATTCCGACGACGACTTGGCCCACCTGCATGCCAACCAGGTACGAGGAACCCGATTTAACTTCGTCGCCCACTTGGGCGGTGCCCCAGACCCGGATGAGTTCTGGCGACTCGTGCACCGCGTCGCGGAACTCGATTGGCACATCGTGCTGCACTTCGATGCCAAGGACTTCGCCGAGTACAGCACCCTGCTCGATGCCATGCCCGTGCCGTACATCATCGACCATATGGCTCGCGTGCCAGCGCAGGCCGGTATCGGCCAAGAACCGTTCCAACAATTGCTGCAGCGGCTTCGTAACGACGACAAATGTTGGGTGAAGATCTCCTGCGCCGAGCGACTCACCGCAGGCAAGGTTGCGCCGTTCGACGACGTCGTGCCCTTCGCCCAGGCCATTCTAGAAACGGCGCCCGACCGCGTTCTGTGGGGAACCGATTGGCCCCACCCGAACATGCAGATCATGCCAGACGAGGGTCACCTGTTGGACCTACTGGCTCGGTTCGCGCCCGATGAATCACTCCGCAATCAGATTCTGGTCGATAACCCACAGGTGCTCTACGACTTTCACTGACTCGCCACCACAATCAGCCACCGACATGCCACGCAGGGCACAGCCGACCCATTCACCAAGGCTTCGCGCGAAGCCACAGCGAATTGGCGGTGAGCGGAGTCCTTTGCGCAGACCCTGCGGGCTACTCGTATTCGACGCCAAGGTCGGCGAGTTTGGCTCGCAGGCCGTAGAAGTCAACGCCGAGTTCGCCGGCTTCGAGCCGAGCGCGGGTCTCTTGTTCCTTCGCCAACCGCGCCTCTGATCGTTCGAGTGCCCATTCGGCTTCGCCCCGCTTTACGAGCACAACGCCGTCGTCGTCAGCGCAGATGACATCGCCTGGCATGATGATTTCTCCGCCAAGTGTGATGGGCACATTGACCGATCCCGGCGTCGCTTTGACAGTTCCTTGGATCGAGACGTGTCTGGTCCATACCGGAAACCCCATGGCCCGCAGATCGGCGGTATCGCGAACAGCAGCGTCGATGACGAGGCCGCGCACGCCCCGCACCATCAGCGACGTGGCCAGCAGATCACCGAACATGCCATGGGCCGACGGCGCCGTCGTGGCGAGGACCAGCACATCACCTGGCTGGCAGACCTCGACTGCGGCATGCAACATCATGTTGTCGCCAGGATGGCTCAGCACCGTGACCGCCGAGCCAGCGATACCGGTGTCCTGCTGGATCGGACGTAAGTCCGTTCCCAGGTAGCCGCGGCGACCAATGGCCTCGTGCACCGTTGCCGTGCCAATAGGCGCCAAGGCGTCGATCGTGGCCGAACCGGCGCGATCGATCTGGCGTACAACCACGTTGCGGGCGAAGTTCTGTTCAGTCATTACCGAGCTCCAATCGGGGGAAGACCTTGAGCGCATTGCTCTCAAAGATCTCGTGTTTCGCTGCTTCGTTAAGGGCGACACCGTCGACCATCGCATTGTCTACATAGATCTTTGTATCGTCGTAGTAGTTGCCGGTATCGGGGTCGACACCTCGCACCGCACCGACCATCTCGGACGCGAACAGCACGTTCTTGGTTGGAACGACGTCGAGCAGCAGGTTGATGCCCGGCTGGTGGTAGACGCACGTGTCGAAGTAGATGTGCTCGAGCAGCCCATCGAAGTCCCAGCCCTTGTCTGCAGCCATCCCTTTGAATCTTCCCCAGTGATATGGCACGGCGCCGCCGCCATGAGGAATGATCCAGCGCAAGCCAGGAAAATCAGACATGAATCCCGAACTGAGCGCTTGCATAAACGCTGTAGTGTCCGCCCCCAGATAGTGGGACCCAGTGGTGAAGAAGTTGTCGTTGCATGCCGCCGACACATGGATCATGCCGGGCACGTCGAGCTCACACATTTTCTCCCACAGCGGCCACCAATAGCGGTCGTACAACGGTGGCCCCGTCCAAAACCCGCCGCTGGGGTCTGGGTTCACATTGCACCCGATGAAACCCATCTCCTCGACGCATCGTTCGAGTTCTCGGACCGAGCTGGCGATCGCCACACCCGGTGATTGCGGAAGCTGGCAAACGGGCGCAAAGTTCTCGGGGTACAGATCGCAGACCCGGCGGACCAACTCGTTCTGGTGCTCGGACCAGAAGCGCGACGTGTGCTCGTTGCCAATGTGATGCGCCATCCAGGAGGCCCGTGGCGAGAAGATCGTCAGGTCAGCACCACGATCGCGCTGGAGCTTGAGTTGCGCCGACTCGAGGCTGTCGCGGATCTCATCGTCAGATACAACCATGGAGCCCTTCCGGCCCACGAATGCCGGGTCGCTAGCCACCGCCGCCTTTTGCTCGTCACGCCAAGCGCCCACGCCCGGCGGGGTTGTCGTGTAGTGGCCATGGCAGTCGATGATGCGATACACGATTGGCTTTCCCCTTTGCCCAATGGCAGAACTGTGGTTGCACGGTTTGCAGCCACAGGAGAGATTGTGCACAATATTGTCGACAGTTCACGGTCGTCAACCCAAACCCTGTAACCCAGACACCACGACATAGGACACGCCCATGAAAACCCAGGTCGCGATCATCGGCGCTGGCCCAGCTGGGTCATTGCTGTCGCTTCTCCTGAAGCGCCGAGGTGTCGACTCTGTCGTGATCGAGCGCCAAACCAAGGACTATGTGCTCGGGCGGATCCGTGCCGGCATCCTCGAATGGACCAGCGTTGAGATTTTGCGAGCCGCCGGCCTTGGGCAGCGGCTCGATGCTGAAGGACATGTGCATGACAGCGTCAAACTGGCGTGGCGAGCTAAAGAGATGTTGTCGATCGACTTCGAGCGCCTCGCAGGCAAGCCAATGATGGCCTACGGCCAGACCAAGGTGCAGCAGGATCTGTACGCCGCGACCGAAGCCGAAGGTGTCTCTATCGTTTTTGACGCCTCCGATGTCGCTATCCACGATGTCACCAGCGAAAGCCCGTGGGTCACGTTCACTGCGAACGGTGAATCAGTGAGATTGGACTGTGACTATGTGGCTGGTTGCGACGGCCAACATGGCATCAGCCGCACGGCAATTCCTAGTTCGATCACGACCGAGTACGAGCGGGCTTACCCGTTCGGCTGGCTCGGCATCCTGTCTGAGACACCCCCACTACCCCACCTGCTCTATGCAAACCATGAGCGCGGGTTCGCGTTGTGCTCCGAGCGCAACCCCATGCTGAGCCGCTACTACGTGCAGTGCTCACTCGACGACAATGTCGATGACTGGTCCGACGACCGCTTCTGGTCCGAGTTGCTGACGCGGTTACCCAAGTCTGAAGCCGATGCGATTGTGACCGGCCCTTCGATCGAAAAGTCGATCGCACCGCTACGCAGCTATGTGCTCGAACCCATGCAATACGGGCGACTGTTCCTGGCTGGGGACGCCGCACACATCGTGCCTCCCACTGGCGCCAAAGGGCTCAACCTGGCGATCTCCGACGTGCACTATCTGTCCGAAGCATTCGCAGCGACGTATGCCGGCTCGCCCGACAAGCTCGATGCCTATTCGACTACGGCGCTTGCACGGGTGTGGGGCTCGGTCAGGTTCTCGTGGTGGCTCACCGTGCTGCTCCACCGTTTCCCTGATCAGTCCCCATTCGAACAACGGGCTCGCGAACAGGACCTGAACTATCTCGCGGGTTCCGAAGCCGCTCAGACGTCGTTCGCCGAACAATACGTAGGACTCGACCTGTGATCTATCCGTCTAACTGTGGAGCGACCAATGGGTCTTGATAAGCCGTACCTCGACATCCCCGGCACCACCGTGTTCGATACCGAACAGGCAGCAGCCGGCTACTGGTTGAACCAGTTCTGCATGTCATTGATGAAACCCGAGAATCGAGAGCGGTTCCTGGCCGACGAGCCTGCCTATCTCGACGACTGGGCCATGACCGACGAGCAGAGGCAGGGTGTGTTGGCCCGTGACTTCAACGGCCTGATTGCACTAGGCGGCAACATCTACTTCCTGGCCAAGATCGGTGCGACCGACGGGCAGAGCTACGTCCAGATCGTGAGCTCTATGACCGAGAACGACGCCAAAGCCCACGCCGAGATGATGATTAACGGCGGGCGGTCCCCGGATGGAAACCGCTATCTGCACGAGTGGGAGAACCGAGCATGAGCGCACGAATCACCGGCGCTGTCTTCACCAGCCATGTCCCTGCAATCGGTGTAGCTATGGACCTGGGAAAGACCGCTGAGCCGTACTGGCAGCCACTATTCGCTGGCTACGAACCGGCCCGCGCCTGGATCCACGACAACCCACCCGACGCCGTGATCTTGGTCTACAACGATCACGCCAACGCATTCGGGCTCGACATGGTGCCCACCTTCGCACTCGGCATGTCGGCTAGCTACGAGCCAGCCGACGAAGGCTGGGGTCCACGGCCAGTGCCGTCGGTGCAGGGGCATCCAGCACTGTCAGCCCACATCGCACAATCGGTCATCCAGCAGGACTTCGACCTGACATTGGTGAACAACATGCCCGTCGACCATGGCTTGACAGTTCCACTGTCGATCATGTTCGGACAACCCGACGTATGGCCGTGCCCGGTGATTCCGCTAGCGGTGAACGTGGTGCAGTACCCGGTGCCGTCGGGCCGTCGCTGCCTGGAACTTGGCAAGGCCATCCGCCGAGCGGTCGAGTCCTTCGACGATGACTTGAACGTACAGATCTGGGGCACCGGGGGTATGAGCCACCAATTGCAGGGACCTCGGGCCGGGCTCATCAACTCCGACTTCGACAATGCGTTCTTCGATCGGATGGTGACCAACCCCGAGGGCCAAGCCGCCATGGCCCATGTCGACTACGTGCGAGAGGCCGGCAGCGAAGGTATCGAACTCGTGATGTGGCTCGTCGCTCGCGGCGCACTCGCTGATATGGCCGGCGGACCAGCACCGCAGGAGGTGCACCGGCTTTATCACGTGCCCGCCAGCAACACCGCCGTGGGCCAACTCATCCTGCAGGAAACCGCCCCATAACAACCACCCCCCGCTTGTGCATGAAACCATGTCCGATGAACGTCGGCCCGAGCGGAGCGGTGAAACACAGCTCGGAGCGAGGGACGAGCGGGCAGAGCCGACGCAGGAGGCTCACCAGCTACACCTGAAACCATGTCCGACGAACGTCGGCCCGAGCGGAGCGGTGAAACACAGCCCCGAGCGAGCGGAGCGGTGAAACACAGACATTACTGCCAACGGTTGTGGACGACCAGATCGTCGAGAGCGACTCGGGTCCGCTTCAGCGGGCTGTCGGGATGGTCCTGCACGGGATAACCGAGCGTGATGATCATACGCATGTCCCAGTCGTCGGGCAGACCAATGGCGGCACGCGCTCTGTCGCTGTGCTGCAGCGTGACCGGGCAGGTGCCGACACCTTCGGCATGGGCGGCCAGCATCATGTTCTGCGCTTGGCGTCCAACATCGAAGAGGCGCAATTCGGCGATGGGCGAAGCAAACCCAACAATGACGGCCGAGCTGCCAATCCAAGACGAGAACTCGCCAGCCTCGACCAGGGCATCCTGCACCGCCTGGTCAGTAACAACGATAAGACGGTTGGCTTCGATGTTCTTGGCGCTGCCCGCCATCCGACCAGCCTGCAGGATGCGGTGCATCACATCGTCGGCAATCGGCTGATCGGTGTAGACCCGAAGGTCACGCTTGGAGATGATGGCTTCGTAAGGCTTCATCGAGACAGTCTCGCATCCCGGCCAGGTCAACTTGGCGGATTGCCTGAGGCACGAACTATCCGCTGCCTCCTTCCCCCACTACCCACCATCATGTAAACGAAGGGTTGTGTATTTTGTTAGGCATACCTATCATCATGAGCCATGCAGACCTACAAACAACCCATTACTGCCCTTTTCACCCTTGCGCTACTCTGCAGCCTGCTTGCGAACTGCGGTGGAGACAACGGGCCGAGCGAGGATCAGCTGGCCGAAGCTGTGCAGACCTACACCACCGGCGTACATGCGTCTTACGAAGCAAGCCTGACCTCGGCGACAACGATGGACGCTGCCGTCGATGCATTCATTGGCGCCCCAAGCGAAACAACATTACAGGCAGCCAAGGACGGCTGGCTCGAGGCTCGCAACGACTACGGCCCCACCGAGGCATTCCGGTTCTACGGCGGACCGATCGACAATGAGGCCACCGGCCCCGAGGGCCTGATCAACGCATGGCCGCTCGACGAGGCGTACATCGACTATGTCGAAGGTAACGGTTCATCAGGCATCGTCAATAACCCCGAGACCTACCCAACAATCGATGCATCACTGCTCACAGCGCTCAACGAACAGGGCGGCGAAACAAACATCTCGACCGGCTGGCACGCGATTGAGTTCTTACTGTGGGGCCAGGACCTGAGCGTCGAGGGTCCCGGCGCCCGTCCTGCAGCCGACTACGTCGACGCACCAAACGCCGATCGTCGAGCGGCCTACCTGGCCGAAACGTCTGACCTGCTGCTCGTTCATCTCGAAGAACTCGTCGATGCTTGGGCCCCTAGCAGCGACAACTACCGCGCCGAGTTCGAAGCACTCGAAACCACTGAGGCCCTGCGACGCATCATCACTGGCATCGGCGAGTTGTCCCGCGGCGAACTCGCTGGCGAGCGTATGAATGTCGCCTATGCCGAGCGTTCACAAGAAGACGAGCACTCGTGCTTCAGCGATAACACGCACAACGACATAGTCAACAACGCAGTCGGCATCGAACGGGTTCTCAAGGGCCAGTACCCTGGCTTCAGCGGCACGGGCATCGCCGACGTCGTCGCTATTGCTGACGCCGACCTGGCCGTGCGATTGATTACCGAGGTCGAAGCCAGCATCGACGCAGTCGAGGCCATTCCTGCACCGTTCGATCAGCATCTGATGGACGGCGTCTCCGACGACTCCCCTGGTCGCATGGCGATCCTTGCTGGCATCGAGTTGCTCGAAGGTCAGACCGACACAATCGTTGCTGCGGCGACTGCGCTTGGCGTCACCATCAACGTCACCTGACCCGATGCGCTCTTTTCTCGCCGTTGCGCTCTTCAGCGCGCTGCTGCTCAGCTGTTCAGACCCCCAAAGGCTCGACCCGAACTCCGGTGGGGAAACAACCAGAGAAGACGCGTCGCTCAACTCGTTCGGTCTCCCCGCGCCAGGGTTGACGAATGAGCAACGCCGATTCTTCGAACGCGGCGACAGCTTCTTTACCCAGAACTGGGTCACCGCCCCGGCGTCGACCGACGCTCGCGATGGCCTTGGCCCGCTGCTCAACGGGGCGTCATGCTCGTCGTGCCATGTGCTCGACGGCCGCGGCGCCCCGCCAGACCCCACTGGCGAACAGGCAAATCTTGGCCTGCTCATGCGAGTGTCACTTCCAGGTGAAGACCCGGTGACCGGCGCGCCGCTTCCCGACCTGGTCTATGGCGGACAGATCCAGGACCGCTCAATCCAAGGAATCGCTGCCGAGGCGCAGATCGACATCGAATGGTCGCCGATCGAAGGCACCTACGCTGACGGGGCGCCCTGGGAGTTGCGATCGCCAACATACGCGCTCAGCGATCTTGTCTATGGACCTGCGGATCCTGATCTGATGATCAGCCCTCGTTTGGCACCGCAGGTATTCGGCATGGGCTTACTACAGGCCATCCCTGACGAGGCGCTGCTCGAACTCGCTGATCCCAGCGACGGAGACGGCGATGGCATCTCGGGTCGGGTCAACATGGTGTGGGACGCGCGTCTTGGCCAGCACGTAATCGGACGCTTCGGCTGGAAGGCCAACGTAGCGACAGTCGAACAACAGGTCGCCGGCGCCTTCTTGGGAGACATTGGCATCACCTCGTCACTGCACCCTGCCGAGAGCTGCACGGCATTACAGAACGAATGCACCGAGGCGCCCAATGGCGGGTCACCTGAGTTGACCGACGAACGTCTAGCGACGGTCACCTTTTACAACAGCACGCTTGCGGTGCCAGCTATGCGTGATGTCGACGACGATCAGGTCAACCAGGGCGCCAGGTTGTTTGCCGAAATGGGTTGTGCGTCGTGCCATACCCAAACGATGCAGACAGGGGTTTCCGACATCGACGTTCTTGCCAATCAGACGATTCACGCCTATACCGACTTGCTGTTGCACGACATGGGACCTGGTTTGGCCGACGGCCGGCCCGATTTCAACGCGACCGGCGACGAATGGCGCACGCCACCACTCTGGGGACTTGGGCTCATCGATGAGGTGAACGGACAACGTTTCCTGCTGCATGATGGCAGAGCGCGAACAATCGACGAGGCCATCCTGTGGCATGGCGGCGAGGGCCAAGCTGCAAACGACATGTTCCAAGGGCTCAGCGCCGACGAACGAGCCGCAGTACTCGCCTTCCTGGAAGCACTGTGACATCCACGCGACTCCGTTCCGCCGCCGTCCCGCTGCTGGTGTTGCTGCTGCTGGTGTCCACGAGCTGCAGCAGTGACCCATCACGAGGAGACGTGCTGGCCGAACTTGCATCAGACGGCATCGTTCCCATGTATGAGCAACTCGAACAGAACGCAGGATCGCTGGTCGGCACCACAGTCGACGTGTGTGACCGAGGCGGCGCGGCCTCACTCGCCGATGCGCACGCTGCCTTGGCCGACACCCGTGATGCTTGGTCTCGGACCGAAGCCGCCTGGGTCGGTCCGGTCATGAATCGTCGTTCGTGGGCCGTGGTCGATTGGCCAATCAACACCGATGAAATCGAAGAACTCATCGCGGACGACAGCATCGCACTCGACGCTGACCGGCTCGGCAAGACGATCGGCGCCGACCAGCGGGGCCTGGGGGCACTCGAGTACTTGTTGGGCGAGCCAGGAGTCGCGAACGATCCATTGGTTCAGTTCGGATCTCGGCGCTGCGACTACATCGTTGGCCTTGCCCAGGTCATCCACAACGAAAGCCGACTCCTGCTCAACAATTGGGTTTCCGGTGATAATGGCGAGGATCCCTATATGGCACAGATCAGCGCCGAGGGCTCGACAGCGCTCGACTCGCTCATCAACGACACCCTCTTCTTGCTCGAGGACATTGGCGATCGCGAACTTGGCGTCGCCCTCGGCGTTATGGGTGGCGATGCGGACATCGAACGGGTTGTCGAGGGGGCGTCGGGTCTTGCAACGGCTGACATCGTTGGCCACCTCGCTGGTCTGCGCACCGTGTTGATCGGCGACCCAGCTGGTGGTGGTTTGAGTCCGCTGCTCGGCGACGAGATCACCAGTCGCCTAAGCGGAAAGTTCGACGTCGCTGACAGCGCAGCGGCAATGGTTGGGTTTCCGCTACGAGAGGCTGTCACCGCCACCCCTACCCAGGTCGAAGCACTTCGCGAGGCAGTGAAAGCTATTCAGGTCACTGTCGCCACCGAGGTCGTCAGCCGTCTTGGTGTCACGATCGGGTTCAGCGATGCTGACGGCGACACCGGCGCCTAAACCTGGCCGCATCGGGCAGCCCGACGCGGCCAAAAAGATGACCGAGCGGCTCCGGCGAGCGGCCGAACGCCTGGTAAGCGCCGAGTCTGTCGCTGCTACGCGCATTCTGTTTGGCCTGATCGTCATGGTTAGCTCGGTGCGCTTCATCGCCAAGGGTTGGGTAGGTCGACTCTGGATCGAACCCGCTACTCACCTGACCTATCCAGGACTCGGCTGGGTCCAGCCCCTGCCTGGAGCGTGGATGTACGTCCTGCCCGTGGTCACAGCTGTCGCAGGTTTGGCCATCGCCTTGGGATGGAGGCACCGACTGGCCACCGGTGTGTTCCTGATCGCCTTCACATGGACCGAGCTCATCGATGCCGCGCTCTATCTGAACCATTACTGGTTTCTGACGCTGCTCGGCGTACTCATGCTCGTGCTGCCGGTGCACCAGCATTGGTCGCTCGATGCCTGCGGCGGGCGGGTCGATGCGCAGACCTCGGTTCCAGCAGTAACGGTCTGGGCGCTGCGGGCACAGGTCGGTGTCGTTTATGTCTTTGCTGGCCTCGCCAAGCTCAACTCAGATTGGCTCTTACGAGGTCAACCACTGCAGCTCTGGCTCAGCGACCGAAGCGATGTACCTCTTGTCGGGCCGTTGCTCGACATCGATGCCGTCGCATTCCTTGCCAGCTGGGGTGCAGCAGCTTTTGATCTGACAATCGTCGGATGGCTGTTATGGCGTCGTTCTCGAGCCGCCGCCTGGGCGGTGCTGGTCACTTTTCATCTCGTCACCGGCGCCCTGTTTCAGATTGGCGTGTTCCCACTTGTTATGGGGGTGATGGCGCTCGTCTTCTTCGAACCGGACTGGCCCAGCAGCGTCATACGCCGGCCAAGCAGCCAGCGCTCACCCGCATCATTCACGCCAGCAGCCACCCGGCTCCGCCCGTGGGTCCTTCTAACCCTGGTCCTGCTTGTGACCATCCAGCTGGCCCTGCCGCTCCGCCACTTTGCCGAACCTGGCAACGTTCGCTGGAACGAGGACGGCTACCACCTGGCATGGCGCGTCATGCTGACCGAAAAAGCTGGTTTCGTTGACTACTGGGTTACCGATGCAACGACGGGTCAGACATGGATCGCCAAGCCCAACGACGTGCTCGATGACTGGCAGATCGCACATGCGTCAACCCGTCCCGACTTCGTCCATGCAACGGCCTTGCTCTTGGAACAAGAACTGCGCACCCACCGAACAGGTCAGCTTGAGATCCGGGTCGATGCATGGGTCAGCATGAATGGCCGCCCTGCAGCCCGCCTGATCAACCCCGAGGTTGACTTGCTTGCTTATGAGAGAGGCGCCCTCCCCAACGGCACCGTCCTGCCAATGCCCCGAAACTCCGACTGAGGATCAGGTGCGCGAAGTGACCTGCAGGGTGAAGGCGAGGCCACAGTTCGCACAGGTGTGCCCCGCCGATAGCACCGACGCCGCTATCGCTGACCGACACGATGGGCAATACAGCTGGTCACCTTGCACCGACTGCGACACTGCCGCTGCAGGGGCCGTAGACGGCTTGCGGCTCTCGATCATGGCGCCAGCAAGCACAATGATCGTCGCCGTCGCGAGCACAACGCTGAGCACGGCATAGACCTGACCAGAGACTCCACCCTCGGCAATGATCACCCCAACCGTCAAACCGGCAAGCACTGCGGCTGTTGCGTATCCAACCAGCCTGGCGGTGGAGAACACCCCTGATAAACGTGGGATGGCGAGCACGCTGGCATAGGTAGCAGCCAGACCGAGCGTCAGTAATATGAAGGTGGGCTTCAGCACGAATCGACTATCAGAGTCCGGTTCCAACCAGATCAAGAAGATCAATACGCCGAACGCAATACACGACATTGCAGCGCCGACATAAGGAAGCTGCGACAGCCTGTCTCGCTCGAGTGCGGCCGCATTCGCAGCAACGGTGAGACACCCTGCGGTCAGCAACAGCGTGGTGCCAACCACCTGCCCGTCCGAGTCTCCAGTCGCGCCCAGAATCGCAGCAATCGCGACCAGCGCGTTGACTACGAGCAACGCGAGGAATGCCCGCATCGCCATCTTGGCAACTCCTTCAGTTGGCCGCAGTTCAGATGCCGTCATCCCACAACGGTCGCACAACCACAGCGAGTTCGCCAGAGGAGGAAGCCCTCATGGTGCTCTGGGGCGTCACCCAAAGCTATGGCTGCCAATTCACGGGCAGGCTGTCGCCTATGTGTTCGAAGCCACCACGAGTAGGGAACCGGTCGATCTCAACCAGCTTAATATCTCGACCTGACCCACGGAGCGGGGCTACCTAACTCGACGCCCGCGGCGGGTTCCGGTTCGGAAAAGCACCACTTCGCACACAGATTTCTTCAGGTTCCGCTTATGTACACCCACAGGCCGCCGGCGCGGGCAAACGAGCTTCGCTCGTGCAGTTCGAGATGCTCGCCGCTTCGAGAAAACCGCGCCCGAAACTCGACTATGCCGGTGCTGTCGAGCGCGCCCCCAGACTCGGTGTCCACTATCTCGAGACCCAACCACTCAATGTTGTCGTCGAAATCGATCGAAGTGGGACGGGTATCGGGGTGCCAACTTGTGAGTAGAAACGGCCGGTCATACAGCACATACGCCGAATAGCGAGCTCGCATCAAGGCTTCGGCCGTGGCCCCGAGACCCGCGCTGCCAAGATGGATCGTGGCGCAGTGGTCTGCGTATGGCGATGCGAATCCGCACGGACACATATCGTCGTCTTTCGCCATGGTCACTGCCACTCGCTTTGCTTTGGCCAATAGATGTCCTATGAGTCAACCAGAGTGCCCTGGTTACCGCTCACTCGCTGCTATCACGCTGATCTAGCGGCGTCGTCTGGTTGGGCGTGGCCAACCGACTAGCCGGCGAGGGGCGATGCCAGGCGAGCGGTAACGGCATCTCGAATCTGCGCGTCGAACGAGGCGACGTGGTCATCAACCAGCGATGCAGCGATATCACTGTTGCCTGATCGCAACGCGTTCAGGATGGCCACATGCTCTTCGACAGCATGACCCGGATCGGCCACATCGGACAGGTAAAGATGCCACAGCCGGTCGCTCTGTGCGTAGAGCATGTCGAGCGTGTCAATCAGGAAGCGGTTTCCAGCGGCCTGCCACATCAGTTCGTGGCACGTGCGATCGATCGCCAGAAGTTCCGCACCATTGGTCGCACCAACGGTGAGATCGAGGGCTTCTTCCATTGCCTCCCATGACTCGTCGGTCCCCCGAAGTGCAGCAAGTCGAGCGGCATACGGCTCGAGCACACTGCGGGTTTCGAACAACATCGAGAGCTCACCGACATCGATACCCGTCACGAAGATTCCTTGCCGCGGAACGACGTTAACGAAGTGCTCGCGTTCGAGGCGCTGTAGCGCCTCACGAATCGGTGTGCGGCCAATACCTAGCTGGTCACGCAGGTCATCTTCACGGAGCACGTCACCGGGTGCGAAGTCGAGTCGCACGATCATCGACCGAAGCTGGTTGTAGGCCTCTTCGCTCAGTGATGTCGTCATGTCATGTCCATCGCGTCTGTTCGCGGGTGTAAGGGGTTGCCCGACTCCCGCAGGCGTCCTAAGCTCACCATTGATACATGAGTGATATATCATTCATCGATCAGAAACTCAACGTGGGGGTAACTTCTCTCACTGCGACCTGATCGTCGGATCGCCTGCTTTCATCCCTTCTTCCTCTGGAGATTCACATGAGTGACTTCCCCACCTCCGCCAAAGTCGTCGTCATCGGCGCTGGCATCGTCGGCAATTGCCTGGTCGGTCACCTGGCTCGCCTCGGCTGGACCGACATGGTGCTGCTTGACAAGGGCCCGCTTCCTAACCCCGGCGGCTCAACCGGTCACGCATCGAACTTCATCTTTCCGGTTGATCACAACAAGGAGATGGCGCTGCTCGGAGTGCAGAGCGCGAATCAGTACCGCGACATGAACCTGAGTGTCGATTCGGGTGGTATCGAGGTTGCTCGTACCCAAGAACGCATGAACGAACTCGAACGCCGCATGACCTCGGCCAAGGCCTGGGGTGTTGAAGCCGAGCTGCTTACGCCAGCACAAGTCAAAGAACTCGTTCCGTTCATCAACGCCGACGTCATCCTGGGCGGGTTCCACTGCCCGACCGTGTCTGTGGTCGACTCACTCGAGACCGGCACCGTCATGCGCAAGGAGGCCATCGAAACGGCTGGCCTGCAGGTGTTCGCCAACACCGAAGTTCTCGAGATGCTGACCCAAGACGATCCAGTTCCTGGCATGAGCCGCATCACCGGCGTCGTGACCGACAAGGGCACGATCGAAGCCGAGTACGTCGTCATTGCCTGCGGGGTCTGGTCGAACCGAATCGCCAACATGGCGGGCACCTACATCCCGCTGGTCCCCGCGGTGCACCAGATGGCCGACGTTGGCCCCATGGACGTTCTGGTCGAAACAAACAACGAGATCGGCTACCCGATCGTTCGCGACATGGACACCTTCTGCTACGAGCGCCAGTCTGCCGGTTCGATGGAGGTCGGCTCATACGCCCACCGCCCGATCTTCCACCATCCCGACGAGATCCCGTCGAACGAAGAAGCAGCGCTCTCGCCAACTGAGATGCCCTTCACCGTCGACGACTTCGACCAGCAGATGGAAGAAGCCATCGAGCTCATGGACATGCTCGGTGATGCAGAGATCAAGTACGCCATCAACGGTCTGCTGTCGCTGACACCCGATGCGATGCCTTGTCTCGGCGAGCTCCCTGACGTGCGTAATCTGTGGTCAGCTGCCGCCGTCTGGGTCAAGGAAGGCCCGGGTATGGCCCAGGTCGTGGCCGAGTGGATGACCTATGGCTACCCACGTGTCATCGACCCGCACGCCAGCGACATCGCCCGCTTCTACGACGACGAAAAGAACGACGAGCACATCTGGGCTCGTTCTGCCGAACACTTCAACAAGACCTATGGCATCGTGCACCCATCCGAGCAGTGGGAATCACAACGTGGCCTCAAAGAGTCGAGCCTGAAGGCCATCACCGACGCTGCGGGCGCCGAGTACTTCACCGCTCGGGTATGGGAACGCCCTCACTGGTACACCAGCAATGCTGACCTGCTCGAGAAGTACGGCCTGAGCGAGCGCGAAGTTGAGTGGGACAACCGCTGGTGGTCACCGCTGATCGATGCCGAGCATATGAACCTGCGCGAGAACGCCGGCATGATCGATCTGACCGCCTTCCAGATCTTCGATCTGACAGGTCCTGGAGCTGTCGCCTTCGCCGAGTACCTGTCGGTGAACAAGGTCGATAAGCCGGTCGGCACCAGCACCTACACCCCATGGCTCAACCATGACGGCGGCTTCCACAGCGACCTAACCATGCTGCGCCTGGGTGAGGATCACATCCGCGTCGTAACGGGTGCCTTCGATGGCGGCCGTGACGAGGCCTGGATCAAGAAGTACATGCCGACCGACGGTTCAGTCAGTGTTGCTAACCGCACCGAGGACTATGTGACGATCGGCTTATGGGGCCCGAACGCTCCTGCCATCCTGAGCCAGCTCACCGATGCCAACCTGAGCCAGGAAGGCTCACCGTACGGTTCGGTTCGTTCTATTTCTCTTTCTCTAGGTGACGGGGCTGATGTCGACGTTGACATCTTCCGCATCAGCTATGTCGGCGACACCGGCTGGGAGCTCTACATCCCGTGGGCACAAGGCCCGCAGGTGTGGGAAGCAATCGCTGCTGCCGGTGCCGACCATGGGCTTCGTCCTACTGGTGCTGGTGTCTATGCCGTTGGCGGCCGCGTCGAGAAGGGCTACCGCCTGATGGGTGCCGAACTCGAAAGCGAATACAACCCGGTCGAAGCCGGGCTAGCTCGCCCCAAGGTCAAGGCTGCCGACTTCATTGGCAAAGAGGCCTACCTGGCCGCCCGCGAAAAGGGCCCCGACGCGATCATGTGCACCCTTGCCGTCGAGGACAACACCGATAGCCAGGGCCGCAAGCGTTTCATTCAGGGCGGCAATACTCCCATCCTGACCAACGACGGCGAACGCATCCTGGACAGCCACGGCCGAGTCAGCGTCGTCACGACCGCAGGCAACGGCCCGAGCTACGGCAAGTATCTGTGCCTGGGTTACCTTCCGACTGAGCTCGCCGAGATCGGCAACTCGTTCAAGGTCATGTACATGAACGAGTTGTTCCCCGTGACCGTCGTAGCCACCACCGGCTCCGCCTTCGACCCTGACGACACCCGCCTCAAGTCCTAAGCCACCATCTCTGACGCAAATTAGGAGCGAAGCCCGCGACTATCGCGGGTGCCGCTCCTAATTTGCCCCGAAAGTGAACGATGAACATTCTTGTCTGCGTCAAACGGGTCCCGGCACCGGGCTCAAAGATCAATGTGACCGACGATGGATTGGCCGTTGATGCGGCCCACCTGGGTTTCACCACGAGCCCCCATGAAGAGTGTGCGCTCGAAGAAGCGGTACAGATCACCGAGCGTGACGGTGGCCAGGTCACCGTGCTCACACTTGGCCCGGTCGAAGCCGAAGAGCAACTTCGTTACGCTGCCAGCGTTGGTGCCCACAAAATCATCCTGGTGCCGACAAATGGTTCGGCCTGGGATCCCCAGCGCACCGCAGCCGCATTGACCGTGGCGATCCAAACCGCCGAGGAAACCAATGGCGAGCCATTCGAGCTGATCCTGTTCGGTAACGAAAGTGCCGACTCTGGTGGCTTCCAAGTCGGTGTGCGTGTCGCCCACAAGCTTGGCCGTCCGATCGTGAATGCCATCAAGGGCATCGACCCTGGTGACGGCGCCGTAACGGCCCGTCGAGAGATCGATGCTGGCTTTGAGGTTTACAACGTTGCGACACCAGCGGTGTTGGGCGTGAAGGAAGGCATCAACCTTCCGCGCTACCCGACCATGAAAGGTCGCCTCGCCTCAAAGAAGGCCGAGTTAACCAACGCCGAGATTGTCGCCGAAGCCGGCGGCCAGACCCTAGTCAAACTCCACCGACCGGCCGAGCAGGCTAGCAACACCGAGATCCTGGGTACCGACGAGTCAGCCGCCGGAGCAGTCGTCGACATCCTCGAGGAAATCGGGCTCTGCTGATGTTGCTAGTCCTTCGGCCTCTCATACACAGATTGGTGAACCAGCCGGTCTCTGTTCTCTCGGCACCCGCTGCAGCCCGTCGTCCCTCGCTCCCTGGTGGTTTCTGATGTCTCTTCTCGTAGTTCTCGACCATGACCGTGGCACGTGGTCAGAAGCCAATGATGAGGCCCTGACTGCGGCCCGAGCGTTGGCCGCCGACATGGGCGTGGACATCCATGCCGCACTCGTCGGCGATGGAGCCCTGGACCTGTCGGGTCAGGCCGCCGCAGCTGGCGCGGCGATGGTTTACGTCGCGAACCACCCAATGCTGACCGACTTTGGTCCCGAGGCTGTGGGCGAGACAGTCGTGCAGATCATCAGCGCTACCTCACCTGGCGCTGTCATGGCCGTCGGTACAAGTCGCGGTAACGAGATCCTGGCGCAGATCGCTGCACGCATGGATCTTCCGTTCGTGGCGAACTGCATGACCGTCACTCCTGCCGAGGGTGCCTGGACCATGACCCGTATCCAGTGGGGTGGGTCCCTGCTCGAAGACACCACGCTCGCAACAACCGGCCCGAAGCTGTTGACCTATGGCCACCATGCTGTCGTCGCCAAGGCCGCGCCCGCACCGGGCGCTGGCATCGTTGAAGAGTTCATGCCTGATCTCGATAGCTCTCTGGCCCGGACCATCGTTGTTGACCGCGATGTCCAACAGGCTGGCGTCACCTTGTCGACTGCCCCGGTAGTGGTGTCCGGAGGCCGCGGCGTTGGTTCGGCCGAAGGTTTCGCTCAGCTCGAGGAGTTGGCCGAACTGCTAGGCGGCCGAGTCGGTTGCTCACGAGCCGTAACCAATCTGGGCTGGCGTAACCACACCGACCAGGTCGGACAGACCGGCACTCGCATCGCCCCCGAGATCTACATCGCGACCGGCATCAGTGGCGCAATCCAGCACTGGGTCGGGGCCATGGCGAGCAAGCGAATTCTGGCGATCAACACCGATGCCGAGGCCAACATGGTCGTCAAGGCTGACTATGCAGTGATTGCCGACCTGCACAAGATCGTGCCCGCCATCACCGCCGAGATCAAACGCCGCAAAGGCCTCTAATCTGACCGGCTCGAGTTACTCGGGAAGCACCGACCCAAACAGCCTGCCAGAGGGTGACATCAGCAAGCAGAAAGCCTTGCCCTGTCTGACCGTAGGGTCGCTGATCTGACTGGTAAGCGTGTCGTCGGGGACAATGACCGAGCCATCGTCCATATGGCCAGATCCAAGTATTGTGGCGAGTTCCAGGTCACAATTCGCCAGCGAGGCGCCGGTCTGAAGCTCCGCATAGACCTGTACCTCATGCAGCCCCGCGCAGTCTTGATCGCTGACCCTGTTGGAGGGAGTGCCCAGATCTTCGAAGCAGTCTCCCAATTCCATCTGGGAGAATGACGTGGTGCCAGAACCAGCGGCTGCACCGATGATTCCCGCTAGGCCGATCGCTCCCGCCAAGATCCAGCGCCATGAAAGGCCACGCCGCTTCACTGCGTGCATGGCTGGTGGGCCGAGTGGTTCCAAAGCTCGACCTGGTTCAAGGGCTGACGGCAGCGGCGGGACCGTACCTGGGGGGTGCGGGTGCCACCCAGGGTTGCGGCGGAGTTAGTCGTTGCGGTGGTGGCGTAGCTGCGGGCACCGGCGGCGGCCAGTGCGGAGGCGAAGCTGGTAGCAGCGATGGCTCCATCGCCGGCGGAGCGATCTCTGACGGCGCGGGCAGCTCAGCCTCCGCAGGAGTAACGGAGGGCGCACGTGTGTCCCTGCTGTCGGACCGATCGTTGGTCCAAAGATCAGCAGAACGCCTGAGAAGCAGCGATTCCGACGAGAGCAACTCAGACGAAGGCGAGACTGAGGAGTATGACCAGGCGGACGGGTCACCCAACGCACCGTGCCGGGTTGCCTTGGATTGCTTTGCTGCTAGCGACTCCTGGACTGTTGACCCGCCCTGGGTTTCGTCTGGAGGCGCAGCGAGCGCTTCGCGCTCCTCGCGGATCAATTCGTGCGAAGTGAGTTCCGGCTTGTCCATTGGCATACGAACAGATCCTTCGGTTGCACCTTCGTGGAGGTCGCGTCTGCTGCTCTCACCCTAGGTTCACCCTGTACCTGGTCGACACCACTAGTTCATCAATCCAGCATCTAATGAGGCACAAACCAACAGTGCAACCTCGTAGGGAACGCCACACCACGAGCAAGCCTCTCGGTGCCGTGGACCACTGGTCGCCACCCTTCAATAGTGCGTCGCCAGGCTCTAGGACACGACTGCGACATGAACGCAGCGCCAACCTCTGGCTAGAGTTCGAGCATGAGCGACGACGCACTGGCACGAGAAGAGCAGCGATGGGCCACGCTGATCGGCAACGACTTTGAGGCCCTCGACGCACTGGTACATCCATCGTTGTCCTACACACATTCAAACGCAATCGTCGACACCAAAGAGAGCTGGATCAGGTCGGTAACCAGCGGCTTCGTCGACTACCGGTCGGTAGAACGCGAAGACGTTTCAATCATCAGCTCAGGTTCAACGGCGGTGATCACTGGCAAGGCGACGTTCGTAGTCGGCATACAAGACAACGAGATCACGATCGTCGCCCGCTTCACAGCGGTGTGGGTCAACGAACAGGACCAGTGGCAGTTCTTTGCGTGGCAGAACACACCAGTCCCTAGCTAACCCACTCGGTTACAGGTGCAGGCCCAGCCGACTGAGTTCTTGCTGAATCGTGGCTTCGATGCGGGCACTGCTCATGGTTAGTGCCCTTCCGATCTGACGGGCGACTTCGATCTCGGCGCGGTCGACGTGACCGTCGGCCCCCGCGAGGTACACAGCAGCCGTCAATACGTTCTCTTTGCCATGCTCGTTGAGCACTGCACCGAGATCTTCAAGATTGTCGGCCAGCGCGGAGACCTGCAAGTTCGTCACGTCCGCGTCCAGGTCAGTCGGTCCGTACGGGTGGGAGGCGAAGCGGCCCACCACAGTAACTCCTGCCTCGCGTTCACGAGGATCGACCACGCCGTCAGCGAGCAACATAGATACCACAATGTGTCGGATCGCGATGGTGCCGACATCTTCGATCTCAGATGCCGTCTTGCCCAGGAGAACGTCGGGATAATAGGTGTTCTTGCAGCTCGCACATTCGACGAAATCGCCAACTTCGTTCAGCGGGATCAGCGGTATCAAGAACAGCGTGAACCAGCGACGTGCCTTCTTCTGTGCATAGTCGCGATCTCTGCCCTCGCGGGGGCAGAAGAACACACCCGTGCCGATCGTCTTCTTGATAACCCTCCCTCCCCGAAAGATCATGGTGGGCCGCCCTTCGCGCTAAAGCTGAGCTGTAACTGCTTCATGGGCCGCAAGAAGAAGTTGAACTCATGCGGCTGTTCATCCAGCGGTTCGGCCAGCGCCAAATCATCCATGCGTGCAACGACGGCCTGAAACACGCTGAACAGTTCCTGGCGAGCGAGCGCAGCGCCGATGCAGAAGTGATTGCCTACGTCGGTGTGGCGCCCGGCCCCGCCGGACGGCTGGCCCGAGAACACCGAAGAACCGGTCATGACGGTGCGGACGTCGTCGTAGTTGGTCACCATGACCAGGCCGATCTCAGGCAATCGGTATACCGGGCAACGTTCGTGCATCTCGGCGTCGGTCGCGAAAGGATCGTGCTGCACTGCGGGATCCATGAAGCTCGCATCGATACTGTTTTCTACAGCAGTGTCAGCCATGGTCTCAAGTTAGATGCCCAAGCAAACTCGCGCCGAAGTGAGACCAGTACCATCTACGGGTGAGTACGGACACCGGGGTCGAAGTCGCCGCTTCATCACAACAGATCGTTCGGGTGTTCTCGACACTGTCTGCGGCCCTCGCTGCTGGCTACGGCGTGTTGTTCACCATGGGTGGCGACTTCCGCGATGAATACGGCATCAGCGCTCAATCCTTTGGTTGGATCATCGGCATCGGCTTCTTGTTGTCGTTCTTCGCGCAGGTGACGATTGGGCCCTACGGCGACCGCGGCTACGCCCGCCACATGGTGTTCGGGGGTGCGCTTGTTAATGCTGCCGGGCTACTCATGATGGGTTTCGGCACGACGACGACCGTCATTATCGCTGGTCGAATCATCTCTGGTTTAGCCATTGGGGCAGCCGGCCCTGCTATCAAACGAATCGTTGTCGTCGGCTCGGGACCGAACCTAGGACGCAATCTGGGGCGGTTGTTCTCTGCCGACGTCTTCGGCTTCGCTATGGGGCCGGTTATCTCGGCCATCCTGGTCGGCCCGTTCGGAATCGCTTCTCCCTTCATTGTCATCTCGGCCGCAACTGTCGTTGTGGTTCTGGTGTCGTTGCGACTACCCCTCAAAGAAGATGATGGCGACAGGGTTGTCGACCGTAAGCGGTTTGCGTTTGATCTGCTGCTCTACCGCCCCTTCGCCGGTGCGGTCATGCTTGGTGTTGCCACCTTCGTGATGATCGGAGCGTTCGATGCATTGTGGGATCTCGTACACACCGACCTTGGCACCGCCGAATGGATGGCCAATCTTGGCATCGCGCTCTTCGCTATTCCCCTCGTGTTGTTGGGCCCAACAGCAGGCAGGCTCGCCCAACGCATCGGCCCGTTCATCGTCGCTTCGGCAGGCATGCTGGCGGCCGTCTTCTTCTTTGGCATCTACGGCCTGCTGACCGTTGGCGGCGCCATCTTCGCTGTGACGATGGTGCATGCGGTGAGCGACGGCCTGACCTTTGCGGCGAGCGGCGTTGCTGTCGGCATGACCGCCCCCGAAGAACGCCAAGCTGGCGCACAGGGTGTGCTCGGCGGCATGCAAGCACTTGGCGCGGGAATCATGGCGCCTATCGCTGGCTGGCTCTATGAGACCCAAGGGCAACGGACGACGTATTGGGTTGCTGGCGGGATGATCTTGTTGCTCGTGATCGGCGGAATCCTGCTGGCACGGCCAGCGCTAAGGCTGAAGGCCTAACCATGAGTTTTGTGATCAGCACATGGAACGTGCAATGGCAGTTCGGCGAATGGGAAGAACGGCAGCCAGCCATCGCTGAGGTACTCCGTGATCTTGATGCAGACGTCATCATGCTGCAGGAAGCATGGCCAGGTCAGGTCGAACGCCTGGCTGACAAACTCGGCTTCCACAGCATCTGGGCCGGACATGACCCACACGACGATCCCGAGCGTTCGATGGGTAATGCAATCCTGAGTCGGTGGCCGATCCAGGCCAACGACCACCGCTTCCTTGCCGATAGCAAGGGTCGCGAATACCGCACCATTGTGTCTGCCCGAATCGAGACACCGTTCGGCATCCTGCCAGTGTTCACCACCCATCTCGATCACCACTACGACCAGTCAGCAACTCGCGCTGCCCAACTCGCAATAGCTTCAGAGTTCATCGAAGAACATGCCAATGGTGCTCTCCCGCCCATCCTGACCGGCGATCTGAACGCCGTTCACGACAGCGATGAGATTCGCAAGCTCACCGGTCGATCAATTCCCTACGTCGACGGGCGGATCTGGACCGACGCCTGGGAGCAGGTCGGCGACGGCCCCGGTATCACCTGGTCAAAGGCCAATCCGTATATCAACAACTCGGCGTGGCCAAACCGCCGACTGGATTACGTACTGATCGGCTGGCCCCGAGAAAAGCGGCCAGTCGGCAATCCTGTTCGCGCCTGGATGTTTGGCACCGAGCCTGTCGACGGCATCGTCGCCAGCGACCACTACGGCGTCGCCGTCGAGATCCACACCTAGTTCACCGCTCCGCTCGGGCCGACATTCGTCGGACATGGCTTACCGTGCACCTGGGGCGCCTCCTGGGTCGGCTCCGCCAACTCCCCAAGTTCACAGGAATCAGCTTCATTCGCTTGATGCCAATGATGGAACTCGGGGTTCGCCACGATCTTGTCAAACCAGCACCGCCGGAACGTTGGCATGAAAGAAAGTGCCGAGAGCACTCACCCATTCGGTTCACTGGTGGTTCTTCTGTCCGAGTTAGCGGGCTTTGGGTTCGCGTGGGAGGCCGAGGAGGCGTTCGCCGATCAGGTTGCGCTGAATCTCGCTGGTGCCACCAGCAACCCGCATGCCTGGGGCATACAGGAAGTCTTCGACCACTTGCTCATCGGCCAGCACGGTCGCTGCTGGCCCCATGCCGTCGAGTCGCGTGCGCGTTCGTTCGGTCGAGAACTCGGTATTGCCGAGCTTGACCAACGGTCCCAGTTTCGGATCACCCTCGCTTCGGTCAAGCAGTTGGCGCAACGCCCCAGCGGTGACACGGGTGCGCATGATTCGATCTCGGTGCACCGGGTCTGTGCTCTCGTCGATCGTGTCAATTAGTCGTTGGGTGGCACGCTCGAGGCCAATTCCGGCTGCACCTACTTCGGCTCGCTCGTCGCCAAGCACTGACGTCGCAACACCCCAGCCACCGTGCAGAGGCCCAAGCAGATCGGCCTTGGCCACCGGTGCGTCATCCAGGAAGACCTCACAGAACTCGTGATCTCCAGTCATCTGCTTGAGCGGTCGAACATCGATACCTGGGCCATGCATGTCGAACAGGAAGAAGGAGATACCGCGGTGGCCAGGTTCCTGGGAATTGGTCCGTGCTAGCAGAATTCCGTGATCGGCCAGTTGTGCAGTCGAGGACCACACCTTTTGCCCAGTGACCTGCCATTCGTCGCCGTGATCCTCGGCCTTGGTCGAAAGGCTGACCAGGTCGGACCCGCTACCCGGTTCGCTGAAGAGCTGACACCAAAGAATCTCAGCGGCCAGGGTCGCTCGGAGATACTTCTGCTTCTGCTCTTCGGTGCCGTATTTTAGGATCGCTCCGCCGGCGAGCACGAAACCCTGGAAGTTCATGTACGGCGAGACTTCGGAGCGCGCGCACTCTTCGCTCCAGACCAACCGGAACTCAGGGCTATAGCCCTGGCCGCCGTACTCCTTTGGCCATGACACACCGGCGAAACCGTTGGCATACATGTGTTGTTGCCAGGCCTTGGCTTGGTCGTGCATGGCCGGGGGCATGATCGCGCCAAAGGCCCGGCAGGCAATGCCGTCGGCCTTCGCATCACGGATGAAGTCGGCCGACCGATGCCGAAACTCGTCGATGGTTGGAGAGTCAGATGCCATACCGAAACGCTAGCCGTTACATACGTCACGCCCCTTTTTGAGAAAAACCGGTTGCGCCACGGCTTCTGTCCGAATAGATTCACGATCTAATCCCGACTAACCCGATCGGAATTATAGAGTATGTCCGTACAAATGGACATCAATGTCTGGGAGACCCACACTGTGACCGCTTATCCCAACCTCCAGAATTCGTACCCGGTGCAACTACGCATTAAGGGGCGCCAAGCGCTTGTAGTTGGTGCAGGCAATGTTGCTGTTCGCAAGATTCAAGGGCTGTTGCAAGCTGGTGCTGATGTCACAGTCATCGCTCCGTGGATCCATCCCCTCGTCTCTACGCTGCCCGTTGCCATCGTCGAACGCACATATCTCGATGGCGAAGCGGGTAACTACCAACTGGTCATCACCTGCACCGATAACCGGCTTGTGAATCGCCAGGTCTTCCGGGACGCCGATGCTGCGGGGGTGTGGGTGAACTCGGCTGACGACCCAGTGAACTGCAGCTTCATCCTTCCTGCCGTCGCCCGTCAGGGTGATCTGACCCTGACCATCTCGACCAACGGTCAGAGCCCCGCCATGGCTACATGGCTGCGCCGCAAGTTCGAGCTCGAGTTCGATGAACGTTATGACCGCTTGATGGACCTGCTCGTCGAGGTCCGTGCCGAAGCACGTTATGTGCTGGGCACAAGCGAGGTCGCAGGATGGAACGAGGCGCTAGACAACGGCCTCTTCGAACTCGTGGCTGCCGGCGAGGTCGACGCAGCTCGGCACCAGCTCCGGTCAAACATCGGTCTCGATGTGTACCGAGGGTCAGACCCTCGGTACACATCTGACAACGCCGGGCCACCAACAAACGCTGCCCCACCAACCGGCCACACAGCGCTCCGTGCCAACGAGTCGCCGAACCTTGAGCCGAAGGTCACAGCATGACGGTGCATCTTGTCGGGGCCGGCCCTGGTGATCCAGAACTGATCACCGTCAAGGCGCTGCGGTTGCTCGGCCGGGCCGATGTGGTGGTCTATGACCGTCTGGTCTCCGCCGAGATTCTGGCGATGGCTGCACCATGGGCCGAGCTCATCAACGTCGGTAAGGACCCCAACGGCGAGCGCTCAACGCAGGATCAGATCAACGCCATCCTGATCGACCGCGGCCGTCAGCACGACAGCGTCGTGCGGCTAAAGGGCGGTGACCCGTTCGTGTTTGGCCGCGGCGGCGAAGAAGCCATTGCGCTCGAGACTGCAGGTATATCCGTCGCTGTTGTACCTGGCATCTCCTCGTCGATCGCCGGCCCGGCGTTGGCCGGCATCCCAGTTACGCACCGCAATGTTTCGAGCGCTTTCACCGTCGTGACAGCTCACGAAGACCCCAACAAGGCCGATGGGCTGAACTGGCAGGCACTTGCGCAGCTGAACACCACGCTCGTTGTGCTGATGGGCGCTCGGCGGGCGGGCCAGATTCGCGAGCGTCTTCTGTCAGGCGGCATGGGCCGCGACACGCCTGTCGCGATCGTCTACGCCGCCAGCACTCCTGACCAGACCGTCGACCGACTGCCGTTGCACCAACTCGGTGAATACCCAGTGCCCAACCCGGCCGTCATCGTCATTGGTCAGGTCGCAGCCGCCTCTGTCATCACCGAATTACCCGGAAGAGACCTAACCCAGACCGACCACCTAGGCGCCAAGGACGACCCACAGACAAGACAAAGTCCCCGGGACCGTCGACCCGCACAGCTCACGAAGGGTTTTGGGCGAGGAACGAGCCCAAAAGCCGGACTACCCGGACTACCCATCGTTCAAGGAACAACCTCATGACACTCACCGAAACCCGCCCACTGCAGCTCACGCCTCATGTGGCTGACGCCGGCATTCGGGCCGACATCGATAAGTTCCGCGACATGCTGGCTGGTTATCGAGCGGGGACCGTCGACGATGACGTCTTCCGCGTCTTCCGCCTGACCAACGGCATCTATGGGCAGCGCCAAGGTGGTGAGAATCACATGGTTCGCGTCCGTGTCCCCTACGGCAAGGTGTCGGCCGATCAGCTCGACATGTTGGCCACGGTCGTTGAGAACTACAGCCGCGGATGGGGTCACATAACGACCAGGCAGAACCTGCAGATGCACTATGTGCAGCTCGACCAGATCCCTGAAGTGCTCGAACTTCTGGGGTCGGTTGGCCTGACCAGCCGTGAGGCATGCGGCGACACAGTACGCAATGTGCAGGGCTGCCACCTGGCCGGAGCGTGTCCGTTCGAAGTTCTCGACATCACGGCGTGGGCTGACGCCACGAACAACTATCTGCTGCGCAATCCCATCGGTCAGCGCCTGGCTCGCAAGTTCAAGATCAACTTCTCTGGCTGCGAAACCGACTGCGGCCAGGCCATGTTCAACGACGCTGGCGTCATAGCGGTGACCCGAAGGGCCGATGACGGTTCTATCGAAGCTGGGTTCCGGATATACGTCGCCGGTGGCTTGGGAGCGAACCCCCACGCTGCGCTTGCCCTGGAAGATTTCACGCCACGCGAACTCCTGCTTCCGACGATCGAGTCCATCCTGCGGGTGTTTGAGCAAACCGGCAATCGCGACAACAAGCTGCGAGCACGCATGAAGTGGGTTGTCGACGAACTCGGTTTCGACGAGGTGCAGCGCCGAGTGCTGGCCCAGCGTCATCTGTTGCCAGCTTCGGCGACCTGGCCTGGCGGCATCCCCGAGGAAGTAGTCCTGTATGGCGACGCTCCAGCCGGGCGCGACATGACCCAGCAGGCAACACCCGTCGGGCACGGCGTGTCGGTCGGCTTGGGCGGAAGCTCGCCCTACGGCCGATGGGAGTCAGCGAACGTCGTCCGAGGCATCGCCAAGTCGACTGTGTCGGCCTATGCCTGGTGCCGCCTTGGCGACATCACCGCCGCCCAGTTCCGGGGCATGGCGCAGATCATTCGCGACTTCAAGGTCGATGTGCGGGTATCGAACCGGCAGAACTTCGTCGTCCGTGGGCTCAGCGAAGGCCAACTTCCCTCGCTCTATGAACGATTAGCAGAACTCGACATGGCCCAGCCTGGCGCCGAGCTAAGCCGAGACGTCGTGTCGTGCCCTGGCGCTGATACCTGCGGACTCGCCGTGACACAGTCACGTGGCCTCGCTGATGCCATTGGTGCGCAACTCGAGGCCGAGGGCTTGGCCGAAGTCGGCGGCGTACGTATCAACATCTCTGGCTGCATGAACTCGTGCGGGCAACATCACATCGCTGACATTGGCTTCTTCGGAACCGAGCGCCGCGCTCATGGCCAGCCGGCCCCTGGGTATCAAATGTTGCTTGGCGGCTTCGTCGGTCAAGAGACGATCCATTTCGGTGACAAGGCGCTGCGACTGCCTGCGAAGACGGCACCCGAGGCAGCCGCTCGAGTACTTCGACGCTTTACCGACGAGCGCGATGCCGGCGAGTCCTTCCGCAGCTGGATGGACCGCGTCGGCGGCGCGCTCGAGATCGCCAAGGGTCTGAAGGATCTCGACGTCTTCCCCAAACTCGAAGTGGACGCAAGTTTCTACGTCGACTTCGACGAGACAGGGCCATACGTCGCGGAGATCGGCATCAGCGAATGCGCTACCTGACCGTATTGCACCGCTCCACTCGGGCCGACGTTCGTCGGATATCTTGTCGGGACCGTAGATCTGTGAAGCTCAGTCAGCCGCAGCGAAGCAAGGTGTACTACCCCGGCTCGTCTCTCGCTCGCGTCCCGCCGGCCCCTC
>Ga0307985_10000155_pt1 | contig 39940 bp, 38 predicted proteins | sample EllFjometageno80_FD_203155 | JGI IMG/M metagenome (GOLD analysis project Ga0307985, IMG submission 203155) | Marine microbial communities from Ellis Fjord, Antarctic Ocean - #80 | ecosystem: Environmental > Aquatic > Marine > Unclassified | place: Southern Ocean | collected 2014-10-09 | reverse complement strand
TAACTTGCTTTGACTCACCATCCACATTCGCCTGGTATTTTCCGTTTTTCAATATGGTTGTTGCCTCAGAGTGCAAGTGCCCGTTGGTCTTCGAAATCGCTTCTGCTTCTACTAAAGCACCATTCATATAGGTAGCATGACTTTCAAAATCCACTCTAATAGTGACAAGCATATGTGCTTTGATATGAGAAATCACTGATATTTTTTCTGATTCGTCATTAACTTCTCTGTCTACAGTCATTTCACCGACATTATGCCCTTTTATAAAGGCATCATAAACATAGGTTTGGGCATTAGATGTCAATGCAACAGTGGAGACGATTGCAGATATTAACAAAAGACGGTAGGTTATATTTCTCATCAGTTGTAAATAAGGTAAGAAGTTTTGAATTTATTGCAAAAAACTATCGTTCATAAATTCTAGACTTACGTAAATTTGTATTTCATATAATTGAAGAATGATATTAAAAATAAATAATTACAAGCGAAGCAGCCTGCTTTTTCTAGTGTTCGCAATAACATTCTTTGGATGTTCAAAGGATGAAGAACAACCTTCTGTGGTCATCACTATTACGGGCGCTAATGATGTGATAATTGGCCTTAATAATGATTTGCAACTTGCTGCGACTATAAATGGAGTGGCAAGTACGGAACAATTGACATGGACTAGTTCGAATGGTATAATGGCTACTGTTAGTCCTCAAGGCTTGGTAACGGCAAGAAGGCATGGTGTTGTGACAATAACGGCTTCTAATGGAAGTGCCAGCGGGGAATATGAGCTTCAATTGTTTAATGTTTCTGGTGATGGGGTACCAGAATTCGATGAGGTCATGGTAGATTTCATGAGACAATTTACAGTGCCCGGTGCTTCTTACGCTGTAGTTAAGGATGGTAAGCTCGTTATGGTTCGTGGTTATGGCCTGGCTGATGTCGAAACAAGAGAGGTAGTTACACCAACAAGTCTTTTTCGCATAGCAGATATTAGTAAACCGATTACGGCTACAGCCATTATGAAGTTAGTCGATCAAGGCTTACTCGATTTGGACGAGAAAATGTTTACAATCCTTCTGGATAAATTTCCTACGGTAAATCTTCCTGATCCTAGAATTATTAATATCACAGTTCGACAATTGTTGAATCATACTTCAGGAACAAATTTAGTGCCTCAACCAATGTTTAATCAAGGTTCTATTGCTTTTGACAAGCAAGTATCAAGCCCTCCAACATTGGATGTAATCTTGGATTGGTTTGCGGACCGCACATTAGGTGCAAACCCTGGTGAGCGCTTCTCCTATCATAATATGAATTATGTATTGCTGGGACGCGTAATAGAGGCGAAATCTGGAATGACGTATGAAGAATATGTGAAGACAAACATTTTAGATCCAATAGAGGTTACTGAACCTAGAATTGGCTTGAGCCATCAAGTGGATAAATTTCCAAAAGAAGTAAGTTATTACAGTCCGTTTACGGCTGATGTTAGATCAGTATTTGATGCTGATGTGGATTTTGTGCCATTGCCATATGGAGGAATTGGAGATATTCAGAACATGGATGCGCATGGTGGATGGATCACTTCTGTTGTGGATTTGTCAAGGTTCGCCTTGGCCACTGATGGTAATCCTGCGCAGCAAGATATCATTTCTGAGGCCAGTCAGCAATATATGATTGAAGCTGGTCCTGATGGCAACGGTTCAGGTTGGTTTGTTGAAGAAGACAACTGGAATCATGCAGGGTTGATGCCTGGTACTATGTCCTCAATAATAGTAAAAGATAATGGATTGATTATCATAGGTTTACTTAATAGTACCCAGGATTTCAACGGACCATTTAATCAATCAATGTTTAGTGCTTTTGTAGATCAAATAACTGCATTAGCAGAAAGCACGGCCTGGGCTGATCAAGATTTGTTTGATGAGTATTAAGAATTTATAGGACAGTAGTTATAGGATTATCTCTTAAAGAGTGCCTATGATTTACTCTTTGACGTTTACTTCATGGTTTTGGGACACAAAAAAAACAGCCAGTGATATACTGCCTGTTTTAAATTAGTTCGATCTGTCGAAATTGATCGAATTGATTGGTTTTTTTACCAGGTGGAATTTTTTAAATCTCTTGTAGCGCGAAGGATGTCTCGTCTACTTATAGTGCCCACTAACTTGCCATTAACGTCTACGATTGGAAACCTTCGAAAATGCGTGGAAAGGAATTTTTGTGCACAGTCGAGCACATCCATAGTATCCATCAATGTTTGGGGCTTAGTACTCATATATTGAGATACAGAAATTCGACCATGGGGGAGATTGTGGTAGGCTTCATCAACCATCACCTTCATACAGTCAATTTCAGAAAGTATTCCTGCAATTTTACCTTTTTCATCTTTTACGGGGGCGCCAGAAATTTTCTTTTCTAAGAACATATTCATCGCTTCTGCTATACTCTGATCAGGAGATAATGAGTATACATCTCTTGTCATATAGTCCGTGATTGGCCTGTATTTGTGAACTGATTTTCCTGGTTCTGGTGCACTCACTCCTGTGAAATTCATAGTAAACTCTGGGTTTAGTAGTTAATAATACGAAAGCGAAAGATCTAGAATATAGGGAGAATATTGCTAAATAGCAAATATTCAATTGTGTTTAATCATTTAAACAGAATATAGTTTATTCTAAATCATGAAAGACTTATATAATTTTTCATTGTTAGTTGTACACTTTGATTTTCTCATTGAGCTGGAAGAATATCGAAGATTTGAAATTCAAATTTCATAACCATGACGGTAAGTATCGGCAGATAATAAGATATTGTAGAAAAAAAGGAGAAGTAAAAACTTATGAACAATTCACACATCTCTTGACATGAGGCATTAACATTATTCTTCCTTCTGGTATTGGTTGTTGACATCGAACACAGATTCCGAACGATTTATCATCAATTTGATCCAAGGCAACCTCAAGTTTTTTGTGCTTATCCCTAGGATGACGCAATGACGCTTCTACCACGCTTTTATTATTGATGGCATCCATTCTGCTGATTCTACCGAATGAATTTTCTGGTGATATTGGTTTAGTCTGTTCTTCTAGTTCAATGATGTCGTTTTTAATCTTATCAATTTCATTTAATATTTTCTTTTTTAAATGCATTTTGTTCATTGCGCTATTCTTACTAGTTAAAAATGTTTCGATAGGCTATTGAATTAGCCGTCAGACTGTTAATAATTACTTTTCTACATTAGTATTAAAACTATAGTCCTTCATTGCACCTATTTACATTATTATGCTATATTTGACACAATAACTCGGTTGAAAAGAGTTTATGAGGCTTATGAAAGTAAGCTTTTTATTAAAACAAAAGGAGGCATATGGCCTCCTTTTGTTTTTTCCACCAGTCAAACATTCCTTGCAATATTTTTTCATTCTTAGTAACTCGTACTAAATTCAAATCCATGAAAAAACTGACCATTTTATTATCCCTAACCTTATTTATTTCTGGACACTTCATTAACGCACAGTCCTATTTTCCACCAAGAGGTGCATGGGAAACCAAAACACCACAGTCCGTAGGCTTAAACGCTTCAAAAATTGCTGAGGCAGTAGCTTTTGCAGAAGCGAATGAATATTCAGGATCAGAAGACTCTAGAGTTGCTTCCTTAATTGGCTTTGGCAGAGAACCATTCCATGAGGTTTTAGGGCCTATGCGTAGAAGAGGAGGGCCAGCAGGTGTAATATTAAAAGGAGGTCACATTGTCGCGCAATGGGGAGATGTTGATAGGGTTGACATGACGCACAGTGTTACTAAGAGTTACCTCTCTACAGTAACAGGCTTGGCTGTAGAAGATGCCTTGATTTCTAATGTAAATGATAAAGTAGGTAATTATGTATGGGACGGTTCATTTGACGGAACACATAATGGAAAAGTAACTTGGGAAATGCTGTTGCAACAATCTTCCGCTTGGTCGGGTGAATTGTTTGGATTAAAAGATTGGGCAGATCGTCCACCACGTACTGGTGAAATAGATGATTGGAAACGTGCTGAACCAGCAGAGCCTGGGACTGTCATGGAATACAATGATGTACGTGTCAATTTATTAGCCTATTCTCTTTTACAAGTTTGGAGAAAGCCTTTGCCAATGATCCTGAAGGAACGTATTATGGATCCTATCAATGCATCAACTACTTGGAGATGGTATGGCTATGATCATGCTTGGGTCAATATTGATGGTATAAAGATGCAATCGGTAACTGGAGGAGGACATTCAGGAGGAGGAGTATTTATTAGTGCCATGGACCATGCACGTTTCGGATTGCTCTATCTCAACGAAGGCAATTGGAATGGCCAGCAATTGCTATCTAAGGATTGGGTAAAAGCGGTTCAGGTATCTTCAACTCCCGAGGTAAGTTATGTCTACATGTGGTGGTTAAATCGTGGTAATAGAAAATGGGATGGTGTTGATGATGAATCTATCTATTATGCTTCTGGATTTGGTGGAAATTTTATTATCATAGACAAAGCCAATGATATGGTGCTTGTAACCCGCTGGCTTGAGCCTAATAAGCTTGGTGAAATGATGAGAATAGTCACCGAGGCTACCAAATAAAACCACGGTCTAAGCCAATCACGGATTTTCGAGTTTAAAGTCTTTATTAAAAACCTTTAGCGCCTGTTTCGTAACGGGGTTAAGAGCTGTTCTAATCCGTTTATTTTAATCTCATAAATAGTGTGCAGCTGCATTCCTAACTTACCATTGGGAAACCCTTCTTTAACAAACCATTCTAAATAATGTACAGGGAGATCACATAGTAGTCTCCCTTTATATTTTCCAAAAGGCATATGGATGCTTACTAAATCCATTAAGATGTTTGGGTTAAGGCCTTCCAATTATTTCAGCTATTAGTAGTTGCAGTTAATTTTGATAGCCTTTGAGATATCAGTAGACTCAATACCACGAAACAGGTAAAGAGAAAGAAACCTGCTTGTAATTCGGTATTGCTGGTAGTCAGCATGTCCATGGATTGGCTAATGTTACCCAATTGATTCATCTGCTCATCAAGGATGCCTTTAAACCCTATGAAGGCCATGAATATGGCAACAACCATGACATCTGCCATTGACCATTTTCCACTTCGGAAAACCATGAACTTGATAAACTTATTGTTACGGACTTTTGGGCTGTAGATGAATAGGGTAGAGGATATGAGTTTTATAACAGGGAATGCTACACTAAATAAAAGTACTAAGAGCCCTACAAGTAATACATCGGTTTGCCCTTGTGATATCATCAATTGAACAATTTCTAAGATACTTTTGCTTTTAAAGAAAAGGACTTGATCATCAAAGCGAATTGATTCGCCCATAAGCGTAAAACTCATCTCCGCAATTCTAGCGTCAATGTCGATCATGGGTAAAGAAAGTCCCCCAATCAGTAAGAACAGGCTGGTGACTGTCAAGGTAATGAGTTCGTAAGAGCTAAGTCCTTTAACGAAAATTGCAAACAGGGCAGCTAAACCTGCTAAAGCATAGAGTATGTTTTTAAGCGTTTTACTCTCAGCATTCAACCTTTCAATATTATTCTCTAGACCCGAAATGGCCATCGCAATATTGGCCTTGTCATATTTAGTAAGGATCTGATCTCGCACGCGATAGTCTACATCAGAAAATGTTTGAGCAGTATACTTTTCAATTTCAGCCATAATGACTTCCTTGATTTTCCCCTTGTTCTCTGGGTTATCCATAAAGTCGACAATTTGCTCTGTGAAAATCGGGATGTCGTTTTTCATCCGACCAAAAATATCCGTCATGCTCGCCACGCTTTTTCTTAAAAATCCAGAAAAGGAGCCACTACTGTCTTCATTGTATCTTTTTTCGAAGTCATCAATCGTAGTTTCCAAGAAATCAGAAATCTGCTCAGACATTTCCTCTCTACTTCCTGTTGTGATATCAAATTCTTCTATCTTTTTGACCACAACATCAACCAGGATTTCCTTCCATCGGTCAATGTTGAACATGCCATATTTGACATCAGAAAGTTCAATAAGGTCAGTTTTTAGCTGTCTCTTCTCCGATTCAACTTGATAGATCCCAAAAGTCATATAGGCAACAACAGTTGCGATAATTATTATGAGAGAGATTCTTACTGCACTTAGACCATTTTGCATAATGACTTCGAAATTAGAAAAAAATAGATGCTTACAAACTGAAAGACTCTAAGCGGTTTAATTTGTTAACATACTAATTCCAATAAAAGCTTAGCTTTTCCCGGCCTTAGATGAAGTTCAATTATTGGAATAGAAGCTTGAAAAATTTTAAGAGACATTCCATGATTCCTATCACATTTTTGTTACCTTTTGAAAAATCAGAAAATCATTAAACTTTTTTCAATTAATTGTGGTTTAATGATTGTGCAAGATGTTGTACAGATTTTATTTTCTAATTTATTTGTTTCGTAGTTTAAGATAATTGAATGCAAAAGAAAGGAAGACCAGTTACCAAGCCGCCAGAATTAAAGTCGGGATTTTATATTGAATTAAGAACTAAGGGCGCTAGCTCACCTGTCAAAGTCAGACGTGATACCAAACCTGAATTGGAAATGGCTATCAAGCAATACGAGAAGAGTAAAATGGTTACCTACCTTGGAGAAGTGAAGGCTGGTAGATGGCTTGATGGAAAGAATAAAGGCAAGAAAACGAATTAATTTTTCGGCTTTACGCTGATAAAATAATCACCTTTTTATTTTAAAGATTAACCAGGGAATTTGCTTCTCTGGTTTTTGGTGCGTTATACCCCTTTAGGTAATCGAAATCTGTTATTCAGTAGCCCTTTTCTTTGCCCTGTCTTCATATACCTTAATATAGTATTGATCAAGTGCTTCCGAATCCTTGTATTTAATTCTAAGCGCAGTTAAATCTCTTTTGAGTGTTTTGACCACTTCAGCATATTTTGGGTCATTGTAAACATTGGTCATTTCATTGACATCATTCTTACGGTCATAGAGTTCCCATTCATCTACGTCATAATAAAAATGAGCTAATTTATACTCCTTGGTGATGATGGCATAATGTCTTTTAACCATATGAATGCCTGGGTATTCGTAATAATGGTAATAAACTGATTCTCGGTCCCAGTCCACCTCATCCTTCATTAGTGGAAGTAAACTTTCACCTTGCATGTCTTCAGGAGCAGCCACCTGAGCAGCTTCGAGGAATGTTTGTGCGAAGTCCAGATTCTGCACCATTTCGTCACTAGTAATACCCGCTTTGATTTGGTTGGGCCATTTAATGAGTAAGGGAGTCTTGAAGGATTCGTCATAAACAAATCTTTTATCAAACCAGCCATGCTCTCCTAAATAGAAACCTTGATCAGAAGTATAAACCACGATGGTATTGTCTTCAAGGTCATTTGTCTTTAGGTAATCCAGCACCCTTCCTACACCCTCATCCACTGCGGCTATGCAACCCAAATAATCTTGCATGTAACGTTGAAATCGCCATTGCATTAACTCTTTTTGAGTCATGTTAGGGTAATCCTTTTTGAATTTTTCAATCATTGGATCATACACAGCGTCCCAAGCAGCACGTTGAGTCTCATTTTGTCTTCCTACTTCACCATTGAAGGCAGCCTTGTCCCAGTTGCTGCCTTGTTCGATACCCAATTGATCCATTACAGTGGGTGGGATTTTAGAGTCACCTGCCCAGTTCATATGAGTCAATAGGTTCATCTCAGCTTCCTTCGCTGCTGAACCACGTCCTTCATAGTTGTCAAATAGGGTGGATGGCTCTGGGAATGTCTTGTTCATAAATTCTTTGTAATGTCTTTCTGCAGGAAGCCATTCCCTGTGTGGTGCTTTGTGCAGGTACATTAATAAGAAAGGATCCTCTTTATTGCGTTCATTCTCCATCCAATCAATCGCCATGTCAGTGATAATATCCGTGACATATCCTTCTACTTGCACTCGTCCAGCATCTTTGGTAATAAATTCAGGGTTGTAGTATTTGCCTTGGCCAGGAAGGATTTTAAACTGGTCAAAACCTTTCGGACTATTGCCGAAATGCAGTTTTCCAAACATGGCCGTTTGATATCCGGCATCATGCAGCAATTGAGGGAAAGTAACATTAGTAGTGTCAAAGGGCATGATGTTATCAATCTTGCCATTGAGGTGTGTATGCTTTCCCGTGAGAATAGTAGCCCTAGAAGGAGCGCAAATGGAATTGGTAACACAAGCATTGGTAAAAAGAATGCCTTCTTGCCCAATCCGATCAATATTAGGCGTCTGGATCAATTTATCGCTGTAGGCACTTACCGCTTGATAGGCATGATCGTCAGACATGATAAAGACGATGTTCGGCCGCTCTGAAGTTGTCTCTTTATCCTCGCTTGGATTGGAACAAGAAATTAAAACTAAAAAGGACAATGCAAGAAGCTGCGCAAGTAGATTGATTTTCATAGCCGGTTTGTATACTTATAAATATATTAATTCTGTGCGTATGAATTTAAGCTGATGGATTATTCTACAATTGTCCTGAAGGTCAAATTGATTCGTGGCGTTTTGACCAATTTGGTAGGAGGTAAGCGATGCAGCCAATGTTTTTGGGTGATGCCCTTCATTTCTATCAAACTACCTGGCTGCAAGATCAAATCAATTTTAAGTTTACTCAGTTTATGTTTGAACACGAATTTTCTTGTGGCCCCCAAACTAATCGAACCAATAGACATGTTTTCCCCCAACATTTTCTCCCCATCGCTGTGCCAAGCCATCGATTCGCTTCCATCATGATAAAGGTTAAGCAGGCAAGAGTTATAAGTAGCTCCAGAACTTTTTTCAGCTAAGGATTTGAGTTTAATTAAAGCAGGGCTCCAAGGCAAGGCCTGTTTTGTTGAGTTTGAATAGGTGTAAGAGTAGGGTTGATCTCCATGCCAGGCCACCTTTCTTTTTGTTATAATGTGTTTACCAAAGATGAAGGCTTCATCATTTTTCCATTCAATTTCCTTCCAGAGCAGGTCAAAATAGTTTTTGGCAGCCGTGGTTGACATGACCAAGCCATGATCAATCACTTCTCCATCATAGGGGAGTAGGTTCTGGTTAGGAGCTGACTGAAAGAGATCGTTCATGTTATTTGACAATGATGCCCTTTAGTTCTATTGCTGGAAGGGGTTCAATGAAGTTTTTATCTATGGTAAAAGGACCAAAAGTGAATTTCTTCTCTAGAAGTTGACCGTCTTGGAAAAAAGTGACCCAATATTCGTTATAGATTTCAAAGACTTCAGGAGCAATCATTTCGATGACAGCCGATGACTTGGCGGCCACATCACCAATGCTGTGCCGTAGTAATGTTGACCGTTGATATTGAATGTCATTTTCTACCTCATATCCTTTTGAGGTCACCAATACACCTTCGATTGCCCTTTCTTGGTCATTAATGACATGCACAGTCCAAACTTCTTCAAGCTGTTCGTTGATCTCAATAATCGCGGCTACATATACAGCCTTGACTTTTGGAACCTCAATGTCCTTTTTCATGCCTTATCGTTGATTTATTTAATAATTCAGAAGCAAATATAGAAATGAAATAAATCTCTTATTTAAATTTATAGAATACATTTAATGTTAAGAATAAATCAAGAGATAATAGGAACATTTGGACGCTTTTCTCGGTTAACTAGTGTGTAGTTTGACAACATAAACAACTAGGTTAACGAATTAGTTTGAACTTTTAAATATTGTTTAACTATTTTTAAAAATTATTAAACAAAAATATTTTCCTAACGTTTTAAAGTTATGGCTAAAAAGAAATTAGTTACCCCTCCGGACATCATGGTTGAATACATGAAATGTGTGCTTGAACACGAGTCTCAACCCAAAAGTGTTTATTCATTTGCGACAGATGTTGGTATTAAAGAATCGGAATTCTATGATCAATACGGTTCGTTTGATGCTATTGAAAAACAGGCTTTTATTGCCTTTTTTGATAATGCAAAGGCTCTGTTAGACAAGAACAAGGAATTTCAGCCCTTCGATGCACAAAATAAGTTACTCAGTTTTTATTTTACCTTTTTCGAAATATTGAAGGCCAATAGGAGCTTTGTGGTATTTGCTATAGGAAATCAAAAGAACAAGTTAAAAGCACTTTCTAAACTCTCTGGACTTAAGAGGGTATTTAGTGATTTCATTAATGAACTTGAAATTGATACTATGGATTTCCCAATGGAAAAACTGGAGAAATTCAAAGAAAAGGGCTTAACAGAATGGTCTTGGGGTCAATTGCTTTTTACAATGAAGTTCTGGATGGAAGATAACACAGTTGGCTTTGAAAAAACAGATATCCTGATTGAAAAGTCAATTAATACAAGTTTTGCACTTATGGATAACTCGGTTCTGAAAAGTGTATTTGACCTGGGTAAATTTCTCTACAAAGAAAAAATGACAATGAGCTGATGGAGACCATAGACAAGATACCCACATCGAAAATACAACGTGCTTCTAAAATTATTCAAACAGGAGCAAAAGTAGGCGTCAACTACTTGAAATATTATGGAGAGAAATTGTCTACCAATGAAGGAACTGCCAGAGAAAAACTAAATAATTCCAATGCCGAGGATATTTATGATGGTCTTAAAAACCTCAAAGGGAGCGCTTTAAAGGTAGCCCAGATGTTGAGCATGGAGAAAAACATTATGCCAAAAGCATATACAGACAAATTCTCTCTTTCTCAATTCTCTGTTCCTCCGCTTTCTGCGGCACTTGTCGTAAAAACATTTAATTCCTATTTCGGCAAAGCGCCGAGTGAGATTTTTGATGAATTTAATTCAACTTCCGTCAATGCAGCAAGCATAGGTCAAGTGCATAAAGCGAAAAAAGATGGGAAAAATTTAGCAGTCAAAATTCAGTATCCAGGCGTTTCTGATAGTATTAGTAGTGATTTGGCTTTAATCAAGCCTATTGCCATGAAGATGTTCAATATCAAGGGAAAGGGTTCAGATGTTTATTTCAAGGAAGTGGAAGAAAAACTACTTGAAGAAACCAATTACTTACTAGAGGTAAACGAAAGCCTTGAAATGGCCAATGCCTGTAGTAAAATTGAGAATTTGAATTTTCCTGATTACTATGAGTCGCTCTCTTCGGAACGCATCATTACGATGGATTGGATGGAAGGCATTCATTTATCTGAGTTTGCACAAAGTAATACGGACAAGGCCTTGGCCAATAAGTTAGGTCAAGCACTCTGGGATTTTTACATGTACCAGATTCATCATTTAAGGAAGTTCCATGCTGATCCACACCCTGGTAATTTCTTAGTTACAAAAGATAATCAGTTGACTGCATTGGACTTTGGTTGTATTAAAGCGATTCCTAATGAATTTTATGTTCCTTATTTCGAATTAGCCAAAAAAGAAAACTTAGAGGACCCGGCCCTATTTAAAGCCAAGCTTTACGAGCTAGAAATTCTAAGGTCAGATGATACCAATGAAGAAATTGATTTTTTCGCAAGTATGTTCCATGAACTCTTGAGCTTATTTACCCAACCATTTCAAAACGAGACTTTTGATTTTTCGGATCCTGTTTTTTACAACAAACTCGGTGAGCTCGGAGCACAATATGCAAAGAATAGTAATCTTAGAAACATGAATGGTAACCGTGGTTCTAAGCATTTCATTTATGTCAATCGAACATTCTTCGGCTTGTTTAATTTGTTATATGAGTTGAAGGCTGATAATATTCAAATAAACAATTACATGCCTTCAGAATTTATCTTTTCAGAAGCGCATGATTCGATTTAATTATTGTGTAATATTTAAATTTTTATTCTGAGGTCCTTAGTGCCTAATTTTTTCATTCAGAAATTATATCTGTTTTTTTAATCGCTTCCTTCAATCTGCGTTATTTTTCGTGGTAATGTTGCTCACCTTTTCTTATGTTCATGGGCAAAAACAAATGACCCTAACAAATTGAGGTAGGCTGCTAAAAAAGCAGCCTTTTATTATTTAACAAGGAGTATGTTATAACTCCCTGCTACACCATTGGCTGTTTGCGTATTACCGATATATTTAAATTTCATTATTTATTAATTCAATTAACTCTCTGTCTTTTTTTATTCTCACTTTGATCCTTTTTTTATAGAACTCGTGAAAAAACTTTTTATCTTTTAATCTTTCTATTGTAGACTGAGATATTTTTTCATTACCCGTGAAAATTCTTCCTGAGGGGAAACCAACTTCATTTAAACTCTCATTTTCTAATATTGTATTTTTATATAAAAAATCTACTAATAGTTTATTTTTTGAAAGTATTTCACTTTCAATCTGTTTATAAAATTCGTGAGAACTATACTTATTTTGTAATGCAAAAACTACATCTTCTAATTCAATAAGTTCAATTAATCCTGAATTTCGAAGTGCCCTATATTCTTCCTGATTATCAACAAAAATTGTACCTAAAAGAATAGCATTAGAAATATGAATTCCAATTGAATCTTTTGATTTACTTAACAGTTTTGAATTATTATTAATAATCCAATCTATTGATTTAGAAGCCATGCTATGAGTTTTATAGTTATATTCCATATCATTGATATCCACTTTAATATTATTATTAATTCTATTCAAAGATTGGTTTTTTAACGTTTGCTTGTAATTAATAGCGCTTTCTTTTTCAACATAAAGTGAAATTGAAATACCAAGAAAAATTACCAAGAACTCAAGTGAATACTTTACAAAATATTTTTTTTTAATCTTCATTTCTTTGTGTTAAAAATTATATGACTTACAACTTGAATACTTTCGTCAATGTAAGGGTCAAGGATTCTGAGCTTTTTGTACTCATCTGTTAAAGGCTTTCTCGCAGATCACTCGCGTTTTCCTCCTCTCGGCATGACTGATTATTTTTTGTTAATCAAATTTAATAAAGCCATTAAAGAACTAAATAACAAATGACCCTAATAAATTGAGGTAGGATGAACCTAGCGTTAGAGTACCTAAAAGTCGACATTCTTGACACTATTCATTTTCAGCTTTTTCGAGGGAAAATAAGCCTCTGTAAAGAACTATCTATTTACGGCCTTAGCAGGGCGAGCCGTGTACTAGATGTGAGTAGATCGTTATTTTCCGATACAAAATTTTCCGAAGATATTGGTAAGCAGGTCATCTGTGGTTATTTCTCCGGTGATTTCTCCGAGGTAATGCAAAGACTGTCGGATGTCCATCGCCACAAAGTCATTGGTGATTTGATTGTCGATGCCATTGATTACATCCATCAATGCATTGCGGGTTTGTAGGAGGGAATCATAATGACGGATATTGGTCACGATAGTATCCCCACGTTTGAACTTATCAAGGTTCACTAATTCCAAAACGCGTTCCTTGAGTTTTTCAACTTGTTCGGGGTCTTTTGCAGATAAGAAGAGCATGTCAGGGTGTTGTGCTTGCAATGACTCCACTTGACTTTCAGTGGCTTTGTCCAGTTTGTTACCAAGCTTTAAGAAGGGCACACCTGCATTTTCCAACTTGTTGATCTCTTTGTTCATTTCAACAATATCAATCGTTGACAGATCAAACAAATAGATAATCAAAGATGCCTTTTTCATACTGGCTTCAGTACGTTCCACACCAATGGCCTCAATGACATCCGTTGTCTCTCTTAAACCTGCAGTGTCTATAAATCGGAAAGCGACACCGCCAATGATGACCTCGTCTTCAATGAGGTCACGGGTCGTACCAGCAATTTCAGATACGATCGCTTTTTCTTCGTTGAGCAAGGCATTCAGTAGGGTAGACTTGCCCGCATTGGGTTTGCCCGCAATCACGGTTGGTACACCGTTTTTGATCACATTGCCCAAATCAAAACTCTTGATCAGGCCATCGATGACCACGAGTAGTTTATCGATCAAAGCTTTTAAATCTTCTCGGCTGGCAAACTCCACATCTTCTTCGCCAAAATCGAGCTCTAGCTCAATCATGGAGGCAAAGTGGACCAACTCGTCACGCAAGTGTTTGATGTCATTGGAAAAGCCACCACGCATCTGATTCAATGCGGCCTGATGAGATGCTTCAGAATCGGCATTGATCAAATCGGCCACTGCTTCGGCCTGTGCCAAATCAAATTGCCCATGCAAAAATGCTCGCTTGGTAAATTCACCAGGTTTGGCTGTTCGGGCTCCTTTTCTAATCAGTAATTGCATGATCTGTCGGATCACATAGTTGGAACCATGACAAGAAATCTCTACAACATTTTCTTTAGTAAATGACTTAGGGGCTATAAAAAGGGAGATTAGTACTTCATCGAGTATTTTGTCATTGTCTCTGACTGTACCAAAATGAATCGTATGCGAGTCCTGGTCAACAAGGCTTTTTCCATGAAAGATACCGTCAGTGATTGTAATGGCATCTTTACCGGAGAGCCTAATCACGCCTATAGCACCAATACCTTGTGGAGTGGACAGTGCAACAATGGTATCTTCATTTTGGATTAGGGCTTGCATAGGGTATAAAGATAAACGGTATTGTTAATGTTCTTATGTTTTGATTGCTGCTTGCTGCACTAATTTTGCGGCGGCTCTCTTTTGGACTATTTTTTTGAAGACAATTCCTTCATGGGGCGAAAAGAAGAAGGCCAACCCAAACAAGATACCAGCCATGGTTACTACTGCGCCAGCTATTGAACCATCAAGATAAACAGCCAAGTAATACCCCGTTATTGAAATCACAACGCCTATTACGCAGGAGATTAGGAGCATCTTTTTAAAATTATCCGTTAGGAGGTAAGCCGTAGCCGGTGGTGCAACCAACAATGCTACTACAAGTATTGCCCCCACAGATTCGAAAGAGGCCACAGTGGTCATTGAAACAGCGCCCATGAGCAGGTAATGCCAGAGCGTAACTGATATGCCTATGGTAGCTGCAAAGGCAGGGTCGAAGGTAGTTAAATAGAGCTGCTTAAAGCCAATACGTACAAAAATGATATTGAGGATTAGCATAAAGCCAGAGATGTAAAGGGCTTGCGGTCCCATATTGATACCAGATTTAGTTATCCATAAATCGATAGGTACATAGGCTATTTCACCATAGAGTACACAGTCTTGGTCAAGGTCAATTTGCCCTGCAAAAACAGATAATAGGATAATTCCTAATGCAAATAAAGAGGTGAAAGTCACGCCAATAGCAGCATCTGTCTGAAGCTTCGCTTTCTTATGAAAAAACTCAATAAGGAAGGTGGTAAAGATACCAATGACACTGGCGCCCAAGATCATGAAAACAGAATCTCTCGAACCTGAAATCAGGAAGGCAATGACGATTCCGGGCAGTACCGCATGCGAAATAGCATCACCTACCATGGCCATCTTACGAAGGATCAGGAAACAGCCAAGAATGCTACATGAAATAGCAATTAGTGATCCTACCAGTATGATTAAAAATGCATCCATGTTATTAAAGTGCTTTAAGTTTCAAGCATAAAGCTTCAAGCTTGCCTTCTTGAGACTTGCGACTTGTAGTTTCAGGCTTAACGCTAGTACGGTATCTTCTCATCATGTGGGTCTTGTTCTGGATATTCTAATAAGCGCTCGAGTTCGGCTTCAACCTCAGGACTAATGATGTGTTCAATGGTTTCCGCATCATCATGCACATGATCTGAGGCAATGTGCATGTACTTTGAAAGATATAATTCCCAAAGCCTGTGCAGTTTCACTACGCGCTGTCCCTTTTGCTTACCAATTTCAGTAAAACTCCAACTTGCGTTGTCTGAATTCAAAAACCCTTGGCGTTTTAGCCTTGTTAATGTCTCTTTTAGTTTCTTTTTAGGGAAGTACCGTTTTGATAGAATTTCATTCAAAGAACGCCCTTTGAACAGGTCATTGTCTGTTTCACCCAAATGATAAAGGGATTTTAAAAGGTTTTCATCCATCATAGAGTGTTGCATCTTTCTTTGTTCATAAAGTCTTGACACCACTCCTTTTTTAGGGGCAAAAAAGAAAGAAATCAATGCAATTACTGATATGATCAGGACGATCCATGGTCCCGTCGGCATTGCAGGCGCTGCATAGGAGACATAAGCACCAATTAATCCAGCTATTGCACCGAGGAAAGCGGCAAGGATCGTCATTCGTTTAACATCATCGGTCCAAAAACGTGCGGCAGCGGCGGGTGTAATGAGCATGGCAGCCATCAAGATGACACCAACAGCTTGAATTCCGGTGACTACAGCGAGTACCGTCAGTGTAGTCAATAATAGGTCAATGCCCTTTACAGGGATGCCTAGTGCTTTGGCAAAATTTGAATCGAAGGAGATGAGCTTTAACTCTTTGAAAAATAAGGTAACAGTGAGCATCAAAATAACAGCAACCACGCCAAATGTGATCACATCATTGCCAACGAGTGCAGCCGCTTTGCCAAAAAGAAAGGAATCAAGACCAGTTTGGGCAGCATTACCGTTATGTTGAATATAGGTCAGCATCAGTATTCCTATGCCAAAAAAGACAGATAGGATCAATGCAATGGCCGAATCCTCCTTGATCTTTGATTTTTTAGTGATGCCATCAATAATGACCAGCGAAAGCCAGCCAGTAATAAAAGCGCCAATGATTAAAACCAATGGGTTTTTATTGCCTGAGATGATAAATGCCATGCAAATACCAGGAAGTACTGAATGCGCTACTGCATCGCCTACCAAGGCCTTTTTCTTTAAAAAGGTAAAAGTACCTACTACCGCTGAAGAAGCCGTGAGTAGGATGGCCCCAACAGTCACAGATATGATGCTGGCGTCACTAAAAGAGAAAAATTCGAAGAAAGTTTCCATTTAGTATTTTTCTCTACTTGGTATTTGACGTTTTCTAACCAATTCACCCACCTCAGCCAGTACAGTCAGTTTTCCACCGTAAGTTTCTTGAAGCATTTTATTATTAAAAACTTCCTCAATCGGGCCGGAAGCGACTAATCGCATGTTCAGCAATACAATCCAATCAAAATATTCGGCTGCGGATTGAAGGTCATGGTGCACCACAATCACTGTTTTTCCACTGGCGGTCATCTCTTGCATGATGCTCAGGATGGCTGCTTCAGTGGCAGCATCTACTCCTGCAAATGGCTCATCCATGAAATAAAGGTCTGCTTCTTGGGCCAAGGCACGGGCTAAAAACACACGCTGCTGTTGTCCACCTGAGAGTTGCGAGATCTGTCTTCCAATAAAAGTTTCCATGCCGACTTTCTTTAAACAGCTCATGGCCATTTCTTTGTCCGCTTTTCTTGGACGTTTCAAAAGTCCAAGCTTGGCATAACGGCCCATCAAGATAACGTCTAGTACAGAAGTAGGGAAGTCCCAGTCTACTGATTCTCTTTGAGGTACGTAACTCACTTTATCTCGAACGGTGTCCAAATCTTGATCGAACATGCGCACATGTCCACTACCAAGCGGAAGCAATCCCATAGCCGCCTTGATTAAGGTAGATTTACCAGCGCCATTCGGACCAATAATTCCTATTAAAGCCCCTTTGGGCAATGTCATGTCTATATTCCATAACACTGGTTTCTTGTGATAACTGACCGTAAGGTCATGAAACTCAACTGCCGAATTTTTTGCTTCGATTCTCATTTTTTTAACTTTTCATCCAAACACCCAAACACCTACTTCAGCGCCATTACAATGGTATTCACATTCTTCCTTACCATACCTTGATAAGTGCCTTCTGGAGTACCATCAGCACCCATCGCATCTGAAAATAAGTATCCGCCAATTTTGACATCATGTCCTTTTTTTTGGCAGCCTTCAATAATGGCGTTAATGTTTTTCTCAGAAACTGAAGTCTCGACAAAAACCGCTTTGATCTTCTTGTCAACTATGTAATTGACCAAATCAACCCTGTCTTTCAAACCAAATTCTGATAATGTCGAAATACCCTGCAGCCCTCTTACGTTCATGTTGTAGGCCAAACCGAAGTAACTAAAGGCATCGTGTGCAGTGATTAGAATCCTATATTCATCAGGGATACTTGCAATCTCAGTCATCACCCAATTGTGCAGGGTCTTGAGCTCAGCAATGTATATGAGGGCATTCGCATCATAAAAGGCAGTATTATCCGCATCTTCTTTTTTCAATACTGCTGTTACTTCTTCGGCAGCTTTGATCCAAAGGCCGACATCAAACCAGATGTGTGGGTCAACGGCTCCTTGAAAAACTGTGTCTCTTCTTAGGCGTTCCTGAGGGATGTTTCTTGAAACTGGAATTACGGTTTTGATACGTTCCAGTTTTTCGAATACTTCGCCCATTTTGCCTTCCAAGTGAAGGCCATTGTATAGGATAATGTCTGCATTCCTTAATCTCCCTAAGTCGCCCTGAGTGGCTTTGTACAGGTGTGGATCTACTCCAGGGCCCATTAAAGCAGTGACTTTGACCGAGTCTTTGCCGATGTTCTTAGCGATATCAGCAATCATTCCAGTAGTGGTCACAATGGATAGTTTTCGAGAAGTATTATTATTATTACTGCTCTCACAAGCAAAGTTCAGGGCCAAGGCTAGCGCAAGAATTAGAATGTACCAGTAGTTTATAAGTCTGTTCATTGTGAGATTAAAATGTTTTCAGCCACTGTTTTGGAGATGGTCATGTTCTTTTTGCCATCAATTTGAATCTCCATGGATTGGTCATATTCAATGATCTCCAAAATCTGAACATTAGTACCAATGGAGATGCCCATTTTGTCTAAATGCTTTAAGAATGCAATGCTGGAGTCCTCTACGGCTACTATTGTGCCTGCGATTCCTTCCTTCAATTCATTCAGCGGCACTTTCTTTTTTTCAATAAAATTCCCGTCTTCGTCTGGAATAGGGTCACCATGCGGGTCGTTTTTAGGGAAACCAAGGAACTCATCGAGTCGCTGCGTCAATAGGGGAGATTTGATGTGCTCCAATTGTTCAGCTACATCGTGTACTTCATCCCATTTAAATCTTAACTTATCTACAAGGAAGACTTCCCAGAGACGGTGCTTGCGGATTACGTTCAAGGCTTTGATTTTACCTTCCTCAGAGATTTTGACTCCTTGATATTTTTGATAATCAACCACCTTCTTAATGGCCAGTTTCTTTACCATGTCACTCACAGAAGCAGGAGAGGTCTTCATTTCTTCAGCCAGCCTATTAGTGCTGACTGTGTCTGAAGCGCCACCAGATAAATGATAAATGGCTTTGAGATAATTTTCTTCAATAAAAGTTAGCATAACAATTCTTTATGGCTCAAATATAGTATTTAGATTTATCTAAAAAAAATATTCGATTAATCTAAAAACGTCTTTTTAGACAATAAGATTATGGATAGAAGTTAGTTAATGCTTCTAAAATTAATTTTTAGAGCTGTCTAAACTGATGGTTATCGAATTGATTCTACAAGTTGTAATAACTTAGTTTCCTCGCTTTTCCAATAGGAAATGTTGGTGTCTCCTTGGTTATAAAAAATGCCGTTTTGCATTGTTACCAATAATGACTCAGGTTGGTAATGTTTAAGGTTGATCTCAATGGCCGCATTAAACTGAGATAGGAAGTTGATCCAATTTGGGTTGTTGATGCAGAGTACCGGCAATTGATTTGCGGTGTATTCAAAAAGGCGAGTGGGGAGTTTTTCATCAGAAACCTTATTTGGCTGATTCAGAATAAGGCCAAAGTGGGAACTTTTGATCGCTGAGACTATTTCCGAATGAGGTACAAGGTGGTCGCCTCCTCTTAGGGTTATAAAATCAGTATCCTTTATTTTATCCTTTAAATGCATTAAATCATCTATTTTGGCACAATAACCTATTATTGTAAGGTGAATTTTAGCATTAAATTCATGAAGTCTTTTGGCTAATTCAATGGCTTCAAATACCCCATAACTTTCTGCAATTGTTGCAGAATATAGAAGACTTACTTGTGCTGAATTAGTCTTTGGATCAACAACTGAAGTGTTTAATTCCTTGTATTTATTTTCAAGGAGCAGAATATTGTTTTTAAGAAAAGGTAATTCCTTAAAGTAGGAGCGTTCTGCAACTATTTGAGCATTGATAAAGGGGTTTGTGATCCATTCTTTCAAGCGTATTATAAAAGAAATTATGGGGCGTAATAGCAACGGATATACTTTTTGTATGCGAACGTTTCGTGCATAGTTTTCTCGAATATCATAGATGATTTTCGCACCAAATAATATTTTGTAGAGTATTGTAACTATCAGTATTTCATGGGTATTAACAATTATTATTTGAGTTTTTACTTTAATGTACTTTCCCAATACCTTAAGCCTTGCTGTTATGCGTTTTAGGGATAGTCTTTTGAAAGGTTTGAGTGGGTGAAATTGAATTTAGTTTTTGGTTGGGATATTTTTCGAAGCAAAGCCTATGATATTAATTTCATATTCATTTGCTTGCTCTAGTGAAAGACCAAATTTCTCGTACATACGTGAGTCATCGATGGGCTTAAGTATAGAGGCGATGACTACCTTGGTCTTTTTCATGAATTAACTAAAGTTAAATATTTTTTATTAAGGAATAATGGAATTACGAGATATCATAGAGCGCGCCTGGGAAGACCGAAGTTACCTTAATGACAAAGAGACTGTTTTGGCCGTTAAGACCATAATTGATGATTTGGATACAGGGAAAAGGCGAACAGCTGAACCACTAAATGATGGCTGGTTAGTAAATGAGTGGATTAAAAAGGCGGTAATCCTCTATTTCCCTATACAAAAAATGAAAACCATCGAGGTTGGACCATTTGAATTTCATGATAAAATGGAGCTCAAACGAGGATATGCAGCAAAAGGAGTCAGGGTTGTTCCGCATGCCATTGCACGTTATGGAGCATACATAAGCAAGGGCGTAGTGATGTTACCATCTTATATCAATATTGGTGCCTATGTAGATGAAGGTACAATGGTAGATACTTGGGCAACTGTGGGAAGCTGTGCGCAAATAGGTAAAAATGTACACTTGAGTGGTGGCGTTGGGATTGGTGGCGTATTGGAGCCCATTCAGGCTGCCCCTGTAATTGTTGAGGATGGTGCTTTTATTGGCTCACGTTCTATTATTGTGGAAGGCATAAGAATTGGAAAGGAAGCTGTGATTGGCGCCAATGTAACATTGACGGGTAGTACCAAAATTATAGATGTAACAGGTTCAGCACCTGTAGAGCACAAAGGATATGTTCCTGAACGTTCTGTGGTAATACCTGGTTCAAGGGTTAAGAAATTTCCCGCAGGAGAGTATAACGTCCCTGTTGCACTGATAATAGGCAAGCGCAAAGCAAGTACTGATATGAAGACCTCGCTCAATGATGCCTTGAGAGAGAATGATGTAGCGGTTTAAAACCTTCTTAATTGAGGTCGCTTTCTTTTTAGCATACTTTTTATTTTGAAGGACACGTTATAATAGTCTATACTTAAAAACTACCTTTGCGATTCATTTTGAAAAGAGACATGAGATCAAGATTATTTTTGTTGTTATCAGCGGTTGTTTTTGCTGGCTTTTTTGCCTGTGAATCTGAAGTAACAGAAGAAGGAGATAGCCTTTTTAATGAAGGAAAATATTCGGAAGCTATTGAATCATATACCGAATATTTAGCTACAAGGCCGAAAGATATTAAGACGCTTTATAATCGAGGCCGAGCCTACGAAGAACTAGACCAAGTAGAAAAGGCAAGAGAAGATTTTATTGGAGTGCTTAATATTCAACCCAATAATGTCAACGCTAACCTCAGTATGGGCAAGTATTGGTATAATAAAAAGAGCTATGCTCAAGCCATTAATTTCTTTGATAAGGTAATTGAAGTTGATGGAAGAGTCGTGGATGCTTATTTGTTAAAAGGACGTTCTTATCACCAACAAGGAGATTTTGATAATGCAATGATCAATTATAACCGAGCAATTGATTTTGACCGACAGAACCAAGAAGCCTTTTTGTATAGAGGAGCATTAAAAGTAGCTTTAAATCAGAAAAAAGGTGCATGCAGTGACCTTAGAAGAGCCAAAGGCTTGGGTTCAAAGGATGCAGATGCAGCAATTGCAAAGCACTGTATGTGAGATTTTAATACTGAAAGAAATTTAAGGTCGAACCAACGGTTCGACCTTTTTAGTTTTGTGGGTGTATCAAGGCTTCATTTTTATTAACGTAAAAAACTTTATGCATGAAGCAACTTTTTCACAATAGTATTTGTTTTATAGATGAATCATTTTTCACAAAACTCAAACCAACATGAAAAATTTAAAAAGTATTAAAACCTATTTAGTATTGTCTCTGCTGATTATTTCAATTAGTGCATTCGACATGAAAACAACTGACTCAAGTGCATATGACCCTTCTGGTGTCTGGGATTATTCCGTTCCTACAGAGGAAGGTGATATCACTGGAGAAATGACCATTGCAATGGAAGACGATGAATGGCAGATTACAATTGAGACTGTTATGTATGGAACTCTTGAATTAGAAAATGTAATATTAGAAGAGACCAAAGAAGAAATTCTGATGGACGGAAATGTAGATGTGGAAGGTAATGATATTACATTCGATTTCGAATTCGATGGAGATTCAGTAGAAGGAATTGTGGGAACTCCTGATGGAGATATGGATTTGACAGCTGAGCGTCAAAAAAAGAAATAGAAATTTAACCTTAAGGTTATTAGGTCAAGCATTTAATGCTTGACCTTTTTTTATGGATATGCTCTAAAACCATTCGTCCGTCTGCAACGAACTTTCTAGAATATCCTCTAGTTCATCGGACATGGTAGGGAAGAAATCAAGGTTTGTAAGTTTTTCAAGCTCATCTATTGTCACCACAAAATGGGTTAAATCTTCACTACTCTTTTCATTCTTCATCAAAAAAGCAAGGGCCTTAATACCTGGTTTATCAATGTCCAGCACAATCTTATAGTATTGCTCTGGCACTGACACATTGTTCTTGCCTATTGTATTAAAAGTTTTGTTTAAAACAGGACCCGTAATCACATATAAATGATCATGCTCCATTGCCCAATCTCTTATCTGCTCTTCTAATTTCTTCCATACTCCACGGTTGAAAGAAGGAGCCTGAGGACTCATATTGCTCATGAAAAACGATTGACTGAGTGCGTATTCACTATAAGAGAAGTCTGCTGCTGGAGCAAGGTGGCCTCGGTCAAAGCCTGAGCCCTTATAATCTACCAAGGCTGCCGAGCCAGTTTTAACTCTTGTGTCTTTGCGGTAATCATCTTTACGCTGAAATTTTGGAAGTTTCAGGCTATCAGCAAAAAGTTGATATGCAACCCAATCCGCTTGTTCATGTTCATCATTATATTCTAAGGTGTAGTATATTCTTTCTATTATGGCTTGATCGGTGGAATATGCTGGCCATGCAAAATCAAAAGCTTTTGTGAAGTACAAATTGAAGCTCTCAAGGTCCTTTTTTTCAGTATTCGGAGTTGAGATTCCATCGGGTTCAGCTTCAGAATTTTCGCTTTCAACCTCCGTGTTTTCATCATCATTCAGAAAGCTCGTGTCAATTTTGCCTTCCCAGATGGCCATTGCTCCATACCCTAAAATAACAACCAATAAAAGCCCAATAGATAATTTGCCCAGGTTGGTTTTTTTACCTGCTTTTTTACGTGTTGGTTTTTTCTTAGCCGTGCTTCTTTTTTGAGCCATTCTTCTGGGTTTTGGCAATGATAAAGATAAATAACGAAAGTGAAATAATTAGTTTTAGTATATTCGGAAAACTCAAATTTTAATTTAACAAATCCATATGCACATAATGACCAAATTTAAAGCACTAAAAACAGGCCTTTGCTCAATGACAGCCTTGTTTTTGCTCTTGACAGGTTTTAACGCAACAGCTTATTTTCAGGATGATAAAGCGGATACAACTGGCCAAGAAACATTTAAAGAATTGCCGCTAAAGGCTGAGCGCACCTTAGAGTTTAACACTACAGAAGGTACTTGGTTATCCATTGATATAAGTCCTGATGGCAAGACAATAGCTTTTGATATGATGGGAGACCTTTATACCATGCCTTTTTCTGGCGGCAAGGCAACACGTATCACCGAAGGAATGGCTTATGATGTTCAACCTAGGTACAGTCCAGATGGAAAGAGTATTGTTTTTACTTCTGATAGAAGCGGTAATGATAATATTTGGACGATGGATTTAGAATCCAAAGAAACCAAGCAAATAACTAAAAGTAAAACAGAGAATTTTCAATCTGCAGAATGGTCGCCTGATGGAGATTATTTGGTGGTTTCAAGAGGAAGTAGAACACATAAACTGTACATGTACCACAAAGATGGTGGTGGAGGATTTCAACTGATTAAAGAACCAGCTGGCTTGAAAACTATTGAACCTGCATTTAGTGCTGATGGTAGGTACATCTATTACTCAAGAAGAAATGGCGCTTGGAATTACAATGCGCAGTTGCCGCAATATCAAATTGGTACTTACGATCGCGAGAACGGAACTAATGCTGTAATCACCTCGCGATATGGTTCTGCTTTTTCTCCAACATTGTCACCAGATGGCAAGTACATGGTATATGGCTCTAGGTATGAAGAACAAACTGGACTGTTACTTAGAGATTTGAATTCTGGAGATGAAAAATGGTTGGCTTATCCAGTGCAGCGAGATGAGCAAGAATCTATTGCGCCCCTTGGTGTGCTTCCACATATGTCGTTTACTCCTGACAGTAAGCAACTTGTTGCTTCTTATGGCGGCAAAATATATAGAATACCAGTTGCTGGTGGTGCCGCTATTGAAATCCCAATGGATGTGGATGTTGAATTGGAAATGGGCCCAAGGCTGAAGTTTGATTATCCAATATCAGATAATAAGGAAATGATTGTCACGCAAATCAGAGATGCTGTGCCTTCTCCTGACGGAAGTAAATTAGCTTTTACTTCTCTTAATAGACTTTATGTGATGGATCTGCCCGATGGTGAACCTAAGCGATTGACTGAAATGGAAATGACCGAAGCGCAACCTACCTGGTCACCTGATGGTACAAATGTTGCTTTCGTTACTTGGGATGATAAAGATGGTGGTAGCATGTTTAAGGTTAATGTTGATGGAAGGCCAAGACTTTCAAAAATCACAACTATCTCGGCAATTTATGGGACACCAAATTGGGCCAGTAATAACAGAATAGTATTCACAAAAGGTAGCGCTCAGAACATGAAGGATGCTGAAGGTCCTCGTGCTCCAAATGCTGCTGTAGACTTGTGCTGGATTTCTGCTGATGGGGGTGATATCAATTTTATAATGAAAACAAATGGCAAGGGTAATCCTCATTTCATAAAAACGGATGATAGAATATATTTGAATAGCAGGGGTACTTTAAGCTCTGTGAGGTGGGATGGCACTGATGAAAAGGAAATAGTTACTGTAACGGGAAGGATGGGGCTTGGAGGAACAAGAGCACCAAGTGCCTCTTTCATGAAAATGGCACCGGAAGGAGATAAAGTATTGGCACAGGTGGGTAATGATTTGTTCGTAGTGACTGTGCCGAAATTGGGTCAAAAACCGACTATTTCTGTAGCTAATCCTGCTTCTTCACAATTTCCATCATGGCAATTGACCGAAATAGGTGGTCAATTCCCTACTTGGTCGGGGAATGCCAAAAAAGTGCACTGGTCAATTGGTAACGCACATTTTATTTATGATTTGGATGAAGCTAAGGCTTATTCAGATAGTGTTAAAGTGGCAAAAAAGGAAAAAGAGAAATTGGAGAAAGCAAAGTCAAAGGAAGACAAGGAGAAGGAGAAAGCCGAAAAAGAAGCAGCCGAAAAGGACCTGACTGATGAAGAGAAAGCGGAAGCGAAAAAGAAAGAGGAGGACGCGGATTACAAAGCCGTAGAGTTCAGAATTGAAATGAAAGCTGTTAAAGATATACCAGAAGGAACGGCTTTGCTTAAAGGCGCTAGGATTATCACAATGAATGGTGATTTGGTCATTGAAAATGGCGACATATTAATTGAGGATGCAAGAATAAAAGCTGTTGGTCCTTCTGGTAGCTTAGATGTGCCGAGAAGGGCTGAAGTAATCGATATATCTGGGAAAACAATAATCCCTGGTATGATTGATACACATGCCCACATGTGGCCATCATGGGGAATTCAGAAGAATCAGGTCTGGGTATATGCTGCCAACCTTGCTTATGGGGTAACCGCAACTCGTGATCCTCAGACAGCCACAACTGATGTGCTGACTTATTCAGATATGGTTGAAACCGGTGAGATTATCGGGCCAAGAGTTTATTCAACTGGACCTGGGATATTTAGCGGAAATAATTTTAAGAGCCTCGAGCATACTAGGAATGTATTGAAACAATATTCTGAGTATTACAATACCAAAACAATTAAGATGTACTTGGCTGGTAATCGTAAGCATCGCCAGTGGATTATTCAAGCTGCGAAAGAGCAGGAGTTAATGCCAACTACTGAAGGAGGCTTAGATTTTAAATTGAATATGACTGAATTAATAGATGGTTATCCAGGTCAAGAACATTCTTTTCCTATTCACCCACTTTATAAGGATGTTATAAAAACAGTTGCCGATTCTAAAATGGCATACACACCAACTTTGTTGGTTTCATATGGAGGGCCTTGGGCAGAGAACTACTATTATTCAAGAGAGAATCCTTATCACGATCCAAAATTGAGCTTCTTTACGCCTTACAATGAATTGGCGGCTAAATCTAGAAGAAGGCCAGGCTGGTTCATGGATGAAGAGCATGTATTCCAAAAACACGCTGAAGGAGTAAATGCTGTGGTTGAAGCAGGAGGATTAGCAGGTGTAGGTAGTCATGGTCAGCTGCAAGGACTAGGTTTCCATTGGGAGCTTTGGTCGATTGCCTCCGGTGGTATGACTGAGCTGAACGCCCTAAAAGTGGCTACCATTCAGGGAGCTGAAGCGCTAGGTTTGGATAAGGATTTGGGATCTATTGAAGTAGGTAAACTGGCTGATTTAGTTATTCTGGATAAAAACCCATTAGAGAATATTCGTAACACTAATACTGTTTTGTATGTAATGAAAAACGGCAGGTTGTACAATGGTAATTCTTTGGATGAGGTTTATCCACGTAAAAAGAAGGCGGACGAATTCTGGTGGCATACAGCTAAGCCATTGAATTTGCCAGGTATTAAGAAGTAGAATGTAAATACTGGGTATTAGTATTAAGTATTTAGAAGGCTCGGTCAATTGACTGAGCTTTTTTTTATGATTTTCTTTTCAACGTCAAAATGCTGTAAATGAATTGAATATAGCATAAAGGCCGTAAGGTCATTGTTTAGGTCTATGACTTGGTTTTCATATCACATGGGCAATAGGAGGGTTCTGTAAAATAAAAAACTATTAATTTTAGTATTAAATACTAATAATTATAGTATATTTGAATTCAACAAAAAAGCAATGCCATGAATAATGTCTCTCTAAATGCTCCTGTTTGCGAATATTACATTCTTATCAAACCATCACATGCTGTTAAAGAAGAAGTGAAGTCTCTAAAGCTTGACTTTCTAAAAGAACATGGTGCATATATAGGCCAGAACTCAAATGCACATATAGGCTTAGTGTCTTTTTTTCAGAATGAATCAAAGGAAGAGACGTTAGTTTATAGTGTTGAAGAGGCATTGAAGGAATGTCAGGAGTTCGATTTGTTTTTAAATGGTTTTGGCTTCTCACCGGCAGATAATTCTTTTTTTGTTGATGTTTTAGATAAACAACCACTAATTCATTTGCATCATCAATTGCGTACTAATCTATTCAAGCAATTGTCATCTTTAAGGTTTATGCAGGGAGGCTTCCTTCCTCAAATGAATATAGGATGTGCAACTTCTTCAATGCAATACATGCAAGCAGTAAAGACCTATGAAGGTAAAATGTATACTAATAATTTTAGAGTCTTTCAATTGACAATCCTGAAGCGAAAAGCACCGTTTCGTACTTGGGAAAAACTCACTGAGGTTTCATTAGGAGATTTAGTAAACCAAGAGTGGTAAGAAATTGATGTTTAGGTAACATGGAATCCTTAAAGACCAGGAACTCCTGTACGGGGAGCACCTGGCACAAGGATATCTTAGAGCTGTATGATTCCGCAGTGCAATGGAGGAATCCTTTCACGATCAGTAGTACTCTTTGTGCTTCTTGAAAGGATCTCTCCGCTATGCTACGAGATGACGCGGTAGTTAGAGGTCTATCATTACCTCAACAGTCTGTCATTCCGTAGTGCAATGCAGGAATCTTTTCACGTTCAGCAGTACTATTTGTGTTTCTTGAAAGGATCTCTCCACTTTGTTACGAGATGACGCGGTAGTGAGAGGTCTATGGTTACCTCAACAGTCTGTCATTCCGTAGTGCAATGCAGGAATCTTTTCACGTTCAGCAGTACTATTTGTGCTTCTTGAAAGGATCTCTCCGCTATGCTACGAGATGACGCGGCAGTGAGAGGTCTATGATTACCTCAACAGTCTGTCATTCCGTAGTGCAATGCAGGAATCCTTTCAGGTTGTGACAATTAAGATATTAAGTTTCGCAGAACGATTTTGTAAGATTCACATGGCAGAATACAACGTCTATATTACAACAAATTCCAAAAAGCAAGTATTATACACTGGCGTTACAAATGACTTAGAATACAGGTTGATTGAGCATTATTTGAATAGAGGAAATATTAAAACATTCGCAGGTAGGTATTATTGTTATTGCTTGATTTACTTTGAAAAACATCATTCCATTGAGGGAGCAATTGAAAGAGAAAAAGAAATCAAAGATTGGAATAGATTAAAGAAAGAGACTTTGATTAATGAAGTTAACCCAGAATGGAAGTTTCTAAATAATGAAATAACGCCTTGGCCTCCCCATTATAAAGTAACAAAAAGAACATGATTTTGACTCCTCAAAAATCTGTCATTCCGTAGTGCAACGAAGGAATCCTTTCACGGATTGAAGTACTATTTGTGTTTATTGAAAAGATCTCTCCACTTTGTTACGAGATGACAGTATAACGAGAGGGATGTCATTACTTCGGCAGTCTGTCATTCCGTATTGCAATGGAGGAATCCTTTCACCTATTTAATATCTATGTGTGATTCTGAAAAAGATCTCTCCGCTATACTACGAGATGACAGGATAGCGTGATAGATGTTGTACGCAAAAGGCAATAGACGATAGGTTTTTTTACTCACTGTTCACTTATATACACCGATTTCACTTCTGGAACTGTTCAGCCACGATCAACTCTTTTGTTCCATGTGCCCAATTATAAAATCCAGACCTAGATTTAACACCCAAATGACCAGCTGTTACCATATTCACTAATAAAGGGCAAGGGGCATATTTGGAATTACCAAAACCGTCATAGAGCACATTCATTATTGAAAGACAAACATCGAGGCCGATGAAGTCAGCTAATTGTAACGGACCCATTGGATGCGCCATTCCTAGCTTCATTACAGTGTCAATTTCCTCAACTCCTGCAACTCCTTCAAAAAGAGATATGATTGCTTCATTGATCATTGGCATTAAAACTCGATTGGCAACAAATCCTGGGTAGTCATTTACTTCAGTAGGCACCTTACTAAGTTTTTTAGAAGTCTCCATGATGAGTGCAGTAACTTCATCGGATGTAGAGAACCCCCTGATTACCTCAACCAATTTCATTATTGGCACAGGGTTCATAAAATGCATTCCAATCACTTTATCAGGTCTGCCGGTGACAGCGCCAATTTTTGTAATTGGAATAGAGGAGGTGTTGGAGCCTAAAATGCAAGATGGTTTTGTAAATGCATCCAGGTCTTTAAAGATTTTTAATTTGATATCTACATTCTCAGTTGCGGCTTCGACTACTAGGTCAGCGTTCGCGACACCCGTTTTCATATCAGTGAAAGTGGAGATGTTCGATAATGTATTCGCTTTAGTGGCTTCATCAATTTTCTCCTTAGCCACCATTCTGGTTAGGTTTTTATCAATTGTTGCAATTGCTTTATCAAGTGCCGTTTGTGAAATGTCAATCAAGTTGACTTTAAACCCACTTTGTGCGAAAACATGTGCAATACCATTGCCCATTGTACCTGAACCAATTACCGAAATATGTTCCATCTTTAAACCTTATAATTTTCTAATAGTCACTGCAAATATATAAGCTTGTGAGAGATTATTTGCTTTGTATTCAAGAATTGAATTTGTTTGAATTATGATTTTAGAAATCTGTGCCAATTCTTTGCAATCTGCTATCAATGCTGAGCAGGGTGGAGCAAATCGAATTGAGCTTTGTACCAATCTTCAAGTGGGAGGTACAACACCAAGTAAAGTGTTAATACAATCGGTTATAAAAGCATTGGCTATTCCTGTTTATGTACTAATTAGACCGAGGGGAGGAGATTTTATTTATACTCAAGATGAGTTGGAGCAAATGAGAAGCGATATCTCGTTTTGTCTTGAGGCCGGATGCAAAGGCGTTGTTTTTGGAGCGTTAAACAGGGAAGGCACCATTGATGAAAGCGCAACAAGTTTTCTGATGAAGGCCGCGAAATTTATGGATGTGACGTTTCATCGCGCGTTCGACTTGCTTGACGATCATCTAGAGGGACTCAATATTTTAAAAGAATTGGGTGTACAGCGAATTCTAACTTCTGGCTGTAATGGAACTGCGCTACAAGGATATGAAATGCTGAATGAGTTAGTAGATGAATCAGAAGAAGAGGTGATAATAATGCCAGGGGGAGGGATAAGGCCTGAGAATATTAAACAGCTTCTAAAGACAGGTGCTATTGAGTACCACAGTGCCGCAATGCCAGCAAATTCTCATGTTACTAATTCTAAAATGGTTAAAGAATTGGCTGAAGTTATAGGTAGCGCAAGAATTTAATATTCAACTCCCCATTCCTTTAGTTCCGTTTCTATTTCAATTATTAGAAGGCTATCGTTGCTTTTACTGGTTTGAGTAAAATTTTTCAGGTTGATGAACTCATTTTCAAGCCGATCGATCATGTTAATGCATTGATTACCAAAGATAATTGCTCGATTTTCTGGAGTTCTATAAGTAGTAAAATTTAAATGATCTTCGATGTTTTGTTCGAACCTCAGAACGTCCTCGTTAATGGCATCTTTATGATGATGCCTACTCAATCCATCACGAAAGTGTGCATCTAATTTCCCCCGAAGATCATCATTGACTATAAATGAATAATAATCACTACTTAGTTTTTCATACTGTTTAGAAGTAAAAATCCATTTTGAAACACCCCTTATGATATCATTGTCGATCAAGTTGGCTAAAGAATCTCCATTTTTTCTACTGGGTACTTTTAAAAGCGTGTCTAATAATGCATAGTTACTTAAGATATTATTCAGATAGCCTTCGTTTGTGTTTTGATTGAATTCTGGAGAAAGTTCAAATGCAAATTTTTGCTGATTTTTAATCAAATCAGATCTGAAATCGACTAAATAACGGAGGTACAAATCATCTTGATTGCTTTCATCTCTAAGGTTGTCAAAATAGAAAGCACCAAAGACACTAAAGAATATTAAAATAGCTTCACCGAACCACCGACCGATTGGCTTTTTGTCTCTTCTCATAACTTAAAGCTAATAAACTTAATACTTTCTTAAAATTAAATCTAGATAGATGGGTAAATGATCACTGTATCCACCGATGTATTTAGGGCCTTGATAGGTTCTAAATGGCCTTTTTGCGCCAGTTGCTCCTTCCATAATTAACCATCCCATGTCAAAGATTAAGGCCGTGTTATTGAACACACTAGTGGTGAATTCCTTATTCATGAGATTTCCAGAGACTATGAACTGATCAATAATACTCCACTTGTTTTGGAAGCTATGCGTTCCCGTCTTAAACCTAATATCATACATCAAATTGTAAAGATCTGTTTTGACCAATGCATTTTTTTCTAATTGCATGCCAAAACTCTCCGTCATGCTCTCTTCTTCAGGTTCATCATTGAAATCTCCTGATATCACGATGTGCGAATCTTTATTAAGATTGAAGAGTGAGTCTACCTTTTTACGTAAAAACTGAGCTGCATACATGCGCTTCGGTTCTGTTTCGAATGCACCACCGAATTTAGAAGGCCAATGGTTAACAAAATAGTGCAGTGTGTCTTGGTTGGGTAATCTACCAACCACGTGAAGAATATCACGAGTCCGGCTTTCAATGTCTAAAGGGAATTTGAGCTTGTAATATTCATAATTCACTAACTCAAATTTGTCAGGTCTATATATTGCTGCAACATCTATTCCTCTTCGGTCTTTTGAGTCTTGATGAATTATCTCGTATCCAATTTGTTTCAATTGTGTGAAATTGGTGAGGCTTTCAAGGACGTATCTATTTTCTATTTCACAAAGTCCTATCAAAGCCGGAGGTTCCCAGCCACCTATGGCGAGAATTGTCTTTGCTAATTTGTTCAATTTGTCTTGATAGCGGGACTTATTCCAATAGTATTCGCCTAGTGGTGTAAAGGCTTCGTCAATTGTCAAGGAGTCATCAAAATAATCAAATAAGTTTTCAACATTGTAGAAGACAATCCTCAGACCACTTTGATTTCTAGGAGTAGGGTCGAATGATACTGAAGCCAAATATTTCTCTTTACTTTGCGCATATGTTTGACTTGCTATCAATAATAAGCATGACAGGATCAATAATTTGACAAAAAAATAGTTTGTTGAATAATTAAAAGTAGCATTCATTACTATTGAATTTTGAATATTATATTAAAATAATAAATAAACATTTATAACCATGTTAATAATTGGAAAAAGTCAAAAAATGACAATTGATCGAGAAGTCGATTTTGGAATGTATTTGACTAATGGTGTGGACGATGTACTACTTCCGAATAAGTATATACCTATAGGCTCAAAATTAGGAGAGGAGATCGATGTGTTTATTTATAGAGATTCTGCGGACAGGCCAATAGCCACAACACTTAAACCATTAGGCCAAGTTGATGACTTAGTATCGCTAAAGGTAAAATCAGTAGCAAATGTTGGTGCATTTTTAGACTTGGGATTGGAAAAGGACCTTATGGTTCCATTTAAGGAGCAACATCGAGATTTAGTTGAGGGAGAAAATGTGCTTGTTAAAATATTACTTGATCATAAAACCAATCGTATGATTGGAGTGACGAAAATAAGTTCGTTTCTGAATCCAATTCATGAGGGTTTAAGAGATTGGCAAGAAGTGGACTTACTCATTTGGGAAAAATCGGACTTGGGATATAAAGTAATTATTAATGGTCAATTTGAAGGCCTTCTTTATACCAATGAAATATATGAGAATATTGGAACTGGTGACGCAAGAGTTGGATATGTCAAAAAACTGAGAGAGGATGGGAAAATCGATGTGTCTCTTCAAAAGCAGGGATATGTAGCTGTTAAAGACATGTCACAATCTGTATTGGATAAAATTGTTGAACAAGGTGGTACACTTGCTCTAGGTGATAAAAGCAGCCCAGAGGAAATTAAGTCCGTTTTAGGAATGAGTAAAAAGCACTTTAAAAAAATAATAGGAGGACTTTATAAATCGGGTGAGATCATCATTTCCGAATTTGAAGTGTCTAAAAAGATTGAAGGTTAACCTGAGGAGAGGTTAACCTTCAACTAAACTACCTATACAACTAACTAAAGCTAATTTTAATAATGAACTGACTACTTGGAATCGATTTCTCGTATCCCAAAAATGTGTCAATACGGCTTCAGGTGATTCACCTGAATCGAATAGTCAAGTTATAAAAAAATTAGGGCAAAGAAAATTATATTTGCGGTGATTCTATTTTTGAAGAATAATCTTCATTGAATAGAGTCTTTGGCCATATTTTATTGAGACAAAAGAGGTTTGGTCATCTGATGTTTATTTCATTAGCAATGCCTAATGCTGTAAATCTCACTTCCAGTTTTCTTGGTTTTTCGGAGGGCGCAGCACATCCTTTATTCGGATCGAGCCAATAGATATAATAAGTCTGACTTCGTTTGTATAGTTCTTGTTCTTCCGGTTGACCCAATACTTTTATGATTGCCTTTTGATAGAGACCAAGTAATTTCGGTTTGACTTCTTTAAGTTCATTTAACATCGTGTTTCTTACAGAATTACATCCGTTCGCATCGGCTTGCCACTTCGCTTTGTCAAAAGTTCCAAGCTCTAATTTATTCCCACAGGCCACAGGAAAAGTTAACAGGCATATGATCACTAGTACAACATTATATTTTTTAATCATTTTCGGAATAGTAGAATTTGTAAGCGAGTCAAAGGTATCTGCCATTTAATTACTAGACAAATGCTTAATAGAGGTAATTCATTTTCTTTTCAACACAAGTTGAAAATTTACTAATCATTTTACCCTGATTTTTTATATAGAACGCATTAATCTCTAAATTGCGCGCTCAAAGCAAAAGGTATGGACAGATTAGTTGGATTCTTTAAAACAATGAGTTGGTTACTGTTTTTGGCTGCGTTAGTGTGGTCTTATGCCTATCTACCCGCACAAGTTACATACAGGTTCGACCAAACAGGAGCTGCTTTAGATGTGACTAGTAAAAGCGGTTTCTTTTTTGCTAGCCTTGCAGTTTTTATAGTTGTTAATATCATTTGCATAATATTTTTAAGAACCATCAAAAAAGTCGATTCTACTGAAGATGGAATCGGTTTACAAAATCGATCTTTAAAAAAAGATATTGTAATGTGGATCAACGGTTTCATGGGAATCCTCAATGTTTTCTTTTCAATAAGTCTAATGCTAATTAGCAATTTGAATGGAGCACAAGAATTTCAAGGATCATTTTTAGGAGCCTTTATTTTTATAGGTCCAACACTAATCTTAGTTTGGATCATCTACTTACTACGACTGATTACGAAAAAAAGAATTTGACAATATCTTCTATATCAGGCGATAACATAAGACTTCACATTCCATCAAAAATCCGATAGTGTTTTTTTGATTTTTATATTTTAAATTAAGATTTCAATGTCACAGAAGTGCATTGATCTTCCTGAAATATTTAGTTGAAATTTGAATGGCAAAAGAAGTTGCAAGCTATAATGAGGATAGCATTCGTTCCCTCGATTGGAAAGAACATATAAGACTTAGACCGGGCATGTATATTGGAAAATTGGGTGATGGTTCTGCCCAAGATGACGGTATATATGTGTTAGTAAAAGAAGTAGTCGATAATAGTATTGATGAGCACATGATGGGCTTCGGTAAAACCATTGATGTCCGTGTTTCAGAATTAAAAGTTGAAGTCAGAGATTACGGAAGAGGAATTCCACTGGGTAAAGTAATCGATTGCGTTTCTAAAATAAATACCGGTGGAAAATACGATAGCGGTGCTTTTCAAAAATCAGTTGGACTAAATGGTGTGGGTACTAAAGCTGTAAATGCGCTATCGACTTATTTCAAAGTAAAGTCATACCGTGATGGTAAGTCCAAAATGGCTGAGTTTGAACGCGGTGAACTGAAGAATGATGAGCCTGAAAATACTGTTACTGGTCGTAATGGAACAAAAATAGTTTTTAGACCTGATAATACGGTTTTTAAGAATTACCACTTTATTCCGCAATACCTTGATGACTTAATGTGGAATTATTGCTTCCTGAATGCTGGTCTTACCATTAATTTTAATGGGGAGAAGTACCATTCTGAAAAAGGACTTCATGACCTATTATCAAGAAAAACGGATGCCGATGCTCTTCGCTATCCAATTATTCATTTGATAGGTGAAGACATTGAATTGGCATTGTCGCATTCCAATCAATATGGTGAAGACTATTATTCTTTTGTGAATGGTCAGTACACTACACAAGGAGGTACGCATCAGGCTGCTTTTAGAGAAGCAGTAGTTAAGACAATTAGGGAATACTACAATAAGAATTTTGATGCTGCTGATGTAAGAGCATCGATTGTTGGTGCAATTGCAGTGAGAGTGCAAGAACCGGTTTTCGAATCTCAAACAAAGACAAAGCTAGGCTCTCTTAATATTGGTCCCGATGCTGCTACGATTCGAACGTTTGTTAATGACTTTGTTAAAAAGGTATTAGACGATTATTTGCACAAAAATCCCAAAACTTCTGATGCACTTCTGAAAAGAATTCTACAATCGGAAAGAGAGCGGAAGGAAATAGCAGGTATAAAAAAATTGGCCAATGAAAGGGCTAAAAAGGCAAACCTTCATAATAAAAAACTAAGGGATTGTAGAATTCACCTGGATGACAAAAAGGGTGATGAGGATTTAAAAAGTGCTTCAACTCTTTTTATTACTGAAGGAGATTCTGCTAGTGGATCCATTACTAAATCAAGAAATGTACAGACACAAGCTGTTTTTAGTTTAAGAGGTAAGCCCCTTAATAGCTTCGGCCAGACTAAAAAAGTGGTATATGAAAATGAAGAATTCAACCTATTACAACATGCGCTAAATATTGAGGATGGTTTAGAAGGGCTCCGTTATGACAAAATTGTAATTGCCACTGATGCGGATGTTGACGGCATGCACATTAGGCTTTTGTTGCTGACTTATTTTCTCCAGTTTTTCCCTGACTTAGTAAGGAGGGGGCATGTGTATATCTTAGAAACGCCACTTTTCCGGGTGAGGAACAAAAAGGAAACACACTATTGCTATAGTGATGAAGAGAAACAAGCCGCAATATTAAAAGTAGGATCCAAACCAGAAATAACTCGATTTAAGGGACTGGGTGAGATTTCTCCTGGAGAGTTTAAAAACTTTATTGGAGATGACATGCGATTGGAGCCGATTATTTTGAAAAAAGACACCAGTATAAAGGATTTATTAACCTTTTTTATGGGGAAAAATACACCTGATCGTCAGACCTTCATTATTGATAATTTGAAGGTGGAAAAAGACATGGTTGAAGAAGTGGCTTAGACTTATTATAAATAAATGAATTTTGGTTTCAGATTATTGAGAATTAATGAGTGAGGAGAATTTAGAGGACTTGAATAATGAAGAGGACGGAGCTATTCAAGAGGTAATTCCGGTTTCCGGAATGTATGAGAATTGGTTTCTTGATTATGCTTCTTATGTAATTCTGGAGAGGGCCGTGCCAGCCATTGAAGATGGTTATAAGCCTGTTCAGCGAAGAATCATGCACTCTATGAAGGAGATGGATGATGGGCGCTTTAATAAAGTGGCCAATATTATCGGTCAGACAATGCAGTATCACCCACATGGTGATGCTTCAATTGGAGACGCTATCGTAAACATTGGTCAAAAGGACCTATTGATAGAAACTCAAGGAAACTGGGGAGACATTAGAACAGGAGACCGCGCTGCAGCTGCTCGTTATATCGAAGCGCGACTTTCAAAGTTTGCATTAGATGTGGTTTTTAATGCTCAAACCACGGATTGGCAACTTTCATATGATGGTAGAAAAAAAGAGCCCATCACTTTACCTGTAAAATTCCCAATGTTACTCGTTCAGGGTGTTGAAGGAATTGCAGTTGGACTGTCCACGAAAATTTTACCTCATAATTTTTGTGAACTTATACACGCAACGATAAAAGTACTTCAAGGAAAAAAATCAAAGCTGAATCCTGATTTTCCGACAGGTGGAATGGCTGATTTTTCCGAATACAATGAAGGCATGCGTGGTGGTAAGGTCAAGGTCAGAGCGAAAATTGAAGAGGTTGATAAGAAATCGATTGCAGTCAAGGATATTCCTTTTGGAACCACCACTACGGGGTTAATTGATTCTATAATCAAAGCCAACGAAAAAGGAAAAATCAAGATTAAAAAGGTGGTAGACAATACCGCAGAATTCGTTGAAATATTAATTGAATTGGCTCCAGGTCAATCTCCCAACATAACTATAGATGCTCTTTATGCTTTTACTGACTGTGAAGTAAGTATTTCTCCAAATACCTGTGTCATCATTGACGACAAACCTCATTTTATGAGTGTCAATGAAGTGCTGCAAATAAGCACCGCACGTACAGTTGAATTACTGAGACAAGAATTAGAAATTAGGAGGAGTGAGCTGCTTGAAAAGATTCTATTTTCATCGCTGGAGAAAATATTTATTGAAAATCGCATTTACCGCGATATTGAAGAATGTGAAACTTGGGAAGCCGTAATCGCTACGATTGATAAAGGCTTGGATCCATTCAAAAAGGCCCTTTATAGAGACATCACCGAAGATGATATAGTAAGGCTTACTGAAATTAAAATTAAGCGTATCTCCCGATTTGATGCATTTAAGGCTGATGATTTGATGCGCAGGCTCGAAGAAGAGCTGAAGGAAGTAGAGCACAACCTTAAGAATTTAGTTGAGTATGCTGTTTCTTATTTTGAAAAGCTGCTTGAGAAATACGGCAAAGGACGAGAACGAAAAACAGAAATTAGGTCTTTCGAAAGTATTGCCGCAACTGTGGTGGCAGCTAACAATGCCAAGCTTTATGTCAATCGAGCAGAAGGATTCGTTGGGTATGGCATGCGTAAAGATGAGTTCGTTTGCGAATGCTCTGACATTGATGACATCATAGTCTTTAAAAAGGATGGTAAGTTTCAGGTTGTCAGAATTTCAGATAAAATATTTGTTGGAAAAGACATTGTCCATTTAGCTGTCTTCAAGAAGAATGACGAACGCATGGTGTATAACATGATCTATCTTGATGGAAAATCAGGGCGGTCAATGGTCAAGAGGTTCCAGGTGCTTGGAGTAACTAGAGACAAGGACTATGATTTGACCAAAGGAGAGAAAGGATCGAAGTTGCTTTATTTCACTGCCAACCCTAATGGAGAAGCTGAATTGGTAACGGTTCATCTTACTTCTGGTGCCAAAGCTAGGGTGAAAGTTTTTGATTTTGATTTCGCTGACCTTGAGATTAAAGGAAGAGGAGCTGGAGGAAACATCATGACTCGAAATGCAGTCAGAAAAATCCAGTTTAAAATGGAAGGTAAATCGACACTTGGCGGTGTTGATATTTGGTATGACGATTCAGTGGGAAGATTGAATCGTGATACTAGGGGAGATTTGTTGGGTAACTTCCAGAGTGAGGATAAAATTTTGGTTATCTATGATTCTGGAGAATATGAATTGACTTCGTTCGAACTGAGTAATCGATATGAATTGGACAAGATTTACTCTATTTCAAAATGGGCCAAAGAGGAAGTGATTTCTGTAATCCATTATGATGGTGCTTCCAAGACACATTATGTTAAAAGATTTCAGATTGAGACCTCGACTACAGACAAGAAATTCTTCTTTATCAGTGAAGAGAAAGGCTCTAAACTCGTTTTAGCCACATCTATTAGTCAGCCACAAATTGAAGTGCATTACACGGTTAAAGGTAACAGGGAGAGAAAAACTGTTAATTATGACCTTGATGTGCTGATCGATGTGAAGGGATGGAGAGCCAATGGAAACCGACTTTCTCCCCATACGGTTAAAAAAGTAGTTTTACTGAATGGTGATCAAAAGGAAGTTAAAACTCCAAGTGCTGATCCAGTAAATGAAGAAACCAAGGCACCTGAGATGGAGGTTGAACAGGAAAAAGTAAAGGATGAGGAGCAACCAATTGCCATTGCCGAAAAGAAGGTAGATTCAACGCCAAAAGTCAATAAAGAGAAGACTGTCAAAGCCGTGCCAGCTAAATCGGAAAAGGAAGTTGAGCCGCCTTTGAAAGAAGAAAATACAAAGGAGAAACCTAAAAAGGAAATAGATTTACCTCCTAAGAAAAAAGGAAAAGACGATGACGATAACTCTTACAACGTAGGAGAAACCATTGAACTGTTTTAATCAATTCATCAAATGAATAAGGGTTAGACTCAATTGGAATGTTATTAAAGGGAATCTGTTTTTCATTAATAATACCCAATTAGTATTAATAATTTTGTTTGTTCATCTTATAGAAAAAGCTAACCTAATCGGATAGCTTTTTCTATTTTTACCACTTAACACAGATTAATTGGACCGTAAAATCACAAGTCATTTAGAAGAATTTGTTTCTGAACATAAGCAAAG
>Ga0307985_10000151_pt1 | contig 40202 bp, 37 predicted proteins | sample EllFjometageno80_FD_203155 | JGI IMG/M metagenome (GOLD analysis project Ga0307985, IMG submission 203155) | Marine microbial communities from Ellis Fjord, Antarctic Ocean - #80 | ecosystem: Environmental > Aquatic > Marine > Unclassified | place: Southern Ocean | collected 2014-10-09 | reverse complement strand
TATTTACTTCTTAAATCAGTCGTTTTGGTTTTGATTACTATTTTCATTTTAAGAGTAATCATAAAAAGGAGTGAACTAAGACTCGCAATGATAATAGCTTGTTTTGTTTTACTCCGATATGATTTCTCGTTTATCATGCCTGTAAGCAGAGCGCTAACATCTGATGCAGCTGAAGACAAGCGTATTGCAATGGATATAAATGAAATTACCCAAGGAGTGGCGGTACATATTTATAATGATACTCAAATTTCAAGATCCACAACATTCTATGTAGAGGCAGATAAGGAAGCGGTTTTGAAACGTAAATTTGTGTTATCAAAAGGGGACTTTTGGATTTGTTCACCAGAAGATATCAGCAATCAAAATGTGGAAGTATTTAAAACTTTCAAATACCACGATTCCGAAGTCCTTCTTGTAAAATAAAGAGGCCCTGCATAACAGGGCTTCTTTATTTAGATGTTGGCCCTTTTACTTTCTGGCAATTGCAGCTTTGGCCGCTGCCACAATGTTATCACACTTAATGCCATATTTAGTCATCAACTCGGCTGGAGTACCACTCTCTCCAAAGGAATCATTCACTGCAACCATTTCTAATGGTGCTGGATGATGTGTCGACAAGGTCTGAGCAATACTATCTCCAAGTCCACCATTCATTTGATGTTCTTCTGCACTGACAGCACAACCCGTTCTTTTCACTGATTCTAATATGGCCTTAACGTCAAGAGGCTTAATCGTATGAATATTGATTACTTCTGCATTAATACCTTCAGCTTCAAGTATAGCTTCTGCTTCAATGGCTTCCCATACTAAATGCCCAGTAGCAAATATTGTTACGTCAGCTCCTTCAATCATTTTGATTGCTTTACCAATTTCAAATTTTTGATCGGCAGGAGTGAAGATAGGTACGGCTGGTCTACCGAATCGCAAATAAACAGGTCCTTCATGATCTGCAATAGCGATGGTTGCTGCTTTTGTCTGGTTATAATCACAAGGATTAATAACAGTCATGTTTGGCAACATTTTCATCATTCCAATGTCTTCAAGGATCTGGTGAGTTGCACCATCTTCTCCAAGTGTCAAGCCAGCATGTGAAGCACATATTTTCACATTCTTCTCTGAATAGGCGACAGATTGTCTAATCTGATCATAAACCCTTCCTGTAGAGAAGTTTGCAAAAGTACCAGTGAATGGAATTTTACCTCCAATGGTCATTCCTGCAGCAAGTCCAATCATATTAGCTTCTGCAATTCCAACTTGAAAAAATCGTTCTGGGAATTCCTTTTTGAAGTCTCCCATTTTTAATGAACCAATGAGATCAGCACAAAGTGCTACAACATTTTCGTTTGTTCTTCCTAATTCCAAAAGACCTGCGCCAAAGCCCGATCTAGTGTCCTTCTTTTCTGTATAAGTTAACTTAGTCATGGTGCTTTGATTAATAGTCTCCTAATGTTTCTTCCAATTGCGATAATGCGTTAGCTAATTGCTCATCATTAGGAGCAATTCCATGCCATTTATGTGTGCCAACCATAAAGTCAATTCCAAAACCCATTTCTGTGTGCATCAGGTTTACAATAGGTTTGCCTTTTCCTGAAAGTGATTTAGCAAGCTTCAAACCGCTAATAATTTCTTTCATGTCGTTACCTTCAGTCTCGATAACTTCCCAACCAAAAGCAACCCATTTTGCCTTAAGGTCTTTTAAAGACATTACTTCTTCAGTTGGGCCGTCAATCTGCTGTCCGTTAAAATCAACTGTTGCAATAACGTTGTCAATATTACAATGAGCACCATACATTGCTGCTTCCCAAACTTGTCCTTCATTGAGTTCACCATCACCCATTAATACATAGACAGTGCCGTCATCATTGTTTAATTTTTTAGTCTGTGCTGCTCCAATAGCAACAGAGAGCCCTTGACCTAATGATCCAGATGCAATTCTGATTCCAGGTAGCCCTTCTTCAGTAGCCGGATGACCTTGAAGCCTTGTGTTAAGCTTTCTAAAGGTTGCTAATTCAGCAACATTAAAATAGCCACTCCTTGCAAGTACGCTGTACCAGAGAGGAGATATATGGCCATTAGATAAGAAAAACAAATCTTCACCAATTCCATCTGGTGAAAAAGACTTGTCATGTTTCATTACATGGAAATACAAAGCGGTCAGAAAATCTGCACATCCCAGAGACCCACCAGGGTGACCTGAATTCACTGCATGTACCATGCGGACAATATCCCGCCTTACTTGAGATGCAATTTTCTCGAGTTCATTAATATTGGGTTCGTTCACTCTATTGTTGATTTGGTTGAAAAATTAGTTCAAGATTTGGGCAGTATGATCAGCCGTTTTGACTTTGCTGATAATCTCCTCAATGATACCTTGCTCGTTGATCACAAAGGTAGTTCTTATTGTGCCCATATACTTCCTGCCGAAGAGGGTTTTTTCTTTCCATGTACCAAATTGCTCATGGATTTTAACATCGGTGTCCGCAATCAAAGGGAAAGGTAAATCGTATTTTTTTATAAAATTTTTATGCTTCTTTTCAGAATCACTACTTATACCAACAACTTCATATCCACTTTTAAGCATGTGCTGATAATTATCTCTCAAATTACAAGACTGGGCGGTACATCCCGGAGTATTGTCCTTAGGGTAGAAGTAGAGGACTAATTTTTTACCGGAGAAGTCTTCTAATTTAATAGGTTCCCCGTCTTGATTGATTCCTTTGAAATCCGGAGCCTTGTCTCCAATTTTTAATGACATAAATGTGTTATAGTTTGATTATTAAATTTGATTCGTTTCCAGCATTATCCAATATTGTCAAGGAGAAATTTCCTTTCAAATTTTTCTTTTTATCCAGTCGTTCCGACCAAATTAAATTCCTTTTACTGTCATAGTTCATCAACAACCATTCACCATTAATTTCTGCACGAAATTCCTTGATACCTGACTGTTTGTCCTGAATTCTAAAACTTATTCTAGTATCAGATCTAGATAATTCTTTAATGGATGGTGGCTTTTCATCTTTCATTAATGTGTATTTACCCGGGCCTGTGACTGAAAATTTAATTTTACCATCATCCCAAACGCCTCCAATAAAAGAAGGGTTTTTGCCAGAGTTCAATTTGAAAATGTGGTGCTGCTCTAACGAGTCATACTGAAGTAATGGATCTATTTCAACTCCAAAACTATTTTTGACAGGCTGATTTTGATTGTGTAGCTCAAAAATTTCAATCTGATTTTCTATATAATGCTGTGATTGAATATAAGTGGTGTCAAAAAGACTTTTGTTGCTAAAAGACAAAGCATAAGTCTTGTTATCATAACTATGCGAACTGGTCGATGGTACCATTGTATTAAACATGATGTCCATCGAGTGATTACCGATATTCACAGAATCGGGAAGTCCCGTTCTTAAATCCCACAAATAAATGTGATGATTTTGGTTAGAATAGGTAGGGCCCAGAACTCTTGAGTTTTCCTTGGTGTATATCGTGATATTTTCTAAGTCAGAATCTTCCACTTCTCGAGTTAGTATCAACGTGTTATCCTGTACCGAATAAATTTTAGGCGGTGATATTACTGAAGTTATTTTGTCATTAATTGCTTCACCCAAAATATTGAAATTGATCTTTCTTTCATTTTCATAGGTGTCAATCATTTGAATGCCAATATGGTTTTTAGCATTCTCTTCTATAAATAAAAAACCATGATCTTTATTGTCGTAAAATTTTAAGGTGTTCCCGTCATCAATATAAAGTTTATTATACCTCCGATTGGTGGTTTTTTGAGCTTGAAAGTTGGTATGTACTAAAATTTGTTTCTGGCTGGAAAAATTTACATTGTCGATCTCTTGATTAAAAACCTCATCACCATTATTGGACATGTAAATAGTTGGGATTCCATTTCTATTGGTAGCACCATTTAGTTTGTCATGGGCCCAAATTTCAACACCTATTTTCCCGAAAGCCTGAATAGTGTCTTTGACAATAAATCCATTTCCTTGCCTTTCTAAATTGAATTCAAACCTCCCGAATTGACCATTGATTCTTGATTCTATGTCCATAGTTTTAAGCGCAATACGCAATGGGATGGGGGCAATCTCATCTCTAATTTGCTCAAAACCAAACCGTAAGGGATCTAAAACTTCTTGCTTACTATTTCTAATTTCAAAATGTAAATGAGGACCTGAAGAAGAACCTGAATTGCCTGATAATCCAATTATTTCTCCTTGTTTAAATTTGAATTCGTTTTTTTGAGGAAAATAATTAGCAGTAAAGGACTCATCTTCATATTGTCTTTTTAATACATATGATGCCAATTCTGAATTGAATTTTTGCAAATGTGCATAGACAGTGGAAGTACCATTAGGGTGTTTAATGTAGATGCTATTGCCATAACCACCTTTCGCCACCCTGATTCTGCTTATATATCCGCTTGCAGCAGCATAGACATTTAGGCCTTGCTTGCCATTGGTCTTAATGTCAAGTCCTGCATGAAAATGAGTGGCACGCAATTCACCCATCGTACCTGAAAGGAAGTTTACTTTGTCTGGTTGAATTGGGAAAGTGAAATAGTCTTTATCTACTCCCTCATATTGAGCAAGGGCATAACTTTGCCCGATAAACATTAGGGCAAGACAAGTAAAAAAGAGTTTACTTAATTTCAACCTCCAACATTTTTTCATCCTCCACATAAGCCTCTAATTTGTTGCCAATAACAACTTCTCCAACACCAGCAGGTGTTCCTGTAAATATGATATCTCCCTTTTTCAAAGTGAAAAATTTAGAAACGTATGCAATGATATCATCAAAATCAAAAAGCATTAAACCCGAGTTGCCATTTTGACGTGTTTCGCCATCAATATCCAATTTGAAATTAACATTTTTTAAATCTTTGAAATCCTTTTTGTCAACAAATTTTGAAATAGGAGCTGAACCATTAAATCCTTTGGCAATTTCCCATGGCAAACCTTTTTCTTTACATTTTTGCTGCAAATCTCTTGCCGTAAAGTCAATCCCAACTCCAATCTCACTATAATAATTCGAGGCAAATTGCTTTTCAACGTATTTTCCTTCCTTGTTTATCTTCAATAATAACTCCACCTCATAGTGAATATTGTTGGAAAATTCAGGATAGTAAAACGGATCATTATTTCTTAAAATCGCTGTGTCAGGCTTTAAAAAGATAACAGGCTCTGATGGACGCTCATTGTTAAGCTCCTTAATATGTGCGGCATAATTACGGCCTATTGCTATTATTTTCATGAAGTAAAATTGTATTCTTGATTCGTGGTATTAATTTAACGTAAAATTAAAATTCTAAGAGTTTTTGGCAAGACTTATTTTATTGATGAATTTTATCTTTCTAAAACATAAGCCTGAAGAAGAGAATCCAATTTGCCATTACCTCACTAATTTTAGTTGCGGCATGTACTACTGTTCCATTAACCAACAGAAAACAAGTGACTGGAGTTTATAGCTCAGCACAAGTAATTCAAATGAGTGCCGATGCGTACAAACAAGTTTTGGACTCTGTGCCGCTTTCAACAAATCAAGATCAAGTAGCTCAGATTAAAAGAGTAGGGAATAAGATCAAAGATGCTGTAGAAAATTCATGTTGGACAGTAGCTATAGTGAAGTTTTAAACGGTTTTGATTGGCAATTTAATCTCATCGACAATGATACTATGGTCAACGCTTGGGCGATGCCTGGTGGGAAAGTTGCTTTTTACTCAGGCATATTACCTGTCTGCAAGGATGATTTAGGAATAGTAGTTGTGATGGGGCATGAAGTAGCACATGCAATTGCCAAGCATGGACAAGAACGTATGAGTCAGATTGCTATCCAACAATATGGAATGGCAATCGGAGGTACGGCAATGGGGTAAGATCCTTCAGTTGCTGCTCGAATTGTTTTTCAAGGGATTGGTATAGGCTAGAATTTGGGGATGTTGGCTTATTCAAGAACGCATGAATCTTAAGCTGATGAATTAGGGTTGACTTTTATGGCCATTGCTGGCTATGATCCACGAGAAGCACCTATTTTCTTGGAAAGAATGTCGGCAGGAGGAGGAAACGCACCACCAGAATTCTTATCGACACACCCCTCTCATAGGACTAGGATTAGTCGCTTAAATGATGCCATGCCCGTGGCTTTGGAATTCTACAAGGATAAATAAAAAAACGCTTAGAATATCTCTTATTCATTTCTCCTTTCATCAAAGGGAGATGTGATTCATGGGAATTTTAATCAATCAAAATTTTACTCAAAGGTGCTATATTGCGCACTTATAATTTAACCAACAATTGATGGAAACCGAAGCAGTCAAACTCTCATGCACCAAATGTGGCCCTAGTGATTATAAGTTTTGGGGTAAGGAGCATACTGGTGTTGAGATGGTCAAGTGCCAAGTTTGTAGTTTAAGGTTTGTGAACCCTCGTTTAAAGGAAGAAGAAATAGAAGAGGTTTATGGTGACCATTATTGGGAAAGACTTGGTCATACTTCAATAGACCTGAAAAGAACAAAAAACTTCTTCAACTACGACATGTTGAGCTTGATGAAAGGGATTGAGTTTTGCCCTGTGGATAAACCATCAATATTGGACATTGGTGTCGGACAAGGAGGTTATTTGAAAGCGGCAAAGATGGGGGGTTATAATAATCTTACTGCTAATGATATTAATAGTGCAAAAGAAGAAGACCTGAAAGGCTTTAATATTCCGCTAATAGTCGGGAATATTGTGAATACTGATGTCGGCCAATTTGATTTAATAAATGCCCAACATGTTTTAGAACATGTAACGGATCCATTCCTGTTTTTGAAGGCAATTAAAAAATCATTGACTCCAAATGGAGTCGTTCATATTGCTGTCCCAAATGAAGGGGGAATTGTTGCTACATGGAAATCATTTTTAAGTAGAGTAGGTCTTAAAAAGAAAAAGGCATTTAAACACCTTTCACCTTGGCACCATATCTTCTTTTATGATGTGAGGTCTCTTAGTTTTATACTTGAAGAATCTGGATTTGAAGTGTTATATATGGGAACTAGAAATAACATTAAAGAAAAAGGAGCCTTCTATGATCTTTTGCATAAGATCTTTGACAAGTTCAATTGGAACACACACTTACAAGTAGTCGTGAAAGCTAAAGTTTAGCCGCCCATATTGAAGTTTTTCAACTTGATTTGCGTGAGTCTTCTTTTTGTGTCTAGTGGAAAATCACCTTTCATCATCCAATCATAATAGCCTCTTTCACTGTTAAGGACGTCACTTACGGCTTTACCTTTGTGTTTCCCGAAGTTGAATACTTCAATGCCCTTATCATTAAAAACGAAACGTCCGGCTAAATCCACCATATTAGAAGCTACTAATTCGTGAATTGAAGCCATGTCGTTCTCAACTTTTCCGATTGTCTTTCCTGAAAGGTCTGTTACTTCTTGCCCATTGTACCGTTCAATTTGAGCTTTGAATACTGCTAAAGTGGCTTCAGTATCCGCCATAGCACCATGTGCTCCGACTAGGTCTTTTTCGCAATAAAACTTGTATGCCGAAGTGAGGTTTCTTTTCTCCATCATGAAGAATATTTTTTGTGCATCAACCAATTTCCTCTGACTTATATCAAAATCAATATCAACTCTTAGGAATTCTTCGACTAAAAGGGGCACATCAAACCTCACAATATTAAAACCTGCTAAATCTGAGCCTTCTAAAAATTGAACCAAATTTTTAGCTATTTCTCTAAATGTGGGAGCGTCTTTTACCGCTTCATCCCTAATTCCATGAATCATTGCTGATTCCTCAGGAATTGGAATAGTAGGGTTAACCAAGTGCGTCTCTTTGATTGTTTCACCGTTAGGTAAAACCTTAATCATTGCTAATTCGACAATTCTGTCTTTTGCAATGTTAATTCCTGTGGTTTCTAAATCAAAAAAGGTAAGCGGATTCCTTAAATTAAGGTTCATTTGTCTCTATTTAGCTTTAAACAAGCTGTTATTTAGTGAAGTACTTTTTCTTTTAGCGCCTTTAAATCGAGGCCTCCAAAGTTACCCGAACTCATCAGTATTAAGTTTTTGTTTTTCCAATCCTGATCATAAAGATGTTGCTCTAATTGCGTTTTATCATTGAACAACAATATGTCATTTCTTTTGAATGCAACTCTTAAATCATTTTCAGTTAATTGATCAAGTCCTTTTTGTGTAGCGGCTTTTGGGTCAACATATATTATGGCCTCATCCGAGTTGTTGAAAGTACCCTCGTATTGATCAATAAAATCTTTGTTCAGACTACTAAAAGTGTGCAACTCTAAGCATGAAATCAGGAATCGATTCGGAAATTGGTCTTTAATGGCAAGTGTAGTAGCCAATAACTTAGAAGGAGCATGGGCAAAATCATTATATATAATGGTATCAGGATTCTCACCCACAATTTCCATTCTCCTAGCAGCTCCTTTAAAGGTTGTTATGTGCTTATAAAAGGGCTCATCTGTAATTCCAATACGTTTTAGGATTGCTTTCGCGCAGCTGATGTTCTGCATATTATGATAGCCAAAGACTTCTACTTGCACATTACCGTCTTCAGTAACTAATGTTGTTTTCCCTTCTATGACAACATGCTCATGTGCTTTGTAAGGAATGTTGGTAACATCGGCCCTTTCTTTTTTAGCGATGATCATAGAAGCCAAGTGATCTTCTTCACAATAGATTAACGAACCAGCTTTTGGTGTGGCGTCGGCAAATTGCTCGAATAGCTTAACATAGTCATCCAGGGTAGGGTAGACGTTGAAATGGTCCCAGGAAATCCCACTAATTGACCCTATATGATGATGATAATTTAAAAACTTTGGCCTGCCATCAGTAGTTGATGTAGTGTATTCATCGCCCTCAATAATTATAATAGGGGCGTCAGAAAGTTTCACCATGTTATCGAAGCCATCAAGTTGTGCACCAACCATATAGTCAAAATCCCTTCCCATACTTTTCAAAACATGCATTACTATTGCAGTAATACTCGTTTTCCCATGACTTCCGGCTATAACTATGCGTTGCTTGTTCTTAGAACATTCATAGATGTATTCTGGGTAAGAATAAATCTTGATGTTCAGTCCTTTCGCTTTGCTTAATTCAGGGTTGTCTTCTTTGGCGTGCATTCCAAGAATCACCAAATCTATATCATCGTTGATAAGATTGGGATTCCATCCTTCCTTAGAAGGCAATAGCCCATTTCTTTCAAGATTAGATTTAGAAGGTTCGTAAAAGTGGTCATCTGAACCTGTGACTTGGTGCCCAGCTTGCTTTAAGCTAATGGCCAGACTATGCATTATGCTGCCTCCTGAGGCAATAAGATGTATTCGCTGAGTTTGCGACATATGGCTACGGTTAGTATTTCAAAAGTAAGATAAAAACAACCAGTGACAAATTAGTTATTGAATCTTTAAATTGTTGAAAATAAAGAAAGTGGAAAACGATGTGGATAACTATTTGAGACTGTTGGCAAAGTCCCTTTTTAGTGGGGAAAACTAAATGATAAAAAAATGTGAACATCAGATTCTTGTATTACAATGCAAGCTACATTTGTATAGATGGAAAAGGGTAAAACAGCAGTATCAAGACTCGGCTACAAGTCTAAGAACTCTTTGGCAAACGAGTTGAATCAGCTGGGAAAACTTCCTCCGCAAGCGACAGATCTCGAAGAGGCCGTCCTAGGTGCCTTAATGTTAGAAAAGGATGCACTTACTAATGTAATTGATATTCTAAGGCCAGAATCTTTTTATAAGGACACTCACAAAGAGATTTATCAAGGTATTTATGATCTTTTCCAGAATTCTGAGCCTATAGACATCCTTACAGTTACTAGCCAGCTTAGGAAAACTGGCAAACTGGAATTTGTAGGTGGTCCTTATTATATAACCCAATTAACAAATCGTGTTAGTTCTGCAGCGAACATTGAATACCATTCAAGGATAATAGTAGAGCAGTCAATTAAAAGAGAACTGATCAGAATAGCATCTGAGATTCAGAAAGAATCTTATGAAGATACTACTGACGTTTTTCAACTGCTCGATAAAATGGAGCAATCTCTTTTCGAAGTTTCGGAGGCCAATATTCGTAAAGAGTATGATAATATGAAGAACCTGATGCCTCAGGCATTGGAAGAAATAGAAGCAAGAAGAAATCATAAAGAAGGATTAACGGGCGTCCCAAGTGGATTTACCGCGTTAGATAGAGTTACTTCTGGTTGGCAAAAATCTGATTTAGTAATCATTGCGGCAAGGCCAGGTATGGGTAAAACAGCATTCGTTGTCTCTGCCTTGAGGAATGCTGCGGTAGACCATGAAAAACCAGTGGCCATCTTCTCATTAGAGATGTCTTCTATTCAGCTTGTGAATAGATTGATTTCTGGAGAAGCTGAATTGGAAAGTGAAAAAATTAAAAAAGGTAATCTTGCAGGACATGAATGGGCACAGCTCACTGACAAGACGGCCAGACTGGCAAAAGCCCCCATTTTTATTGATGATACCCCCGCGCTTTCTATACTTGAGTTAAGAGCCAAATGTAGAAGGTTGAAACAACAGCATGACATACAGCTGGTGGTAGTAGATTACCTCCAGTTGATGTCAGGCGATTCATCTAAGAGTGGAGGAGGCAGTGGAAATAGAGAGCAGGAAATTGCGGCAATCTCCAGGGCATTAAAAAACATCGCTAAAGAATTAAGCGTACCCGTTATAGCACTGTCTCAGTTGAGTAGAGCTGTAGAAACTCGTGGTGGAGATAAACGACCTCAGCTTTCTGATTTAAGAGAATCAGGCTCAATTGAGCAGGATGCAGATATGGTAATGTTCCTTTATCGTCCTGAATATTATGGAATCACACAGGACGAAAATGGTATGCCAACTCAAGGCGTAGGTGAGGTGATCATCGCCAAACACCGAAATGGTTCATTAGATAATGTCCAACTTAAATTTGTTGGTAAGTATACTAAATTCTCAGATTTGGACTCCTTTGGTGGAGCTCCGGGTGGGGCCTCCTACGGAACTTCATTTCCAGGTGAAGGCGCTAGCAATTTTGAAGACGGTAGTACAATGACTTTCAAGTCTAAGGCAAATAATCCAAACACCAACATTCCACCAAGTGACGGAAACATTCCGTTTTAGAATAAATCACTCTTTATGAAGGCGTTATTGTTGGTCGAAAAGGGCAGTCTTGAATTACTAGAGATCCAAAAACCAATTCCTGAAAAAGGCCAAGTTTTAGTTAAACTAAAAGCTTCAGCGCTGAATAAACGTGACGACTGGATTAGCCAAGGGAAGTACCCCGACATAAAACCAAATACAGTTTTAGGTGCTGACGGTGCTGGAGTAATAGAAGCAGTTGGACAAGATGTAGCCCCCAGTATTATTGGGAATGAAGTAATAATCAACCCAAATATCAATTGGGGAGATGATCCAAAAGTACAATCGAGCTCATATCATATTTTGGGAATGCCAATGAATGGGACTTTTGCAGAATATGTTGTAATTGATTCCGACCGTATTCACGCCAAACCAAAACACCTTTCTTGGGCTGAATCAGCCGCTTTACCACTAGCTGGACTTACGGCATTCAGAGCGCTCTTTAGGCAAGGGCAATTGAAACAAAAAGAAAATGTGCTTATTTCAGGGGTAGGTGGAGGTGTGGCTCAGTTTACTTTTCAGTTTGCTTATGCTGCTGGGGCCAATGTTTATGTGACTTCAGGCAATCAAGAGAAATTGGATAAGTGTATCTCGATGGGAGCCAAAGGAGGTTATTCTTATAAAGAGGAAGGCTGGTTTAAGAAAGCTCATCAAGAAACTGGAGGTTTCGATGTTGTGATTGACAGTGCCGGTGGTAATCAGCTCAACGACTTTATCAAAATCATGAAACCAGCAGGTAGAATTGTCTTTTATGGTGCGACCAATGGCACTCCTCAAAAGCTTGACATGTTCCGCATGTTCTGGAATCAGATCACATTGCAAGGGTCTACTATGGGCAATGATCAGGAGTTTAAGGAGATGGTTGCATTTGTAGTACAAAATAGTATTAAGCCAATAATTGATTCCGTTAGACCTTTGGATGAAATAGTTTCTGCATTTAATAAAATGCACAATGAAGCTGTTTTTGGCAAACTTGTCATCTCTATTTCTTAATTCCGTCCAACACCCGTATTTAACCATTCAGATTCATATCCGATTCTCGTTATAATCGTGAGGTATTCCATCAAGTTTTTTTCGTAAACTCACAACTTGAATAGTATAAATCAAAATCTCAAACAATGAAAAAACAAATGGTTTTATGGGTCATGGGAATAGGGTGCCTTTGTTGCACGGCCTCGCTTATGGCTCAGGATTATAATACTGATGCCCAACTGGTACAAAGGCTGAGGGCATTAGCAAATGCTTCCAATGCCGCAACACTTGAATCAATTGCCAAAACAGAAGGAGGTAAAGACATTTGGATGCTGACCCTCGGTACTGGCGAGTTGGATAATAAGCCAGCCATGGCTGTGGTTGGTGGTGTAGACGGATCACACTTATTAGGTGTTGAATTGGCAACTCGATTTGCAGAGGATATCATTAACAATAGATCAGACGTATTGGCCAAGAGCACGTATTATGTATTCCCAAACATGTCTCCTGATGCTACTGAGACTTATTTCTCTAACCTCAAGTACGAGCGACAAGGTAACGTAAAATCTACTGATGACGATCGTGATGGTTCTTTAGATGAAGATCCATTTGAAGATTTGAATGGTGATGGAATGATCACTTTAATGAGAATCGAAGATGAAACTGGGGATTGGATTGCACATCCTGCAGATTCCCGAATAATGACAATGGCTAATAAGGCTAAAGGTGAAAAAGGGACGCACCGTATCTTAACTGAAGGAACTGATAATGATAAAGACGGTGAATTCAATGAAGATGGCGAAGGCGGAATACACTTCAATAAGAATTTAACATATGGTTACCAATATTTCTCACCGGGAGCTGGAGAGCATGCTGTTTCGGAACTTGAAACAAGAGCAATGCTAGATGTCCTGTATACAAAGTGGAATGTTTATGGAATTTTCACATTTGGTCCAGGAAATAACCTTTCATCTGGAATGAAATACAATAGGGCTGGTGCGTCAAAAAGAGTTGTTACTAGCGTATTAAAGGGTGATGAGACATTGAATAACATGCTTTCAACAAATTATAACAAAACTGTAAAACAAAAGAATGCACCAGCTTCAGTTGCTGAAGGTGGTGATTTCTTCCAGTGGGCTTATTTCCATTTTGGAAAGCTAAGTTTAAGTACTCCAGGTTGGTGGATTCCAATGGCAAAAAAGGATTCTACTTTGGCTGCCAATAAAGACAAAAATAAGTACGTCAATTTTTTACGTTGGGCAGAACAAGAAAACTTGAATAACTATTTTGTTGATTGGACGACTGTTGATCATCCTGACTTTCCAGGAATGAAAGTAGAAGTAGGTGGCATTCCTCCATATATAATGACTAACCCTCCTTTTGCTTTGATTGATGATGTTGCAGTTCAGCATAACGAATATATTGTGGAAGTATCTGCCATGCAGGCAGAAGTAAAATTAGTGAATTTAGTAACGGAAGAAGTAGGCAAAGGTATGACACGAATTAGTGTAGATGTCTATAATGGTGGTGCGCTACCAACCCACACTGAAATGGGGAGACGCTCACGCTGGCTGCGACCAATAAGAGTAGAACTAAAATTGTCTAATGGTCAAGAAGTAATTTCTGGCCGTAGAATTTCCACCTTGAGTAACCTTAATAGTGATGGATCTAGCCAAATGAGTTGGCTTGTAAAGGGAAAAGGATCAGTAGAAATTGTCGCTGGTGCTGCCCATACAGGAATCAACAATGTAACAGTAAACCTTAAATAAGAAGACCGATGAAAAGATATATAACAAACTTATTCGCTGGTTTAGTCTTGGTAGGTTTAATACTACCGGCATCCAGTTTTGCGCAAACTGCAGATCAAGTATTTAGAGCTGTAGGTTCTCCTCACAACCCAAAAGTTGATATCGCATTTAACCGTTATTACACATCAGAAGGAATTGCTGAAATAACAGATAAGATTGCAAAAGCTTATCCTGACCTTGTGAAACGTGTTTCTATTGGTAAATCATATGAAGGCCGAGATATTTGGATGCTTCAAGTGACTAATTACAAAAAAGGAACGGCTGATAGAAAACCAGCTTTCTATGTAGATGGGAATATTCACTCCAATGAAATTCAAGGAGCTGAAATCTGCCTGTACACCGCTTGGTTCCTTACTGAAAACTTTGGAGATGTAGCTTCTATTACCGAAATGCTTGATGATCGTATCTTCTATATTGTTCCAACCATCAACCCTGATGCACGAAATAATTACATGAAAGAGCCGAACACTGGTAGTTCTCCGCGTTCTGGAATGTTGCCATTAGATGATGACCGTGACGGTCTTGTTGATGAAGATGGACTAGATGATTTAGATGGTGACGGTTCTGTAACTAGAATGCGTAGAAAAAGCGACTATGGTGATTTTATCGTTGATCCACTTGACCCACGCAAGATGCTTCAGATTGGACCAGATGATGTCGTTACTGCTCAGCGTTACGAAATGCTAGGTTCTGAAGGCATCGACAATGACGGTGATGGAAGGATTAACGAAGATAGACCGGGCTTTTATGATCCTAACAGAGATTGGGCTTGGAAATGGCAGCCTGATTATATTCAGCGTGGTGCCTTAAAGTATCCTTTCAGTGCACCGGAGAATCGAGCTGTTGCTGATTTTGCTTTGGCACATGGTAATATTGCTGGCGCTCAAAGTTTCCACAATTCAGGTGGAATGATCTTAAGAGGCCCTGGAGCTGAGGAAGATTTAGCGACTTACAATAGAGCCGACCTTAGAATTTATGATGCTATTGGTAATAAAGGGCAGAAAATGCTTCCAGGTTACCGCTATTTAACTGTTTATAAGGATTTATACTCAGTGTTTGGTGGTGAGCTTGATTGGTTCTACGGAAGTAGAGGTGTATATACTTTTACGAATGAGATTTTTAGCAGCTTTGCTTATTATAAAAATCCAAACGCTGGTCGTGATCAAGGCTATGATTTCGATAAAGAATTATTGGCTAATGATGCATTCACCCCTTGGGCTAGTTATACACATCCAACTTATGGTGAAATTGAAATTGGTGGATTCAAAAAGAATTTTGGACGTGCTACCCCAGGTTTCATGTTAGAAGAAGAATTGCATAGAAATATGGCTTTTGCACTTTATCATGCACATCACATGCCGCACTTGAGTATAGACAAAGTGATGGAGAAAGATTTAGGTGGCGGATTGAAAGAAGTTACCGCTATAATCAAGAATGACAGAATGATGCCTACCCATGCTTCTCAAGATTTGAAGTATAAGATTGAGCGTCCGGATTTTGTGACGATCTCGGGTGTTGATGTACAAGCAGGTATGGTCGTTCAAGATATGGATCTTAGTCTAACTAGAGAGCAAAAAGTTAATCCATCAAAAATGGTATTGGCTAATATTCCTGGAAACAGCACGGTAACCTTGCGATGGATTGTGTCTGGAAGAGGTACTTACAAAATAACTATTGATAGTGCTAAAGGTGGCGTGGTAACTCGCTAGACAAAAGCATTTAATAAATTGAAAGGCCTTGAGTTTATGCTCAAGGCCTTTTTTAGTCAATTTCAAACAATAAATTCTGATAAGCTGATTCGAGCTCTCTTTGGGTTTTGGTATTATTTTCAATTTTAGCCAACGCAATTCCTGCCTTGTAAATTTCAATGGCCTTTTCCTCTTGTTCTAGATCAATATAAAGTTGGGCAGCATGAAAATAGGTGGCGAGATAGTCAGCATGTTTGGTCAAGAGTAAATCAAAATAATATTTGGATTTTTCTATTGATTCAGAAAGATATTCTGTGGCAATAGCATAGAGGTTAAAAGGATCATTTGGTTCTTCTTCCAAATACTTTAATAAAATGCTAAGGCGAGCTTCTTTCACTATGTTGACTGTTTTATATTTAAAACCTTATTAACTACCTTCGGCAAAATTAACATATCAGGATAACAAATTTCCACGCATGAATATTTTAGTTTGTATAACACATGTTCCCGATACCACATCGAGGATTGCATTTACAGAAAATGACACCCAGTTTGATAAAAATGGTGTTCAATTTATAATAGGCCCATATGATGATTACGCATTGGCCAGAGCAGTTGAATTGAGAGATGCAACTGCTGGTAAGTTGACAGTATTGAACGTTGGTGAAGCTGATACGGAGCCAACAATTAGAAAAGCTTTGGCGATTGGAGCAGACGAAGCTGTTAGAGTAAATGCATTTCCATCAGATTCATTTTTTGTAGCCAATCAAATTGCAGCTGTCGCAAAAGAAGGTAACTATGACTTAATCTTAATGGGTAGAGAATCCATTGATTTTAACGGGGGCATGGTGCACGGAATGGTAGGTGAATTGCTTGGGCTTCCATCATTTTCACCAGTAATGAAAATGGATATTGATGGCGGTAATGCAACACTTTCCAGAGAAATAGAAGGTGGTAAGGAAACACTTGAAGTAAGTTTGCCATTTGTCGCGGGTTGTCAAGAGCCGATAGCAGAATGGAAAATTCCAAACATGCGAGGAATCATGTCTGCAAGAAGTAAGCCATTGAACGTTATTGAGCCAACTGATAATACTGTAAAAACATCAGTTAGTGCATATGTATTACCTGATACAAAAGGGGCTGTCAAGATGATTGAGAAAGACAACGTTGCAGCGCTTGTCGACTTATTAAAAAACGAAGCAAAAGTACTTTAATCACTTATTGAAGAAATTGATATGTCAATATTAGTATTTATAGAAACTGAAGAAGGAAAAATCAAAAAGTCATCAAGGGAAGCAATTTCTTATGGTGCAGCAATTGGCGAAGTGACCGCTTTGGCACTTGGAGAAGTAAGTACAGATGAATTGGCTACTGCTGGTCAAAATGGAGCGACCAAGGTACTTCATGCGGCTGATGCCAAATTGAACAGTGGATTAATTCAGCCTTATGCTGAGGTTATTGCTCAAGCCATGGAAAGTTGTGCTGCCGATATTTTAATTACGGCCAAATCATCTTTGGCGGATGCAATTGTTGGGAGGGTTGCTGTAAAAACAGGAGCCGCTTTAGCTTCTAATGTAGCTGCGCTCCCAGATACAAGTAATGGTTTTGTAGTAAAACGAAGCATTTATACTGGAAAGGCATTTGCGAATGTAAGTTTAGATGCAGACAAAAAAATTATAGCGATCAAAAAGAATGCGGTTCCGCTAAAGGAAGGTGGTGGAGTTGCAGCTGTTGAGGCTTTTGCTGCCAACCTTGAAGATTCCATGTTTGGAACGACTATTACGGCTACGGAAAAAGCTGAGGGCGATGTCTTATTACCGGAAGCGGATATTGTTGTTTCTGGAGGTCGGGGATTAAAAGGACCTGAAAACTGGGGGATCATTGAAGATCTGGCTAAAACCTTAGGGGCGGCAACTGGTTGTTCAAAACCTGTTTCAGACATGGACTGGAGACCACATCATGAACACGTTGGTCAAACTGGAATCAAAGTAGCGCCTAGTTTATACATTGCTGTCGGAATATCTGGAGCCATTCAGCATTTGGCTGGAGTCAATTCTTCTAAGTATATTGTGGTGATCAACAAGGACGAAGAGGCTCCTTTCTTTAAAGCAGCGGACTATGGAATTGTTGGAGATGCATTTGAGGTATTGCCAAAATTAACCGAAGCCTTGAAAACGGCATTAGCATAGAACATTAGCGTTGAAAAAGATTAAAATAGAAATTCTGGGCCTTTCCTCAAGCCAGTCACAAACATCAGGCTCTTTTGCTTTGGTGCTTGGCGAATCAGAGGGCGAAAGAAGACTCCCAATAATAATTGGAATGTTCGAAGCCCAGGCAATTGCCTTGGAGATTGAAAAGATTGTTCCGAACAGGCCCATGACCCATGACCTATTTAAATCATTTGCCACTGGATTTGATTATAAAGTCGAAGAAGTGGTGATCTCTGATTTGAAGGAAGGTGTGTTCTTTGCGAAAATTGTTTGCTCTAATGGAGAGAAATCTATTGAAATTGACGCAAGACCTTCTGACGCCATAGCCATAGGGATAAGGTTTGAAGCACCATTCTATACTTATGAAGCTGTTTTAGCCGAAGCAGGAATTGTTTTGACTGATGAGGAAGAAGCAGCAGAAGATTTAGAAGAACAAATAGTAGTTGAGAAACCTAAAGGAGAAGAGCTAAAAGATTTAGGATTGGATGTGCTTCAACAGATGCTTGATCAAGCCTTGGCTGATGAAGATTATGAAAAGGCTGCGAAAATCAGAGATGAAATAGATAAGAGAAATTAGCAGAATTAATAAAAATGCCTTCTTGTAAAGAGAAGGCATTTTTGCGTTTAAGAAATAGAATGATATATATCAGAGCCGTAATTGGATTGTTAGTATTGGTAGGAATTGCCTACTTATGTTCTGGCAATAAAAAAAAGATTGATTGGCGACTGGTCGGTGTCGGTATCTTGCTTCAGCTAGTTATTGCTGTGCTTATTTCTCAGGTAGGCTTTGTGCAATATGGATTTGAATGGGTAAGTAAACAATTTGTTACTTTCCTAGGTTTCGCGTTAGATGGTGCTGAATTCCTTTTTGGTGATTTGGCAAAAAATAGTGATGCGGGCCAAACAGGAAAGCATGGACTAGGCTTCTTATTTGCATTCCAGGCTTTACCGACTGTGATTTTCTTTGCAGCTGTAACGGCAGGGCTTTATTACCTTGGCATTCTTCAAAAGATAGTCTTTGTGTTTGCGTGGGTCATGGCGAAGACCATGGGACTTTCTGGTGCAGAAAGTATGTCTGCTGCGGGTAATATTTTTTTAGGTCAAACGGAAGCGCCTTTATTGGTAAAACCCTTTATCGATAAAATGACCAAATCGGAACTTTTATGTCTGATGACAGGAGGGATGGCAACGATTGCTGGCTCTGTATTAGGACTCTATGTTTCATTCCTAGGAGGTGACAGTGATGTGGAAAAAACGAAATTCGCAACTTACCTTTTAAGTGCATCGGTAATGAATGCTCCGGCTGCCATCTTAATGGCTAAGATGTTTTTACCTGAAGTACATCCTGAAAAAATTGATACTAATTTAAAAGTAAACAAAGACAAGATCGGAGTGAATTTCATTGATGCTTTAGCAAGTGGTGCTTCTGACGGTTTAAAATTGGCGCTTAATATTGGTGCGATGTTATTGGCTTTTATTGCTGTCATCTTCGCTTTCAACTGGTTATTGATGGATGGTATTGGAAGCTGGACAGGGTTGAATGAATATGTGATTGCAAGTACCAATGGTGTTTTTGAAGGCTTTAATCTCCAATATATATTAGGACAAGTATTCCGTGTAGGGGCATTTATAATGGGAGTGGATTGGAGTGAAACATTACAAGTAGGTAGTCTCTTGGGGCAGAAAATCGTGATCAATGAATTGGTTGCTTATTTACAGTTGTCAGAAATGAAGGAAGCCGGAGTATTGAGCACCAAATCAATTATCATATCCACTTATGCGCTCTGCGGGTTTGCCAACTTCAGCTCTATTGCCATCCAAATCGGTGGTATTGGAAGTTTGGCACCAAGCCGAAAAGGCGACTTGTCCAAATTAGGAATGCGGGCACTTTTCGCAGCAACTTTGGCCACCATGATGACAGCAACTATTGCGGGCGCATTGTTTGGGTAAAGCCTAACTCCCCATCAGAGTCACACAAAGTGGACTCTGATTTGGAACCTCAATAATTTTGTTTCATTAATTAAAAATAATGATTTTGATTAGACTTTGTAGACTTGTTGGTGAAGAACACCAATAAGGGCGAAAATGTTTTATATGTAACCATTGTTAATGGTTACTCATTTATGATAGCGCTTATCAGCTTAATTAGACTTTGCATGTCTCTATAGTCCATAATCTCTATGGGAGAGTGAGAATAGCGTCCAGGCCAGGAGAGTGGGACAGAAGGTATCCCGTACGCCAAAAATGGCTGACCATCAGTACCTCCTGCAGTCATACCATATTGGGTATTAATATTGTTTTTATTGGCCAATTCTTGCATACTTTTCAGATTTTCACGACTTATAAAATTGATGCTTTCAAGTACACGAATAACCGCTCCTTGACCCAATGGGCAGTTGGCGAATGTCTCATTGGTATAAGGATCATCAGAAGACACATAAGTATCTATCGGATGGACTATACTGATGTCTTTGAGGTTTTGGGCAGCGAAAGCCGCCCCTACAAGGCCCACTTCTTCCTCAACAGACCAAACAAAAGTAATTCGTTGTTTGAGTTTAGAAGGGTCTATATTATTTAGGCTGAGTAACAATGCTGCACAACCCACCCGATCATCAAAACCTCTGGCCGCGGCCTTGGTTTCACTTAAACGGATCATGGCTTTTGGCATGGTCACTTTGGTATTTCCTTCAATTATTCCCACCGCAAGGGCTTCTTCCTTAGAATCGAAACCGGCATAAATTAGGAAACGATCTTTTGGATTTCGTTTGGATGCAGATTGATAGTTGAAGCGAGGTTCGAAGACTGCTGATATTTTTCCTTGTTTCGTATGAAGTAAGGCAGGCTGGGCTTCAAGTAACCAAGGAAACATACCACCTCTTCCTCGAAATGTCAGTCTTCCATCATCGCGAATGGATTCAACTTCAGCACCAGTTTCATCCATATGCGCTACAAAAGCTTTGTGTTCTTCACCTTGCCCGAATGATAGAATGATGTTTCCTTTTTCGTCAACAGTTGGCTTTGCCCATTGTGGCATTTCCGAGAGTATATAATCTCTTACTTCATCTTCAGACCCACTTACTCCATATTTTGAAATTAGATCTGAGACGATTTGGTGTTCTTCAGTAAATGAAGAATAGTTGGATGCATTTACCTTGTGATTTCTAATTGGTAGGTGTTTAATGCTAGAAATAGGGTTTATTTTACTTAACCAATTCGAAATTAAGTTTTCTATATCTAAAATCCGCACCATTTCAACCGGGCTGTCTGTATAGGCTGAGGCAATGTGGTATTCATTATCACCACTGGCTTCTTGTCGTTTATAAATATGTATTTCATCAAACTGACCATACGCATTTTTAACTGATTCAAGACCTTTTCCATTGATGAGTTCAAGAGAAGTCCAAGCAAGAACAACGGTCCCTTTTAAAGTTTTTTTGTCTATACTGTTGGCAACTGCGGCTAATGCAATTGCTGCGGCCTTTGTATTGGCTGAAGAAGTTGCTAAAAACTGATCGTCAATAATACTTGGTTTCTTGTTCAAGGAGAGTGGGTCAAGTAACGAAATACCCATTTCAGCTACTTCAGCTGCACTTGAAGCACCCACATCAATAAATGCTTCTTGCCAATTAAAGGGGGCTTTAGCTGATTCGCGTGTAACTCGAAGGCCATCAAAGTGGGAGGAAGGGACGGTTGCTACCCCAATTCTTGAGCCATTTGCTGTATTAATAACCACTTCATGTCCTTGTAAAAATTGGTGGTACAAAGCACCATTATGCCCTCTTCCAATCTTCGTTATTTTTAAATATCCATCTTCTTGGATTTTACTTATTACATAGCCTGGTTCATCCAACGGAACCGCGAACAATTTTCTAGGAGATCCAGTGCCAAATTCCAAAGTTAGATTACCCAAACGATCTTTATTTAGCCGAAGATCAGGAAGTAAAGATTCGATAAAATTACTGGCCTGTATTTCTCTGCCTGTTATGGCACTGGTTTTGGAGAATTCAAGGAGATTGTGAACCAATGGCTTTTTCTGACTAAAGCTTTGATTAGAAAGCGAAAATAGGACAAGAAAGAGGAGTGCTTTTTTGATGAAGGACTTTTCAGTGAATACTTTTTTTGAGGCCATGTATTGAAAGTTAGAATTAATTCAATATAATTAATTTTTGGCATCTCTCCTTTGATGTTCCTGTCTCCGGCAGTTGGGCCATTAAACAAGAATTTTAAACAAACAGTAATAGAACAAAAAAGGCGATTCAGATGAATCGCCTTTTTTGTTCTTATTTGTTAGCAATCTTTACTGCTTGAATACGATCTCTGCCTTGATAAATGGTATTTGATAAAGTCTGTTTCCAGTTGCTTTAGCAATTGCATTGGCCACTGCTGCGCCTGCAGGTGGGAGAGAAGGCTCACCTAGCCCAGTTGGATCATTTAGACTTTCTACAAAATGCACATCAACAGCAGGAGCTTCCTTGGTTCTTATCAATCTGAACTTATCAAAGTTATCGGCTTGAGGTGTACCATCAACAAAAGCAAAATCACCGAACATTGCATGTCCAATACCATCCACAACACCACCTTGAATTTGGTTGATTGCTGCATCAGGGTTTATTACAATACCACAATCAACAGCACAAATGACTTTTTCAATTTTAGGATTGCCACTCGTTAAAGTAACGTTGGCTACTTCAGCCACATAAGTGTTGTGAGAATAGTAACAACTAAATCCTTTGCTTACACCTGATTCAGGGTTGCTCCAATTGCTCTTTTCAGCAGCTAACTTAATCACGCCTATCATTTTTGCTGGGTCATAATCAATTTCTCCAACAGGATTGTTTTTAGCCCTTTCAAGAATATCTAAACGTACTTGAACGGCATCAGCACCCATAGCATCAGCTACTTCATCAAAGAAGCTTTGTTCTGCAACGGCCAAGAAGTTAGTGATTGGTGCTCTCCAAGCTCCGGTAGTAATGTTACTTTTTAAGTTATGCGTTTCTACTTTATAATTTTCAATGCCACCAGCTGGAAACCAGTTTTCACGTGTTACACTTCCTGAATTGACACCGGAGCCAGTTAAATGATAGCCAACTATTTTGTTATCCTTTATTGCAGCTCTAAACTTATATTTTGACGCTGGTCGATAAGTACCAGCAGACATGTCATCTTCTCTTGAAAAAGTAAGCTTAACTGGTTTTCTAATTTTGTCAGAAATCTCAGCCACTTCCTCGGCAAAATCTCCATAAAGTCTACGACCAAAACCGCCACCCATTCGAGTCATTTCAATCGTAATTTCTTCAGGCTTTCTTTTCAATAACTTAGCCACATTGCCTTGCGTCCATGATGGTGTTTGAATTGGCCCTGCCATATCCACTTTGGAGTCCGTGACATCTGCAAAAAAGTTCATTGGTTCTAAACAATTATGAGGCAAAAATGGAGCTTCATACACGCGTTCAATTACTTCGTCTGCATTTGCGAAGGCATCTGCCACATTACCATCATCTCTTTTTGGCTTGTCAGTTTTAATGTCAAGCATTTTGAGCAACTGGCTATTATGTGAAACAGTATTTTCTAGATCACCATCTTTTTCCCATTCAGCTTTTAATGCCCTTGTGCCTTTCATTGCAGACCAGGTAGAATTAGCGATTACGGCTATTTTATTTCCAAACTGGAAAACATCGCTTACTCCAGTTACTTTTCTGGCATCAGCATCATCAAAAGACTTTAATTTGGTTCCAAAAGCAGGTGGTCTCAATGCAGACGCATAAACCATTCCTTCTCTTTTATAATCCAAACCGAATAATGACTTACCTACTGTGATACCCTTTAAGTCAACATTTTTCTTAGACTGACCTATTATTTTGAAATCCTTTGGAGCTTTTACTTCTACTGATACAGGTACTTCAGTCATTACTGCCTTAGAAGCTAATTCACCATATTTTAGGCTCTTGCTGCCATTCTTTACGACACCATTTTCAGTCGTAAGTTGACTGGCGTCAACTCCCCATTCTTTTGCTGCAGTATTTATCATTAGCTGTCTAGCTGTTGCTCCCGCAGTTCTTAATATCGTCCAGCTGCTTCTAATGGATTGACTACCACCGGCAACTTGCCTTGAGAAACCTTTGTTTAAACCTGCCTGTTCTACAATTACATCTTTCCAATCAATATCGAGCTCTTCAGCTACAATCATTGGCATTGAAGTCTTGATGTTTTGTCCGATTTCAGGGTTAGGCGACATAATTGTAACCTGCCCATTGTCGGCAATGGAAATGAAAGCATTAACATTATACCAATCTTCTGGTATCGATTTCATGTCTTTGGTAGCAGCAAATCCCATATTGAATCCAATCACAATTCCACCTCCAGCAAGTGCAGATGTTCTTAAAAAGGATCTTCTATTATATTTTGTTTTGATCAATGTCATCTTTTTAAGCTTTTGGATTACATATTAGAAGCAGCAGTTTTTACCGCAGCTTTAATTTTGTTATAAGTACCGCACCTGCAAATGTTGCCATTGGTTGCGTTTTCGATCTCTGCATCAGATGGGTTACTGTTCTTTTCTAAGAATGCTGCAGCATTCATGATTTGTCCAGCCTGGCAATAACCGCATTGAGGTACATCATGTTCTACCCAAGCTTCTTGAACGGGATGATCTCCCTTTTCAGAAAGTCCTTCAATTGTAGTGATTTCTGAAGTGCCAACTGCGGAGACAGTTACAGAACATGACCTCACAGCATTGCCATTCAAATGCACTGTACATGCACCGCATTGAGCAATTCCACATCCGTATTTAGTGCCAACCATGTCGAGACTATCGCGGAGTACCCATAACATTGGGGTATCCGGATCTACATCGACCTGCTTTTGTTTTCCATTAACTTTTATATTGTAGACAGCCATTTGTGTGTTTTTATCGATTTGAAGACTTAATATAGTGTTTAGCCAGGCAAGATCATAGAAGGGATTGTGTGAAATGCATGGTCATTCCTATTAATACGATGAAATACCTTTACAGGGTTACAAAAGTGAAAATTTCAAGGACATAAAAAAGGCTTACTCTAAAATTAGAGTAAGCCTTTTATTTTGATTAAAATAAAATATTATACCAATCTAGGCGTAGGTGCGCCAGCCATGATGTCATCATTGGCGTACTCTTCGAATTTTTGGAAGTTATTATTGAACTTAACAGCCAATTTATTTGCTTCAGCGTCATAAGCCGCCTTATCAGACCACGTATTTTTAGGGCTTAAAATTTCCGATGGTACATTAGGACATTCATTTGGCATAGCCAAACCAAACACCTTATGCGTAGTATATTCAACGTTATCCAAATCACCTTCTAACGCTGCAGTGATCATTGCTCTAGTATATTTCAATTTCATACGACTACCAGTGCCATAAGCACCACCAGACCAGCCAGTATTAATTAACCATACATTTACTTGTGCAGCTTCCATTTTCTCCCCTAACATTTCCGCATATTTTGTCGGATGTAGTGGCATAAACGGAGCACCAAAACAAGCCGAAAATGCAGATACAGGTTCTATAATACCAGCTTCTGTTCCTGCAACTTTGGCTGTATATCCAGAGATGAAATGAAACATTGCTTGCCCCGGAGTCAATTTTGAAATCGGAGGTAAAACACCTGAAGCATCACAAGTCAAGAAAAAGATATTCTTTGGATTTGATCCGACAGACGACTTTTGAATATTATCAATATGATAAATAGGATAGGAGACCCTTGTGTTTTCAGTAATCTCACCACTTTCATAATCAGGCACGTTAGAATCATCTTGGAAAGTGATGTTTTCTAATAATGCACCTGGCTTAATAGCATTCCAGATTTCTGGTTCTTTTTCGGCACTTAAATCGATAACCTTTGCATAACAACCCCCTTCAAAGTTAAAGACAGTGTTTTCACTTGTCCAACCATGCTCATCATCACCAATCAATTTACGATTTGGATCTGCAGATAAAGTAGTTTTACCAGTACCAGAAAGACCAAAGAAAATAGCGGTGTCACCATCATTACCAACATTGGCTGAACAGTGCATCGCTAAAGTGTTTTTCTGGTGAGGTAGAATAAAATTCAAAGCAGAAAAAATACCTTTTTTCATTTCCCCTGTATAACCAGTACCACCGACTAAGGCGACTTTCCTAGTGAAATTTAATATGGCAAAGTTATGCTGTCGCGTCCCATCTCTATCAGGAACGGCCATAAATCCTGGTGCACAAACTACAGTCCACTCTGGATCAAAATTTTCTAACTCATTGGCACTTGGTCTTAAGAACATGTTATAGCAAAACATGTTTGACCAAGGGAATTCTGTAACTACTCTAACGTTAGTTCTGTATTTCAGGTCAGCACAAACGTAAGAGTCACGTGCATAAATTTCTTTTCCAGAAAGGTAGTCAGCCACTCTTTTGTATAATTCATCAAATTTTGATGGTTCGAATGGGATATTGATATTTCCCCACCAAACTGAGTCTGCTGTAATGTCGTCTTTTACTATAAATCTGTCTTTTGGTGAACGTCCTGTGAACTCACCTGTATGGACAGTGATAGCACCTGTGCTCGTTTCTTGAGCCATTCCTTTTTCAACAGAAATTCTTGCTAGTTCCTCAGAAGATAGGTTCCAATGAACGGTGGCATCTTTAATGCCTAAGTCACTCACACTTGCTGATGTGGATTTTAATCCAGTTTCTTGCATTTTTTTATCCTTTTAATTCTCTCTCTCTAAACGATAATCCTCGTTTAAGGGCACAAAAATAGGTAAAATTTAGCTTTCATAGAACCATTAAAGCCATTATTCTATGGGTCTATGTTCTGTGTCTTATCCAATGTTTAAAGGGAGCTAAAAATGCACTATTTGTAAATGAACATTTGTGGTGTTAGTTTTAGAAGTTATTGTAAAAATGAAAAAACAATTTTATGTCAGATAAGAATACTATATGGGGCCACCCAAGAGGCTTGGCTACTTTATTTTTTACAGAGATGTGGGAGCGGTTTAGCTATTATGGAATGCGAGCCTTGCTTATTTTATTTATGACCACAGCAGCCGTTGAGGGTGGCTTGGGTTTTGATGATAAGACCTCTGGCGCCATATATGGACTTTATACAATGGGTGTGTACTTACTGGCACTTCCTGGTGGTTGGCTGGCTGACAGACTTTTTGGATTGAAAAAATCAGTTTGGTATGGTGGAATAATCATTGCTTTAGGCCATTTTACTATGGGTATACCTGGTCTGGTTAAATTATTTTCTGACGGTGGATCAGGCGTTTCCGGACTTGACACTAACTCGTTCTTCTTAGGACTTTTATTAATTGTAATTGGTACTGGCTTATTAAAGCCAAACATAAGTTCAATTGTAGGCCAATTGTATGCTCCAGGTGACGTGAAGAGAGATGCTGGTTTTTCCATTTTTTATATGGGAATTAACATTGGAGCCTTCCTTGCTCCATTATTAACTGGTGCATTGGCCATTTACGATTGGCATCTGGGTTTCGGTCTTGCTGGATTTGGTATGGTCTTAGGTTTGATTCAGTATAAACTGACAGCAAAACATCTAAGTGATGTTGGTAATTTTGTCGAACCAGTAACGCAAGAAGAAAAGGATGGAAGGAGTAGCCTCAAGAGAAATGTAAGCATACTAGGTGCTGCACTCGGTTTGCTTGTGGTACTCATGTTTGCGGGCATCATTCCAATAAATGCTGCTGCTATTGCGGACTTATCAAAGTATATCATTGCCATTGTGGCTTTTGGCTATTTGGCTTCTATAATACTATTTGGAAAGCTAGATAAGGCAGACAAAAATAAAATTTATGCCATCGGAATTGTATTTATCTTTTCTGCGGTTTTCTGGTCTGGCTTTGAGCAAGCTGGTTCAACCTTGAATCTATTTGCTGATCGATTTACAGATAAAAGTATATTCGGATGGGAAATGCCAACCAGTTGGTTTCAGTCAGTTAACTCTGTCTTTATCATTCTTTTTGCCCCATTCTTTGGTGCGATGTGGATATGGTTGGCTAAGAAAAACTTAGAACCAAGTTCTCCTTTAAAGTTCTTTTTTGGTCTTGTAGCTGTAGGAATTGGCTTTTTTGTTATGTATTTCGCAGCAAAAATTGCGGCATCTGGCAACATGGCTGCACCTACATGGTTAATCTTCACTTACCTTTTCCATACATGGGGAGAATTAAGTTTAAGTCCTGTAGGGCTTAGTTTAACTACTAAACTAGCTCCGAAAGGTTATCAGGGTCAGATGATGGGCGTTTGGTTCTTATCTGTTTCTTTGGGTAATCTGTTGGCTGGATTGATTGCTGGAGAAGCAAGTGGCGGCACTGCAGACGCTCTTGCAGATATGCCAAATCAGTACATGACTATTGTACTGACCACATTTGGAGCAGCTTTATTATTATTGATCTTCAATAAACCGATTCGAAAATTGATGGGAGATATCCATTAATTGAAATAAACAAAGCAATAAAAGCCCCTTTATGGGGCTTTTTTGCCTAAATAGATAAATCAATTAACCTTAACAATATGAATACGATTAAAAAAATAACAGGTGTTTTCCTTTTGCTGCTAGTGATAGCATCTTGTGGTCCTACCGGAGGAAGTGACGGGGCATCATTGAAGGTAGACTTTGAAAAGTATACTTTACCGAATGGCCTTCAAGTAGTATTGCATCAGGATAAATCTGATCCAAAAGTAGCCGTTGCAATTCAATACCATGTGGGTTCTAATAGAGAAAAGCCAGGTAAAACGGGTTTTGCTCACTTTTTCGAGCACATGTTATTTCAAAATTCTGAAAATGTAGGCGCGGGAAATTTCATTAAGAATGTGAATGCATTAGGTGGAACCTTCAATGGAGGTACTAGTAATGATGGGACTGTTTATTTCGAGACTGTACCTAGTGATGCACTAGAACAAGTCCTTTGGATGGAATCGGATAGAATGGGTTTTTTCATTAATACTGTATCAGATTGGGGACTGGAAAATGAAAAGCAGGTTGTTAAAAATGAAAAGCGTCAAGGGGTTGACAACAGGCCATATGGACATAAAGATTATGTACAAGTAACTAATTTATATCCTGAAGGTCATCCTTACAGCTGGGATGTTATAGGAAGTTTGGAGGATTTACAAAATGCTACCGTTGCTGATGTTAAGGAGTTTTACGACAAATGGTATGGCGTAAATAATGCGACTCTTGCTATAGCGGGGGATATTGATTTTGATGCGGCCAAAGCACTCGTTGAGAAATATTTTGGTGAATTGGAACCACGAGGGACAGTAGAGACTATCCAGCCTATGCCAGCAGTTTTAAATGAGACTAAGCTTTTTTACCATGAAGATAAATTTGCCAATCTACCTGATTTACAAATGATCTGGCCAACTGTAGAGCAATACCATCCTGATTCATGGGCATTGAGTATGCTAGGCCAGATTCTTTCTGACGGCAAAAATTCACCATTATATAAGGTGATTGTTGAAGATAAGAAATTAGCTCCGAGGATCTTTGCTTACAATAGATCTGCTGAAATAGCAGGCACATTCAATTTGAGCTCAAGGGCTTTTGATGGTACAAATTTAAATGACCTGAAGGCTGCTATTGACGAAGCATTTATTTTGTTTGAGACCGAAGGGTTTTCTGATTCAGATTTAGAAAGAATTAAAATCGGTCAAGAGACTGGGTTTTATAATGGTATTTCATCTGTGTTTAGTAAAGCATATCAATTGGCCAACTATAATACATTTGCAGGGAGTCCTGGTTATATCGTTGTGGATCTTGAGAAGTCTTTGGCTGTGACCCGTGAAGACATAATGCGAGTTTATAACAAGTACGTCAAAGGCCAAAATTTCTTAGCAACCAGTTTCGTTCCAGTAGGGCAAAAAAACTTAGTGCTTACCGGCTCTGTAAAAGGGGAAGTTGTGGAAGAAGCAATTGTTCAGGGAGCAGAGGCAAGCTTTGATCATTTAGATAAAGATACCCAATATGAAAAGACTGCTTCTGTTATTGACAGAAGTAACATGCCTCCTTTGGACGGCACGCTTAGTTTTGAGGCTCCGGCAATCGCTACTGATCAGTTGGCCAATGGAATGAAGGTATTTCATATCTACCAAGGGGAATTACCAATGGCTCAGTTTAGCTTGAGAATAAAAGGTGGGCAGTTTTTGGATGATCCAACAAAGGTGGGTACATCTGCCTTACTTGATAATATGTTAATGGAGGGTACTCAGAACAAGACACCTCAAGAATTAGAAGAGGCATTAGGTCAATTAGGAGCAAGTGTACGTATATCTACCTCTAGAGAATACATGACCATTTCAGGTAGTAGTTTGGCTAAGAATTATGACGAAGTTATGGCGCTAGTCAATGAGATTTTAATGGAGCCGCGTTGGGATGAAAAGGAATTTGCAAGAATCAAGAGTAGTGCACTTAACTCAATTCAACAAAGCAATGCTAATCCTAATGCTATAGCTGCTAAAGTTTTCGATAGAGTAATGTATGGGGACAATCATATTTTTGCTAATCCAGTTTCAGGTACGGCTGCAAGTGTATCAAGTATTACTATGGATGACTTGAAGACTTATTATGAAAAGAATTTCTCTCCAAAACTATCAGCTTTTCATTTTGTAGGTGCTTTGGATAAAGCTTCTGTAATGAGTTCTTTGGAGAATTTTGAGGCATGGGATACACCAGCGGCAACTTTTCCAAAATATGAAGTAAAGACGAAGAGCGAGGGATCAAGAATCTACTTTGTTGATTATCCAGATGCCAAGCAGTCTGTTGTGAATATAGGCTCTATCAGTATGAATGGAGATAATGAAGATTTCGCAGCGGCAGAAATGGTAAATTATAGAATGGGTGAAGGCTCAGGTTCAATTCTATTCAAAGAATTGCGATTAGAGAAAGGATATACCTATGGTGCCTATTCTTATTTTGACAGAAGAATGAACGGAACACCATTTACCGCAGCTTCAAGTGTGAGAAGTAATGTTACTAAGGAATCAGTGGAGCTGTTTAAAGACTTACTCGATAACTATGGAGATAATTACTCTCAAGAAGATTTAGAAACGACTAAAAAGTCTATTCTAAGAGGCAATACACAGTCTTTTGAGACACTCGGTGGACTTGTTGGTATCTTACAGAATATATCTACTTATAATTTAGATACAGATTATATTAAGAAGGACGAAGCTAAATTGAAGGCCATGGACGTCAAGGCTGTGCAAGGTCTGATCAAAGAATATATGGACCCTGATAAGCTAATTTATGTAGTTGTTGGTGATGGAAAAACACAGTTGAATAGATTGGGTAACTCAGGTCTAGGTAAGCCTATAGTGGTTAACAAAGACGAAGAGAACCTTCAAATCAAAAAGTAAAAGAGTTTATCATTATTTTTTAAAAGGCATTTGAAAATCTTTCAAATGCCTTTTTTTAGTGTTTTTGAATTTAGCTGTACCAAATTGATGCACATCCAGGCAATAATCATTTCAAGTAACTAGGTACCGAATTGATTCAACAGGTTTAACATTTAGCGGGACATAGTTGGCCTCTTGTAGATCAAGATCCCACCAACTGGTGGTGTGCCATTGATAGAATTTGTAGCCTATGTCCTTCATTTCGCCAATATGTTTAAATCCAAGTTTTTCATGAAACCGAATACTTGGTTCATTTGGAATGGTAATGACAGCAAGGGCCTTGGTAAAGCCCATTTCGGTAAGTGTGTTTAGTAGTGTTCGGTAAAGTCTAAGTGCAACACCTTGTTTTCTAAAATCTTGGTGAACATAAACTGTAGTTTCTTGACTCCATTGATAGGCATCTCTACTTCTATGTGCCGTTGCATAGGCATAGGCAATTACCTGATCACCATATTCCGCAATAATCCATAGAGACTTTGCTGAATATTCATGTATTCGCTCTTTAAAGGAATTTATACTAGGTATCTCAGTTTCAAATGAAGCTGCTGTGTTAAGAATAATGGGAGTGTAGATCTCAAGAATTCCAGTTGCATCATCTGGGACTACTAGTCGAATCTTGAAATCCAAGGCTTATAGTTTTTTGAGCACTAATTTTCGCCACATCACTTTTATACCACCACCATCGTGAATTTGTAAAGCAACTCCGCCTTCACCTTGGCCAATTTTTTCATCAGTAATATCAACCATTTGTTTACCATTAAGCCAAGTTGTAACATGATCACCATCAACACGGATTTTCATTTTATTCCACTTTTCGTACTTAAGGTGTTTTTCCTTACTTGGATCAGGTTTGATCAACCAACCACGTCCATAAGATTCGTAAATACCGCCTGTGAACATATTGGGAGGAGCGACCTCAACCTGCCATCCACTTACTTTAGTTCCATCAACCGTAGAGCGAAAGAAGACTCCGCTATTACCGTCCGCCTGCTGCTTAAATTCTAATGTAAGTTCAAAGTTCTTATAATGTTCAGTAGTACCTAAATAACCATACTGTTTGTCAGGGCCACTTTCACAAACTAAAAGTCCATCTTCTACATACCATTTTTCTGTACCGTAGATTTCCCAACCATCAAGGTTTTCTCCATTGAAAAGGTTGACCTTTTGTGCAAAGCTTTGCTGAGCGAAAAGAACCAAAATGATGATCAGTACTCCAGTTAATTTTTTCATTGTTGTATTTTTTTTCAATCTAGCATTAAGTTAATTAATTGCAATCAAGAATTTGATGAATGTTCAGGATCAATGAACTTCTTGGTTTTCCAGTACAGGAGTATTGTGACAATTTCATTGACAATAAAGAGTAGGCCAATCCCAATTACTGTTTGATCCAATATTCCTTTTTGCAGCATCAGGTATTCGAACAAACCAAAGAATGGTCCCCATAGGATGTATGGGAAGAGTAGAAAATATAATAAGAACCACCAGATTCTTCTCGTATTCTCTATTGCATTGAAAGCTTTTATAAGTGGGGGTAAACAGATCACTAATAAGATGACAGATACTATGATTACGTTAGTTGTTGAATAACCCCATAGTTGCCCTGTTGCATACATCTCATCATTCATAGTCATTGGTGGACCCATGAGTCTTTGAGCTGGTAGTTGGGCGAATATTGTTGCAAAACCCAAGTGCTTTTTGAAATTTGAATTGGAAGGTTTGAGCCAATACATACCAAGATACATCATCAGAAAGGTATATAGCGGTCCGGCATAAGTGGCTATGAACGCTTTGGCCTCACCATCACAAGCGGCATCAAAGGAATTGAACGATTTATATCCGAATTCTCCGCAAATGATTGCGGCTACAAAATGATGTACCAATTCATGCAATGAAACATGCAACATGCAACATGATGACACAGTAAAATGCCAAACAGTACTTCCAAGTAATCTTAAGTTTAATCATAGTAACAGGTTATGATAAACTATAAGAAACAATTAAGGCTTAAGAGGTTGCAATTTGTTAATTACTCATAAACCATTTGCTCTTTGTTTTCAAACCATAGATTGTACATATGGTTATGGTTGGCCTCAACTCGGTTTCTTTTTACTTTTAAAGTTGGAGTCATCAATCCATTATCCACACTCCATTCTTCCTTCATAATTACCACTTTGGCAATTTTCTCGTTAGTGCTAAGGTTTGGATTCATGGTATTTAGCGTTGATGCTAAAGATTCATTAAGAGCAGTACGGTCTTTGTTTTTTCCAGCCTGAGAGAGTACAATTAGTGCAATAGGTTGTGGAATTCCAGTGCCTACAACACAAATTTGTTCAACGTCATTATTCTTTAAAAATTCCAACTCAATTGGTGCAGGGCTTATGTACTTGCCTTTGTCAGTTTTGAATTGGTCTTTAATACGGCCAGTAATGGTTAAATAACCATCATGATCAAACTCTCCAATATCACCCGTTCTTAAAAAACCATCAGGCATAAAGTTTTCAGCCGTTTTCTCAGGCTCTTTATAATAGCCTTGCATAATACAATTGCTTTTAATCAGGATTTCTCCCTCAGCGGAAAGTTTGGTTGTTGCTCCAGGCAAGGCTTTACCAACTGTTCCAAATTTATTTGCACCAGGTAAGTTGAAGTGAGAAAGAATACAATCTTCTGTCATTCCATAGGCCTGACAAATTTCAATGCCCAATTTCGCATACCACTCTTTTAAACTTACTGCAATTGGAGCAGCACCAGAAAAGTTAGCCATAGATGAATTGAGGCCAAGTTTGGTACGAATTTTATTTTTTATGATTCCGCCGAGTAAAGGCAACCCAATTAATGTATCTAATTTTTTCTGGGGCATTTTCTCTAAAATCTTCTCTTGGAATTTTTGCCAAATTCTAGGTACTCCAAAAAACATTTGAGGTTGAACTGAAGCTAAATCTTCTGCAAAAGTGGCTAGTGACTCCGGAAAACTTATTGGAGCACCTCTGTAAATCGCTGCCAATTCTATTCCAGCCCTTTCTGCAATGTGGGTCATTGGTAAGTAAGAAAAATAACGAGGGTGATCAGGTAATTTGATTTGATCGATAGATGTATTGATCAATTGATTAAAGGCACCAACTGTGTGCATCACACCTTTAGGTGTGCCGGTGGTTCCGGAAGTATACATGATCGTCATCAAATCTTCCCCTTTTTGACTAGGACTATGTTCAATTGCTTTATGCTGTTGGATAAGATTCTCCCAGCTATGCTCTAAGTGGATGTCGTAAAGTTCAACGCCAATACTTAGCATATCAGGAATGCCAGCCTGCTGTTTACTGAAATCGTCCAGTTTGCCTACAATAACGGCTTTCGAATCACTATGAATTAAAATTTCTTTGATGCTTTCTGCTCCTAAAGTAGGATACAACGGAACGGAAATGCAACCCGCCATCATTATGGCTAAGTCAGCCATCACCCAATGGGCGCAGTTTTTAGAGAGGAGCGCAACATGATCACCTGGCCGAATCCCATTTTCAAGGAGCCCTTGTGCAATGCTTCGGATTTCTTCGTTGGCAGATGAAAAAGTATACTCAATGAATTTACGCTCGATAGGCTGCCTTAAAAACATACTATTAGGTGTATTAAGTACCCAATAATTGAAAGCTTCTAGCGGAGAATTGAATTGCTGCATGAATATTGAAATTTAGCTTTTAGAAAGATACTAAAATACCAATAATGGCGACTCTAACTTATGCCAATGGTTTAAAAATTCTTTTATCTGCGACAAATGTGCCAAAAGGTAATAATGAGGCGAACCCTGCCCAGAAAAATGTTTTGAAGTTCCATTTGAATTTTAAGGTAGCGACCAGAACCATTATACAATAACTCACAAAGAGAAAACCATGCGCTAAGCCTACTGGGTAAGTGGGTCCTGGTATGCACCAATAGTATTTTAAAGGCATACAAATACCTATAAGAAGGATGTAACTAACCCCTTCTAGTACGGCTAAAATCCTTAGCACCTTTATGACGCTCATCTCTTTTCTGCTCATAGATTGCCAAAAATAATGTTAACTTTCTGCCTATAAAATTAATCGAAATGAATTCTATGAAGAAGTTTAATAAAGTCTTTTTATCACTAAGCCTGGCACTTTCGATTTCTGTCTCCAGTTGTCAAGAACCGGCGGAAATATCGCTTGAAGAAGTCACACGAATTGTCTCGACTTTGGCAGATGATGATATGGAAGGAAGAGGAATATTCACTCCGGGAATTGATAAAGCTTCACAGTTTATTCAAGGTGAATTTGAAAAAGCCGGACTAGAATATTTGGATGGATTGTCAAGTTACGATCAACAGTTCGATATGTACACACTGGCTCCGGAATCAATGAATGTATCACTTAATGGTAAAGCTCAGAGTGAAAGTAATGTAATCGCAATGGTAAATTCGGCCAACATAAAATGGGATAAAAATACGGTATTGGAAGTTAGTGTTATTGGGGCTGATGAAGATTTTAGAGCTGCCTTTAATGGAGTGAGGAATGCTAAAGGAATGCAAATGGTACTAGTGAATACAGCCCATAAGGACATGTTTGCTCGCTATAAAGGATTCTTCTCAAGAGGAAGTAATTTGATGAAAATGGACGAAGAGAATGCTGCTGTGATGGTACTCACAAATTTAAAATCATTTAATACGCTTGATGTTGACATTTCAAATTCTATAACGGAAAAGAGCCTTTCAAACGTAACTGGTAAGATTTCCGGTAAAAGAGCTAATGAAATTGTTTTGTTTAGTGCCCATTATGATCACTTGGGAATTAGAGGTACTGAAGGCGATATAATTTTTAACGGGGCAAATGACGATGCTTCAGGCACAACAGCCGTAATTACTTTGGCTAAATATTTTAAGGATATGGGTGGAACTCCAGAAAGAACAATTGTTTTTACGGCTTTTACAGCCGAAGAATCGGGAGGTTATGGTTCTAAATACTTCTCAGAAAATATGGACCCCGATCAAATCATAGCGATGTTCAATATAGAAATGATTGGAAAAGGAGCCACTGAAGGTCCTAATACAGCATGGATCACTGGTTTTGAACGATCTTCGTTTGGAACGCTCTTACAGCAAGCTGTTGAAGGAACCGAATATGAGTTCTATCCTGATCCATACCCAGACCAAAATCTTTTTTACCGATCTGATAATGCTACTTTGGCGAGATTAGGAGTGCCTGCACATTCAATAAGCACTTCACCAATTGATACTGATCCTGATTACCATAAAGCTTCTGATGAAGTAAGTACAATGGACATGGCACATATGACTAATACGATCAAGGCCATTGCCGCTGCTGCTAAAAGAATGATATCTGGAGAGGACACGCCTACTAGAGTAGATCCAGCAACAGTCAATTAATTTTTTGAAGTCTAAGCGTAAAATAAAAGTCCGGCACCTATTCCAAGATTGAAAGCAGAACCATGAATGTCAAATTCACCTTCGAAGCCAGAATCTTCAATAACCGCATCGGTTGAAGAGAAAAAAGTTGTTACTCCAATTCGCCCTTCAGTATATACCTTGAGTCCTTTTTTTTCATAAAAATTGTAGCGGACAAATCCATGCAAAGTAAAAAAGCAATCTTCTTCATAAATCTTTAAATTTTGACCTGCATATTCAATTGTATATTCATCTGAGGAATACATGGCAGTACCAAATTCTGCCTCCCATGATATTCTAGAAGATTGATAAGAACGTAAATAGTTGATTGAGATGCCAGCAGGTGTTTTATTCATATTGTTATTAAAATCAGCTTTAGGAGAATACACTTTGATGTTAACTCCGAATGATTCGGAACCATCTTGGGCATTGATACCGATTGTTAATAATGAAAATGCTAGAATAAAAAGAATGCGTTTCATATGCCTTCGTCTTATTGTTAATCAATTAATCAAACGGAATGTCATAAAATTAAGTTTTATTTTCTAACTAATAAATCAGAGTTACACAAGATGTACCCTGATTCTTTCAAAACCTCAACGTCTCTCATGGATGACTCTGAGGGGGATGATGCTGCTAAGCCACAAACAAAAAAAGCCATCAATAAGATGGCTTCATATTATTAAATGAATCTTTTTATTAGCCTTGTACCTCAGCGACCATAACATCCACACCACCAGTTGCGAAATTTGCAATGTCATTTACAGCTGCCTGTCCTTCTGGAGCACCCATGTTATTTTGAAGGTCTTCCATTGAATTAAAATAGATCTCTGCCATTCTATATTGGGATGGCTTACTTCCATCAGGTGTTCCAACAATTCTGGAGATTTCTACCTTTGCTACACCTGGAATTTTAGCAGCAATAGGAAGGTGTGTTTCAGCGTAATATTTTTCGAAGGCTTCAGGGTCAGTTGGGTGCCCGTACTGTACAATTAATTTTACCATGTGTAAATGATTTAAATGTTGATTTATTTTTTTAGCAAATAGCGATTAAAAAGACTGTCCTGTCTGTAAGTCTAACTTAAAAATCACCAACCTCTAAGAAATGGACCTTAATTGCCTTATAAATTCAATTTATCATATGTATAAAAAAAGCCCATCCAATCAGGACAGGCTTTTTAAATCTATTTGTCTTAACACTAAGTACTTAGTAATCAATATTTTATACTAATTTCCACATTATTATAGTGATTGCCCTCTTTCCCTAAAGGGATGCTCTGTTAATGAGATCCACTTAACAAAAAAAGCTCGTTCTAACTGAACGAGCTTTTAAATCTATAAGTCTCAAGCAATGGTCTATAGACTAATTGCGATCGACTAATCACCTTCGGTGATTTACATCATTCCTGGCATTCCACCACCGCCCATTGGAGGCATTGGCATTCCACCACCTTCTTCCGGCTCATCAGTAACTACACATTCGGTAGTCAATAATAAAGCAGCGATAGAAGCAGCATTTTCAAGTGCTAAACGAGTTACTTTAGTAGGGTCAATAACACCAGCTGTAATTAATTTCTCGTATTTGTCAGTACGTGCATTGTATCCGTAATCAGCTTTACCATTTTTCACTTCGTTTACAACAACTGATCCTTCACCGCCAGCGTTTTCAACTATAGTCCTCAATGGAGCTTCGATAGCAACTCTGATGATATTTACACCAGTAGTTTCATCATCGTTATCAGTTTCAACTTTATCCAAAGCGGCACATGCTCTGATCAAGGCAACGCCTCCACCAGCAACAACACCTTCTTGAACAGCTGCTCTAGTTGCATGCAATGCATCGTCAACTCTGTCTTTCTTCTCCTTCATTTCAACTTCAGTAGCAGCACCGATATAAAGGATAGCTACACCACCTGAAAGCTTAGCAAGACGCTCTTGTAATTTTTCTTTGTCGTAATCAGAAGTTGTGTTTTCAATCTGCTGCTGAATTTGATTAACTCTAGCTTGGATTGCATCTGGAGCTCCTGCGCCATTAACAATTGTAGAGTTGTCTTTGTCAATATTCATTTTATCAGCAGTACCTAACAATTCTAGGTTAGCATCTTCTAACTTCATTCCTGTTTCTTCAGAAATAAGAGTTCCGCCAGTCAATACAGCGATATCTTCTAACATTGCTTTTCTTCTGTCTCCAAACCCTGGAGCTTTAACAGCAGCAATTTTTAAAGAACCTCTGATTTTGTTTACAACCAATGTAGCTAATGCTTCACCATCAACATCTTCAGCGATGATAACTAATGGTTTACCACTTTGTGCAACTGGCTCTAGAATAGGAAGTAATTCTTTCATTGAAGAAATCTTCTTATCATAAATCAAGATGTAAGGATTTTCCATCTCAACTTCCATTTTCTCTGTGTTGGTCACAAAGTAAGGAGAAAGGTATCCTCTGTCGAATTGCATTCCTTCGACAGTCTTAACCTCAGTTTCAGTTCCTTTAGCTTCTTCAACAGTAATTACACCGTCTTTACCAACTTTATCCATTGCATCGGCAATCATTTGCCCGATCTCAGAATCATTATTAGCAGAGATAGTTCCCACTTGGTTAATTTCGCTTGAATTCTTAATTGCTTTTGATTGAGATTTCAAGTCAGCAACAACAGCAGTTACTGCTTTGTCGATACCTCTCTTAAGGTCCATTGGGTTTGCACCGGCAGCTACGTTTTTAATACCTACACCGTAGATAGCTTGTGCTAATACAGTTGCAGTAGTTGTACCATCACCAGCATCATCAGCAGTCTTAGAAGCAACTTCTTTTACCAGCTGAGCTCCCATGTTTTCGATTGGCTCAGAAAGCTCAATCTCTTTTGCCACAGAAACACCATCTTTAGTTACTGTTGGTGCACCAAATTTTTTGTCTATAATTACGTTTCTACCCTTAGGTCCTAACGTTACTTTTACCGCATTGGCCAAGGTGTCAACACCTTTTTTTAACCTATCTCTCGCGTCTGTATTAAAGAATAATTCTTTAGCCATTTCTTTTTAAATTTTAATTTTCAGTTGATGATTTATTAAACAATCGCAAGGATGTCAGATTCTCTCATGATGAGGTATTCGTTTCCTTCTACAGTAATCTCAGTTCCGGCATATTTCCCGTAAAGTACAGTATCACCATTCTTTACTGTCATAGGCTCATCTGTTTTACCAGCACCAACCGCAACGATTTTACCTTTTTGTGGTTTCTCTTTAGCAGTGTCTGGAATAATGATACCAGAAGCAGTTTTTTCTTCTGCTGGAGCAGCCTCCACAAGGACTCTGTCAGCTAGGGGAGTTATGTTTAATTTTGACATTTTTTTTATTTAATTATTATGTGTTTTCAAAAATAATTGTTCGAATGATCTTAATCACTAAATGTGCCAAACCCTAATGGGTGAATTTTTGTCAGGTATCTGGCAGATTTCAGGCAATAACAGGATGGTTTTCTGCCTTATTGTAAGTTTTGTCTGACAAATTAGCGATTTGGGTCTGGCGACCACCG
>Ga0307985_10000146_pt1 | contig 40679 bp, 31 predicted proteins | sample EllFjometageno80_FD_203155 | JGI IMG/M metagenome (GOLD analysis project Ga0307985, IMG submission 203155) | Marine microbial communities from Ellis Fjord, Antarctic Ocean - #80 | ecosystem: Environmental > Aquatic > Marine > Unclassified | place: Southern Ocean | collected 2014-10-09 | reverse complement strand
CGTATTTTAGATCCTAAAAACTATCCTACCGAAGAATTAATTTATATTGAAAGCATTGAAATTGCTGCAATTAAAGATCCTGTTTTACCTGATGGCCCATGTATTTTTACTGGAAAAGCTGCTATTTATTATGGAGCGGAAGATTATTTCGATGATAAAAAAGGACATATTTTATTAAAAAACCAACCCATTGCAATTTGTGATAAAACAGCAGGACAATTAAAAGATTTAGGGAGAAATGATATCCACATCTCAGAATCTACTTTTCATTACGATGGTGGTGGTTGCTGTTAATTAATTAGTAGTGTTAAGGATGATTATATTTTTCCGACTTAATGATCAATAATGAAATAAATAAATTTTATGAATTTTAGTATTTTGATGGTATCAGCGGTATTGGTTTTTAATTATTGTGACACTTCTAAAAAAGAGGTAAATAAACCAGTTTCTGAAATTGTAGTAGCAGAAGAACTTGTAAATGAAATAGATTCTATCGTTGCCATTAAAATTATTACTGAAACTAATATCGAAATTCATAAAGGGACCATTCCAGAAATAAAAGAAAAAATCGAAATAATAATAGTGGAAGTTTTTAATCATTCCGATTGGAATGTTCTTCTTCAACAACATGTTTCAGAAAAAGGAAATGTAAATTATAAAGGTTTTAAAAAGGAGGAGCTAAAATTAAAATCCTATTTAACTTCTCTTTCTAAACACATGCCTGATGACTCTTGGTCTAAAGATGAAAAAATGGCTTATTGGATTAATGCATATAATGCATTTACAATTCAACTAATTTTAGACAACTACCCAATTTCAAGTATTAAGAATATAGAAAACCCTTGGGATATTGAATTTATAAACCTAGGAGATAAAACGTTTTCTTTAAATGATATTGAACATAAAATTCTTCGGAAAATGAATGACCCTAGAATTCACTTCGGTATTGTATGCGCTTCTGTATCCTGCCCAAAATTACAAAATGTAGCTTTTGAAGCTTCTAATTTAGACGGTCAACTGGATATTGCTGCAAAAGAATTTTTATCAGATCCATCACGAAATAACTTAAGTAAAAATGCTATTCAATTATCTAAAATATTTAAATGGTTTGCTAAAGACTTTAAAAATGAAGGCTCATTAATAGATTTTTTAAATAAATATTCTGAAATTACCATTTCACAAAACGCAAAAAAATCTTTTAAAGATTACGATTGGAATTTGAATGAATAAGATTTCCATTATTATTCCCATTTTAAATGAAGCGAACTCCATCGTTTCATTACTGCAACATTTAATTGATAATTCTTCTAGTACTGCTATCTCAGAAATAATTATTGTTGATGGAGGAAGTAAAGATGAGTCTTTGAAGCTGGTTTCAGAATTTTTATTATTAAATAATAAGGTGATTTTAATTTCCTCAGAAAGAGGTAGAGCAATACAAATGAATTTAGGTAAACAAAAAGCTACTGGAACTATTTTATATTTTCTTCACGCAGACAGCTTCCCTCCTAGCGATTTTGATCAATTAATAATTAATGAAGTTGAAAAAGGGAATCTAGCAGGTTGTTTTAAAATGAAATTTGACCATCAACATTGGTGGTTAAGGTTGGCGTCTTGGCTTACAAAATTTCAATGGAGAGCATGTCGTGGAGGAGATCAAAGTCAATATATTACCAAAATATTATTTGATGAAATTGGAGGTTATGATGAAAGGTTTATGATTTATGAAGACAATATTTTAATCAATGAACTTTATAAAAAAAATCAGTTTAAAGTAATTCAAAAACCGATTATTACTTCCGCTAGATTATACGAACGAAAAGGTATTTGGACCTTACAATATCATTTTTGGACCATCTATATAAAACGTTGGATGGGAACATCGTCAGAGGACATTTACAGGTATTATAACAAATACATTGCCTCTTAACATATTTAGTAATTAGCTCTTACAACACTTTCTACAGGTTTATTTTGTGGAGTAAACATATGGTTTTCAAAAAGTGCATTAAATAAATTGGTCTGTGCTGCTAGATTAACTCCCTTTAATCTGTGATCACTATTCCAAGGTTCTTTATCTGAAAAATTGATGTTTCGATAAATAAATTCAGTAAAACAATAATTTATTGTTTCTCTTTTTTCTTTTTGTTTTCAAGAAAATTAAATGACCCACCTACACTAAAATTATATTGGCCAAAAAAGAAAGACTGACTAGCACTATCGGATGTATTTGAAGTAGTTCTAATAGTTGGCAGATTAATATAACCTCCTTTTAGTTCTGTTTTTACAATTAAATGTTCGAAAAATGTAAAGCCAACTCCAAAAAGTGCGTGCAAACCATAACCTGCTAAATTAAATTGATCATAGCGATCGTTATTTAGTAAAACAGAATTTGTTTTAGGATATATAAAACCGATACCAGCTCCATAAAGAAGGTTCATTTTTATGTTTTTATGAAGCGTAAATAAATCATCAAATCTTCTAAGCTCTGCATTAATATAGTTTAAACCATCTGTATGCTCAAACTCCAAAAAACCTTCTTCTAATAAAACCGTTTCATTGTTATAAACCCCATCATAGATGGTACCTGAATTTTGAATCCATCCAGATATCTCTAATGGTTGGTCTGGCCTAGCAACATATTTCATATGGTCAAGACCTAAAGAAATACTGTAATGATCACTAAAAAAATATCCAAGTCTTAAATTATATTGCGGAGTGGTTATATATGCCGGATGAAAATAATTATGAAAAGTAAAAGGTGTTTGCTTATCTGCTGCTTTTACATTTTTTAATTCAAAATTATAATTTTCGCCTTCGAATTTAATATCTGAATTTGAATACCAAGACCAGTTATAACCCCATGTTAAAAAGAATTCACCTTTTTTAGGTGTTACTATTGAGGGCTTTATTACTTCTTGTGCATATCCACTTAAAGCAATAAACATAAGCACTATTAATAAATAATATTTCATGAAAAAATAAGTATTATACGAGTACGTTGAGAATAAAAATAGTTGTTAAGGTATTACATTTATAACCGACAGAAGAAGTGAAAGAAATAATATAGGGAATAAAGTGAAGGTTTAGAATTGTTTTCTTTAAAACATATTAAGTAACTTTGGATAATTTAAAAAAAACTATGACTATTGAAAAAAAACCAAATCTAATTAAATGGAGCTTAAAATACTCAATCAGCGCAGCGATTGCAGGAATTTTATGTTGTGTTGCCCCTGCTGTTTTATTTATGTTTGGTCTAATGGGAGGTGTTTATGCTATATCATTTGCTGATTTTTTTTATAAAGAAGATGGAAGCTCTGGAATGGGAGCTTGGGTTTTAAAAGGAATAGCACTATGTATAGGTGTTTATGGTATTTTTTCTTTCAGAAAAAAACAAAATCAATGCGCAATTGATGTGAAAAGCAAACGAAAAAATTTAATTTTATTAATTGTTATAATTTTATTTTTAGGTGTTGGACTATTTTTATCTCTTGAAAAATGGTCCTCCTGGTATTTTGATAAGCATATCGTTCCAGCGCAACAAAAAGAACTCAAAATTTCTATATAAAAACAGTTGAATAAAACAATCAAGGTCATCATTCCAGCTTACAATGAGGAAAACGCTATAGTTAAAGTCATTCAAGATATTCCGTCGATTGTTGATGAAATTATTGTAGTCGACAATAATTCTTCAGATCAAACTGCTAAAAATGCACGAGAAGCAGGAGCTAAAGTCCTAACCGAACTAAAAAGAGGGTATGGTTATGCTTGTTTAAAAGGTATGGATTATATAAAAACCCTTTCAGAAAAACCAGCCATTATTGTTTTTTTAGATGGAGATTTTAGTGATTATCCAGAAGAACTAACTAAATTAATAGCTCCTATTATAAATAACAATATTGATTTTGTAATTGGCGCTAGAGTTTCAGAATTTAGAGAGCAGGGATCTATGACAAGCCCACAAATTTTCGGAAATTGGTTAGCAACAAGTTTAATGTCTCTTTTCTTTAATTCAAAATTTACAGATTTAGGACCTTTTAGGGCCATTAAATACCATAAATTATTGGCCTTAAAAATGGAAGATAAAACTTATGGATGGACAGTTGAGATGCAATTAAAAGCTTTAAAAAACAACTATTTATATTTAGAAATTCCTGTAAAATATAAAAATAGAATAGGAGTTTCAAAAGTTTCAGGAACCATAAAAGGCGCTATATTTGCGGGTGTTAATATTTTATATTGGATATTTAAGTATTCATTTAAAAAATGATTTTAGAAACCATTATTATTGTTCTTTATTCTATTGCCTTGCTACTAATTTTCTTGTACGCTTTGGCTCAACTTAATTTGTTATTTAATTTTTTAAAAACAAAAAAACAAAATTTAAAAAGCGAAAAATTCGACTTTTCTAAACAAGAAGAAATCCCTTTTGTAACCATACAGCTTCCTGTTTATAACGAATTATATGTAATGGAAAGGTTACTAACTAATATTTCCGAATTAGAATACCCAAAAGATAAATTAGAAATACAGGTATTAGACGACTCTACCGATGAATCTTTTGAAACTACTGCAATTCAAATAAAAACGCTTCAAAAAACTGGCTTAGACATTCAACATATCACTAGATCAGACAGGAAAAATTATAAAGCAGGTGCTTTAAAAGAAGGTTTAAAAATTGCCAAGGGAGAATTCATTGCAATTTTTGATGCTGATTTTATTCCTCAAAAAAATTGGTTACAGCAAACCGTTCCTTTTTTTAAAAACTCAGAAATTGGAGTTGTTCAAACTCGTTGGGGACATTTAAATAGAAATTTCTCCATATTAACCAGGGTTCAAGCTTTTGCTTTAGACGCACATTTCACCCTAGAACAAGTTGGCAGAAATAGCAAGGGACATTTTATTAATTTTAATGGAACAGCAGGTATTTGGAGAAAAAAATGCATCCTCGATGCAGGGAATTGGGAAGGAGATACCTTAACAGAAGATTTGGATTTAAGTTATAGAGCACAACTAAAAAATTGGAAATTTAAATATTTAGTCGATGTTGAAACTCCAGCGGAACTTCCATTAGTAATTAGTGCAGCAAGGTCACAACAATTTAGATGGAACAAAGGAGGGGCGGAAAATTTTCAAAAATTAATTTGGAAGGTTCTAAAAGACAAGAAACTATCTTATAAAACTAAAATGCATGGTTTGCTTCATTTACTTAATAGCACTATGTTTTTAAATATTTTAATTGTTGGAATATTAAGCATTCCTATGCTTTATATTAAAAATGAATATGAACATCTAAAATATTACTTTTTTGCGATGAGCTTTTTTGTAATAAGCACACTTATTTTCTTTATCTGCTATTGGTATTCTTTTAAAAGTATTTACGGAGGAGGCTTTAAACAATTTATAAAATATATTGGATTATTTTTTATGTTTTTCACGGTTGCAATGGGATTCTCGTTTCATAATTCTATAGCTGTTTTGGAAGGGCACTTTGGTAAAAAAAGTGAGTTTATTAGAACTCCAAAATTTAATACTCAAACTTTGAAAGGTGCTTGGAAAAAAAACAAATACATTTCAAAAAATATTTCACCCAATGTAATTATTGAAGGTTTGCTGGCAATTTATTTTGCCTTTGGGATGTATAGTGCATTTATTGTTGGAGATCAGGGTGGTGACTTTGGGTTGTTCCCTTTTCATTTAATGCTTTGTATTGGTTTTAGTTTTGTATTTTTCAAGAGCCTAACAACTAAAGTTTAAATCCTAATCTACAAGTTAAATAAATATAATTTACTTATTATATTTTACTATTTTTAAAACCTAAATGCAACAAGAGTTAGATACTATAATTTTAAATTTTGATTCAGAAAGTTTATTCTTTCTAAATCTAACACTTGCGGTGATTATGTTTGGAGTTGCTCTAAACATTACGATATCAGATTTTTTAAGAATCGTTAAAAACCCAAAAAGTGTATTAATTGGAGTTTTATCTCAATTTATATTACTTCCAGCTTTCACTTTTTTACTAGTAACTATCATACAACCACTTCCAAGTATTGCTTTAGGTATGTTTCTGGTTGCTGCCTGTCCAGGAGGAAATATTTCTAATTTCATGACCCATTATGCAAAAGGAAACGCAGCGCTTTCAGTTAGCCTAACAGCTATTTCAACACTTTTAGCAATTGTCATGACTCCATTAAACTTTCAATTATGGTCTGGACTTTATGGACCTACTTCTAATTTAATAAATACCATTTCATTATCACCTCTAGAAATGGTTAAAGTAATTTCATTATTATTAGGAGTTCCATTAATTTTAGGAATGTTGGTTCAAAATTACTTCCCAAAGTTTGCATTAAAAACGGCACCTATTTTTAAAATAGGATCTATTTTATTTTTTATAGCACTTATCATTTTAGCATTATCAAAAAACATTGACATTTTTAAAAAATACATTCATTATGTTTTTATAATTGTATTAGTTCATAACATATTAGCATTAATATTGGGGTATAGCGTGGCTAGTATCGCAGGCCTTTCTAAAAGAAATAGACGTACTTTAGCCATTGAAACCGGAATACAAAATTCTGGTTTGGGATTGTTATTAATTTTTAGTTTTTTTAATGGTCTTGGTGGAATGGCGATTTTAGCTGCATTTTGGGGAATATGGCATATTGTATCCGGACTCACTATAGCAATTTTTTGGTCTAAAAAAAGAATTTAAATCGCATTTATTTTGAAATTACTTTGGTTCAGTTTTGTTCAGTTTTACCTCACAGTAGGTTTTAAATTTTATTATAAAAAAATCGATGTTGTTTACCAAGAAAAAATCCCAAAGGATCAAGCTGTTATTTTCTTATCCAACCATCAAAATGCATTATTAGATCCTTTATTAGTTAGTATTAGTAGTGCTCGAAAAAATTATTTTCTTACAAGAGCAGCGGTTTTTAAAAATCCAACAGTTGCAAAACTGTTAAATAGTTTACAAATGCTTCCTGTTTATAGAATGGTAGACGGAGCAAATACCATTCAAAAAAATAGAGCGATTTTTACTTTCTGTAGCACGTTACTTAATCAAAAAAAATCGATTATATTATTTCCAGAAGGAAGTCATTCCTTAAACCGAAAAGTTCGTCCTTTAAAAAAAGGAGCTGCTAGGATCATTGAAGAGACCTTACAAAAATATCCTAAAAGAGAAATTATAATTATCCCTGTTGGAGTAAATTATCAAGCTCCTACTGAGTATGGAGATTCCATGTCTGTTTATTTTGGTAGGCATATTTCTCCCAATAAATTTTGGGATGGTAAGCAGCTTGACATGCAAGAATTAAACAAATCTATTTCTGCAGAACTTAAACAACTAACTACTCATATAGAAAGTATTTCAGACCATGAAATAAGCCTAAAAAAACTAAATGATTTAAAGGTAGATTACACCTTGCCAGGAGGAGTTAACAAATGCCTCCAAAATGATTTTTCAAATCCTGAAAATAAATTAAAAGAACCATCAGGTTTGTATTCCTTTTTTATTTTTTTAATAAAAATATTTTATTTTTTACCTTATTTTATTTGGAGGAAAATTGCATTTCCAAAAATAGCAGAAGACGAATTTATTGGAACTTTCAGGTATGCATTAATCATAACATTAGCTCCTATTTATTTACTACTATTAGCCCTTGTTACATCCTTATTTTTAGGAAAAATAATCGGACTAACTCTTTTAGGAATAGGAATTATTTTACCCTTAATTACACTTCGGATAAAATAAAAAAGGCTTCCTTTTCAAGAAGCCTTCAAATACTATTTTTAAAAAGAAACTACCAAGTTACCTCTAAGGCTAAAGGCACTCCATTTCGTTCAACAATCACGATTGTTTTTTGTCCTTTTTCAAATTTTGAAAGTGATTTCATATAACTCATCATATCGGTTATTTCGTATTCACCAACTTTAATTACTACATCACCTTTTATCATTCCGGCACGTTGAGCTGGCCTTTCCTCACTTACACCATCAATACGCATTCCTTTATCATCATATAAATAATCTGGAACTACTCCTAAAGTAACTTTAAAATCTGGTGTTTCTTCACTTTCATTTTTTGTTTTTCTAAATGCTAACCTTCCATCATTATCTAAGTCAGTGATGATATCCAAGATATAAGTTGAAATAGCATCCATTCCTTCATAATTTAGCTTTTCTGCATCATCACTTGGTTTATGATAATCTTCATGCTGTCCTGTAAAAAAATGCAGTACTGGCATATCGGCTAAATAAAATGAAGTATGGTCACTTGGTCCAACTCCAGATTCTTTTTCGATAAGTTTAAAATCGGAATTATTAGCAAATAATGTTTGACTAAATTTAGGAGAAGTACCAACACCATAAACGGCTAGTGATTTATCATCTTTTAATCGACCCACCATATCCATGTTAATCATATAATTCACTTTTTTAGTATCGATAGTTGGGTTTTTTACGAAATAATTAGAACCTAACAATCCCATTTCTTCTCCCGAAAATGAAATAAACAAGTAATTATTATTGGTGTTCTTTCCCTTAAGACGTTTTGCTAAATTCATCATTACTGCAACACCACTCGCATTATCATCTGCCCCATTATGAATTTTTGCCCCTTCACCTTTATACAAAGAACCTTCATTACCAAATCCTAAATGATCATAATGAGCTCCGATAATAACCGTGTTTTCTGCCTTATTATCGATATAAGCAACTACATTCAAACCCGTAATCGTACTATCCTCTTTGTTTATATTATAAGTAGCTTCCCCATGTGGATTGGTTTTAGGTTTAAAAGTAAATGGCTGTAAATAACCATCTGTACCTTTTGGTGCTAATCCCATATTTTTAAATCTTTCAGCAAGATAATTTGCAGATTGTTTTTCTGTTTCAGATCCAGTTTCTCTACCTTCTTGAGAATCGTCTGCTAAAAAATACACGTCTTCTTTTATGGAAATTTCCTTAACTGGTGTTTCAGTTTTACAAGAAAACACTAATAATACTGCTGCAAATAAATAAAATACTTTCATCGTTAATTTTTTTAAAATATATTGTTAGAAATAACCAAAATCTTTATTAACAAAGATCCTAAAAGCGTTATTTTTGCACAAAATTAATCTAATTATGAAACGAATACCAATTTTATTAATTGTTTTATTCATATTCGCTTGTAAAGAAAATAAAACTGCAATTAAACCAACTGAAGTTTCCACCACTAAAGAAACACCAGAAGAACTAAAAAAAGATTCTTTAATCTTCCCTGAAGAAACTCATTTTAAATCACTGCGCCAAGTAACTTTTGGCGGTGATAATGCAGAAGCATATTGGAGTTTTGATGATCAACAGTTAATTTTTCAATCCAATAATGAAAAATGGGGATTAGCATGTGATCAGATGTTTTTAATGAATGCTGACGAAATTTTTAATGAAAATATTCCTCCAATGGTAAGTACCGGAATGGGTCGAACAACGTGCGCTTATTTTTTACCAGACAATAAAAGTTTTGTTTATGGTTCCACACATTTAGCAGATAAAGCGTGTCCAGAAGTTCCTTTGCGTAAAAACGGAAGGTATGTATGGCCCGTTTATGATAGTTTTGACATTTTTGTAGCCGATTTAGAAGGAAATATTACTGGACAATTAACCAATTCACCAGGTTATGATGCAGAAGCAACAGTTTCTCCTAAAGGAGATAAAATTGTGTTTACTTCGACTAGAAGTGGAGATTTAGAATTATATACGATGAATCTTGACGGAAGTGATGTGCAACAAATTACTGACGAATTAGGCTATGATGGAGGTGCTTTCTTTTCTCCAGACGGAACCAAATTAATTTTTAGATCATCAAGACCTAAAACAGAAGAAGAGGTTAGTAAGTACGAAGGCTTGTTAGCTGAAGGATTAGTTGAGCCTACCAATATGGAACTTTATATTTGTAATGCTGATGGTAGTGGCATGAAACAATTAACGAATCTAGGAAATGCTAACTGGAGTCCGTTTTTTACACCAGATGGTAAAAAAATATTATTCTCTAGTAATTATGAAGCCGAAAGAGGATTCCCTTTTAATTTATACATGATTGATGTAGATGGGAAAAACTTAGAGCGTATTACGCACGGTGAAACATTTGATGCTTTTCCAGTTTTTTCAAATGATGGGAAACATTTAATATTCTCCTCTAACAGAAATAATGGTGGCGGACGTGATACGAATCTATTTATAGCAGAATGGCAAGATTAATTCTAGTAAATTCTTAATTCTAATTTTGAATGACTATTTTTAATGTTGTATTTTTTTTTAATAAAACATATGACATTATTATTTGTAATAAAGGCTATAAGTGCTCACAACTTTAAAAAATAATAGAACAACTATACTGCTGGTTTTCCTATGCATGTTATTTTATATAGTTTTTGCTTATGAATTAGACCGAAGTGATTTTATAAAACTCATCACTCTTTTTGGAGCATTATTTTTTATTTCTTATAAAATCATCCAAATAAATCAAGATCGCTTTTGGTTGTTAGCAGGAATTGGAATAATTTTTAGATTACTTTTTATTGCAGCACTCCCCAATTTATCTCAAGATTTTTATCGCTTTATTTGGGATGGAAGATTAATTACACAAGGCATAAGTCCCTATTTATTTACCCCAGAAAACTATATAGAAGACACTTCAAATTCATTTGGGACTATTATTAATCAAGCACAAGAACTTTATAATGGAATGGGTAGTTTAAATGGAAGTCATTTTAGCAACTACCCAGCTATTAATCAGCTATGTTTTGCAATTGCTTCAGTGTTTGCAGGGAAAAATATTTTAGGGTCGGTGGTGGTGGTGCGAATTATACTAATTTTAGCTGATATTGGAATCCTATGTATAGGAAAGAAATTGTTATTAAAACTTCATTTAAATCCAAATCAAATTTTTTGGTATTTCTTAAATCCTTTTATCGTTATAGAACTAACTGGCAACCTTCACTTTGAAGGAGTTATGCTATTCTTTTTAATTGCTTCTCTATATTTGTTACATCAAAAAAAATGGCTTGGCTCTGCTGGTTTATTAGGCATTTCAGTTTCTGTAAAACTAATTCCCTTACTTTTCCTTCCTTTATATTACAGATGGTTTTTAACTAATCTTAATAAAGGTTTTTTTAAGCTTGCTGGTTTTTATTGCATAGTATTAGGAACAGTAATTTTAACTTTTACTCCTTTTTTATCCGCTCAATTTATTAGTAATTTTTCTGAAACAATTTTTCTTTGGTTTCAAAATTTTGAGTTTAATGCCAGTATATATTATATAATCCGTTGGATGGGATTTAAGATCGTTGGATGGAATATAATAGCAATCCTTGGAAAGATTCTTCCATTATTTGTGATCCTATTTATTTTACTCTTTACATTGCTAAGAAAGAATAAATCAACTCAGCAACTTATTACCTCCATGCTATTTGGAATTTCGATATACTTTTTACTTTCTACGACCATACACCCTTGGTACATCGCTACTCCCTTATTACTTTCCCTTTTTACAAAATATAAATTTCCAATAATTTGGAGTTTGGCTGTGATGTTAAGCTATACTGCTTATGGTGTTGATGGGTTTTCTGAAAACTTATACTTAGTGGCTTTGGAATATTTTACAGTGATGGGGGTTTTTATTTGGGAGTTAATTCAATTGAGAAAAGGAACTCTTTTTCCTTCAAAATTATAGCATCAAATCTTACTTAATATAATAATTGAACCACTAATTCTTTTTTATCTATTTTTACAAAAATCAAAAGAACTTAAATTATTAAAAAACTATATAGAAATATCTTAATTTTTATTAGCATTTTACTGCTAATTCTTTTAATTTCTTTAATTGGAATACACTATTATTTTAATAACCATAAGGAGAAACTTATTGCTCAAATAGAAAAAACACTTAACGAAAGAAGTAATGGAGAAATTCTTTTTGACTCCATTAATATAAGCTCTTTAAAAGAATTACCTACCATAAAAATAAATATTTTCAATCTTACAATAACTGATTCTTTATACGCTCAACATAAAAGAAAAACGGTATTTATAGAAGAATTAAGTGCCTCATTATCGGTTGTTGATGTATTAAAAGAAGAAATAAAAATAACATCGATTTCAGCTAAAAAAGGACATGTTTCTATTTTTGTAGATGAGGATCATTTTAGTAATGTTTATGTTTTTAAAACCAAATCTAAGGATACTAAAAAAGAAAAAAGCCTTAATATTATTGATAATGACGTTGCTTTTTTAATCGAAGATATTGAATTTACGTTCACTGAAAAAATTAAAAACAAAAGAATAACAGCGCACTTAAATAAAGTAGATTTTAATATTGATCTAAAAAAATTGATAATCCCAAAAGTAAACTTAGATGTTTTTATGAAAGAAATGGGGTTGAATTTAAAAAACGGAACTTTTTTTAATAATGTTAGGTGTGTAGGCAGTCTTCAACCAATTATTAACACTTCAGAAAACACCCTCATAGTACCCGAATTTGAGTTAAAAATAGGAGAACAAAATTTTGATATTTCTGCATTTATTAATCTTAAAAATAAAAAATTTAAATTCTTATTATCATTAGAAAAGACCAATTATAATGAAAGCGTGCACTTATTGCCGAATAATATTCGGCAGAAATTAGAAGGACTTGCTATTAAAAGACCTTTTAAGGTAAGTGCTGATATTTCAGGAAAGTTTGTTTATAAGAATAACACCTTGGTGAAATTGAAATACGAAACTATTAACAATGAAATTTTCTATAAAAAAGATAGTTTGCATTTCAAAAACATATCCTTTATCGGAGGCACTAAAAACAGAGTATTTGAGGACAGCTCTAAAGTAGAAAACAGAAAAAATCTCACAAATACTTTTGAGTACCTTAATGGTGAATATAATAACATACCATTTAAAATAAAGAATCTCACCTTAGTAAGTGAGTTTTCAAAACCCAAGTATTTAACTACAGATTATGAAATTGAAGGCGAAATTAATTATTTGGATGCTATCATTAATAGTGCAGATTATAATTTTTCGAACGGTAATTTCAAAATAATTGGAAATTATAATGGCACTATCACTTCTATTTCAGATGTCATAAACTTTTCCGAAATTAATATTAAAAGCAAAAAATTAATTATAAACAGTAAGCATAGTGCAAATCGTTATAATATTCCAATTTTAGAATTATATATCGATCATAATAATGCTGAAATAAAAGAACTTATTGTTGATTTAGATTCAAAAGATAACATAATTATTAAAGGAGATATTAAAAACTTTGGTTCATTATTATCTAACGATACAGCCAATCCTACTTATTCTAAAATAGCTATTTCTTCCAAGTATTTGGATTATCAATCCTTAATAAAAGCTTTTGGAGCTCATGACAAACAATCTAAAAGTAAAAATATAGCTCAGATTAAACAATCCATAAACATTCTAGCAAGTAAATTCAACCCAAATCTCTCCTTCAATTTACAACAATTAGAGTTTTCTGATATTTCTTTCAGCAATATTACTCTTGATGCTCAATATCAAGACCAGCGTATTTCAATAAAGGAGATAAGTGGAAATTACAAAGAAAGCAATGTGATTGCAAAAATAGATATCGATTTAAGTCCCAGAAAAAACGAGAATGACTTAGAAACTTTACAACTGGATTTAGATCTCAATGCAACTGGGGAAATTGAAAATTGGGTAGAGATATTAAATTATGAGAAGTTCTTTTTTAAAGATGCTGAATATAAATTAAACGTTCGTTTTAAAAATAAAGCTAGCAACCTAAAAGAATTGATTAATAATGCTCAAATTGATCTAAATGTAAGCAAAGGAAGTCTGCTTTATAAATCTGAAAATCTAACCCTACCTTTTAATAATATATCCTTAAGTATAAAAGACAAAAATGCAATTTTAAATGATTTTGAACTGAGCTTACCAGATAATCAAACGATTCATTTAAAAGGTGAAATTGATAATTTTATTGAAATTTTCGATGATTCGATTTCAATAAAAAATGTAAATTCATCTATTAGTATTTTTTCAAAAAATATTAATTTTAGTAATTTCATAGACACTTTTAATCCTGTATCAAAAAAATCTAAGAAGCAAAATAATGTAAAACTAATTTTAAAAGAATTGCATTCAAAATTTAATCCAAGCTTAAATTTAAAACTGGAAAAACTTAGTTATAAGAATGTAATCTTAGAAAAGGTAAATGCAAGCTTATTTTTTGATGACATAAATACGTTTAATTTAAACAATGCTTATTGTTTTTATTACGATAAAAAAATGTCTATAGATGCAGAAATTGATATGAGTAAGAACTTACAAACTCCTTTTAAAGTCAATTTTAAAGTAGATGATTTTGCTATTGAAAACCTACTGCATACCTTTAATGGTTTTGGATATAATCAGCTAGATGAACCCACTAAATTAACTGGTATTATTGATCTAAATGCTAACTTTAAAGGTATAATGAATGATTCAATTGGTGTAAATTACAATTCTCTTGAGGCAGCATTAAGTTATAAAATAAAAAAATTAGATATCATTAACTTTCAACCTATTATTGATGCAGGAAAAATAGTTTTTAGTGAGAAAAGATTGGATGTAATCAAATTTGCTAATATTAATAGTACCATACTTTTAAAAAATAATATCATTTCCATTCCAGAAACAAATGTGCAATCTACAGCCTTCGACTTTTTTATTGAAGGGGATATTGCCAAGACTTCTTTTACAGATTTATGGATTTCAATACCCTTATCAAATTTTAAAAAGAGAGATTTAACAAAAGTTCCTAGTAAAATATCTTTTGATAAAGCAGGTAGAAAAATATATTTAGAAATTCTATCTAAGGATCAAGGTGGATTAGGTTATAAAATACATTTTAGCGAAAAAAAGAATATAAAATCTTCCAATAAAAATTAAACGATCTTCATTTTTTGCAACAAAAAAGAGGCATTCATATTCTTACAAATACCCACTTTTAGGGTATAATCAAAATAAAGTTCATCATTAACAATCTCAGCGTCAAAATAATAATTCTGCACTTGAGGAAATTCTTCAGAAATTTCACAAAGGCTTAAATCGTGAGTTGCAATGATACCACTTGCATGAAAATCTACTAATCTTTTTACAAATTTCCTAGAACCTTTGGCTTTGTCTGTGCTGTTGGTTCCTTTTAATATTTCATCAAGTATGATGAAATATTTTTGATCTTTTATCGCATCTACAATGTATTTTAATCGTTTTAATTCAGAAAAGAAATACGATTCATCATCACTTAACGAATCGCTAGTTCGCATACTTGTAATTAATTTTATTGGAGCATATTCAAAGTCTGTTGCACATACTGGAAGTCCAATATTAGACATTACTATAGCTAAGGAAACAGTCCTTAAAAAAGTACTTTTTCCAGCCATATTAGCTCCTGTAATAATAAAAAACTCTTCGTTATTTATAGTTACGGAACTTCTAATTCGTTTTTCTTTAGCAATTAAAGGATGACCTAAATTTTCAGCTTTTATGGTTGTAGCATGATCAACAATAGTTGGAAATGTAAAGTTAGGATGATTAAATTGAAAATTAGCCAAGGAATTTTGAGCATCGAAAAAAGCAATGACTTCAAACCAACTATGAACCTTCTCTAAATAAGTATCAATCCATTGTTCAATGCGATAACAATGGTGCAAGTCTCGTAACGCAAAAGAATTTGCAAATACCCCTATTATCATATTATTTCGTTGATCAAAGGCATCCAATATTTTTGAAAGTTGCAGAAATATTTGAGAAGCTTTTTGATTTTCTAATTTTATTTCTGCCTGCTTTTGTTTTAATATTTCAGAAGTAAAAGTTTCATTTTCTATAAAAGCTAATAATTGATGGTATTGCTTAAAGGTTTCTTTCGCTTTATTAGCATAAAGGTATAAAGTGTTAATTTTTTTTATATAAATACCGGTAATGATCAATCCTACAAAAAACCAAATAACAATTAATGAGTTGGGAATAAAACTTAAATAGCTCAACACAAACATCGCTAAAGATATTCCACCAAAAACATTTGGTAAATAACTCATAGATTTTGGTGTAAAAAATTGATGATTTTTCAACCATTTAACAATGGTTTCAATACTCTCATCAACTTTAATTAAACTTCCAGTAGCCGAAAATTGTTGCCGCCATTTAGCTAAATTAGAAAGTTCTTTTATCGCATTTTGTTTTTCAATAATAGTATTAATAACGTTCTGGCTAAGCATTGCAGCTAACTTTTGTTTTCCAGTATTAATAGTAGTTCTATTTAAGTATTGAAAAAAAGAACCTTTCCCAAATAAATCAATATCGTAACTATAAAAATGAGTTGGGTCTTTAAATTGATCACCTTCTTCTAAATCGGATAAGTCTCCGTTTAAGACATTAATTTCAACTTGATTGAGTTTAATTAACTGTTGAATTTTTTGTTTTAATAATTTTAAATCGGAATAAATAGTTACCAAATAAAAGAACAATGCAATTCCAATCATTAAAACAGGAATAATCACCTTCATATTCCCAAAGAAAAACCAGCTAAAAAATATGATGACTAGAAACACGAATAACCGCATCATGCTAAGTTTGAAAAGCTTTTTATTTATTTGGACTAATTTATTCTCAAACAACTGTTTTTGCTCTTTATAAAACGATAATGGCTTGTTTAAAATCATAAAACAAACCTACTAAGTTTTTAAAACTATTCGGTTCAATTTTAAAAAAATAATTTTCAATTTCAATCTTAAATAAAAGCATTAAGAGTGAACTATATTAGTTGAAATTTTGCATTTTTAAAAGACTGTTTTTAGGGTATTAAAATTCGTTCAAAATATCGCTAGTTAATCTTAAAAAAAACAGCTACTCCCCCTAAAATAGGGATTATTTATTTTTTATGTTATTTTTTTAATTTTCATTTAATAAATATGTTAAAATTTTGCATTATTATTAAAACATATATATTATATTGCTAACAACAACTTTATTAATTAATAATTAAACTTTATGAAAAAAAATGTAAAGAAGTTTTTTGATCTTCCAAAAACTATTAACAGTAAGCTTCCAATGAATAATTTAAATTCAATGGTTGAAGACTCAGAACACAATGTTGCAAAATGGGTAGGAACTTTCTACACTGTTGCTGCACTTGTTGTTTTAATCAGCTCATTACTATATGTACTTTCTCCTATTTGGAGTGGCGGCATGGGTGAAGGGATTGGTATGTTAGGCACTGTAATTTCAATGCTTATTTGGGTTTATGCTGCATTTCCTATTGCACAGATCATAAGATCTACAGGAGATAGCTTAGCTGGATCTAAAAGCGGAATAGTAGATTTTGTATTTAGAGACTTAGCAGTAGCTAATATTAAGTTACTAGGCTATGTTACGGCATTAGTTGCCTTATTCGGCGCAATTTGCATGACAATAACTTGGGTTACTTCTCTTAGTGTTTCCGAAAGTTTTATGACAGACTGGACCGCTAACATTGATTATGCATATGCACTTCCAATGGCAGCTGTAGCGGCATTGACAGATCTTCTTCATCTTCAATTTATTGGCAATATTTTTGCTGATTGGTCTAGTTGGAACCCTACGTCATCTGCTGGTGAAGCTTGGAGTGTTAATGGCTTCTATGCTGTATTATGGCAATATGTCGGAATAGTTGCAATTTTAGCGAAGTTATATGTTTCTATAGCAATATATTATTTCTTCTATGGAATTATAAGCAGTTTAGTTAAATGGATAAAAAGTCCATATTTACCTTTTAGAACAAATTAATATAATAAAATATATTAATTAATTTTAGGCACGATTTTAATAAATCGTGCCTTTTTTTTATCTTATTAATATTTAAGTTATCAACAATAATTTATTTTTTAAACTTTATGTTCGCTTTTGGCTGTAGCATTCTTTTTATTTCGTTTAGTTTCATTAAAGCTTCTACAGGAGTTAAAGTATCAATATCTATTTCGAGTATTTCCTCTTTAATTTGTTCCAATAAGGGGTCATCTAATTTAAAAAAACTCAATTGCATTTCATCTTTTGCAATCGATTTCATCTCTTCCGTAAGCTCTTCAGAAGAATGGGACTTCTCTAATCGTTTTAGAATCTTATTTGCACGGTCTAAAACTGCTTGAGGCATACCGGCCATTTTAGCTACATGAATTCCAAAACTATGATGTGAGCCCCCAGGAACTAACTTTCTAAGAAAAAGCACAGTATCCTTAAGTTCTTTTACGGAAACATTATAATTTTTTATTCTATCAAATGTTTCCGTCATTTCATTCAATTCATGATAATGAGTTGCAAACAATGTTTTAGCTCTTGAAGGATGCTCATGTAAATATTCGCTAATTGCCCAGGCAATAGAAATTCCGTCATAGGTACTGGTTCCTCTTCCTATTTCATCTAACAAAACCAAGCTTCTTTCTGAAATATTATTTAAAATACTTGCTGCTTCATTCATTTCTACCATAAAAGTAGATTCTCCCATCGATATATTATCGCTGGCTCCAACCCTCGTAAATATTTTATCAACAATACCCAATCTTGCTTCCTTAGCAGGAACAAAACTTCCAATTTGAGCTAATAAAGTAATTAATGCTGTTTGCCTTAGTATAGCGGATTTACCACTCATATTAGGGCCGGTAATCATAATAATTTGCTGCATTTCCCTGTCTAAATACACATCATTTGTAATAAATGGAGTGTCTGGAGGCAATTGCTTTTCTATAACTGGATGTCTTCCTTCTTTTATATCTATTTCGAAACTATCGTCTAATAAAGGCCGCGTATAATTAGATTCTTTAGCTAATGAAGCAAATGAGCACAAGCAATCTAATTCCCCAATTAAGCGAGCATTTTGTTGTACTTGACTTATAAATTGAAGCATCCACTCCACTAATTTGCTAAATATATCTAATTCTAAAGCTGCTATTTTTTCTTCAGCACCTAATATTTTCTCTTCGTATTCTTTTAACTCTTCAGTGATATATCGCTCTGCATTTACTAAAGTTTGCTTGCGAATCCATTCCTCAGGTACTTTATCTTTATGCGTATTTCTAACTTCTATATAATATCCAAAAACATTATTGGAAGCAATTTTTAAAGATGAAATTCCAGTTCTTTCAGTCTCTCGTTTCAACATTTCATTTAGATAATCCTTTCCTCCTTTTGCAATACTCCTTAGTTCGTCTAATTCTTCTGAAACCCCTACAGAAATTGCATTTCCTTTTTGAATTAAAACTGGAGCTTCTTCCTTTAATGTTACTGATATTTTTTCACGTAGTAACTTACAGTTGTGTAATTGTTCTCCTATAATTTTTAACGATTCATTCTTTGCTTTTTGTGCTTTTTCTTTAATAGGTAGTATAGCTTCTAATGAATTTTTAAGCTGTACTACTTCTCTTGGACTTACTTTTCCAGTAGCTACTTTTGAAATGAGTCGCTCAATATCTCCAATTCGTTTGATGTTTAATTGTACATCATCTAGCACTTTTGAATCCTTCAACAAATAGCTCACCACTTCATGACGACTAATAATTTTATCTTTATTTTTTAATGGAAGTGCCACCCATCTTTTTAACAACCTTCCTCCCATTGGAGAAATAGTTTTATCAATAACATCCAGAAGAGTTACGGCATTTGGTGATGTTGAATGGTAAAGTTCTAAATTACCAATCGTAAACCGATCCATCCAAACATATTCATTTTCTGCAATTCGAGAAATTTTTGCAATATGCTGTAATTTATTGTGGCGTGTTTCAGATAAATAATGAAGTGCAGCTCCTGCCGCAATGATCCCTGAAGACATATCTTTAACACCAAAACCTTTTAAGGTATTGGTATCGAAATGATTATTTAAAGTGTCAGTTGCATAATCTGTTTGAAAAACCCAATCTTCTAAATGAAATACATGGAAATTATCACCAAAAATTTCTGAAAATAATTTTCTTTTTTGTTTTGAAAACAATATTTCAGAAGGATTAAAATTTTGAAGTAATTTATCAATATAATCTGAAGAACCTTGAGAAGTTAAAAACTCTCCCGTGGAAACATCTAAAAATGAGATACCAATTTCACTTTTCTTTTTTGATGCTGTATTAAAGTGTATGGCTGCTAAAAAATTATTAGATTTGGATTGAAGAATATCATCATTCAATGCTACACCAGGAGTAACCAATTCGGTAACTCCTCTTTTTACAATTTTCTTAGTCTGTTTGGGATCTTCCAATTGATCACAAATTGCAACTCGACAACCAGCTTTCACTAATTTTGGTAAATAGGTGTTTAAGGAATGATGTGGGAATCCTGCCAATTCTATCTTTTCTCCATTTCCACCATTATTCCTCGCAGTTAAGGTAATATTTAATATTCCAGCAGCTCGTATGGCATCTTCGCCAAAAGTCTCGTAAAAATCTCCAACCCTGAATAACAATAAAGCATCTGGATACTTCGCTTTTATGCCATTGTATTGCTTCATTAATGGAGTTTCTGTTTTTGCCATAGCCACTTTTACTGAATAAGCTAAAGTAAAGAAAACTACATTTTATTTGAAATACTTTTCTAAGGAATTCTTTTCTTTTATCAACAAAAAGAATTTAAATCAATCTAACGATTAATGAAATTTTATTTCAATCAAGAATTGTAATTAAAAAAATTACTTTTGCTTTATGAAAAATAGAAAGTTAAAAAATAGCGAGTTAGATAGAATCAATAATGATGAGTTTAAATCTTCTAAAAAAACTCCTCTAATTATAATCCTAGATAATATTAGAAGCCTAAATAATATTGGTTCTGTTTTTCGTACTTCGGATGCATTCTTAATTGAAAAAATTTACCTCTGTGGTATCACAGCGCAACCTCCACATAAAGATATCCATAAAACTGCCTTAGGTGCAACTGATAGTGTGGAATGGGAATATACTGAAAACACCATAGATTTAATAAATCGATTAAGATCTGAAGGAGTTAAAGTAGCAAGTATCGAACAAGCAGAAGATTCCATTTCGCTTGAAAATTATGAAACACATCCCAACACCACCTATGCCATTGTTTTTGGAAATGAAGTAAAAGGAGTTTCTCAAGAAGTCGTTTCAGTAAGTGATGCGGTGATAGAAATACCACAATACGGCACCAAACATTCCTTAAATATTTCGGTAAGTTGTGGAGTAGTTGTTTGGGATTTATTTGTCAAGTTAAATCTTAATAACACTCAGTAAACGCAATCGACTCTGCTGCAATAATTTTATTGACAAACTCTGAAGTATTAGGGTTAGAAAACCGACTGTATAAGTTTCTATCTTTTTCTTCAGCAAATGACGCACGCATTTCTTCAGAATCTTCAAATACGAAACTAGAGGTTAAATACAGTGGTGTAGAATGCTCAGAAAATTGTGTTCTTTCTGATTGTATTCTTATGGCAGATGTTTCAAAATTACTCATATCTTTTCTCCATTTAATATTATTTCGTAATTGATCGTAACATTTGGTTCTAAGGTTATAGAAACCGAACAATATTTTTCAAAACTTAAGTCTGCAGCTCGTATTGCTTTTGCAACATCAATACTACCTTCTAAGTAAATAACAACTTTAGCTTCTTTAAAAGGTTTTGCTTCTTTTTCTTCTTTTCGAATACCTTCAACAACCATTTTATAACTAGTTATTTCTTGATGTTGTTTTTTTAAAATTAAAATAATATCAATCGCACTACAACCACCAATACCCATTAATAATAATTCCATTGGACTTGATCCTTTGACAACATCATTTCCTTTATTATCTATTAAGACTGGAATATCTGAAGTCCCTTTTGCTTCGAATAAATATTCATCATTAATTCTTTCTAATGTAACTTTCATGATTTTTCCTTTATGATGTTTTATCTGTTAACCTTAAAATATCTCCAAAAACTCCTCTTGCAGTAACTAAAGCACCAGCTCCAGCTCCCTGAATAACTATTGGGTTTTCTCCATAACTTTCTGTATAGATTTCAAAAATGGAATCAGCTCCTTTTAATGAACCCAATGGGGATTTCGCAGGTACTGAAACAAGTTTTACATCTAGTTTTGCTCCATTTTCATCTGCTAAATCTCCATGTAAATCACCAATATATCTTAATACATGTTCTTGTTGTTGAGCTTCTTTTTTATTTTTAAATATTAGATTCATCTCTTCTAAAGATTTTAAAAACTCGGAAGTTTCGATATCCCGTAATTGTTCAGGGATTAAATTTTCAATGTTCACATCACTTAATTCATTATGCAAGTCTAATTCTCTTGCTAGAATTAATAATTTCCTAGCTACATCATTCCCGCTTAAATCTTCTCTTGGATTTGGTTCTGTATAACCTAGATCCAAAGCTTGTTGCAATACATTTGCAAATGACACATCGTTAGCAGAAAACGAATTAAATAAATAGCTTAAAGATCCAGAAAAAACACCCCGAATACGAATAATGTTTTCGCCAGATAGGTGTAATAATTTAATGGTATCTATTAATGGCAACCCTGCTCCAACATTAGTCTCATACAAATATGATTTTTGATTCTTTGCAAGCGTTTTCCTTAACTCTTTATAGAAATTTAAATCGATTGTATTTGCTATTTTATTTGAGGATACTAAATCAAACCCGTTTTCAATTAAAGCAGTATAATTTGATACAAAATCTAAACTTGAGGTATTATCAATAGTAATTAAATTTTCTAAATGATTTACTTCTGCATACTCATATACATCACCAATTGTATAAATTTTTCCGTCTTTTAGCAATTCATCTTTCCAATTTTTATTAATTCCTTTATTGTTTAAAAGAATTTTTTTTGAATTAGCAATTGCAAAAATATTTAGCTTGATCCCTTTTCGTTTTTCAATTTCTTTAGCAGAAGTAATTATTTGATCGATTAAAGCGCTCCCAACTAAACCGTGACCAAAAATTGCTAAATTTATTTTTTTTGAAATCCCAAATATTTCACCGTGTATCACATTTAATGCTTTATGTAATTGTGATTTTTTTACAACAATACTCACATTTTCTCCAGTTACTGTGTTGTTAAACAATATAGGTGTAACTTGATTTTTAATAAGTGCATTAAATGGCTTATGAAAACTATTCAATTCTTGACCAATTATTGAAATTACAGAAACATCACTCATAACACTAATTTTATTAATGTCCTGAGAATAGAAATCATTTTCAAATTCTTGCTCTAAAGCAATGACAGCTTTTGTAGCTTTTTTTGCGTCAATTACCAAACCAATACCACGCTCTGAAGATCCTTGAGAGATAATACTAACACTAATATTTTGATTACTTAAAGCTTTAAATATTCTGGCATCAACTCCTACTTTACCCAACAAACCTCTTCCTTCCAAATTAACTAAGGCTACATCGTCTAGAACAGACAATAATCTAATCCCTTTAGAATGACTTTTTGAAGTAATAATTGTTCCATTATCATTTGGATTAAATGTATTAAGTATTCGTAATGGAATATTTTTCTCAATTAATGGTATTATTGTTTTTGCATGTAAAATAGTAGTGCCAAAATTTGCTAATTCATTCGCCTCCGTAAATGATAAATTATCAATTTTTTTGGCATCTTTAACTAAATCTGGATTTGCAGTATAAATACCATTTACATGCGTGTAATTTTGTAATTCTTCTGCATCTAGATAATTTGCTAATAAAGATGCTGTATAGTTACTACCGTTCCTTCCTAAAGTAGTAGTCTTATTATTAATAATATTTGAAGCAATAAAACCAGTTACAATGTTAACAGATGTTCCATTATTTTGTTTAAAATATTCAATAACATTTTTTTTAGAAAGCGCTTCTATTGGTTTAGCATTTCCATAAGTATCATCCGTTTTTATAAGTGTTCTCGTATCAGTTATATTTGCATTAATGCCTTTACTTTTTAATATTGATGAAATTAATTTCGCTGAAATTATCTCACCTTGAGACAATACTTCATCTTTAATTTTTCGGCTATAATCTCCTAATAATTGTACCCCTTCAAATAAATCTTCTAGTCTAGTAAACTCACGCGTAAAATTAATATTTATTTCTCCATTTTGATATTCTTTAAAAGCTTTTAATTGCTCTTTATAACATATATTAGTTGCTGCTTTTTCTAGGATTTCTTCTAATTCATCTGTTGATTTACCTCTCGCAGACACTACAATAGCAATGTTTTCGTTATTTTTTACTTTGCTTTCTATTATAGAAATTACCATTTTTAATCCTTCACCGTTAGCTAAAGATTTTCCTCCAAATTTTAAAATTTTCATTTTTTTTAATTTTGATTTTGCACTAAATATATTTTCAATGATTTTTTCGAGTTGACTGAATTCTATAAAAAATGCATCGTGACCATGTATTGAATTAATTTCGTTATAAGTAACATTAGGATGGGTTAATGCTAATTGTTTTTGTGTTTCTCTATTTTCTTCAGCAGTAAAAAATAAATCGGAGTCAACCCCAATAATAGTTATTTTTGATTGTATTATATCTAAAACATTTCCCTGTAGACCACTACCTTTTGTCACATCGATCGTGCGCAACAATTGATTCATTAGTTTGTAAGCAGATAATTGAAATCGTTTCTGGAGTATATCACCATGATGTAACAACCAATTTTCTACATTAAACAATGTAAGCTCTTTATTTTTTGAACGTTGAAATCGAGAGTTAAAAGATTCGGGAGTTCGATAACATAACATCGCATGCATTCTTGCGTCATGAACTGGATTGCTGGAGTTAAGTAAAAACTGTTCTTGAATTTGACAATTTGCCATTAGCCAATCAGTAGATTTCCAATCTGTTGCAACAGGAATTAAATGTTTTGTTAAATCAGGGTTTAATACTGCCATTTCCCAAGCAATACCTCCACCTAAAGAGCCACCAATAATAGCAAATAAATTATTTATTTTTAATTTTTCAAGACCTATTAAAAATAGTTTAGCTATATCTCTTGCAACATAATCTTTGTAATTTTCAATTAGATATCCATCAAATCCATTACCGGGAATATTGAAAGATAGGACTGTATATTTATCAGTATCAATTACTTTGTTTTTACCAACGATATTAGACCACCATCCATTTTTTCCAGATACATTACTATTTCCAGTTAATGCATGATTGATCAATACCACAGGAGCAATGCCCAGTTTTTTTCCAAACAACTGATAACTGAGCTGGATGTTATTGCATTGAGCACCACTTTCTGTAGTGTAACTAAGAATATTTATAAATAACAAATTACTTTTCATCTTGTTTTTATATTGTCTAGTTGATTACAGTCCTTACCTCTTTAACCTTTCGACTGCAAACAAGGTGATATTTATTTACACCAATACTTCATTTGAAATTTTCGAAAATGCCGCTTGTAAATCTGCTTTTAAGTCATCAATATCTTCCAATCCAACTGACAAACGAATTAAATCTTTGGTTACTCCAGTTGCTTCCTGTTGCCCATTTGTTAATTGTTGATGTGTTGTACTTGCAGGATGAATAATCAATGATTTTGTATCTCCAATATTGGCCAATAGCGAGAATAATTTTGTAGTATCTGCAATTATTTTTGCTGATTCAAATCCGCCTTTTACGCCAAAAGTTACAATTCCACTTTGTCCTTTAGGTAAATATACATCAGCTAATAATTTATATTTACTTGTTTCCAATCCCGGATAATTTACCCAAACAACTTCTTTTTGATACTCTAACCACCTTGCCAATGCCAATGCATTTTTACTATGCTGTTTGATTCTAATTTCTAATGTTTCTAATCCTTGAATAATTTGAAAAGCATTAAACGGACTTAACGCCGCACCGTAATCTCTCAATCCTTCAATTCTAACCTTAGCAATAAAAGCAGCTTCTTTCAATACCTCACTGTATACCAAACCGTGATAACCAGCTGATGGCTCAGTAAATTCTGGAAATTTCCCATTTGCCCAATTAAAAGTTCCTGCATCAATAATTGCCCCTCCTAATGCGGTACCATTGCCATTAATGTATTTTGTAAGCGAATGAATTACAATGTTTGCACCATATTTTATCGGATTCAATAATGATGGTGTAGCTACAGTATTATCAACAATTAAAGGTACTTTAGATGCTTTTGCTTCAGTTGATATTGCTTCAATATCTAAGACATCTAGCTTAGGATTTCCTAGGGATTCAATAAAAAATATACGGGTGTTATCTTGTGCTGCATTTTTAAAATTTTCTGGGTTTGACGGATCTACAAAAGTTGTTGTAATTCCGTGTCTTGGTAGGGTAACATTTAATAAATTATAAGAGCCTCCATACAAACTATTAGAAGCTACAATATGATCTCCAGCTTTTAACAAGGTCAATAACGTTGTTGCGATTGCAGCTGTACCAGAAGCGGTAACAACGGCTGCAATTCCACCTTCTAAAGCAGCTAATCGTTGTTCTAAAATATCATTTGTTGGATTGTTAATTCGGGTGTAAATATTTCCAGGTTCTGCCAATGCAAATAAATTTGCCGCATGATCCGAATCATTAAATACGTAAGCTGTAGATTGATAAATAGGAACCGCTCTTGTTCCTCCTGTTTTTTGGACATCGTGTCCAGCGTGCAACGCATTGGTTGCAAATTTTTGTGTGCTCATTTTTTTTTAATTTTGAATTAATAAATTGATTAAATCAAAAGTCAAAATACGTCGTAAACGACGTACCTTTTAAAAAAAATGTTATTAAGAATATATAGAAATTACTTTCAGTAATTTCTATTTGGTTATCTATCTAATTACTGGAAAACCAGTAAAAAAGTAGAATTTAGCACCTTCTTTACGAATAAAGGGTTGCTAAGGCATCAAAGGGTCTAATCCCTCCGCCTTTCTTGATAACAGTTTCAATAAGTGTTTGAACTTTGAATTACAAATATTCAGTCACAAAAAGTTAATAAGCAAGCTTTTTTGTCTTTTTATTTTTCACTAGTGCATTTTATTTATTTAAATTAGCCTTATATTTAGCCCTAATTACTTGAGCTACTGGTATATTATCTATTTTGCTTTCCAGCCAAGAAATTATATCTAAATACAAAAAAGCTCTTCGTTCATAAGGATGATTTTCGTATTTTTTCAATGTTTCATGAAGGCTTTTAAAGCAGCCAAAAACAGAGGTAAAAAAGTAACTTTAGTAGACAAAGCGAATGTATTAGAAAGTTCTCGTTTATGGCGGAAAGTGGTTGGAGAACTTGCCAAAGAATACAAAGACATCACCTTAGACTACTTATTTGTAGATAATGCTGCAATGCAGTTAATATTAAACCCGAAACAATTTGATGTAATACTTACAGAAAATATGTTTGGAGATATTATAAGTGATGAGGCAAGTGTTATTGGAGGATCTATCGGGTTGTTAGCTTCAGCTTCTGTGGGTGAAAAATATGCTTTATTTGAACCTATTCACGGATCTTATCCGCAAGCAACAGGAAAAGGAATTGCAAATCCGATTGCATCTATTTTATCTGCTGCGATGTTATTAGATCATTTTAAGTTATTTGACGAAGCTAATTTAATTAGAAAAGCTGTAGATAAATCATTAAAATTAGAAATTACAACACCCGATTTAAACACAAATACAGATATGGTTACCACTTCTAAAGTGGGTGATTTTATCGAAGATTTTATACTAAACCCTACCGACACCAATTTTAATTATACAAATATACATTTAGGGCAATCTACCATTATATAAGAAAATTAATAACAAAAAATATAGTCCAGAATGCATTAAACCAAAAATTGGAATAATTCCGGTTTATCATTTAAATAATCCCCATAAAAATTATGACCTTTCATTCTTGCAATTAAAGGTTGTAGGTCCTTTGGATGTTTTATCTCAACACCAACAACCGCTGCACCATTTTCACGATTTGTTTTTTTAGTATATTCAAAGTGAGTAATATCATCATTTTCTCCTAAAATATCTACCACAAACTCTCTAAGTGCTCCAGCGCGCTGAGGGAATTTTATAATAAAATAATGCTTTAAATTTGCATATAATAATGCCCGTTCTTTTATTTCTGGGGTTCGAGTGATATCATTATTACTCCCACTTATTAAACAGACCACATTTTTTCCTTTTATCTCCTCTTTATAATAGTCTAAAGCTGATACACTTAATGCTCCTGCAGGTTCTACTACAATAGCGTCTTTATTATAAAGGTCTAAAATAGTTTGACAAATCTTCCCTTCTGGAACCGTAATCATAGCATCCAAATTTTGCATACATATAGGAAAATTAAGAGAACCCACTTTTTTTACTGCTGCTCCATCTACAAATTTTTCAATAGATTTTAATTCGGTATTTCTTTTGTTTTTAATAGAAACCGACATGGATGGAGCTCCATCTGGCTCGACTCCTATAACTTTTGTTTTTGGTGAAATTATTTTAAAAACAGTAGATAATCCGGCTGCTAATCCACCACCACCAACAGGAATAAAAATATAATCTATAGGGTTTTGAGTTTGTTTTAGAATTTCTAAGCCTACTGTTGCCTGACCTTCAATTATTTTTTCATCATCAAAGGGATGAACAAATCTTCTATGGGTAAGCTTACTATTTAATTTTGCTGCTAGACATGCATCATCATAAGTATCTCCTTCCATGATAACCTCTACATATTCTTCTCCAAACATTTTTACCTGCTCAATTTTTTGGCTTGGAGTTGGTAAAGGCATATAGATTATTCCTTTAACCTTCAACAATTTACAAGACAAAGCAACTCCTTGAGCATGATTCCCAGCACTTGCACAAATAATTTCTTCTTTAGTATTTGAAAGGTTCAAAGAAGACATTTTATGGTAAGCTCCTCTTATTTTATAGGATCGGACTATTTGAAAATCCTCACGCTTAAAAAAAACATTGCATTCAAATCTATTTGAATATTGAAAATTTTTCATTAATGGAGTAATAGAAATAATTCCCTTTAAATTTTCTGCAGCAGCTTCTATTTTAGCTAATGTTGGAAAATACGAAGTTTTGGTTCTTACTTCATTCATAGTTTAACTTTTTGTTTTAACTGTTTTCATTGCAGTCATTGCACTGCGTAATGATTTCCCGATTTTTTCGATAGGATGATTTCTAATGGAATCATTTACTTGAATTAAATCTATATTACTAACATTAGCAGAAGATGAATAATGCTTCCCTATTAACGATATATCTATCGTTTTCATGAAATCTTCTAATAAAATTTTGCAAGAATGGTCAAACAAATAGCAGCCATATTCTGCTGTATCTGAAATAATTCTATTCATTTCAAAAAGTTTTTTTCTAGCCACCGTATTTGCAATAAGCGGGAGTTCGTGCAACGACTCATAATAAGCAGATTCTGCAACGATTCCTGATTTCACCATGGTTTCGTAAGCAAGTTCCACACCGGATTTCACAAAAGAAACCATAAGAATACCGTGATCAAAATATTCTTGTTCGGAAATTTCACTGGAGCTTGCTTCTGTTTTTTCAAATATAGTTTCTCCCGTTTCTGCTCTCCATTTTAATAAGTTAGCATCCTTATTAGCCCAATCTTCCATCATGGTCTTGGAAAAATTTCCAGACATAATATTATCCATATGCGTATTATATAGCGGAGTTAATATTTCTTTTAATTCTTCAGACAATTGGTTGGCCTTAATTTTGGCAGGGTTTGATAATCGATCCATCATATTGGTAATCCCACCATGTTTTAAAGCTTCTGTAATGGTTTCCCATCCATACTGAATGAGTTTTGCAGCATAGCTACCATCAATTCCCTCTTCTATCATTTTATTAAAACACAAAATAGATGCAGTCTGTAAAACTCCGCATAAAATAGTCTGTTCGCCCATTAGGTCAGACTTAACCTCAGCTACAAACGAAGATGCTAACACCCCTGCTTTATGACCTCCAGTTGCTACTGCATATGCTTTTGCTTGATCCCACCCTTTGCCTTCAGGATCGTTTTCCGGATGGACCGCAATAAGTGTAGGCACACCAAAACCTCGTTTATATTCTTCCCTTACTTCGGTACCTGGACATTTTGGGGCCACCATAATTACGGTAATATCTTCTCTAATTTGTTTTCCTTCTTCAACAATATTAAACCCATGGGAATAGCTTAAGGTTGCTCCCTTTTTCATTAAGGGCATGATGGCATTTACAACACTTGAATGTTGTTTATCTGGAGTTAAATTTAACACTAAATCTGCATTAGGAATTAGTTCCAGGTATGTTCCCACTGTAAAGTTATTAGAGCTTGCGTTTTGATATGACTGTCTTTGTTCTTCTATTGCTTGTTCGCGTAATGCATAAGAGATGTCTAATCCAGAATCTCTCATGTTCAAGCCTTGATTTAAACCTTGCGCACCACAACCAATAATTACAATCTTTTTTTGTTCCAATTTTTGTACACCATAGTCAAATTCTGAAGCATCCATTAATCGACACATCGCTAATTGTTCCAGTTGGTTTCTTAAAGAAAGAGAGTTAAAATAATTTTTCATTTTATATTTTTTTATTATTGTGTAAAATTTCTGAAATATTCATACTTTGTTTTGTGATTGCTACCCTACCTGACCTTACAAACTGCATTAATCCAAAGGGTTTTAATTCATTATATAATGCATCAGTATCCGCTTTTGTTCCTGTTTTTTCAACCACAACAAACTTCTTTTCTATTTCTACTATTTGTGCGTGATTAACACTGATTATTTCTTTAAATTTAGATTCGCATACATTTTCAATATCTACTTTATATAGAGCAATTTCTTGAAATATCGTTTGATCTTCTAAGTGGTAAAATGCTCCAACAACATCAATTTGCTTTTCTAGTTGTTTTACTATTTTTTCAATGAGATTTTCAGATTCTTCAACGAGAATAGTATATCGATGAACATTTTCTATTTCAGATTTTGAAGCAGTGATGCTTTCAATATTTACATGCCTTTTAGTAAAAATTGTAGTTACACGATTTAATAATCCAATAAAATTTTCAGTGTATATTGAAACTGTGATTAATTGTTTTTTCATCTGTTTTTATCTTAATTTAACCTCCGAAACTGATGCTCCAGATGGAACCATTGGGAATACATTGTTTTCTTTTTCTACACACACTTCTAAGAAATATGCATCTTTAGAAGCTATCATATTAGAGACAGCATCAGCCAATTCTTCACGTTTAGTTACTCGAGTTGCCTCAATATGATACCCCTTTGCTATGGTGATAAAATCAGGATTAGTCATCTCTGTAGAGGCATAACGCTTTTCAAAAAATAATTGTTGCCACTGACGTACCATTCCTAGAAACTCATTATTTAGCACCACAATTTTTACAGGAACTTTAGACTGGAAAATAGTACCTAATTCTTGTATAGTCATTTGATAACCTCCATCTCCAATAATTGCAACCACTTCTCGATCTGGTGCTGCCATTTTTGCTCCAATAGCAGCCGGAAGCGCAAAACCCATGGTACCTAATCCTCCAGAAGTAATATTACTTCTTGTGTTTTTAAATTCTGCATAACGACAAGCAATCATTTGGTGTTGACCCACATCAGAAACTATTGCAGCCTCCCCTTTAGTTTGTTTATTTATTTCTTTTAGAACTTCACCCATAGATAAACCCTCCTTGGTTGGATTAAGGTCTTTCTGTATTACTTCTTCAAACTCAATAGCATACAAATCTTTGAATTTTTGATGCCATTTAGTATGCTTATTTGTTTTTAATAAAGGCAAGAGTTCTTTTAAACTTTCTTTTGCATCTCCTAAAACAGCTACATCTGTTTTTACATTCTTGTCAACTTCTGCTGTATCAATTTCGAAGTGAATTATTTTAGCTTGCTTGGCATAACGATTTAAATCTCCAGTTACCCGGTCATCAAAGCGCATCCCAATAGCGATTAATATATCGCATTGGTTAGTTAACACATTAGGGGCGTAATTACCATGCATACCTACCATACCTATATTTAAATAATGAGCCGTTGGTAATGCAGATGCGCCCATAATTGTCCAAGCTGAAGGTATTCCTGCTTTTTCGATTACTGCTTTAAATTCTTCTTCTGCTCCCCCTAAAATAACACCTTGACCCCAAATTATCATAGGTTTTTTAGCATTATTAATTAAATTTGCAGCAGCTTCAACCGACGATTTTTTTGTATTAGGTATAGGGATATAGCTTCTAATATTTTTACACTTTTTATACTGAAAATCGAATTCTTCAAATTGAGCATCTTTAGTAATATCGACCAAAACAGGTCCAGGGCGTCCACTTTGAGCAATATAAAATGCTTTTGCCATGACTTCAGGGATTTCTGAAGCCTTGGTTACTTGACAATTCCATTTGGTTACTGGAGTAGAAATTCCAATAATATCTGTTTCCTGAAATGCATCTGTTCCTAAAAGATGAGAAGCTACTTGGCCTGTAATACAAACCATAGGTGTTGAGTCTATCTGAGCATCGGCAATTCCGGTAATTAGATTTGTAGCACCAGGTCCAGATGTTGCAATAGCAACACCCACTTTTCCTGAAATACGAGCATATCCTTGAGCTGCATGGGTAGCTCCCTGTTCGTGTCGTGTTAATACGTGATGAATTTTATCTTGATATTTGTATAGCTCATCGTAAACGGGCATAATAGCACCTCCTGGATAACCATATAATACATCAACACCTTCAGCTAATAGACATCTCACTACTGCCTCGCTTCCTGATATGCGTTCTTTAGGCTGTTCTAAATATTGATTTTGTTTTACTATTTGTGTTTCCATATTTTATTTTAAAATTCATCAGTTACACATCCTTTAGATGCAGACGATACTGTTTTTGCATATTTATACAATACACCTCTGTCAAATTTTAATTCAGGTGCTTTCCATTGTTTTTTTCTGTCCTGAAGTTCTTCTTCTGAAACTTCCATTTGAATTGAATTACTTTCTGCATCAATGGTAATAATATCACCATCTTTTACTAAGGCAATTGCACCACCATCTTGAGCTTCAGGAGTAATATGACCAACAACAAAACCATGAGTACCTCCAGAAAATCGTCCATCTGTTATCAATGCTACATCTTTTCCTAAACCAGCTCCCATTATTGCTGCAGTTGGTTTTAACATCTCTGGCATTCCTGGGCCACCTTTAGGACCTTCGTAGCGAATTACAATTACATCTCCTTTTGCTACTTCACCATTACTTATTCCATCATTTGCTGTATATTCTCCTTCAAAAACTTTTGCTTTTCCTGAAAACTTCAAACCTTCTTTTCCTGTAATTTTAGCAACACTACCTTCTGTAGCAAGATTACCATATAACATTCTTAAATGTCCAGAAATTTTAATCGGATTTTCAAGGGATTTAATAACTTTTTGGCCTTCTTTTAAACCTGGAATATCTAATAAATTTTCTGCCAGTGTTTTCCCTGTCACTGTCAAACAATCGCCATGTAACAATCCTTTTTTTAGAAGGTATTTCAATACTGCAGGAATTCCTCCAATAGCATGAATATCCTCCATTAAATATTTTCCACTTGGTTTTAAATCGGCCAAAAACGGTGTATTATCACTTATCTTTTGAAAATCTGCTAAAGTAAAATCTATTTTGGCTGCTCTTGCTATGGCTAAAAAATGAAGGACAGCATTTGTAGAACCTCCTAAAATAGTAACTAATCTTATGGCGTTTTCTAAAGATTTTCTTGTGATAATATCCAAAGGTTTAATATCTTCTTCTAACAATAATCTTAATGCCTCACCTGCTTTTACAGATTCTTCTTTTTTCGCATCACTTAATGCTGGATTAGAAGAATTAAAAGGCAAGGCCATTCCTAATGCTTCAATAGCTGATGCCATTGTATTAGCAGTATACATTCCTCCACATGCACCAGCACCTGGACAAGCTTTTTCTACAATGCTTTGATACTCTCCTTCAGTCATTGTACCAGCAACTTTACTACCCCAAGCTTCAAAAGCGGAAACAACATCTAGCTTTTTTCCATTATGACAACCTGAATCGATAGTACCACCATAAACCAAAATACTTGGTCTATTTAAGCGAATCATGGCCATTAATGCACCTGGCATATTTTTATCACAACCTACAACTGTTATCAAACCATCATAACTCATAGCTTGTACTACAGTTTCTATAGAATCTGCAATAATATCACGTGATGGTAATGAGTACCGCATTCCTGGTGTTCCCATAGAAATACCATCACTTACTCCAATAGTGTTAAAAATTAATCCTATTACATCCTCATTTCTAGTACCTTCTTTGACCAGTCTTGCTAGATCATTTAGGTGCATATTACAGGGGTTTCCTTCGTAACCTGTGCTTGCAATTCCAACAATAGGCTTGTAAAAATCTTCTTTGGTTAATCCAATAGCATGCAACATGGCTTGAGCTGCTGGTTGCGTTGGATCTTGTGTAACTGTTTTGCTGTATTTATTTAATTCTTTCATTTTGAAATATTATAGTATTTTTTGAGAGTTCAAAATTAATTTTTTATTGTTTTATTTTATTTTATTCATGGTAATTATATTTAAATTCATATTCCATTATTGCCTGTACTCAATTGGTTATCTGCATATTAATTAGCTTATTCTCTGATAGCCAAAAAAGTTTATTTATAAAAAAGCCTTCCGATGTGGAAGGCTTTTTAAAAATTTATTAATTTTAATAGCATTCCCAAATCATTGTAAAATAATCACAATAATAATAAAAATGATATTTATAAGTTGTTTCTTCATCTAAAATTTTATAAACTGTTTATAATTAAGGATACAAATAATAAAAATAAAATCTGGATTAGCAAATTTTTTATGAAATAAAAAAAGAACTAATTTCTTAATTTAAAAAAAAATCAATCTGTCTGCGGTTTTGAAGTATATAAAAAATAGCTTATCCCATTAATTATTCCAAATTGTATCGCTGTTTCCAACGAACTAAAAATTAAATTATCATAATTTAAATCTTCTAATTGGATCGTCTAATAATATCTTAGTTTATAATTTCCTTTAATACTTGAAGATAATCCAATCTGTTATTAACAAAATCTATTTCAGAAATATCAATAATTTTAATAGTATAACTATGCTGATTTCTTATAAACTCCATATATCCTTTATTGATCTTTTGAAGATAGGAAGCTTGTATTTCCTGTTCAAAATCTCGCCCTCTATTTTTAATATTCTCTAATAAACTTTCTGTGTTCTGATATAAATATACATAGGTATCAGGCTTAGGCAATTCCTTATACATGATTTGAAATAGTTTTTTATATAACTTAAACTCTTCTTTTTGAAGTGTAATTTTTGCAAAAATTAATGATTTATTGGCATCGTAATCACCAATAACATTTTCTTTAAATAAATTGCATTGCGTTAAATCGTCTAAAAGTTGTTGGTATCGATCTGCTAAAAATGACATTTCTAATGGAAACGCAAACCGGTCTGGATCTTTATAAAATTTAGGTAAAAAAGGGTTTTCTTTAAAACGTTCTAATATTAATTTAATATTAAAATCGGAAGCCAATTGAGCTGCTAGACTTGTCTTTCCTGCACCTATATTTCCTTCGATAGCTACATATCTAAATTTAGACATATCAAAATCTAATATCGGGTTTCGTAACCATTTAGAATATTTAATCACCTCATCACTATCGTTGGTTTCTTCTAAAAGTTCAGAAATAGTTTTATTCAACTTTGGGTGTATAAAATCTTGTGAAATTACTGCTAAAGGTGCTAATACAAATTTTCTGTGTTGTATTTCTGGATGGGGAATAATTAGATTTTTTGTATTTATAATTTCATCATCATAAAACAAAATGTCAATATCTATCGGTCTAGATGAAAATCCGGATTTTTCCTCCCTAACTCTTCCTAATTTAGTTTCAATTGAAAGAATCGCATCTAGAACAAAATCTACTGATTGATTACTCTCTAATTGAATAACACAATTTAAAAAATCATCGCCTTCAAAACCCATTGCAGGTGTTTCAAAAATGGGAGCAATTTTTTTAATAGAACCTATTTCTTCAAAAATTGCATTTACTGCAAATTGAAGATTTTCAAATTTATTGCCTAAATTACTTCCTAAAGAAAGATATATTTTGTGAGTTGTTTTAATGGAATTCTTTTTTAACTTGAGACACAAAATTAAGTAAAAGCTTTATAAGTATCTTTAAAAAACTTAAAATCTTGTGTCGAATCTTATTTAAAAGATCAGTTTTCTAATCAACGAATAGTTCTCATTCTAGCTGCAACAATTTTAAACCCTTCTGATTTTTTATTAGTTAACTTTAATAGTTACTACAAAACCTTCATTACTTCTTACATTAAAAATGGTGTTGTCTTCAAAGATTAAATACTGCCCTTTAATTCCTTTTAAAACCCCTTCAAAATTTGGTGTTTTTACTAAATTTAAACTTTTTGGTTTCTGAGGATACTGTAACACTGGAAAATCCATATGAGTTTCTTTGTTATTTTCAATAAAATAAGGTTTTGCTTCCTCAGGGATATATTGTTTTAATTTATCTCGCCATTCTACTAAATTTTCATCAGCTATTTTATTGGTGATCATAGTTCGCCAATTAGTTTTATCACCAACATAATTTTTTAATGCAACTTCCGTAATACCTGCTAAATACCTATTTGGCACTTCAACAATTTCAATTGCCTCATGAGCACCTTGATCGATCCAACGTGTTGGAACTTGAGTTTTACGTGTAACACCCACTTTTACATTACTACTATTCGCCAAATAGACAATATGTGGTTTTAATTGTACCGCTTTTTCATAATCTAAATCTCGATCTTCAATATTTAAATGCGCTTTACTTAATTCAGGTTTTATGATCCAATCTGCTGCTTGGGGAATTTCATAAAAACAATCGTAACAAAAACCCTGACGGTATATTTTTTTTGTTTTTCCACAATTTAAACACTGATACCCCTCAAAACTTATTGTTACTTTTTTATCAAGCAATTGATTGACATTCAAAAAATCATCCTTAAAAACTAAATAGTATTGTATTGGGGAGCCTAATTCGGTTTGCATTTTTGTGAGTACACCTTGGTAGTTCATAAGTTTTCACTAATTAATTAAATAGGCCATATGAAATATCTTAATTCTTGATTTCATTTAAAAACAAGTTCTAATTACAGAGGTTTCATAGAAATAAAATGATTATTTTTATTCCATAAAGATACATTTTAAAAATGCCGTTACCAATAGTAAATTCTATAGCCACTTGGTTTTTAAAAAAAAGAATACATCAAATAGATTTATTCTTAAAGTACCCTATTGATGTTCAGGAAGAACTTTTAAAAGGATTGATAAATAAAGCTAAGCATACTGAAATTGGTAATCAATATGATTTTAACAGTATTAAAACTTATACCGATTTTGCTGAAAGAATTCCAGTAACTACCTATGAAGACAATGAATCTAATTATGAAAGAGCGAGAAAAGGAGAAAGCAATATTTTCTGGCCAACACCAATAAAATGGTTTGCTAAATCTAGTGGAACTACCAATGCAAAAAGTAAATTTTTACCGGTAAGTAACGAATCCCTAGAAGATTGTCATTATGCAGCAAGCAAAGATTTGTTGTGTTTATATTTAAACAACAATCCAGATTCCGAATTATTTCTTGGAAAAAGTTTGCGTTTAGGCGGAAGTAAGGAATTATATAAAGAAAATGGAACTGTATTTGGTGACCTTTCTGCTATATTAATAGACAACATGCCTTTTTGGGCTGAGTTTAGTAGCACTCCAAGTAATGAAGTTTCGTTAATGCCTGACTGGGAAACTAAAATGCAAGCCATAGTCGATGAAACCATAAATGAGAATGTGACTAGCCTTTTAGGAGTTCCATCTTGGTTATTGGTTTTATTAAACCAAGTGATAGCAACCACTGGTAAAAATAATTTATTTGAAATATGGCCCAATTTAGAAGTCTATTTTCATGGAGGAGTTAGCTTTGACCCGTATCTAGAACAATACAAGAAATTACTGCCTAAGAATAACTTTTTGTATTATGAAACCTATAATGCTTCTGAAGGTTTTTTTGCAATTCAAGATAGAAATAACAGTAAAGAATTATTATTAATGTTGGATTACGGAATTTTTTATGAATTCATTCCAATGGATACTTATGATAGTACGGAAGAAATTATCATTCCCTTAAGTGAAGTACAATTAGATAAAAACTATGCCATTGTTATAACTACAAATGCAGGTTTATGGCGTTATAAAATTGGAGATACTGTACGATTTACCTCCATTAACCCTTACCGAATAAAAGTAACTGGGCGCACCAAACATCATATTAATGTTTTTGGAGAAGAATTAATTATTGAAAATGCAGAAGCAGCATTGCGAAAAGCAGCTAAGTTAACCCATTCTGAAATTATTGATTATACAGCAGGACCTATTTTTATGAAAGGAAAAGAAAAGGGTGCTCATGAATGGATTATTGAATTTAAAAAACACCCAGATGACATTGATACTTTTAATCAATTATTAGATGCTTTTTTACAAGAAGTAAACAGTGATTATGAAGCAAAAAGGTATCGTGATATTACGTTAAAGTTCCCGAAAATACATACTGCTAGAAAAGACCTATTTAAAGATTGGTTAAAACAAAACGATAAATTGGGTGGACAGCATAAAATACCTCGTTTATCTAATTCTCGAGAATTTTTAGAGAAATTACTAAAAAATAATTAGCTGTTTTATGCTTTACTATTTTTTTACTTCTTCGGATCATCTACAATAAAACAAAATGATTCTAAAACATCATTTGCAGCTTATACTTTAAAAAATAAATTTAAGAAACTGCTTTTAATTTCTTAATGGTCGATTTATTAAGTTTTTGTTCTACATATTCTCTGGAAACTTCTAATGTTTTATCATTTCCATCGGGCATTTCGAACATGGCATCTGTTAAAACAGCTTCACAAAGTGATCGCAAACCTCTAGCTCCTAGTTTATATTCTACCGCTTTTTTTACGATAAAATTTAAAGCCTCTTCAGTAATAGTAAACTTAATATCATCCATCGCAAACAACTTTTCATATTGTTTGATAATCGCATTTTTAGGCTGTGTTAATATCGCTCTTAAAGTTCCCTCATCTAAAGGGTTCATATAAGTTAATACAGGTAGACGACCAATAATTTCAGGAATCAATCCAAAGTCTTTTAAATCTTTTGGTATAATGTATTTTAATAAATTATCACGATCTACAATATCTTCTTGCATAGAAGCACTAAAACCAACTGCTTGTAAATTTAAACGCTTAGAGATTTTACGGTCTATACCATTAAAAGCACCACCTGCAATAAATAAGATGTTTTCTGTATTTACTTCGATAAATTTTTGATCTGGATGTTTACGCCCTCCCTTTGGAGGAACATTTACAACGGTACCTTCTAATAATTTAAGTAAGGCTTGTTGTACTCCTTCACCACTAACATCACGAGTTATAGAAGGATTGTCTCCTTTGCGTGCAATTTTATCTATTTCATCAATAAATACGATTCCATGTTGTGCTTTATCTACATTATAATCGGCAGCTTGTAGTAAACGAGTTAAAATACTTTCCACATCTTCCCCAACATATCCTGCTTCTGTTAATACGGTAGCATCTACAATAGCTAAAGGCACATTTAACATTCTAGCAATGGTTTTTGCCATTAATGTTTTTCCTGTTCCTGTATCACCTACAATAATGATGTTACTTTTTTCTATCTCTACATCATCATCCGTGTCTATTTGCAACAATCTTTTATAGTGGTTATATACAGCAACCGACATTATTTTTTTAGAATAATCTTGTCCAATAATGTATTCGTCCAAAAACTCTTTAATAATTCTTGGCTTTTTAAGCATTAACTCATCCGACAAATCACTATTTGACGAATGTGTTGCCTCTTCCGCAACAATCCCATGAGCTTGCTCTATACAACGATCACAAATATGTGCATCTATACCAGCAATTAATAAATTGGTATCTGGCTTTTTACGAGCACAAAATGAACATTCTAATTCTTCTTTTGACATAATCCTCTTCTTAATTATATTTCTGCGGAGGCAAAAATATTATAAATTTTACTGTGCTATTTTTTCAATTATCGAACTAAGATCTCATCAATCATTCCGTATGCTAGCGCTTTATCGGCTTTCATCCAATAATCACGATCACTGTCTTCATATACCTTATCATATTTTTGTCCAGAATGCTTAGAGATAATATCGTATAATTCTTTTTTCAAGGCAAGTATTTCTCTTGTTGTAATTTCTATATCACTCGCTTGTCCTTGTGCTCCTCCTAATGGTTGGTGTATCATTACTCTTGAGTGTGTTAATCCACTTCGTTTTCCTTTTGCTCCTGCACATAATAAAACGGCACCCATAGAAGCTGCCATACCAGTACAAATAGTTGCCACGTCAGGCTTAATAAATTGCATTGTATCATAAATTCCCAAACCTGCATACACGCCTCCACCTGGAGAGTTGATATAAATTTGAATATCTTTAGAAGCATCTGTACTCTCTAAAAACAATAATTGTGCTTGAACAATATTAGCAATTTGATCAT
>Ga0307985_10000144_pt1 | contig 40894 bp, 38 predicted proteins | sample EllFjometageno80_FD_203155 | JGI IMG/M metagenome (GOLD analysis project Ga0307985, IMG submission 203155) | Marine microbial communities from Ellis Fjord, Antarctic Ocean - #80 | ecosystem: Environmental > Aquatic > Marine > Unclassified | place: Southern Ocean | collected 2014-10-09 | reverse complement strand
CCAACTATTGTCGGCGGCTATGACAGAAAAGCAGACCGACGCGGCCTTTGAGTTACTGGTTGACGGTGTCGACTTTGGGGAAGGCCCTCGGTGGCGCGACGGCACTCTTTGGTACAGCGACTTTTATCAGCAGTGTGTGTACCGAGTTACACCAGATGGTGTGCGCACGACCGTTGTTGAGCTCGATGACCGGCCGTCGGGTCTGGGCTGGCTCCCGTCAGGGGACCTGCTGATCGTGGCGATGATCGGTCGGCGCGTGCTTCGATATGACGGGTCGGTAGTCACCGAGCACGCCGACATCTCGGCGCTGACCGTCGACAAGTGCAACGACATGGTTGTTGACGCAGCGGGAAATGCATATGTAGGGCACTTTGGCTTCGATCTGGAAGCTGGCGCGGAGTTCAAAACGGCCAGCGTGATCCTGGTGCGTCCCGATGGCACAGCGCAAGTTGCTGCCGACGAGATCGCATTTCCGAACGGCAGTGTCATCACCGATGACGGTACGACGTTGATCGTCGGGCAATCGTTCGGTGGATCCTTCGTGGCTTTTGATATCGCTGACGATGCAACACTCTCCAATCGTCGTGAATGGGCCGTGATTCCGGGCACCGCACCCGACGGGTGCGCTCAAGATTCTGAGGGCGCTATCTGGTTCAGCGACGCCATTGGATCCCAAGTCGTGCGGGTACTCGCGGGTGGCCAGGTCACCCACCGCATCGCTACACCGCAGCCCACCTATGCCTGCGAGCTGGGTGGACCAACCGGCCACACACTGTTTGTGCTGACATCACCAAGTGCCGATCCGCGCGATGTTGCGGGCAAAGGGAAGGGTGCGATTTATACCCTCAATGTCGAGGTTCCCGCGATCTAAACCAAACCTCTGAGGCGTATTTCTACGGCACCAACTTATGCAGGCAAGGCCATCCGGTATCACCAAGGAAGGGATGTGGAATTCGACGTCCGGGGGCGACACATTCGTCTACTGCCGGTGTCAGAATGATGGGATGTCATCAAACGAACCAAAGAGGCGCTTGAAGGCAGCCGAGTCACGCCGGGCGTTGCTGGACGCTGGCTTCGAGCTGCTGAAATCGCGTGGGGTTGCGCCGGGGTTGGACCGGGTGACACTGAAAGAAGCGATCGAGTTGTCGGGTGTTTCCCGCTCGACCGCGTACCGCCTGTACGAAGGTGGGAAAGGTCAGCTCGACGAATATCGAGCCGATCTCCTCAGCGATCTCGACAAGAGCGTCGATATCGAGCCGACCCTGGATGCCATCAGGCAGGTCTTTGCCGAGGTCGCACCTCTCATTGAATCGAAAGATCCAGTGCAGCTGGCTGCAGCGCTCCGCGAGGTTCTCCGCATGACTATCAACGCCAATGTTGAGTCCGTCGTGAACAGTCTCGAATGGCGCGTTTATATGTCGTCATTAGCATCACTGGGCACTGGTATGGGAGCCGATCCCGATATGACCGAAGCCTTCCGGGTCGCGGCATCGGAGGCTGTTGAATGGTTCGTCGAGTTTTTCGACCATCTCATCTCGGTCTTCGGTCTACGTCCACGCGATTCGTTGACCTTGCACGATTTCGGTGTGCTCGTTCGAGCCACGATCGAAGGCACAGCGTTGCGACAGCACGTCGAACCTCAGTTGGCCAGCATGAAACGCGCCACAGGCCCAGATGGTCAGCTTCAAGTGTGGAACGCCGCGGGCATCGCAATCGAAGGACTGCTGGTGATCTGGTTGGAACAAGATCCCAACGTGGTTGTCTCGGCAGATCTCAGCCAATGGTTGACCTGGAACTAACCAGTTTGGCGATCAGCCACACATTCGGCTGATGAAGTCGACGCGAGAGCGTCGCGCCTGCGGTGCCCAAAGGTCACGAGCATGTGCGATGTGCTCGACGCGCACCGTCCGCGGAATCGACAACGACAACAAGGCGTGATCCTCGTCGCTCAGGCGATCGTCGTCGTCGGCAATTTGCAATAGCCAGTGGGTATTTGTGGCTAGTTCGAGTTGCGTGACTAAGCGATTCGCACGAAGCCCCTCGACTTGTTCGGCGACTGATTCGTCGTCGTGGAACAACCGCAGCCCAGCGGCAAGTGGATGCGATGATCGATCGACGAAACTGCTGCGATCAGGTAATGCGGAGACGGCAGCAACCACCTGAACTCGACCGGTGTGTGCAGCAACACTCGCAGCGACTTCGCCGCCCAAACCGCGGCCTAGGAATGCAGAGCGGTGCTGTTGGGCGCCCCGATCATTTTGCAGCAGGTTTAGTGCAGCGATGGCGATCCCGAATTGGCTGGTGAACGCTGCCAACGGATCCCGGGCAGCAGATGCGCGCCGCGTAACAGGACTATCGACACTCAGGCAGAGAAATCCGCGGGCGGCAAGGTGCTCTAGGTCAGGCAATAGCGTGGCTTTGTCGCCACGGGCGTCGTGCAGCCCAATTACCAAAGGTTGGTCGCCATCACTGTGGCGACCTAGGAGATAACCCGAGGCCGGGGGTGCTCCAGCGACGTCAAATTCGATCTGGTCGACGGCAATGCCGCTTCGAGTTGTCGATGCAATGAGCTCGAAGTCCGCCACGGGCGAAAGGCTATTGGGGGTTGGCCTGGTTTGTACGCAAGAGGTTCTTCTGGACCTTGCCCATCGCGTTGCGCGGCAATGCGTCGATCTCATGCAGCGACTTCGGGTGTTTGAACCGAGCGAGCGAGCTCAGAGCACTATCCACGTCAAGCACATCCAGTGAAATCCCAGGTTCGAGCACGAGATAGGCAGTCACCGCTTCGCCGAAGTCTTGGTCAGGCTTGCCGACAACGGCAGATTCAACGACGCCGTCGATCTCGTCGATAACCATCTCGATCTCTTTGGGATAGATGTTCAGGCCACCAGAAATGATCATGTCGCTGGATCGACCTTCGAGTGTGAGCCGGTCGGTGGAGTCGAGCGAACCAACGTCACCGGTCGAAAACCATCCATCGCCAGTGCGGGAGTCGGCGTCGGCGTCGGGGCGGTTCCAGTAACCCGGGGACAGGCTTGGGCCTCGGACCTCGACCGTGCCGGTTTCGCCAGCCTCAAGCACGCCACCATCGTCATCGACAATCCGAATCTCATAACCAGGTAAGGCATGTCCAACCGAGCCAGCCAGCACGTTGTCCATACGATTCGAGGCGATGATGCTGGCCTCGCTCATCCCGTAACGCTCGACGACCTGGCGGCCTGTGCGTTCGGTGAACTCAGCATGTGTGAGCTCAGTCATCGGTGCGGACCCCGACGTGAAGAGTCGCATCGACCCGCATGCGGCGGGGTCGAAGCGGTCATTGCTGAGCAGGCGGTGGTAGTAGGTGGGCACACCCATGAACACGGTGGCGCCCGCTAGAGCGTTGATCACCAAGTCAGGCTCGAAGCGAGGAAGGAAGCGGACCTGGGCGCCACTCAACATGGTGGGGTGCAGCGCGATGAATAGGCCGTGCACATGAAAGATGGGCAACGAATGAACCAGGATGTCGTTGGCTTGGTACTCCCAGACTTGCACGAGCGCTTGGGCGTTGTCGAGCAGACATCCATGGGTGAGGGTCGCACCCTTGGGCTTCCCTGTAGTGCCAGAGGTATACACCAGCGCAGCGGGCGTGTCTTCATCTACTTCTGTAATCGAGACAGGGTCGAGCGCTGCCGACGAAGCCACCAGGTCGGTGATTGCAATGGTGGAAACCCCAATGCCGGTGGTCACGGTCGCGAGGGCAGCGAGGTTGTCGACAACGAGCAGCGAGGCTCCTGCGTCCGTGCAGAAGTATGAGATCTCGTCAGGGGTATACGCCGTATTTGTGGGGACATAGACAACACCGGCAGCCAGACACCCGAGCCAGAGTGCGAACCCGTCGGCTGACTTGTTGGTCTGCGCTACAAGCCGGTCGCCAGCCGAGAGGCCTTGGGCCCGGACTGCTGCCCCGATGCGCAGAGCGTGATTCTGGTACGCGCCATAGGTGTGGGTATGGTCGCCTTCGATCAGGAAGGGTCGCTCGACGTCGGCGGTAAACAGTTCGTTGAACAGGTTGGACACGGCAACAAGCATGCCGGATAGCGGTGGTGCCGCGGAAGTTCAGGCGTCATGCAGGCCGGCGACCGGAATCGGTTGCGGCCTCGTGCTAGCTCAGGAGCGCTTTTTCTTGGCTCGACGTGAATAAGCGCCAGCGAATTCCCAGATCAACACGCCAGCAGCGGCCGACAACAACATCATCAGAAACTGGCTGAGTTGGAAGCTCCAACTCAGGAACTCAATGGTGACACTTTCAGTGTTCTGGATGGCGAATACGACGAACAGCGCGACAATGGTCGATGCGAGGACCAAACGTGTGACCAGGCCCTTGTCGAGGGGCTCCTTAGCTTCGCCGGCAAGCGGGGTTTGTAGGTTCTCAGCATCGGTACGATCCACGCCCTGACTATCGCACACTGCTGACTAGTCGGGGGACTGAGCCTCAGATTGCGCTAGTCGTTCGAGTAGTTGATCACGAACGGAGACACCCGCTTCACGAGCTTTTGTATCGGCGATGCGCCAGCCATGACGTGATGAATACACCAATGGCGGTTCGCCCAACCGGCCTTCGCCAACTGCGGTGACCCGAGCAAAGAAGAGAACATGGTCCAGGCCTTCGATCCGGCCTGGCTCGACCCGATCGAAGATCTCGCACTTGAGCCACGAGATGCAATTCACCACGATGGGTAGGCCATCGACCAGCTCGATGTATTCAGGAACGATGTAGTTGAACTTGCGGCCGGGATATGAGAAATACTGACCCTCGGCGACCTGATCACCAGCTAGGACCGAGACCGAGAATTCGCCGGATGCCTCCATCAGCGGGAACGTATCGTGCTTCGGCGACACCGAACACAGCATGATCGGCTCTTCGAAAGACACCTGGCTGACCCAGTGCGAGCAGTACGCCCGTGTCACTCCATCATGGGTCGCACCCACAACCTGCACACCTTTGGCCATCTGCCCAAGGCACCGCTTGATGTCTCGATCGATCACTGTTTTTCTGCTCGCCTTCGGCTGCTCCTGGTATTCGCCAGATTGGGGGTTGGGGTTGCGCTCCGCTGCTCGTCCCTCGCTGCTGGTGCGTTATGGCTGTCTTGTCCTTTGTTTCTCGGAGCCAGGGACGAGACCGCCGCGTGACTCCAAGCAGGGACCGACAGAGGTCGGCGTGAGCGCCAGCGAACCTAATCTAATTGCCTCGGAGCGAGGGACGAGTGGGCAGCGTTGAGGGACGAGACGCACCGCATGACTGCAGCGATGTCCGACGAATGTCGGCGTGAGCGCCAGCGAACCTAATCTAATTGCGTGCCAACCTTGAGTTCGTTGAAGGGCACACCCTTGTCGATTGAGACGTCTCGGGGCAGGCCCAAGACGCGGTCGCCAATGATGTTCCTTTGGATCTCGTCGGTGCCACCCGCAATTGATGACATAAACGATTGAAGCACCATACGGTTCCAGCTTTCGCCGTTGCTGTCGAAGCCGTCGCCGTCCTTGGTCCATGCAACCATCTGTGGGCCCACGAATTCGTGCAACATCTCGCGGACGTCCCACATGATGTTCGAACCGTGGAGCTTGCCGAGCGAACCACCCGGACCGGGAGCCCTGCCAGCCTTCATCTCGGCGCGGGTCCGCATGGCCACGAGCGATTTGGCTGTTTCGTTCGAATAGATCTTCATCAGCTTCTGGCGAACGATGGGGTCCTTCGTTAGCCCGAGCTTGGTCGCCTCGTTGCTCAGCCGGTTGTAGAACGGTGTGTTGATACCACTCTTGGAACCTGTGCCGATGGCGACGCGTTCGTACATGAGCATCGCTGTGGCCTGATTCCAGCCGTTGTTCAGTTCACCAAGCAGCCAACTCGTCGGGATGTGCAGATCGGTGAAGAAGACCTCGTTGAAATGCCTGCCACCGTCGATCTGGTGGATGGGTCGGATCTCGATAGCCGGGTCGCGCATGTCGACCATGAACATGGAGATACCAGCGTGCTTGGAAACAGTCGGATTGGTGCGAGCGACCAAAATGCCGTACTCACTGTGGTGGGCCAGTGTGGTCCAGACTTTTTGGCCATTGATGACCCACTGATCACCGTCGCGTTCAGCCTTGGTCTGCAAGCTGGCGACGTCGCTGCCGGCACCAGGCTCAGAGAACATCTGGCACCAGATGTCTTCGCCGGCAATACCGCGGGGCATGAATTCTTGCTTCAGTTCGTCGGACCCGAAGTCGTTCATGACCGGCATACACATGCCATGGCTGATGGTCAGGTCACCGGTGCAGTCCGGGAAGCGAGCGTACTCTTCACGCCAGGTCCGTTCATGGGCCTTGGTCAACCCTTGGCCGCCGAATTCTTTGGCATAGGTCAGGCCAGCTAGGCCAGCGTCGTACAGCTTTTTCTGGAAGGCGCGTGAGTGAGCGACCGACTGGTCACTGCGAGGGTCGGGCCCATCGAGTAGCAACGATTTGGCGTTCTCTTCGAGAAAGGCGCGACAACGTTGACGGAAGGCGTCCATGTCGGTGTCGGGTGTGGCGTCGGTAGCAGTCATTTATCAGATCCTCCGTGAAAGAAACTAGCGCCCTCGGAACCATTGGTGGAAGCTGGAACAGCCTTGGCCAACTGCGGTTTCGAAGATGAGCCACAGTTCTGTGCCTGAGATTCGGTTGAGCGACGAAGAATGCAGGTCAGTCCCAACGTGTTCCTTCTGCTGGGTGAGTGCGAAGAAACCAGCCATAGTTGGTGTGCATCGCCGGGATTAGACGCGCCGGCCGAATGAGTCCACGGCTTCGTCGGCCATGAGCCGTTCCAGCGTTGCTTCGGGCTTGTCCTGGGAAACCTGGCGGACCCGGAAGGCAGATTCGAACAGCGCCCAGATTGAGCCGTCCGATCGTTCGACAATCTCGACACCGCGGAGTCCGCGAAGCAGGGGTAACGATTCTTCATCGGTGAGCCGGGCAACCGAGTAGCTGGTTGGTGAGAGCTCGACTGGGGCGTTGAATTCGTTTTCGAGACGGTGTTTGGCGACTTCGAACTGCAGTGGTCCAACCGCGGCGAAGATTGGAGCCTGGTCACCAACGTCAGGGATCCGCAGCACCTGCACGACACCTTCTTCATCGAGCTGAGCGACGCCAGAGCGGAACTGCTTGAACTTGCCGGTGTCCTTGGCACGGGCGACCATGAAGTTGGTCGGTGCAAACGCCGGCATTGGGCGCCATTCGACCGGATCGTCTACGTACACAGCGTCGCCAGGCCGGAAGCCATTTGCGTTGACGAGCCCTATGACATCGCCTGGGAATGCTTCGTCGAGGGTCTCGCGATCGGACCCTTGAACCGAGTGCACATACTTGGTCGTGACCGAGCGTTTGCTCGGGCCATGGGTAATGGTCATGCCACGTTCGAAGCGACCTGATGCAACGCGCAAGAACGCAATGCGGTCTCGGTGGTTCTTGTCAGTGTTGGCTTGCACCTTGAACACATGCCCACTGAAGGGTGAGTCGATGGGGCGGGGATCATCGTTGATGTCGGTACGCGCCGGCGGTGATGGAACAAGATCGACAACAGCGTTGAGCAAGTGACCAACGCCGAAGTTGGTCAGCGCAGAACCAAAGAAGACAGGTGACAGGTCGCCGGCTTCAAACTTTTTACGGTCAAAGACACGATCTACACCGTCGAGCAGAGCAACGGCTTCGAGCGCTTCAGCAGCGAGCTCGTTGTCCATCAGTGCCGGGCTGTCAATCGGGCTGACTTGCTCGGGCGCCATGGTTGATCCATGGGCGACGCGAGTGAACTGTACGTACTCGTTGCGCGTGCGATCGATGACCCCATCGAATGTGGTCGACTCGCCAACGGGCCAGGTCACCGGTGTTGGTTCCAGGATGAGGTCCCGCTCGATCTCGTCGAGCAGGTCCCAAGGGTCGCGGCCGGGACGGTCCCACTTGTTGATGAACGTCACGATCGGTACGTCGCGCTCGCGACAGACCTCGAACAGACGCCGCGTCTGAGGCTCGATGCCCTTTGCTGCGTCGAGAACCATGATGGCTGCGTCGGTTGCAGCCAATACCCGGAAGGTGTCCTCGCTGAAGTCCTTGTGGCCGGGTGTGTCGAGCAGGTTCAGCAGACAATCGCGATACGGGAAACGCATAACCGTGGAACTGATGGAGATACCGCGTTGCTGTTCGATCTCTTGCCAGTCGCTGGCGGCCGCCTTGCCGCCGCGTCGAGCGGCAACCGATCCAGCGCCAGCTGTGAGTACGCCCGAGTACAACAGGAACTTCTCGGTCAGCGTGGTCTTGCCCGCGTCAGGGTGAGAGATGATGGCAAAGGTACGCCGCCGAGCGGTTTCTTCGATGATCTGATTGCTCATGAGCGTGCGTTTCTTAGGGTCCAATGCCCAGCTAGGAACTGCAGGACAACATGGAACAGCCTGCCCGTTCTCGCGCCCATTCCGGGCGCTTGGTAAAGAACTCGGCTTCGTGTTCTGGTTGTTCATCGTAGGGATAACGCAGCACATCGAGCAGTTGGCTCACCGCTGACATGTCGCCCTGGTCGACCTTGTCGATGGCCAACTGTGCCATCCAGTTGCGAAGAACGTACTTGGGATTCACGCCGTCCATGGCCAGCTTGCGTTCTTCGGCCGAGCGGCCGTCGATGTCACACCGGTCAGCCCATGCTCGAAGCCAGTCGCCCATTTCTTCGACGACACGTTCGGTCGGCTCGACATACCAGGCGTCGGCAATTGGCCGGACCAGGTCGGAGTCGCTCAGGCCTTCGGCGTTCTCGACGTCGACCTGGGCCAGGTTCCGGTGAAAGATAGTCATGTCAGTTTCGACGAGTTGTAACACTCGGCCCAAGTCACCGAACAGCGTGTTGTCGTCATCTCCGGCGAAGCCAACGAAGCCAAGGCGCTCTGCCATCATTGCGCTCCAGCCGTTGCCGAACTCGTCGGCGTAGGTGTCGAGTGCCTCTTGTAATGGTTCGGTGTTGTCGCCATAAAGAGGGGCGATCGCATTTGCGAGTTGCACCAGATTCCAATGTGCCATCGAAGGCTGATTGCCGTAGCGGTAACGACGGCCTTCGGCGTCGGTGGTGTTTGGCGTCCAGTCGGGATCAAACCCTTCGAGCCAGCCGTACGGCCCGTAGTCAATCGTCAGGCCCAGGATCGACATGTTGTCGGTGTTCATCACCCCGTGCACAAAACCGATGCGCATCCAGTCGACGATCATCTCTGCAGTGGTGCGAACGATCTGAGCAAACCAGTCGGTCACGACGTCGACCGGCTGGGTGTCAGTGCCTTCGACAAGGTCGGGGAAATCGGTACGTATCGCCCAGCTGACGAGCTGGGCTAGCTGATCCAACTCATCTCGGGACGTGAACAGCTCAAAGTTTCCGAAGCGCACGAAGGACGGACTAACTCGACACACGACAGCGCCGAGCTCGGCGGCCGGGTTGCCGTCGTAGAACATGTCGCGCATCACCTGGTCGCCAGTCAATGTAAGGCTCAGCGCTCGGGTTGTTGGGACGCCGAGATGGAACATGGCTTCGCTGCACAAGAATTCGCGTACCGAGGACCGCATCACGGCGTATCCGTCGCCGCGACGTGAATACGGTGTTGGCCCTGCACCCTTGAGTTGCATGGTCTGGTGACCGTCGTCGACGGTCAGGACCTCGCCGAGAGCGATCGCTCGGCCATCGCCAAGCTGACCTGCCCAGTTACCGAACTGATGTCCGCCGTAACACATCGCGTATGGGTCCATATCGGGGGTGATTAGATTGCCCGTTACCAGATGAGTGAACGCGGCGGTCTCGGCTTGCTCGTCGCTGATCCCGAGCATCTCGGCGACCTCGGGTGAGTAGGCGACAAGTTGGGGCGTCGTCGCATGTGCTGGAATGACCCGACTGAAACATGCGCCTGTGACGTGGCGGCGGGCATTGTCGATCTGGTCGTCGGCGGGCAGATCATGGGTGAAACGATTCGTGAAGACGAGACCAAATGGGTTGTCGGAAGCGTCGGCCACGGTGTCGTTATTCACGTACCGTTTCTATCAGCACGATCTGATGCCGATATGTTTGCTCCGTGACGGATGGTTCAGAGCAGGCCCCGGCGGGCTGGTACAACGATCCACACTCGCCGGAACAGATGCGATATTTCGATGGCGAGGTGTGGACTAATCACTTCCATCAACCTGGCAAGTTGCCCGATGTTGGGAGCTGGTTAAGCAGCACATTCACAGTGTTTGCGAACTATTGGAAAGGTGCCGCCATCCTCGGTTTCATCGTGCACCTTGCAGCGAGCCTGGTCGTCTGGGGTGGTCTGTGGTTCGCCGTGCGTGATGTGGCCATCGTCAACGAAGACCTCGTGAACTTCAGCCTGGCTACGGGTCTACTCATCGCGGTGTTCGTGATATTGGGATTGCTGTTGCAGGGGTTTGGTTGGCTTGCTATGAGCCGTTACCTGCATCGGGCACATTTCCAAGAAAACCCGACCGTGATCGACGCATTCACTCATGCCCTTCAACGTCTGCCTCGGTATCTCAGCATCATGACGGTGCTTGTTTTGGCCATGGTCGTGGCAGGGGCATTGCTGATCGGCCTGACGGCAGTGGTTCCGCCGATCGGGATACTGCTGATGATTGTTGCGATTCCCTTTGGCATCTGGGCCGCCATCAAGTTGGCGTTTGTCATCAACGCGGTTGCGATTGCTCCCGTCGATGTATCGGCGGTGCGAGCCTCGGCCGAGGTGTCAGACGGACGCTTCTGGTCAGTATTTGGACGACTCTTCCTGTTCACCCTGCTGTCTCTGATCGTGGTGCAGATTGCCAATGCCACACTTGGCCGGTTTGGCCAGATCATCGACCCAGAAGCGTTAGCGCTGAACGTGCAAGTGCGAAATGATTCGGTGTTGGTGCGTGACTTCGAATTCACTGACTTGTTGCCGTCGAGCGGCCAATTCATGATCGCTCTCGTGGTTAGTAGCGTGATTCAGGCGGCGAGCGGGCTTGTCGCGACGTCAGCGTTTGTTCGGCTGTATTTGGACGGCGGAGCCCCGTCCGAAGCGTTTTAGAACTGTGATTGATAGACCTCCACAATCGGTGTGAGGTCCGCAGGTGTTGCACCATGAAGGATCGCAGCGCGACAACTCGGCGCGAATTGGCTATGCGGTGCCGAAACCCATCGTCTGGCCGACCTGGACTTCGGCGATCAGATCGCGAGAGGAGTCCGTGTGACCAGCATGTGCAGAGAAGCCCAGCTCTGGAAATGCACGCCCTGGAAACGCTTGTGTGCTGGAGACTACGGGTGAAGGAGGACTTCGGCTTCGATCTCGACGGGCATACCGAACGGCAATGAACTCATTCCCACTGCAGAGCGGGAATGGCGGCCAACTTCGGGTCCGAACAGTTCAAGAATCAGATCGCTGAAGCCGTTGATCACTGCAGGGTGCTGTCCGAAGTCAGGGCCGCAGCGCACCATGCCGAGTGCTTTGACCCAGCCGCTTATGCGATCGAGCGTGCCGAGTTCTCGCTGAAGTGAACCCAGCATTGAAAGAGCGACCAGGCGGGCAGACTCACAGGCCTGTTCAACCGTGACATCGTGGCCCACGATCCCGAAGGGCCCGGTGACCTTTCCGTCGGGTCCTTGTGGACCATGGCCTGACGCGATTGCACGGTCACCGCGCACGTTTATGAATGCGAACGGCAACTCGACACCGGGTGGCACGACGACCTCCGGCGGCAACTCCACGCCCATTGCAGCAAGTCGGTCCTCGATCTGTCCCATCACGTGACACTATGTCTCATCAAGGGTCAGACCCTTGATGGGTGCACGCGTTTTGTGTTATCGAGAGCCGCGGCTGATCAGGGCTGCGCCGCACAAGATCAGCGCCGTGCCGATGAGTTCGAGGGCACCTACTGATTCGTGGCGGATGAGAACACCCAGCACGATGGCCACGATAGGAACCAGGTAGCCCACGAGCGAGCTTCGAGGCGCTCCAACACGGCCGTTCAAGGTCGCGAACAAGGACCGCGCGATACCCGTGCCGAACACACCCAGAAGCACGATGGCAAGTGCCGGTCGCCATTCGAATGTCGACCGGGTAAGCCCCCACAATCCCCAGGGTGCAAGTAGTACAGAACTGATGACCATTGCTCGTGCCATTACGGCGGCGCCACCGTAAGCCTGGGCGAGTGGCGGCAGTAGGTTGTTCGAGATCGAATAGCCGACTACGGCGCACAAGACGAAGAGCAGCCCGAGCGGCTCGGCGTCGGCGCCGGTCAGGTTCGCGGCCGCAATGGCGATTGCACCACATAGCCCGATGCCAAGGCCCACGATCTGGTTCCGCTCTGGCGCCTTGCGCAGCATGGCGACCGACATGAGTAGCACCAGGATGGGGCCAACTGAGTTCAGCATGCCGGCAACCGAGGACTCGACTCGCTGCTGAGCGAGCGGGAAAAAGATTGCCGGTGCAGAGTTTCCGGCGAGGGTGATGACGAGCAGCGCAGGCCATGTCGACCGCGGCATTGGGCGCCTGGCAGCGGGCACGAACCCAAGAACGAGAGCGCCGAACACCATGCGGAAAAATGCGATCGACGCAGGATGAAATGTGTCGAGGCCAACCGCGATCCAGAGAAACGACGATCCCCAGATCAGCGAGATGGTCAGCAACAGCGCCCAGTCGGCCTGGTTGAAGTTCCCTTGGTTCACGCCTTGCGAAGTAAATCGACTCGAAGCAGGCGCTGACATTCGCGGAACGGTAACCAACACGGTTCTGGACATGCGCCGTATTGCTGTGTGATTAGTCACGATCATGCTGCTTGCGAGCTGTACCGAGGACCTGACCGTGGACGAGTTGACGGCTGGAGCGGCGAACGATTCGAACTCACCCTCGACCGTGAACGCGGGCGCAGGTTTAGGGGCTCTCTATTTGCCTAAGAGGTCGGTGGCGAGAATACGGAGGTCAGGTTTGCGAACCTTGTTCGATGCCGTCAACGGAAGATCATCGACGATGAAGACATGGCGGGGAACCTTGTAGTTAGCCATGTATTCTCGGCACCACGCGATGAGTTCGCCGGGATCAGGGGCGCCCTGCGGGCTCGGCACGATGAACGCGGTGCCGACTTCGCCCATGCGATCATCGGGCACACCAATCACCGCAGCCATACCCACCAACGGGTGCTCAAGCAGCATGCGTTCGATCTCGGCGGGATAGGCGTTGAAGCCGCCCATGATGAACATGTCTTTCATGCGATCGGTGATGTCGATGTAACCCTGCGCGTCCATAACAGCGATGTCACCGGTGTGCAGCCAGCCATCGGGATCGATCGCTTCGGCGGTCTGCTCGGGTGCGTCTAGATAGCCGGGCGTGACTTGGAATCCGCGCACCCACAGTTCGCCCTCGGTTCCAGGCTCAACATCGACTCCGGACGGGTCGACGACACGAAGCTCCACACCTGACGGGGCACAGCCTGACGTCGATGCAATGAGTTCTGGCGGGTCGCCTGGCCGGGTATAGGCCGCCAGGCCGGAGGTCTCGGTCATGCCATAGGCCGTCACGATGGTTTGGAAGCCCAGGCGTTCTCGCATGTCGATAATCATCTCGACCGGGATTGAGGCGGCCCCCGTCACACATGACCGCAGCGATGACAGGTCGAATTGGGCGAGGTCGGGATGGTTAAGCAAGCCCTGGAACAATGCCGGTGGACCGGGGAACACCGCTACTTTTTCGCGCTCAATGATGGCCAACACTTCGCCGGCGTCATAGATCGCTACCGGCAGATTCACTGCGCCAAACATCAGGCACACGATCACACCAGAGTTGTAGCCGAATGCGTGGAAATATGGATTGACCAGAAGATAGGGGTCTTCTGGTTGTACGCCGAGTGCTTCGCCATAGGGATGGAACACCCGGATGATTGCCCCGCCCACTATCTGGACACCCTTGGGATGGCCGGTTGTGCCAGACGTGAACATGATCGCGCCGACGTCGTCGGGTCGGAATGTGTCGGTGCGGAGTTCGACTTCGGCTTGATACTCGGCTGCGGCTGGACCGTCGCCACGCGCAAGGAAGTCCTCGAAGTTGGTGGTGCCTGGCGCTTTGCCGCTGGTCAGGTCGACGGTGGCATTCAGTTTCGGCACATCTTGATTGACCAACGAGCCGCTGTAGCTGGTGTCCAGGAAACCATCGACGACGAACAGCATCTTCACTGAAGCGGCATTCAACACATAGGCGGCCTCGTTGCCCTTGAACCGCGTATTGATCGGCACAAGCACGGCGCCAGCCCTCGACACGGCAAGTCCCGCTACTACCCACTGCCAACAGTTTGGCGCCCACACAGCGATCGTGTCGCCGGCCTGCACACCGGATGCCACAAACGCTCGAGCCGCCTGGTCTATACGTTGTCCGAGCTCCCGGTATGTCAGCGTTACATCGCCGTCGCGAATGGCGTCGCGATCGGCGAAGTGCTGGGTCGATGCTCGAATCAGTTGTGGTATCGATGCATGGTCTGGATCGAACCCCGGAATATTGCTTGTCCCCATGTACGCGACACTAGGACGCTTGGCTAGCTGACCACTAGAGAGCGCAGCACTAAGGTCCGGTGATGGCAACTGTGACTGTGAACGACATACCCATCCGTTACGAAGACAGCGGGGGTGATGGGCCTGCCATCTTGTTCAGCCACGGGTTCTTGATGGACCACACCATGTTTGATGCTCAGGTCGCGGCGTTCGCAGGGGACTACCGATGTATCCGCTGGGATGAACGCGGTTTCGGCGATACACCAGCCATCGGCGACTTCAGCTACTGGGACTCGGCCGACGATGCCATAGCTGTCCTCGATGCATGCGGTGTTGACCGGGCGGTGTTCGTCGGCATGAGCCAGGGCGGCTTCTTGTCTATCCGGGCAGCGTTGGCGCACCCCGATCGAGTTCGGGCGCTGGTGTTAATCGACTCATGCGCCGATGTTGACGATGCCGAAACAATCGAGGGTTATCACGGCATGCTGGCCGGCTTTACCAGCGGTGATCCGGCCACCCAGCGAGCCGTAGCCGAAGGTGTTTCCGGCCTGATCCTGGGCGATGAGATCCTGGCAGCCGAGTGGATTCCTCGCTGGATTGCCAACCTTGAAAAGCATGACCTGAACCTGGCAGGCACGGCGCTGTTGTCTCGCGATGATGTACAACCCCGCGCCGGTGAAATCACCTGCCCAGTGCTAGCGATTCATGGCGGTGATGATCAGGCGATATTGGTCGATCGGGCCCGTCTGTTCACCGACGCCGTTGCCGACAGCCGCGGTGTGGTTGTCGTAGACGGCGCTGCCCATGCACCAAACATGAGCCATCCCGACATCGTGAACGAGGCCCTCGCCACGTTTATGAAGTCACTCTGAAGGCGTGGTTGTTGACGCGATGGATGTTGTAGTTCGCAATGGCATGGTGGTGACCGGTGGGTCAGAAGCCATCACCGATGTTGGTATTCGAGATGGTGTCATCGTGCAGCTTGGCGGTGACATGGCTGGTACCAACGAGATCGACGCGACCGATCGGTATGTGTTGCCCGGGGGTATCGACGCACATGTGCACCTGACAGCACCCGGCACAGGGCCCGATAGCTGGCGGTGGGTCGACGACTTCGAGGTTGGTACTCGGGCTGCTGCTGCTGGAGGTGTTACGACGGTAGGCAATATGTCGTTCCCGCAGCCTGGCGAACAGATGAAGGCTGGCCTGGAACGCGACAACGCCGATGCCGCGGCTAACGCAATCGTCGATTACTTCCAGCACACGGTGTTGCTCACCCCCGACGACGAGGGCATCGCCCAGATCGAAGAGCTGGCGGCAGCAGGCCATCCGAGCATCAAGATCTTCATGTCGTTCCGTCGCTTCGATCGCCATCTGGATGGCTACCTGCGAGCTATGCAGGCCGCAGCCGCCGCCGGAACCGTGGTGCTGGTGCATTGCGAGGATCCCGCGATCATGAACTGTTGTGGGCATGCACTCGACGAGGCTGGCCACACCGACGCAAGCCACTTCCCGAAGTCTCGACCTGTCGAGGCCGAACGTATTGCGACCGAACGTGCCGTTGGTTATTGCGCAACGACGGGTGCCACGACCTATGTGGTGCACCTGTCTAGTGCCGCTGCACTTGACGCCTGCCGCAAGGCTCGAGCGCGCGGCCTGCCGGTGCATGTCGAGACTCGCCCGATCTATCTGCACCTGAACGAGTCGCGCTTCAGTGAACCCGACGGCGCCAAATACGCAGGAGCACCACCGCTTCGTACCGACGCTGACCGCGATGCGCTGTGGGCGGGTCTGAACGACGGGACCGTCAGCACGGTGTGCACCGACCACGCCCCATGGACACTCGACGACAAGCTGGATCCCAACCTGACCGCGAGTGATCTTCGCCATGGCATGGCCGAGCTCGAGACCCTGATGCCGGTGCTCTGGAGCGAAGGGGTTGCGATCGGCAAGATCTCGGTGGCCACGTTCGTCGAAGTGACCAGTACAACTGCGGCACGGCTCTTTGGCATGTATCCGCGCAAGGGAACCATCGCGCCTGGCTCCGACGCTGACATCGTGATCTGGAACCCAAACGACACGCGCACCATCGACGGGTCAACCATGCACTCGAATGCTGGCTACTCGCCCTATGACGGTTGGCAGATCACGGGCTGGCCTGAACTGACGATCAGCCGCGGTGAGATTGTTGCTCGTGCCACTGAGGCCGGCATCGAAGTTCTTGGCGCACCGGGCCGCGGCCAACTCGCCGAACGGAAGAGGTCGGTCAGGTAGCGAGCGCGGTAAGCAGTGCAACCAGATTCACAGCAGCTGCGCCACTGACCCACCGCTGAACCCAAACCTTGAGGTCGGCGACCTCGGTGTGTATCTCAATTCGGACATCTGCCCGAAGCTCGGCCATGTCGCCGAGCTTCGAAGGCGTGCCTATGGCGGTACCGCTGGGCCGCGACAACCGCCAGGGCCTGCCGCTAGCGAGATGCCACCAAGCTGGGCTGGTAGTCGGTTGGTGGTTCGAAGCCCAGGATGCTGATGACGGTGGCGGCGACGTTGGCTAGCCCGGCGTCGCTGTTGGCGACTAGCTGGTATTTCGCTGGGTTCCGACAGTGCACGACGAAGGGAACGGCGCTCAGCGTGTGAGAAGTCTTTGGTGAACGAACGCCGTCCTTCTCGGTGTACATGATGTCGGCGTTGCCATGGTCGGCAGTGAAGATGACCACGCCGTCAAGCTCGTCGACAACCACCTCGACCAGGCGTGCCAAGGCGTCGTCGAGTACTTCCATTGATTGGATGGTCGCGGCCAGGTCGCCGGTGTGGCCGACCATGTCGCCATTGGCGTAGTTGATACGTCCCCAGTCGTACTGGCCGTTTCGTAGCAGCTCGATGGTGGCGTCGGTGATCTCGGCCGCCTTCATGGCAGGCGCTTGATCGAACGGCACATTGTCGCTGGGAATCTCGATATAGGTTTCGAGTGATGCGTCGATGTATCCGGACCGGTTGCCGTTCCAGAAGAACGTCACGTGCCCGAACTTCTGTGTCTCGCTGATTGCGAAGCAGCGCATCTCAGCGGCGGCGAGATACTCGCCCATGGTCCGATCGATCGCAGGCGGTTCGACCAGATAGTGACCGGGAATCTGCAGGTCACCGTCGTACTGCAGCAGCCCAGCGAAGTAGAGATCGGGATGCGGGGTGTGGGAAACAGGGTCACCGCGGTCAAATGCATCGAACTCAGTGGACTCGTACGCCTGGCTGATCTCGATGGCACGATCGCCTCGGAAGTTCCACAACAGCACTGCATCACCGTCAGACATCATCCCGATTGGCACACCGTCATCGGCAACGATGAACGAATCGAGATACTGATCTCCCTTTGGTTTCGGGTCGCTGTCAGATTCGTTGTAGAACGCGTCGACGGCTTCGGCGGCTGTTGCGAACTGGCGCCCGACGCCGTGGGTATGACAGGCATAGCCACGCTGGACCATGGGCCAGTCGGCGCCGTAACGATCCATCGTGATCGTCATACGCCCACCACCCGATGCGATGCGAAAGTCCACGTTGTGGTCAGCGTTGACCGCCGCCAGAACCTTCTCGGTGGCCTCGATGTAAAGCTGAGCGGAAAGCATAGCCACATCACGGCCGTCGAGCAAAATATGAAGCCGGCACCGGGTGACTCCCTGGATGGCGGCCTGGTGGACAATCGCGTAGAGGTGGTCGGTGTGTGAGTGCACATTGCCATCGCTGTGCAGCCCGATCAGATGCAACGTGCCCGTGCGTCCGTGATGTAGCAGTTCATGCCATGTGGGCGAGTCCCACATGTGGCCGGTCTCGATCGCCCGGTTTATCAGCTTGGCGCCCTGAGCAAAGATCCGGCCTGCGCCGATGGCGTTGTGGCCAACTTCACTGTTGCCCATGTCATCGTCAGAGGGCAGTCCAACAGCGGTGCCGTGGGCGGCGACGTTGATCGCAAGTGGCCCCGCTATGAGCTGGTCGATGGTCGGGGTGTTGGCTTCGGTCACCGCGTTCGACGGGCCATGCGGTGCATGACCGACGCCATCAGCAACCACAACCACGACGGGTCCGGCAGGTTTGGTGAAGGAGGCATGCGGATTCAACGACGGAACCATGTCGCCAGCGTAAGCCAATGCGCAACAAAGCCTCGTGGACCACCTCGGGCCAGGGTGTCGCCGGCCATTATTTGCTCGTGGTACCCGGTGGGGTAGCTGCGGGCTAAGCCGCAGCCAGGCCGAGCAGTATGTTCGCTAACTCATGGGGCCGGTTCATCGGCACCATGTGATTGGTGGCGATCTCGTGGTAGCCCCACGCTGCTGAGGCTTCAGCGAGCCGAGCAGCGGTCCAGAATGCCGAGTCATTGGCTTCGCCAGGATCAGCACTGGCCTTGATGAAGGTGCGGGTGAAGTCCCAGTCTTCGAGAGGCTTTGAGAGCGACACTGGTTCGGTGAACGTGCCGATCGGTTGGTTGACGCGTCGAGCGTTTGACCAGGCGGTGGCTTCGGGGGTGTCGAGTTCGCGAGGAACCGGTCTGATGGCCCAGCCGTCGGCAGCGTCAGTAAGCATCCTGCCGAGGGGCCCGATGACGTCAGCGCCACTCTGGCCGTCGGCCGGCACGAGTGCGTCGAGGTAGACCAGATGGCGAACCTTGTCACCAATGTCGTCGAGCAGGCCGGTTACGACCATGCCGCCGTAGCTGAATCCAAGCAGCACGATGTCGTCGAGGTCTTCGTAGAAGATCGTGTTGCGCACATCTTGCATGTGAAGGCTCAGGTTGACCTCGGGCCCTGCAAGGTGTGAGCGCTCGCCGATACCGGTGAGACTGGGTGTGAAGATGTCGTGCCCAGCTGCTGCCAGAAGTGGACGGACGGCGCGGAACCCATAGGACCCGCCCCACGCACCATGTACCAAGACCATTGTTGCCATGACGCCGACCTTAGGACACGGCTGAGGACTGTTCGGCAGCGTCCTAGCGATAACGAGTTTTACGGACGAGGTCTTGGCAGCTGGGTCGACTGGCGCCGCCTCGATGACAATGGTGCGACAGCCACGGCCCGAGAGTGTGGCGTCTAGTTGCGCCGAGTTACAGCAGGTCGCCCAGTTGTTGGATCAGGTCGGTGCTGGTCACGATGCCAGCAAGCCCACCGGCGTCATTGACGACTAAGACCGAGTGGACCTCGCCTGAGGACATGTGATCGACGGCAACACGAAGCGGCTCGTCTTGTTTGACCAGGATCAGATCGGTCGACATCACGTCTTCGAGCGTGAACTGATGATCGAGGAAGGTACGCAGCATGCGATCGTCCTGGCCCTCGATGTCATAGACAAGTTTCAGGATGTCGGCGGCCGAGATGAGCCCAACTGGAGTCGCTCCGCTAACAACGGGAACATGGTGAAAGGACCGGGACTGCAATAGCCCGTACACGTCCGAGATCGGTTGACCGAGGTGAACCGTGTCCGGTTCGCTCGACATGACATCTGCAAGCTTTGGTTTGTTCTTCACTACTCAAGCATCGTCGTGTTGTGCATTCCCATCCAGAGCACAAAGTCCCTGGTTGGGTTGCCTGGTCCTGGGTCCCTGGCTGGGCCAATGACAGTAGATCGACGGACCGCTGACCTGCACTCTTTGGCGATGGCCGCGGTTCCGATATATCCGGGTCCAGCGTTGCGGTCGTTCGACTCGTGACCCGGATATATATATAGACAACTTGGCGGTATAAGAAATGAAGAAGGTGCGCGCACTGGTGCTCATGGGAATGGCTCTTGCCTTGGTCGCGGGGGCCTGCAGCAGCGGGTCCTCGGACTCCGCAGAAGTGGCCGACACGTCGGTCTCTGAGGCGGCAACGTCTGACGGTGCAGACGTTGGAGATGATGGAACTGCAGCAGAGGAACCAACAGCTGAACCTGCCGAAACAAGTGGCACGTATGAGCCGGGCCCCATCGAGTTCCGAGCGGTGAACCTGCTCGACGTACCGGTGGGCATCTATGTGCGCTCGACTGGTTTGGTTGAGGCGTTCGTTATACATCAAGGCGTCGCACCTGGAGCCGTTACCGGGTTCGTGGCACCTCCCGAAGGTGGCAAATTTGTCGTGACCGATGCCGACTTCGGCCTGCGCATTCGCACCAACCAGAACTCACCTACCCAACTCAAAGGGAGAACAATGAGGAAGACAATCATTGCGTGCCGTGCCGCGGCGATGGTCAACGCCGGACTCGGTGGCGATCCCACGACCAGCGATGGGGCGAACGACATCCTGATTCAGGCCCTGGCCGGCTGATCCAGCAAGCCAAGTGGCCGAAATGGTGGTCAGCACGTAAGATCACGGCCACCAGCGGGTGTAGTTCAATGGTAGAACATCAGCTTCCCAAGCTGAATACGGGGTTTCGATTACCCTCACCCGCTCTCTTGAAAACCGGCCCATTCGGCCAGAATCCACGGCTAGCTCGATGCTGGTTGAGCATGTCGGACTCGGAGCAGAAGGTTTCCATACCTTCCTCTTCCTTATGCGAGACGACGTCGTCTCCGGTACAAGCCAGAACGGCTGCCTTCTTGTTGCCGCCTCAACCGAACTGCACGCCACGGTCGAGACCTAGTAGCTCTGAGGTGTCAGTCTCTGGGGGACCATCCGCGGACGGTTTCGATGACGATCGATGCCATTGGTGCGGCGGCGGCGGTGTCGCCGGCGAGGCGGATTTGGCTGAGGGCACCCCACAGTGCGCCGAGTAGGAACTCGGCTCTGGTGTCGACGTCGGTGATCTGTTCAGCTTCGAGGGCTCGTTGGAAGTTGGACCGGAAGAGTTCGCGGTATTGGTTGATTTCGCTCGCTGCGTCGGCCGCTAGTTCGTCGATTTCGAAGACGGTGTTGACCATGAGACAACCGCCGCTGCGCGGGTCGTCGCCTTCGGCTGGCGAGCTGACCCTTTCGAAGATGGCGACGATCGCGTCGATCGAGGGCGTGTCGAACATTTTGGCGAGGTTCCCAGCCACCATCTCGCGGTAGCGGGCGAGGGCTTTGCCGAATAGTTCGTCCTTGTCGCCAAAAGCGTTCGCGAGGCTCTTGATTCCGACCCCCGACATTGTTTCGAGGCTGCGGTAGGTGGTGGCGGTGTAGCCGTGGCGCCAGAAGGCCACCATCACAGCTTCCAGAAGTTCTGACTCTTCGAACGATCTAGGGCGGGCCATCAACACTTCCTCTTGGTCTGTCGGGAACCTACTATGACTAATTCTACAACAAGTGTTGCATTTCACCCACCGAGAGGTTACTAATGTTGTACAACACTTGTTGTACAACCAAGGAGAACCCAATGGAACCACAAACGAGCACATCGACCGTCACGGTCGACGCCACCGCAGCGGAGGTGTGGACCGTCCTCGCCGACGAGTTCGCCGACATCGCCGCTTGGAGCCCCGGCGTGAAATCGTCAGGACCCAATCCAGCCACACCCGATGGAGTCAACGGCAGCCGCTACGGAGGCCGGGTGGCCGAGATTGAAGGACTGGGCCACACCGATGTACGCATCACCGCCTACGACGCCCAGAACCTGACCTTGAGTTACACCGTCGAGGCAGAGAACATCCCGCCGTTCATCGAAAGAATCACCAACACGTGGACCGTCACTGCCGACGGACCAGACTCCTCGAACTTGGAGGCAGTAGTGGGCATCACAATTGCAGAGTCGATGTCGACCAATGAACAGGCAAACAAGGCTGTCCAGGCAATGCTGGCTGCGGGTACAGGTGCTTCAGTCAACCTCAAGACCTACATCGAATCTGAGCGATGATCAAGACCATGTCGCTCGCCGACATGCTCGGAAGCCTCCGCACAGCGTTTCGGATGATGCGTGCCCCGGTCACGGGGTGGCAATCAAAGAGCCCGAGGTCGCCTGGTGCAAGGACAATCTCTCGAATCTCGACATTGTGGATCTCGGCGATGGAATCCACTTCCTTCAAGAAACCCACCCCCACACGATCGGCACTGAACTATCAAAATGGCACGCCAGACTCTGAGCTGCCTGCCGCGGGTGTGGGTCAGCGCTGGAGCATGATCGCGGTACCCATCAGTTCGAAGAACGTGCTGGCGTTGTGTGACCCGTCGATGATCTCGACATGGCGGGAAATGAATTCGTCCGGTGCCGTCAACCCTTCCGCGACGTCGAGGAATGCCTCGTAGCTGGTTTGCAGCACCACGTCGGCGGCCATCGAGGTATCTCCGTATCGGACTTCGAGGCTCTCGGGTGTGGAGATGATGGTGAGTACGTTGTCGTCGAGGTGGAGTCGCACGATGAGGTCGGGCCGGTTTGGGACGGCTTCGAGCACGATCTTCAGCGGGAGCACGAGGGTGCGAAGGTTCCCGGGTTCTCGCGGGTCCGGAGCCCGGTCGAGCTCTCCGCCGAAGCGGGCGAGTTCCCACAGGATCCTGTCTGTGCCGCGGCCGAGGTCGGTGAGTTCATAGGCACTGCGCTCACTGGGCTGGCGAATGAGGCCGGTGTTGGTCAGTTCGGTGAGACGTGTACTGAGCAGGTTCGTGGCGATGCCAAGGCCTTCGTGTAGTTCTTGGTATCGCGCCGGGGCTGCGTGGAGATCACGCAGGATCAGCAGCGTCCATCGATCGCCGACGGTGTCGAGCGCACGGGCGATCGGGCACAGCAGGTTGTAGTGGCGTTTGGCAGTCATGAAACCTCCATTCCTGAATTCTACTTGCAAAATTCAAGTTGAGCGTGTAACTTTAATTTTGCAAGTACAAATCGACCAGACAGATGACCTGGCCCTAGAAGGGAAAAGACAGTGAGAATGCTGATGCGAGCCAAGATCCCGGTCGAGGCTGGAAACGTCGGTCTTTCGGAAGGCACCCTGCCGGCCACACTGCAGCAGGTGGTGAAACTGGTTGAACCTGAAGCGGTCTACGTCGGCACTGAAGATGGCGAGCGGCGCGTTCTGATCTTCTTCGATCTCAAGGATCCGTCCGACATCCCAGCAGTCACCGAACCGTTCTTCCAGAACGCAAACGCGTCGGTGGACCTCATGCCAGTGATGAACATGGACGACATGCAGGCTGGGATGGCCAAGCTGCACTAACCCAGAAACCGTCAAATCGTCGGGATCGCGACGCAGCCTAGCGATCCCGAGGTCCATCATTAGCGGACTAAAAACCGACGTTAGTGAGATCGAAGCGGAAACGGCCGTTGGTCCACCGCTTCAACATGTCATCGCGGTGGATCAGCAACGAACGGGCAGCTGCAGTGGCACGATCCAATCGTGCCCGGCCGGTCGTGTCTCAAGGCCCGCCACATCATTTGCTGGAAGCAGCGTGATGATCGTCGAGCCAGTATTCGCCGCGATGCCATCCTGCAGACCAACCGGTACGCGATAGAGCGATCGCCAACGCCATCGAGCGGCGCAGTCAGAGTTCCGAAAAGGGCAGATACGGCGCCAGCTCGCCGACCTTCAGTTCACCCTCGCGGGTTTGACCGCCTCGCTCCTGCAGGAACGCGGCCATGAGCTTGCGCGCGGCAGGGTCCTTCATCGTTTTCGCGAAGAGCAGGAACTCCTGGGCCAGCGCATCCTCCTGGGACATGGATTGCGAGTTCAACACGGCCTGCTTGGCCGCTGTTACCGCCACCGTCGGGAAGCTCGCGATCCGGGCCGCCAGCGCATCCACGTGGGCGGTGAGTGACTCTCTCGACGGGAAGACACGATTCAGGTAGCCCCACCGTTCAGCCGTGTCAGCGTCGATATCGGCACCACCGAGAATCACCTCGAGCGCTCGACCTCGCCCCATCAGTTTGGGGAAGTTCACCGTCCCATTGCCTCCGGGGAGAATTCCGAGGGGGACCTCCATCTGATTGAACGTGGTCTTGCCGGCAAGACCGAAACGCATATCGCAACCGCTACAAAGCTCATTGCCGCCTCCGCCGGCGCGGCCGGCGATCTCGGCGATGCTCACCTTGGTGCTTGTCCGTAGGAGCTCGGCTGTGCCTGGACGCACCTCACGGCGGGATGCACCCGCCTCGATCGCAGCGACTCGCTTATCGTTGAACGGGTTCTGGTCGGAATCGGGACCGAGGTCGACCCACTTCAAGATCTCGCTCACATCGAAGTGAGCAATGAAGAAGTCCGGGTCAGCGGATCGGAGCACGATCACACGCGTTGCCTCATCCACCTCCGCCTCATTGACTGCCCGTGCCAACTCCACCGACAGTTCGATGGTCATCACGCAGGCCGGGTGCTGGTGATGGATCGTGATCGTGCGAACGCCTTCGTTCATATCGATCTGGAGAAGGTTGAATGCTGTGGCCATTGCGTACTACCTGTGTTCTGCTTGATGGTTCATCGTGTGCTCGGCCGATTCGGATACAGATCTGGCATCTGCACGAGAGGCCGATCGACGTCGAGTACTCGTTGCCTGCTGCCCCCGGCACGCGGTCCAACATTACTACTGCAAGCGACAACGGCCAGGGGCCGCGCCCACCCGTTGAGGGGCGAACTGTTTCGATCCGTGCATGGGGGAGCGTGCGATAGTTGCCGGCATAGAACCGGATAAGGGCCAGGCGATGATGCGACGGAAGCGGTTCCGAGATCGTCGTGTCTGTCATGATCGCAATGCCACTTGCCTTTCTACGACACCGAGCAGCGTCGTGTCAGTGCGCTGGCGGAGACATGACACCAGGAGAGAACAATGAGTGACGCACCACTGGCCGGCCTGCGGGTGCTCGATATATCGAGCGTGATTTCAGGGCCGCTGACCGCGATGTTGCTGGGTGATATGGGTGCCGACGTGATCAAGGTCGAGAATCCTGCTGCTCCCGACTTCACTCGAACGACCGGGAATAGCCGGGGTGGCATGACCGCCTTTTACTACAACCTGAATCGGGGGAAGCGATCGTTGGCCGTCGATGGCCGTCAACCGAAAGGGCAGGACATCTTGCGGGCATTAGCCGATCAGTCTGATGTCCTGATCGAGAACATGCGGCCTGGCAAAGCCGCCAGGATCGGTCTCGACCCCGACGAGTGTCTGGCTCGTAATCCTTCGCTGGTTTACGCCAGCATCACTGGGTACGGCTCGACCGGTCCCGCTGCGGGCGAACCTGTCTATGATTACGTGATTCAGGCCGTGTCGGGCATGGTTGATCTGCAACGCGACGCCGCAACGGGCAGCGCAGACCTGACCCGTCATTTTCTGGCCGACAAGGTCACATCCCACGCTGCCTGCGAGGCGGTTCTGGCAGCGCTGTTTGCGCGCGAGCGGAATCCGCAACGGCGAGGCCAGCATGTCGAGATCAGCATGCACGAAGCCAACCTGGCCTTCCTCTGGCCCGACGGGATGATGAAACAGACCATCGTCGGTCAAGCCGATGTCGAGACGGTCTACCCGGGCGACTACTACCGCGTGTACCCAACAACCGATGGCGAGATCGTCGTCATGCCGTTTATGGGCCCAGTCGAAGGGGTGTGCCGGGCCATGGGACATCCCGAGTGGTTCGATGGCTGGCCTGATGACAGCGTTGTTCCTGACATGCATACCCTCCAGGACCTGGTGGCGGCCGAAGTCGCGACTATGAGCAGCGCCGACGCGCTGGCCGCCTTCGCTGGTCACGACGTCCCAGCCGGGCCCGTTGTTGCACTGGACAAGGTGCACGAACATCCCCAGGCGGTGCACCGCAAGTCGGTCCTGGAACACGATGTGGAACCCTTAGGCCGAGTCCGCAACCCCCGCCCGCCCTGGCGCTTTGATACAACCCCGGAGGTTGTGCATTCCCAGGCCGCTGCGATGGGAGCACACACCGCAGAGATCCTGAGCGAACTCGGCTACGACCAAAGCACGATCACGGCCCTGCGCGAAGCCGCCGTCATCGCAGTAGCCGACGAGAACTTGGCCCGGTAGGAGACTGCGAAATAGTTCGCCAAGCGTCTCACCTGTGGAGCGCCCGATGCCGTACCCCAACCGATGTCCTAGTGTCTCAATACGTGATCTCGGGAGTAATTATGATTCTGGCCGGAACCAGTCGAGGAGTTTTTGCGATCGATCAAGACGGCGCCCACTCGGTGCTCGAAAGCCGCGGCGTGCGTGACTTGATCGACATTGACGGCCGAATATTCGCCAGCACAGGTGCTGGGCTTTTTGCGTCCGACAATGCGGGCGATACATGGTCGTGCGTCGGGTTGGCCGAGTACGAGGTGTGGCAGGTGCGCGCTGCCCCTGATGGAACGCTCTACGCCGGCACCCAACCCGCTGGTCTGTTTCGCAGTACCGATGGCGGCGATAGTTGGACCGAGATCGAGTCGTTCGCCAAGGCGCCCGAAGCTGCGACCTGGGGCATCCCGCTCGATCCACCTTTGCCAGGCCGGGCCCGCGCCATCGTGATCGATCGCGAAGATGCCAACAAGATGTGGGTCGGCGTCGAGGTCGGGGGCATCATGCGCACCACCGATGGTGGGCAGACCTGGACGCTCGATCGGCCCGGTGACAATCCCGATCTTCACAATATGTACGCCCATCCAGCCCAGCCCAGCACGTTGTTCGCGTCGACTGGCTACGGGCGCGAGGATCACATCGCCGAGGAAATCGAGGGCAACGCCGGGGTCTTCCGTAGTGACGACCACGGCCAGACCTGGAACTACGCCTGGTCCGGTGTCACGCCTCGTTACTCACGGCCGATGTGTATCGAGGTTCGCGAACCCTTCAGCCTGACGGTCGCCAGCGCGCCCAATGCGTTCAGCAACTTCGCTGACGATGGCGGTGCCCAAGCCATGCTCTTCCGAAGTGATGATCACGGGGTGAGTTGGCGGTCGCTTTGCGACCAAGCGCACTCGCCGAGCGCGGCCAACATCCACGGCCTCATGGTCGACCCCGACGAAATGGGTGGCGTGATCGTGGGCACCGACACCGGAGAGGTGTGGCGTGTCAGCGGTGACGCCATGTGGACCGAAGTCGCGACCGGCTTGCCCGCGGTGTTATCGCTCACTGCCACCGGAGCCGATCTAGGCCTCTAAATCTGGAGGCCGGTGGTGGCGCCGCCGTCGACGAGCACGTTCGCGCCGGTCATGAAGCTGGCGCGGGTGCTGCCTACGAAGGCAACCACGTCGGCGATCTCCTCGGGCTCGCCGAGGCGGCGGAAGGGATTCTCGCGCACGATTGTTTTCCAGAGCTTGCCATCTTCAATGCGGGCCTGGTCCCACGAGCCTCCGGGGAAGATGATGTCGCCAGGTGAGACGACGTTGGCGCGGATACCTCGGCGAGCGACTTCGCGCGACAGTGATTTGACCATGCTGATAGTCGCGGCCTTGACCGCTGCATAGGCCGGAATGCGCGGGGCCCCCAGGCTGGCTGCCCGCGACCCAATGCAGATGATGTTGGCACCGGCGTCGTCCTGCATGTGACCAAGCGCAGAGCGAATGAGTGCGTCGGTGCCGATGAGGTCGACCGCGCACGATGCTTCCCAGTTGGGGCCGGCCATGGCTGACACATTCGACACCAGCACATCGAGGCCGCCGAGTGTCTCAGCCGCCCAGTCGACCAGTGCCGCTGGTTCACCCACCACGCCGATGTCGGCCGATCGGTGGTGGACCTCGCCGAACTGGCTCAGCTCTGTTGCCGCAGCGGCCAGGCCAGCCTCGTCTCGAGCGCAGATCGCGACGCGGGCACCTTCGTCCAGGAAGGCCTTGGTGATCGCCCGCCCAATACCCCGGCTTCCCCCGGTAATGAGCACTCGCTTGCCGGTGAGTTCAAGATCCATTGTGATGTCTCCCTTTTCCTAGAGTCTTCTCAGCCGAACTCGATGACGCAACGGCCCCGAGTGCCGCCTGCTTCGAGCCGAGCGTGGGCTTCGGAAGCTTGTGCTGCCGGGTAGGTCTGGGCGACCCGCAATGTGACTTCGCCGGCCTCGGCCTGTTCACGTAGCCGATCGAGCTTGGCGTGCGCTGTCTCGTACTTGGTTACCCAGGTGGTGCTGAATGAGATGTCTCGCTGGGGTTCGCCCTGATATCCCCGGATCGAGGTGTACGCGCCGCCATCAGTAACGGCGCCGATGACCTCGTCGTTCTGCACGCTGCCATCGGCCAGGCCATCGACGCCGTTCGGGTAGTGCTTGTGAACTTCGTCGGCGAAACCGGCACCACGAGGCACCACGATGTCTGCGCCGAGTGAGGTAACCAGTTCATTGTCCGCATCAGATGCGTCGGCGACCACGGTCAGGCCGTCGGCTTTGGCGAGCTGCACCATGTAGCCGCCGTAACAACCGGCAGCACCGGTGACTGCGATCGTCTGCCCTGGCTGAAGTCCCAGCAGGTCGAGCGACAAGCGGGCCGTCAAACCATTCATCGGCAGCGTTGAGGCTTCAGCATGACTCGTTCCCTGCGGCGCCCGCGTGACTGACTCGGCCGGAAGCACCAGGCTCTCTCGATACGCACCGTGCGTGCCTTTGGGCACAACAATGGCCATTGCTCGGTCACCAACGGCGATGCCGGTGGTGACCCCTTCGCCGACTTCATCGACGATGCCCGCGGCATCCATACCAGGCACGTATGGCCCAGGGTCAGCCTGTTGTACTTTGGCCCGATCACCATTGCGCACATAGGTATCGGTCGGGTTGACCGTGGCAGCCAAGACACGCAGCCGAACCTCGCCAGGCCCGGCATGCACCTCGGGCAAGTCGACGAGCTCAAGGGCCTCGGGCCCGCCATAGGTAGTGACTGCAACAGCTTTCATGCACAGACGTTAGACCGCCGCTAGCGCATGTTTTTGGGTCGGGGGTCAGCCAGCCGCCCGAGCGGTGATCGCGAGTGCAGCCCACCGTCGACAACGAGGTGTTCGCCTGTCACGAACGATGACTCATCTGAAGCGAGCCACACTGCGGCGGCAGCGATCTCTTCGGGTTGACCTAGACGGCCCATGCTGTGTGCAGCCAGGTTGACCTGCAGTGCGGCTTCTTCTTGCATCATGCGCTTCACTGGTGGTGTCTCGATTGTCCCTGGGCAGATTGCGTTTACACGGATACCTTCGGCGGCGTGATCGGTCGACATGGCCCTGGTCAGGTTGATTACCGCCGCCTTGCTTGCTGCGTACACGATCGCTCCACCGTCGCCGTGCAGGCCCGAGACCGAAGCGGTGTTGATGATCGAACCGCCGCCGCGCTCGCGCATGGCTGGTACTGCGAACTTGGCACCCAAGAACACCGACCGCACATTCACTGCCATGACAAGGTCCCAGTCTTCGACGCTCAATTCGGTTGCAGTGCCCAGCCGAATGGTGCCCGCATTCGAGAACAGCACGTCCACGCCGCCAAGCCGCTTTACGGTTTCATCGACCATCGCCGCCACGTCGTCTGGCTCGGCGACGTTCGCGCCCAACGAGATTGCATGCCCACCAGCAGCGACGATGGCCTCGGCCACCTCCGCCGCCTTGCCTTCACGGATGTCGACAGCGACAACGGCAGCTCCTTCGACAGCAAACCGGTGAGCACTGGCCGCGCCGATTCCTGAACCAGCGCCTGTCACGATCGCGACCTTGTTCTCAAGCAGACCCACGGGTTGCCCTCCCTAACCTTGTAGACGATCACTTGTCTAGCAGGAGGGACTCGGCTCGGCGATGTTTGCGGTCGGATGTCAAGATGGGTGCATGACTGACACGATGAGTGAACCCACGAGTGAACCCGCGAGTGAACCGGCGAGTGAACCCACGGCGTTTGACAAGACCCGAGCCAAGGCATTTCAGGCGAACATCGTCGGCATCATGAATGGCGGGGCACTGGCGTTGATGATCAGCCTGGGCCACAAGACGGGCCTCTTCGATTCGATGGACGGCAAGCCAGCCCGCACCGCCGCCGAGATTGCTATCGACGCTGGGCTGCATGAACGATACGTGCGCGAGTGGCTCAGTGCTATGGCGTGTGGTGCCGTTGTCGATTATGACACTGCGGCCAAAACCTTCGCGCTGCCTGCCGAACATGCAGGGCTGCTCACTCGCCGAGCTGGGCCGCTCAATCTGAGCACGCAGTGTCAATATGTCGCTCTTCTTGGTGAGGTCGAAGATGAGATCGCCGAGGCATTTCGCAGCGGAGGAGGCGTGCCCTATGACCGCTATCCCCGCTTCCAAGCGCTCATGGCTGAGTCGAGCGGTCAGCGCTATGAACGCACGTTGATCGATCAGGTCGTGCCGATCTTGCCGGTGGCCCAAGCGTTAGAGACTGGCATTGATGTTGGCGACGTTGGTTGTGGCAGCGGCAAGGCGATGCGCATCTTTGCGGCCGCGTTTCCCACTAGTCGATTCGTGGGCTTCGACATCAGCGAAGAAGCCATCGCTGTTGCGAGGTCGGAAGCAGCTGCGGCCGGCCTGACGAATCTCAGCTTCGAGGTGGCCGATGCTGCGGCACTCGATCAGGTGGATCGTTTCGACTTCGTGACAACGTTCGATGCGATCCATGACCAGGCCCATCCCGACACGGTGTTGGCGGGCATCCACCGCATGATGCGACCCGGCGGAACCTATCTGTGCGTCGAGCCGAAGTCATCGAGTGAGCTGGCCGACAACATCGATGAGCCAATGTCGGCGTTTATGTACAGCGTGTCGACGATGCACTGCATGACCGTCTCCATGGCATACGGCGGCGAAGGTCTCGGCACGGCGTGGGGCCACCAGACCGCGGTGGAACGCCTAACACTTGCCGGCTTTGCCGACATCGAGGTGACCGGCGTGCGCGACGATCGCAGCAATAGCTATTTCCTGTCCACCAAACCCGAGTAGTGGCCCACTGAGACCCCAAGAAACTAGAAGATGGTTGATCACACAGAAGTTCGGACGGCCCGGCGGATTCGACCGCTCTCGTCCGAGTCGCTACTGTCGAGATAACGAAGCTTGGGGGAGCGATGAGCGCACCTGTTCGATATATCGACCGTACTCGTGACTATTACTTGGGTCAGGGGTATGACAAACCGTACGAGTGGGCGCATCACGAGGACGCTCCGTTTACCCCGTTAACCAAACCGCTGTCTGAGTCTCGGGTTGCGATCGTGTCGACGTCTGACATCGCCGTCAAGAAGCCTGATGGGGACCGCGATCGTGACAACGAGTTCGCCGTTGGCAATGTTTATTCGCTTCCCTCCGACACACCGATCGACCTGCTTTACTCGCGCCAAGAACACTACGACCAGCATGCGACGACCCTCGACGATGTCAATGCGTACTACCCGGTGAGCCGACTAGGTGAGCTCGTGGACCGGGGCCGCATTGGTGAACTCGCGCCACGCTTTCACGGTGTCTACACCGGCTATTCGAAGCGCAAGACGGCCGAGATAGACGCACCCGAAGTCCTACGCCGATGCATCGAAGACGAGGTCGACCTGGCGGTGATGACACCGGTTTGACCTGTTTGTCACCAGACCGTGAGTCTGGTTGCACGTCACCTCGAAGCGAACGGCATTCCGACCGTCATGTTCGGCACGGCTAAGGACATCGTCGAGCACTGTGGAGTCGCTCGGTTCGTCTTCCTTGACTTCCCGCTCGGCAATTCATGCGGTCGCAGCTTTGACGCCGATCATCAGCATCAGATCCTGGAGCTCGGCATGCAGCTGCTCGAGCACGCAACGGCACCCCGCACGACCGTGCAGGCGAGCGGCATCTGGAACGATGACGACGCGTGGAAACAGCTGATCTTTACCGACGATCAACCCTTCCTCAGTGGCCAGGCACTCGAAAATTGGATGACTGCCAAACAGCGCTACCGAGACAAGAAGGCTGCGGGGGAACTGTGAGCGACGATGCGATGCCGCGCATGCTGACTGTCTTCTCGTCGCCCCTCTGTGGGCCGTGCGAGCGCATGAAGGCATGGCTGACCGAACATGGCTATCCGTTCGTTGTGCGAGATGTGATGATGGATGAGGAGGCGGGCGAGCTCCTCGAAGCGCATGACATTCGCTCCACGCCTGCCCTGCAGGTTGGCGACCGTTTCGTCGTAGGCCTCGATATCGCTGCGATGGAACAGGCTCTGGCCGACTGGCAACACCAGTAGTCAGGCAACCCGTGAGTCCGCTGTTGTCTCTCTGACGGCGAAGACCATGGCAGCGGCACTGAGCATGAGGCCCGAGCCGACGAGCCCGAGCGCCAGCGGACCAGAGCGGTCGAGTAGTAGGCCTCCAACGAAGGGCCCAACCACTCGGCCAACTGCCATCATTGCTTGAGCGTCGCCGGCCCGTTCCTCTGGATAGGCCGACGCTTGTGCCAATACTTCGAAGACACCCGGTATTGCCATCCAGTAGCAGAAGCCCCATGCAGCTACTGCGATGAAGAACAACACGCTTGTGAACGCGGTGGCCACAAAGAATGCGCAGAGGGCGGTCCCGGCCATCCATGGACTGGGGATGGTGCGGCGGCCAGTCCAGCCTGCGGCGGGGATACTCACCACGGCATTCGCGGTGTAGCCAATCGCTACCGCAGAGGCTGCGAGTCCAAGCTCGCGAGCTGCAATCGTCACGCCGAATGTAAACACGGCCGAGCCGCCGAGACTGAACATCGTCAGTGCAAGCAGCACGAGCCGAGCTTGGGTCACGGCGCCGTGGCGCGACTTGGGCTGTTGCTTCACGCCGAGCGGGACACCACGAGCGAACACCAATGGAATCAGTGGCAAGAACGCCAACATCACGAAGAGGCCTGCCATGCCGAAATGACTGAGGACAACCGCGACAGCGGGTGTGGCGCCAACAGCGATGACCGGACCGACGACCGCGACTCGGGCCATGGTCTTCTTCTGGCCGAACGCGTTGGCCCACGCGAACCAGGTAATGGTGCCAATGGCTAGACCGCTGCCGAAACGCAGCCCGAGCAACACCGAGATGGGCGGTAGTAACGCGGACAACGCGTTCACCGCTATCGCCAGCACCAGAGAACCCACCAGCACCCTTCGGGTCGGGAGCAGGAAGCGGCCAGCTGCCCATGATGCAATGCCGAAACCGCCGAGCTGGAACATGCCAACCAATGACGCGGCAGCTAATCCCACGTCATAGTCGGCCGCAACCTGGGGGATTAGAAACGGTGTGCTGACCAGGACAACGGTCGAAAAGCCGAGTGCCAGAAGCATCCCGGCCGAACGACGTATGTCGAGAGTGTCGCCAAGGCGAAATGGAATCTGCACTGAACCCCGACACTACCGAGTACACGGCTGCAGTGGTTACTAGTTGGCGCGGCGGGTTTCGTTCCAGGGGCCCGCGTCGCCTCGAGGTTCTTTGGGAAGCCCGAGTACTCGTTCGCCGACAATGTTGCGCTGGATTTCGTTTGACCCCGAATAGATCGAGGCTGGGCGAGCGCCGAGGAAATGGTCGGCCATGGCCTTGGATGAGCGGGGGTCACCCTTGGTGTCGGTGAATATTGCTGACAGGGGCGCTTCCCCGCTGGGGGCCATGCCAGCGGCTCCGTACAGGTGTAGTCCGATCTCTGTCATGGTTTGAAACAGTTCGCTCCACAGCAGCTTGTTGATCGAACTCTCGGGACCGAGAACCTGGTTGGTGAGAACCTGGGTAAGTGAACGCATGCCCAAGAACCGCAGGACTTGGACCTTGGAATGGCACCACGCAAGATCTTGACGCACGATCGGGTCGTCGATTTTGCCGGTCGACTTGGCTGCGTCGACGAGCCGGTCGAGCACACCTTGCATGCGCAGCCACACGGTCGTGGCATCGTCGCCTCGTTCAAAGGCGAGGAGCTGGTTGGTGACCCGCCAGCCGTCGTTGACATCACTGATGACATTGGCGATTGGTGCGCGAGCGTCGGTGAAAAAGACCTCATTGAAGTCGTGGCTGCCGACAATGTTGATGATCGGTCTGACTTCGATGCCGGGCTGGTCCATGGGGCATAACAAGAAGGAGATGCCGCGGTGCTTCGACGCTGTGGGGTCCGTGCGGCACAGCGCGAAGATCCAGTTCGCGGTGTGACCCTCTGATGTCCAAATTTTCTGACCGTTGATGATCCATTCGTCGCCGTCGGCGATGGCACGGGTGCTGAGCGATGCAAGATCTGAACCAGAGTTCGGTTCGGAGTAGCCCTGGCACCAGCGGTCCTGGCCGGAAAGAATCCGAGGCAAGAATGTCCTTTTCTGCTCCTCGGTGCCGAGCACCATGAGTGTGGGACCAATCATGCCGATGCCGAAACCGTCGTTAGGTCCGCCAGTGGGTACGCCGGCTCGGGCGAATTCTTCGTGCAGGATGACCCGCTCGATTGCCGACAATCCACCACCGCCGTACTCGATCGGCCATGCGGGCGCTATCAGCTTATTATCGCTCAGCAGTCCTCGCCAGCTGTCGACGAAGGCTTCGCGTTGATCATGAGGAAGTCCGCGTAGCCCCGACCAGTCGGCCGGCAGGTGTTCGGCCAGGAATGTCTGGATTTTCGCGCGGTACTGCTCGGCTTCGTCTGAATAAGTCGGATCCATAGTGCTACCTCTGAACGTACGTGGTGTCACGAAGCTAGTGGCACAACCAATAACCAGTAGCTTCGGGCGGTTGTGACTGTTACGAATCCTCCTCCTGCTGCCCTCTTGGCGACGACCCCCTTCTTGGCGTTTAGAGCGCGCCATTTTGGGTTGGTTTGGTTAAGTGGCCTCATCTGGCATTTGTGTCGATGGGGTGTGGCGTTTCTCGGTACTTACTTGATCAACGATCTGACTGGGTCACCCCGGCTCGTACAGCTGGCAGGCACAACGTTGTACGCCCCTCTGCTGATCGGGGGAGTGATCGGTGGCGTGCTATCGGACCGGATCGACCGACTCGCCACGGTGCGAATCCAGATGGCTGCGATGGTGCCGATAACCGTCTTGATCGGCGTGCTGGTGCGGTCGGGTCACATAGCGGTCTGGATGCTCTACATCTACATGTTCATTGTCGGCTTCGGATGGGTAAGTGACATGACCAGTCGGCGGGCGCTCGTGTTCGACCTCGTTGGCGACGCCCTGCTCGACAAGGCCATGGCTATGGAGGCAATGAGCCTTGCGATGGGGATGGTCTTTGGCGCACTGGTTGGCGGGTACGCCGTCGATTCGGTCGGTATCGGCGCTGCGTACTTTGCCATCGCTGGCTTTGCGTTCTTGGCGATGCTCGTGCTCATGCCGGTCACGAGTCCGGCACCTCGAGCCGCACGCGAGAAGACGCCGAGCGATGGACCAACAGTGCGCGAGTTGATTCGTCACCGCGGGCTGATCAGCATCCTTGGTGTCACGGTTATCGCGAACTTCTTCCTATTCGCCTACTTCCCGATCATCCCTGTGATCGCCGAGGACCTCGACGCATCGCCCTTTCAGGTCGGCTTGTTGGCTGGCGGCACGGGTATCGGCATGATGACCGGATCGCTGGTGATGGCCCGGATGACACCACGACACCGGGGCCTGGCCTACCTTGCCGGCCTAGTTGTAGCGTTCGGCTTCCTCGTGTTGTTCGCGATAGGAACGAACTACTGGTTCGTGTTCGCTGCCATCGTCGCGTCAGGCGTTGGAAGTGGCGTCTTTGGTGCCACCCAGTCAACACTCGTTGTGGCAGCGGTGCCCGAGGAGGCTCGCGGTAAAGCCCTCGGACTCTTGTCGATGGCCATTGGAGGGCTGCCGCTTGGTATGTACCTGCTCGGTGAGGTCGCGGAGGCGACCAGCCCATCGACGGCACTGCTGATCAACGCCGTCGGCGGCGTGGCCGTGCTCGGCGCGTGGGTGATGTTGCGGCCAGAAGTCGCTTCAATGACCGACGAGCAGTAGTGACAACTGGGGTGTGAGAAGCCCGACAGCTCTCAGGTGCCGCTGCAGGTCACGGCACACTTCTCGAGGAAGCTGGCGATGTCTTCTTTGGGCGCTCAACCCCAAACCGTGCGACGATTGCGACGGCCCTCCGATGACCGATCATGTGCGAGTGCCATGGGGACAACGACATGAGTGACGCGAACATGGCTGATGGGGCGCTAGCTGGATTGCGAGTCGTTGATCTGACCGATGATTCGGGACGGTTCGCCACCAAGATCTTGAACGAACTCGGCGCCGATGTCGTGCGCGTGACTAGGGCGGGTTCACGCGGCAACGTGATGGTTGACCCAGTCGCTGCTGCTCGAGGTGGCGTGCTCGACTGGTGGTACGACGGGGGCAAACGTCGCTGTACCACCGACCTCGACACCAAGGCAGGCCGAGACTCGTATCGGCAGCTGTCCGCCGCCGCTGACCTGATCATCGAGACCGAACCGCCCGGGCGGCTGGCTTCGTATGGCATTGATCATGGGGACTTGTTGGCCCTCCAACCTCGATTGGTGCAAGTCTCGCTGACACCGTTCGGCCGCACCGGGCCCAAGTCTGGCTGGGTCACATCGGACCTGGTGTCTGCCGCACACGGGGGTTTCATGGCAGTGACGGGACTGCCCGATCGGCCATTGAATGTCTGGGGTCGCCAGGCGTACAACCACGCGGGGTTCACCGCAGTGGTCGCGGGCCTTGCGGGTGTTCGTGCTGCTCGGGTTGATGGGCACGGACGGCATTTCGACGTGTCGATACACGAATCGGTCACCGGTTCTATCGAGAACATCTTCATGCAGTACTTCTTCGATGACCTGTTGCCCACCATGCCCAAGATCGCCCAACGACAGGGTGCGCTGCACTGGCTGCGCGCCTATGACTTGGCCGAGTGCAAAACGGGCTACGCCATGATCACGCCCACACCAACACCCGAGTTGTTCGTGAACTGGATGGTCGAGGCCGGTCACGAGCCGGCTACCGAATTCACCGGCATGGACCTGGCTGAGATGTTGGAACGTATCGACGAGCTCATGAGTTGCATCCGCGACTTCGTACTCAAGTACGACGCCATGGACCTCTGGTGGAACGCACAGGCGCGTCACTGCGCACTCGGTGGGGTACACGATGTGCCTGCGGTCGCGGAGGTCCCGCAGTACGAGCATCGTCAACTCTTTCAGAACGCCGAGCTTGACGGCACCGTCGTGCGTGGCCCTGCACGCATGGTGGTGATGAGTGAGACACCCGCCTCGCCGCTTAAGCCGCCAGCCAGCGATGACACCGCCCTGGACGAATTGCTCGCCGAGTGGGGTGCCGCAACACCAGCAGCCCCCTCGCCCGCTGCAGCACTTGGCGATCGACTGGCACGGCCACTCGAGGGTCTTCGCGTTGCCGACTTCACCTGGGTGCTGGCTGGCCCGTTCTGCACGCGCATGCTGGGTGACCTGGGGGCCGACGTGATTCGCCTGCAGAACGAGGAACGTTCCACGCTTGTCAACCGCCCCGACTACCCGTACTACTTCGTCTGGAATCGGTCGAAGCGAAGCGCAACCATTGACATGAAACATCCTCAGGCGTTGGCTGCTGTCCGACGGCTGATCGAGAACTGCGACGTGCTGATCGAGAACTACAGCGCAGGTGTGCTCGAGGCATGGGGCTTGGACTACGAGACGGTGCACGAGTGGAACCCGCGGCTGGTGTATGTGACCATGTCAGGGTGCGGTCATGATGGGCCATGGAAGCACGTCATTTCGTATGCGCCAACCGTGCATGCACTATGCGGCATCACCCATCTCACTAACTTCGCTGATCGAGGCGATGTTGGTGCCGGGTTCTCACTCAACGACCACCTGGCTGGCTACAGCGCAGCGGTGACCACACTCGCGGCGCTCGAAGCACGTGACCGCACCGGTCGCGGCCAGAAGATAGACATGGCCCAGCTCGAGATTGGCACCTATTGCATCGGGCCAGCACTGATCGATCACTTCGCCAACGGCCGAGCCGCACAACCAGCAGGCAACACCGACGGGTTGCACGACCATGTTCCCAACGAGGTGTACACCACCTCCGATGGCTTCGTTGCCGTATCGGTGACCTGTGATGAGCAATGGCCATTGCTCGCGGCTGTCATCGGCACTGAGTTCGGCGACCCTGCTCTGGGTGACGAGGAAACCCGCCGGCAGCGTCGATCCGAAATCGATTCCGTCCTGACCACATGGGCAAGCACCCGCACCGCCGACGACGTGATGTTGACCTTGCAGACTGCAGGCGTACCGGCAGGGTCGGTGCAACACGCTGGCGAGCTGTTCACAGCCGACCCCCAACATCGCGCCCGAGGGTTCTGGCAAGAAGGCGACCACGCCGTCTTCGGGCCTCGTCATGTGGACACCTTTCCTGCGCTGGTCGACAGCCACCGGATCGCGGTCGATCTCCTGTCGCCGGCGTACCTGGGAGAACACAACTTCGACGTGTGGGCCGACGTTGCTGGCTACGAGTTCGAAGAGGTCGCCACCGGCATGGCCGAGGGTCTCTTCAGCTGATGCAGTTGCGCTCCCAAGGCATGTGATCCGATGGACCTCTTCCTCCAACGCTGTTTCGACGGTCTGTTTAACGGAGCCATCTATGCATCTCTGGCGCTCGCTCTCGTCATGCTCTTTCGGGCCACTGGACTCTTAAATTTTGCCTTGGGCGAAATCGGTATGGTCGGCGGGTACACATCGCTGGTCATGTTGACTCCGGCTGCGGTGGCGGGCAGCGGTGGCGGGTTCCGCTTTCCAGTAGCAGGAACCTCGCTCGCGTCACGGCTGCCCGGTCACCCCTACCCCATCTTGGTGGCCATAGCGGTTGGCGTTATCGCCAGCGCCTTACTTGGTGTGTTACTGCAGCGGATTGTGCTGTATCGACTGCGCAACCGATCCGATTTCGTGAAAGTTAACGCGACCATCGCGTTGCTGCTCGCGCTCGCAGGGCTCGTGACAGAGGTATGGGGTGGAGCTTCGCACCGGTATCCGTCGGTTTTTCCCGACGAACCCACCGACTATGTGAATGTGTTCGGTGGCCGGCTTCGTTACACAACGCTTGGAGCGTGGGCGGTGCAGTTGTTCTTACTGCTGCTTCTGGGAGTCCTCATCAATCGAACGAAGACCGGCTTGGCCTTTCGCGCCATTACCAGCAATGCCGAAGCCGCCTCGCTCGTGGGAATCCCTGTACAGCGAACGCTGGCTATTGGGTGGGCAGTGTCGTGCGGCATCGGCGCACTAGCGGTGTCACTGGTGGCAGCGTCGACGATCTTGCGCCCAGGAATGATGGTGACCGTACTGATTCTGGCGTTTGCTGCCGCGACGATCGGTGGTCTAGACAGCCCGAAGGGTGCCGTGGTTGGCGGTGTGATCGTGGGCCTGACGCAGTCGCTCGTGCCGGGATATACGCCGTTCCCAAGTGAGCTCGCTGTTGTGCCGCCCTTTCTGGTCATGACAATCCTGTTGATGTTTCGGCCGACCGGGCTCTTCGGTACCTCACGAGTGGTACGAGTGTGAGCCGCCTACTCCAACGTCAAAACAGCCCAGCTCGGTCGGCTGCGATCGCTGCATCACTGGGTGCAGCGGTGTTGTTACCTGTGATCGTGAATCGAGGCTTGCTCGAAGACTTTTCGCGGGTGTTCGTGCTCATACTGGCGGTACTCGGGGTGAACCTACTGACGAGTACGACCGGCCTCATTTCGCTGGGGCACGGCGTTTTTGTTGGCATCGGTGCCTTCTCCATGGCGAATCTACTCGATCAGAACATCCCTGTAATCGTGGCCTTGGTTCTCGCCACAGCGGTGGCTGGATTTGCGGGCATGATTGTGGCGCTACCCGCCCTCCGGGTCCGGGGCCCGTACCTGGCGCTCATCACCTTGGGCCTGTCGATCATGTTTCCGCCGATCGGTCGACGGCTCGGCAGATTCACTGGTTCCGCGCTCGGTAGGTCAGTGAACGTCGATGGGTTCGACCCGCCCGACTTTCTTCGGCTCGATGACCACCCGCACATCTGGAACTACGTGGTGTGCCTGATGGTGGTGTCGGTGTGGTTCCTGCTTACCAGAAACCTATTGAACAGCCGGATCGGCCGGGCCATCCGGGCGAGCAAGGACCACGAGCATGCCGCTGCCGCGTTCGGTGTGAATCTAGCGATGGCCAAGACCGGAACCTTCGGGATCTCTGCGGCGATGGCCGGAACCGCCGGGGCACTGCAAGCCATCATTGACCCGTACCTGAATACGAATGATTACGACTGGGCCCTGTCGCTCAAGCTCTATACATCCGCTGTGATCGGCGGGCTCGGGTCTTTGCTGGGTGCGGTCGTGGGTGCTGTGATCTACGTCGGCCTGCCGTGGCTCAACGAAGTTCTCGGTTTGCTCGACAGCCCGTCGTTGGCTTTCGGCCTTGGTCTCCTGATTGTGATTATCGCTGCGCCCAATGGTGTCGTTGGCCTATTGACCCGTTTCGCGAAGAAATCGGCCAGATCCCAGCACGACGGTTGACCAGATTTCCGCACGACGGTTGATAGCTGACCGGCTTCTATCAATGCGTGATCAGCGGTACCAGTCGGCGAGCTTGGCGAGGCCATCGTCGATGG
>Ga0307985_10000141_pt1 | contig 41148 bp, 49 predicted proteins | sample EllFjometageno80_FD_203155 | JGI IMG/M metagenome (GOLD analysis project Ga0307985, IMG submission 203155) | Marine microbial communities from Ellis Fjord, Antarctic Ocean - #80 | ecosystem: Environmental > Aquatic > Marine > Unclassified | place: Southern Ocean | collected 2014-10-09 | reverse complement strand
CAAAGGTCAGTTTGAATCTGATGTTAAAAAAATAATTCACTATGCCGAGCTATGGCAAGACTTAAAAGGACGAACCTATGATTGACCTCATGAGCTTTAACCTTTATCAAAAAGCTGCCCTTGAGACAGCCGTCTTTCCAAAAGAAAATGCATTGCCTTACCTGTCCCTAGGTCTTGCTGCTGAAGCTGGGGAAGTCGCTGATAAGGTCGCTAAATACTATCGCAGTGATAACCCCTTAGACCCAGAAGAATTGATGAAAGAAGTAGGTGATGTTCTTTGGTTTGCTGCCTTACTTGCCAGCCATTTTGGTTATAGCTTAGAGCATATCGCATTGATGAATTTGCATAAGCTTAACTCTCGCAAAGAGAGGGGAACATTAAAGGGTTCGGGTGACAACCGATGATTATAAAGTTCCACACGAAAGGGTGCAGCCCATGTAAAACTGTGTCTTCAATTCTTGATAATTTAGATGTGAGTTATGAGGAAATTGATATTGGTAAGGACACTGACTCAGCGATTCTATATCGCGTCATGAGCGTCCCTACATTGCTCAATACTGATAATGGTTCAAGGCTTATAGGCTTTAAAAATAAGGCCACAGTGGAGGCTTGGATAGATGACAATCAAGGTTGATTACTCACGCAACAGTTTGCTATCAGAGCAGGCTTATACCCTTCTCACTGACTACTACTGTCGTGAGGGGGAAGACCCCCAAGATGCATATGCTAGGGCAGCTATGGCCTTCTGTAAAACTGATTACGACTTAGCGCAGCGTATCTATGACTATGCTAGTAAAGGCTGGTTCATGTTCAGTTCGCCCATATTATCAAACGCCCCAGCCCTTGGAGAAAAAGTTCGTGGATTACCTATTAGTTGTTTCCTTAGTTATGTGCCTGACAGTCTGGATGGGCTTATCTCACATACTACCGAGCTTAGGTGGCTCAGTGTTAAGGGTGGTGGAGTGGGTGGTCATTGGAGTGACATCCGCAGCGTTAGTGATGTTGCTCCTTCACCGATTCCTTTCCTGAAGACTGTCGATTCTGACATGACTGCTTACCGCCAAGGTAAGACACGTAAGGGTTCTTATGCAGCCTATATGGATATTAGTCATCCTGACATAGTTGAGTTTATTAACATCCGTGTGCCAACAGGAGGTGACCCTAATCGCAAAGCATTTAACATTCACAACGCTGTGAATATACCTGATGCTTTTATGGATGCAGTCAATGCTGGTGGTGAATGGAATCTGATAGACCCGAATGACCAAACAGTTAGGGATAAAATCCTGGCACGTGATTTATGGGAACGTCTAATTGAAACACGCTTCCGAACTGGTGAGCCTTATCTCAATTTTATTGATGAAGCTAATCGTCATCTACCTCCAGAGATGAAAGAAAAGGGTCTGACGATTCATGGTTCAAACCTGTGTAATGAGATACACCTGCCTACCTCTGAAGACCGCACTGCTGTGTGTTGTTTGTCTAGTGTGAACCTAGAGCATTATGAGCATTGGAAGAACACCACGATGGTGGCTGACCTCATTGAAATGCTTGATAACGTCATTAGCTTCTTCTGCTTTCATGCGCCTAAAGAACTCCGCAAGGCTGTCTTCAGTGCCACTCAAGAGCGAAGCTTGGGTCTTGGAGCAATGGGTTTTCATAGCGCATTACAACGTGCTGGAATACCTTGGGAATCCATAATGGCTACCTCGTATAACACTGAGATGTTTACCCATATCAAAGCACAAGCGAAGGCTGCATCAGTCCATCTAGCAGAAGAGCGGGGCGCATGTCCTGATGTTGAAGGTGTCCGTAACTCACACCTAATGGCTATAGCACCAAACGCAAACTCATCAATTATTGCTGGTTGTTCAGCTTCCATTGAACCTCTTAAATCTAACGCATTTACACATCGTACTAGAGTAGGCGCACACCTTGTCGTCAACCCTTACCTTGATAAAGTAATCTTTGACTATGCATACACATGGATGAATGAATCTAAAGTTTGGATAGAAGAACAATGGACTTCAATCATTCTGCATGAGGGCAGCGTCCAGCATCTTGAGTGGATGGATGAGTGGCATAAGGAAATCTACAAGACAGCCTTTGAGCTAGACCAACGATGGGTAATAGACCATGCAGCAGAGCGTCAACCATACATCTGCCAAGGTCAATCAGTGAACCTCTTCTTCCCAGCAGGGACAGATAAGGCTTACGTCAATGAGGTACATCTTCGTGCCTTCAACAAGAAACTTAAAGGACTTTATTACCTGCGAACTTCCGCAGGGGCTAAGGCTGATACTGTCAGCTTCAAGCCTACTCGCGTAGCTTTAAAAGACTATGCCGATGATGATGAATGCCTTTCCTGTCATGGATAAATAATGAGCTTATTAACAGCATCAAAAGCTTTTAAACCATTCTCCTATGCCAGCTTTGTTACTCAAGCAATTGAACATGACAAGCTGCATTGGGGCGAGTGGGAATGTGACTTAAATGAAGATGTCACTCAGTGGAAGTCTGGCAAGATTTCTGCACCTGAGAAAAACTTCATCACCCAAATCCTTCGGCTCTTCACACAATCAGATGTGATAGTTGGAGGCAGCTATGTAGATGTCTTCCTACCTCGTATTAAGAACAATGAGGCAAGGATGATGATGTTGTCCTTTGCCCAGCGAGAGACAATCCACATGCGCTCTTACGCTTTACTGAACGACACACTTGGATTCCCAGAGTCTGAGTACACAGCGTTCCTTGAGTACGAGGCAATGGCTGAGAAGATTGAGTTTATGCAGACCTTTGACCCAGACACTAAGCAAGGGCTGGCTAAGTCCATCGCTCAGACTGTCTGTAATGAAGGCATGTCCCTGTTCTCCGCCTTCGTCATGCTCCTTAACTTTCAGCGTTTTGGTAAGTTGAAAGGCATGTGCGAAATTGTGGAATGGAGCATCCGTGACGAGACAATCCATGTTGCAGGTATGACTGAATTATTCCGTGTTTACATCAACGAAAATCCAGAGGTAGTTACAGATGAATTTAAGCAATCTATCTATGAAATGTACCGCACTGCTGTGCAGCTTGAAGATAAGGTTATTGATTTGGCGTTTGAATTGGGTGCTATGGAAGGTATCACTGCGGAAGAGGTTAAAGAATATATACGCTATATCGCAGATAGACGTTTAACCAATCTTGGCTTAAAGCCTAATTGGGACATTGAAGAAAACCCACTGCCTTGGCTTGATTGGGTTTTAAATGGCGACAGCTTCAAGAACTTCTTTGAAGGTCGTGTTACTGACTACTCAGCAGATGGTATGTCTGGCTCTTCTTGGGGTTGGTGAATACTTAAAGTTGTACCATAAGGAACCCTAATGACTATTGACAAGTTCCCACCTGTATCTGTGGAGCTAACTAACGCTCTGCGTGAATTTTTTCCTATCAACGAAAGAACATTGGAACAATCACAGAATGAAATCCAGAACACTCGTGGTATGTACACCATCATTACCTTTTTAGAACACGTCACTGACGTACAAAATAACCAAGATTCGGAGTCTTAATTATGTGTTTTCCAACCCCTGCTCAACCAGCCGCAGCAGCCCCTCCTCCACCAGTAGCACCACCACCTGCTGACATGAGAGTCGCTAAACTAAAGATTGGTGATGAAGGTAAAAGTGGCTCACGTTCTCAGTACAATAAGAAGAAGAGAGGCACAGCAGCCTTGCGTATTGATTCTCAAGTTGGTGGCACTGCTGCTGCTGGTACAAATATTCCAAAGAAGTAAATCTATATGACAGCTATACGCCAACGCTACGAGCGTTTGGAGGAAGCACGTCAACCTTTTCTTGATAGAGCCAGAGATGCTAGTAAGTTAACCATCCCTTCTCTACTACCCCCTGATGGGCACTCAGCACATTCAAAGTTATACACTCCGTACCAAGGTATTGGCGCACGTGGTGTAAATAATTTATCGTCAAAAATGTTGCTGGCATTACTACCTCCTAACTCACCATTCTTCCGCTTAACAGTGGATGATTTTAAGTTACAAGAGTTAGCCCAAGAAGAGGGTGCAAGAGCCGAAGTTGAAGAAGCTCTGTCCTCCATAGAACGCGCTGTAATGTCTGAGATTGAAGCTTCTTCAACTCGTATTGCAGCCTTTGAAGCTATTAAACATCTTTTAGTTGCAGGTAATGTACTGTTGTTCCAACCTGATAAAGGTGGCATGAGAGTATTCCATTTAGACCGCTACGTACTAAAGCGTGACCCTATGGGCAACCCGCTTGAAATCATCACCAAAGAAGATGTATCCCCCAGTGCTTTGCCAGAAGAAATACGTGCTTTGCTAGACACGTCTGACACAGAAGACACTAGCAATGATGAGCCTGTTTCTTTATTCACTCACATCGTGCGAAGAAATGGTAAGTGGAATGTGGCACAAGAAGTAGCTGGCATTCCTGTACCTGATGCAGATGGCACATACCCCCTAGATAAATCCCCTTGGATTCCCCTCCGACTCAGCCGCATTGATGGTGAGTCATATGGGCGTGGTTATGTAGAAGAATATCAAGGTGACCTAAACTCCCTTGAGACTCTGACACAAGCTATCGTTGAGGCTGCTGCTGCATCAGCTAAGGTACTATTCTTAGTACGACCCAATGGCACAACACGTGCAAGAGTCTTAGCAGAAGCACCTAACGGAGCTATCCGAGAAGGTGATGCTGCTGATGTAAGTACACTGCAAGTCCAAAAATCAGGTGACATGCAGATAGCTTTTCAAACTTCACAGGAAATCAAAGAGCGTTTGTCCTTTGCCTTCTTGATGAATTCCTCAGTCCAGCGTAAAGCTGAACGGGTGACAGCCGAAGAGATTCGCTACATGGCTTCCGAACTGGAAGATGCCCTTGGTGGTATCTACTCCATTCTAAGTCAGGAATTCCAACTTCCCTTAGTAAACCGCCTATTACTCCAGATGCAAAAGCAGAAGAAAGTTCCGCAATTGCCAAAGGGTATGGTGTCTCCAACAATTGTCACTGGACTTGAGGCTTTAGGCCGAGGCCATGACTTAAATAAATTAGCTGCAATGCTCGACCACCTAGCTCCACTAGGCCCAGAAGCACTTCAGAAGTACATGAATGTGGGTGACTATATCACCCGTGTAGGTACTTCATTGGGCATGGATATGGATGGTTTAATTAAATCTGAAGAACAGATTCAACAAGAAGAACAGCAATCAATGATGATGCAAACTGGACAACAGTTAGCACCTCAAGCTTTTGATGCTGTGAAAGAGCAGATGACAGCACAACAAGGAAATGAACAAACATAATGGTAGATTCTGTAACGATTGCCCAAGGCGAAAAAACAGATGACCAAGCTCACATTGATGCTATGGTCGCTAAAGCTGATGGTGATTCCCCCCAGACCCCAGACAACCAAGAGTCCTCTACGGATGAACGGCCTGAGTGGTTACCAGAGAAGTTTAAGACTCCAGAAGATATGGCTAAGTCTTACGCTGCACTTGAAAAGAAAATGTCAGGCGGTAAAGACACCGAGCAAGCTATCAGTAAAGCTGAAGGTGACGAAACCCCTACTGAAATCCCCACCAATGAAGATGCTAAGGCCGTTGCTGACAAAGCTGGTTTAGACTTCGATGCTCTCCAAGTAGAGTACGGCAGGGATGGTCAATTATCTGATGAAACCTATGAGGTCATTAGTAAGTCTGGCATACCCCGCGATGTGGTTGATTCCTATATTGCAGGGCAAGAAGCATTAGCCTCAAGCCTACGTACTAACATGTTTAGCACTGTGGGTGGCGAAGAGAACTATGGCGAGATAATGCGGTGGGCTTCAAATAACCTTGAACAGGCTGAAGTCAATGCGTACAACAATGTCATGGGTTCTCAAGACCCCAATCAAATTCAATTGGCTGTTCGCGGCCTACACGCTCAATACCAAGCAGACACTGGAAGTAACCCTTCCTTAATCTCTGGTGAAACTACGGCAAATGCTGGTACTAAGTTTGAAAGCGTGGCACAGGTTACCGCAGCAATGCGTGACCCTCTATACAAGACTGACCCTGCATTCCGTAGGCAAGTCGAAGCTAAGTTAGCGCGTTCCAGCGTCATCTAGTAACCCTTTTGCCCCGACCCTGTTCACCCAAAAATCAGAGGTCACACAGAACTGGGGCAAATCTCCTCTACAAGCTCACAGCTAAACCACTGACAATTACATTGCTCCTGCGGGAGACAACACTGTGGAAGTCACGGAAAGGCCGAAGCCTCAAGAGAACATAACTTGAAACTTCAATCCTCTTCTAAGGACTATTAAAAATGAGTAACGCAACTGTTTCACGCCTAGGCCAAGTCAATGCCGCTGGCGATACTAATGCCCTATTTCTCAAGCTATTTGCTGGAGAAGTAATCACACAATTTGAAGAAAAGAACGTAATGGCTCCATTGCATTCTGTTCGCACAATCACTAATGGCAAGTCTGCCTCTTTCCCAGTAATGGGAACTGCCACAGCTTCATACCACGCAGTTGGTACTGAAATATTGGGCGGTTCAATCAAGGCAGCAGAGAAGGTTATCTCTGTCGATGATTTGTTAGTAGCACCCGCGTTCATCGCCTCGCTTGATGATGCCAAAAACCACTATGAAGTTCGGTCTACTTACACTAAAGAGTTGGGTAATGTACTGGCTAACACTTACGACAAGAACATCTTGCGCGTAATCGTTCAAGCAGCCCGCAGTGCTACAACTATTACTGGCGGTAACGCTGGTACTGTAATCACTAAGGCTAACTTCACTACCTCTGCAAACATCGTAGCAGCTTTGTTCGATTCTGCTGAGTCTATGGACGCTGATGACATTCCAGAAGATGAACGCTATGCCGTTGTATCTCCAGCTATCTACTACAAGCTTGCACAAGACACTACTGTCTTGAACAAAGATTGGGGCGGTGCTGGTGCATATGCAGATGGTAAAGTATTGCGTGTCGCTGGTATTACCATTGTTAAGTCTAACCACTTACCTACTGGCAACCAATCAGCAGTTACAGGTGAGAGCAACACTTACCACGCTGACTTCAGTAAGACTAAGGCTGTGGTATTCCACAAGTCGGCTGTCGCTACAGTTAAGCTAATGGACTTGGGCCTTGAGTCTGAGTACGACATTCGTCGCCAAGGCACATTGTTCGTTGCTAAATATGCAATGGGACATGGAGTCTTGCGTCCAGAAGCTGCTATTGAATTAGCATTGCCATAGGCATAAATCTGTTTCTAATTCTAGGAACACTATAGGGGAACTTCGGTTCCCCTTTTTTTCTTTTTTAAGGATTCACTACTATGTCCCTAACGCCTACAACTGAGCTAGAAGCAGTCAATACCATGCTCAATACTATTGGTGAAGCCCCAGTAAATACCTTGATTAACATGACCGCCATAGATGCAATCACTGCACTTTCTATACTGCAAAATGTTAGTCGTGCAGTACAAGTGGAGGGCTGGTTCTTCAATACAGAATACAACTACCCGATGACCTTAGATATAAATGGTCAAATCCCTTTGCCAACAAATCTACTATCAATTGACTCAACAGATTTATCAGATGCATATGAGTTAGTTCAGCGTGGAACACGGGCGTATGACCGCAAAAACCATACCTATACATTTTCAGCATCAGTGAAATGTAACATTATTCTTTTGCTTGCCTTCGATGAAATACCAGAGGTGGCACGTAACTATATAGCACTCCGTGCATCAAGAATTTTACAAGACCGATTACTTGGCTCTGACTCTTTACACGCTATGAATCGTGAAGATGAATACCAAGCTTTAATTTCTCTACGTCTTATTAATTCTGAAAATGCTGACTTTAACATTCTGACAGGTAACTCTTCTGTCACCAGAATCCTAACGAGGTAAGACATGGCACTTGTAACTAGCTCAATACCTAACCTCGCTAACGGGGTATCACAACAAGCCCCCAGTGTTCGCCTAAACTCTCAGGCAGAAGAACAGGTCAACGCATTTAGTTCAGTCATTAGCGGTCTTCGTAAAAGACCACCAACACAATACTTAGCAACACTACTAACAAATGCGTTAGCGAATGGTAACTATTTTATCCACGTTATTAATCGGGATATTACTGAGCGTTACATTGTCATTGCAGATAATACCAACATCAGAGTGTTTGATTTTAATGGTGCAGAAAAGACAGTTAACAAACCTGCTGGTTATGCCTATCTAAGTTCTGGCAATCCATTATCTGACTTTAAAGCAGTCACTGTTGCTGACCATACTTTTGTATTGAACAAGTCTATTACTGCAACTGTCACAGCAAGCACCTCCACAAGTGAAACTTCAAATGCTCTTGTCCATGTGAAGATAGGAAACTATGCAAGCGTCTACAGGGTATTTATAGACAATGTGCAAAAAGCCGCATATACAACAAGTGCGACTGATAAAGCTACATTGCAGACTGACCACATTGCAAGTCAACTTTTTTCTCAGTTATCCCTTAATACCAGTGGGTATTCTTTAGGTCTTCGTGGTTCTACTATATTAATTTCAAAAGCAAATGGCTCAGAATTTACGTTAAGGACTGAAGATTCATCAGGTAACACAGCCCTCATTGGTATTAGAAAGACAGTTCAAAATTTCTCTGATTTACCAGCACGTGCCTTTGATGGCGTGATTATTAAAGTCAATGGTGATGAAAGTTCAGATGCAGATAATTACTACGTTAAATATGTTTCTGGTAATGACTCTCAAGGCTATTGGGAAGAGACTGTTCGGCAGACACACGACACAACAGTGACAGCCACAACTCTTCCGTGGAAGCTAGTGAGAGAAGCTAATGGCACATTCACATTTACTAACAATGCATGGGAAGGGCGAACTGTTGGTGATTTTGATTCTTCACCAGACCCCAGCTTTATTGGCAGAAAAATAAATGATGTGTTCTTCCATAGAAATCGTTTGGGTTTCATTTCAGATGAGAATGTAATCCTGAGTCGGTCAGGGGACTACTTTAAGTTTTACCCTGAGACAGTCACCACTGTGTTAGACACAGACCCTATTGATGTGGCAGTGAGCCACACTAAAGTATCTATTCTTCGCCACGCTATTCCCTTTAACGAGACATTGCTTTTGTTCTCTGACCAAACTCAGTTTATGTTGAGTGCAGGTGACTCTTTGACTCCAGCTACTGTGTCCATAAATCAGACTACTGAATATGAATCTAGTCTACAAGCAAGTCCTATTGGTGCTGGTGAGTATGTTTACTTCGCCACTAATCGTGAAGGCTACGCAGGTGTTCGGGAGTTCTTCGTGCAAGCAGACACTTCGTCTAATGTTGCTATTGATGCGACCCTCAATGTCCCTCGTTATATAAAAGGCAGTGCTACTGCATTGGTAACGAGTACAAACGAAGACATGTTGTTTATGTTGACTGATGGCACACACACCACGCCTACTTGTTATGTTTATAAGTACCTTAGACGCGATGGTCAAACTCTTCAAATGTCTTGGTCTAAGTGGGAGTTCCCACATACTAACCGAATACTAAACATATCAGTCATTGAATCCACTGCTTTCTTTTTAATGCAGAGGGGAACTTCAATCATCCTTGAAAAGATGCAATTGCAAGAGAATCCCGAAGTCACTAATTCAGGAAAGATGGTTTATATGGATAGTCTTGCTGCTGGTTCTAGTCCAGCTACTAACCAAGCAACTTTTACTGTTGATGGTCAAAGTTTTGTTGGTTATCCATACACCATGTCCTATACGTTTTCTACTCAGTACAAAAAGACTAATGGTTTAGGTGGTAGTCAGGTGACAGATACCTCTGGTCGTTTGCAGTTAAGAAACTTTAAGCTCCTCTACAAAGACACAGGAATGTTTGACGTGACTACTGTAACAAACAGTGGGCAGTCTCACTCCTATACCTTCAGTGGGCCTTCTTTAGGTCTACTAACTTTGGGAACTGTTGCTGAAGTCACAGGAGAGTTTAAATTCCCTGTGCTATCTAAGAATGACCGCATCGCTATTACAGTAAATAACAGCACACCTTACCCATCTAGTTTTCAATCTGCTGAATGGAAGGGTTTCTACACAACCAAGTCTGGGAGAATTTAATGGAAGCTAAGGTACGTCTGGCAACCATTAATGACTGTAATAACTTAGGCCCACGCTTGAGGGAAGCTGACAAGAAAGAGTTGAAAGCTTCCTGTGGTCTTGGCCCTGTAACTGCATTAACTCTGTCCCTAAAAGGTTCAGTAAATGCTTATGTCTTGGCTGATAAAACTGATGCTGCTGTGCTTATGTTTGGCGTAGTAGCTTCCCCCCAGGATTCTGTTGGAGTGCCTTGGATGCTAGGCAGTAATGGCATCTACAAACACACTAGAAAGCTCACTACTGAGTGCAAGATGTGGTTGGAGTTTATTCATAAAGACTACGACCTCTTGTTTAATTATGTCCACTCAGAGAATCCCAAAGCTATCCGTTGGCTTCAATGGATGGGCTTCACAATGGTTCGCCTTATTCCTGACTATGGAGTGGGCAAACAACCATTCTATGAATTCGTAAAGGTAAAATAAAATGTGCGACCCGATGACTATTTTAGCTGTTGGAAGTGCCGTGGTTAGTCACGGAGAAAAGCAGCAACAAGCTACTGCACAGAACATAGCTACACGTAATAACTACATGCAGCAAACAAAACAGGCTAATTTAGCAACCCTTCAAAACCAAGAAGCTGCATCAGACAAACTCTTCCGAGACACTATATCAGCACGTGAAGCCCAAGCTAGTTATGCAGCTTCAGTTGAAGGCATGAGTGGCTCAATTGTTGGAAGAATTATGCGAGATAAGAAAGCTGTTGAGGCCCGTAATAAGAACAACATTGATAGAAACTTTTCAAACCAATTGCAGCAAACGCAGTACGAGCTAGAGGGCTTGCGAGTCCAATCCAATGGTCGCAGAAAACGCGCACCCAGCTTACTAGCTACAGGGTTAGAAATTGGAACTGCTGTCTATGAAGGTGGTTACTTTGATAACCCCTCACAACAAACAGATTACACAGAATATTAAGGAACAAAAATGGCGACTAATACTGGCATCGAGGTGACAGCACTTCGCCCTGCGGCTTCGGCAGGGGACTTCTACGTCCGACCTGAAGCAAAAAATTCTGGCATAGCACAGGGTCTTGAGAGACTTGCTGGAACTATGGGTAAGAAGAAAGAATTAGAAGACGCTGCACGTGCAGAATACCTCTCTCTTTCAGACAGTCTTGATGCAACTAATGTGGATGCTTTGCACAACATGCAAATGTACGCCCATGAATCACCAGCCGTACAAGCACGTATTTTAGAACTACGTGGACAAAAAGCAGCTAACCGATTTAGCACAGATACAAAAGCTGCATGGAATAAATGGAAGACGACAGCCCCAGCAGATGGGAGCGGAATAGACCAATTCTTTGCCACTCAAAAAGAATCTTTAGCTGAATCTTTAAATGGTAATCAGTACATGGTTGCTGGTGCTATGGGTCGCATGAGAGAAACTGAGTCTTCACTTCGCGCACAACACAGCAGTTACCTAGATTCACGTATACGTGGTGATGCTGTGACACTTATGGATGAAAATCTTGGTAGCGTTCTGCTATCTGTACAAGATGGAAGTACATCAAGAGAAGTTGGGATGGCTCAAGTCCAATCAATCATAGACGACACAGTAAACACTGGAGTTGTAAGCAGACCAGTAGCAGCTAAAAATACTTTTGATTCTTTTATAGCCGCATACAAACAGACAAATAATTGGTTTGCACGTGAACTCGCTGAGAAAAGTATCTATGCCACTGGGCCTAATGGTAAGAAAGTCACAAACATTAAGGCGATTGCAGCCTTAGAAGAAGCTGACGATTACATTGCTGATGAACAGGCTAGAGAAGACAGGGAAGCTGCGACTGCTGCAATAGCCCAACAGAAGGTAGACGTTCAAACAGCGTGGAATAATTACTACACTCTCACAGCTAGTAATCCTAATAAACCTGTACCCCCAGAAATGATTGTTGCCTTAACAGGTGCTGGCGTTTCTATGTCCACCATTAACACACAACGCAAAGCTGTTATGGAGAAAGATGACGTTCTTTACAACGATACATTTAAGCAAAATTCAATTGCAGTTTTAGCGCAAATTCAAAATGGAATGTTTAATCCTGCTGGCAGTGGAATTAACTTAAACACTATGGCTGAAATGATAGGTGCAAGTTTTCTCCACCCAGATGATGCCACGTCTGTTATGGCTGCTTTAAAGACTGCTGAAAATTCAACACCTCTACTTCATGGTGTTGAGACTAAAGGTTTTAAAAAGCAATTAGTAGACAGGTTAAAGAATAGTTTTATGGTTCAAACACCGCAAAATGCTGCGCTTGTTGAAGCACTAGAGATTGAGTTTGACATGGCTTTTATTGAAAAAGTAGAAGACCACTACAGTGTTGAAGGTGCAGTAAAACCTACCACTGAACAGTTAAGGGTTTATCTAAAAGAAGCAAAGGCAGACATTCAAGAGTCTCAGGCTGCTGTAAAGCAAAAGGCACTTGAGAATTATGAATTTGTGCAGGGCATACAAGCCAGTGCTGAATTATCTAAGGACGGAATGTCTGTCTTTAGTGATGATTCTGAGATGGATGATGTTGAGAAGGTATTCAATACAGCCAGTGGCCCTTCTCTTTTAGCTAAATTACTAGACGACCCAAATCAATTAATGTCGTTTCGGCTAACACCAGATGATGATGTAACACAGGTTCAAGCTTGGAAAGTTTTGGATGTTTTGGCTGAAGGAAATGGCGGCTTTCATGTGTGGTACAAAGAAAACAAGGCACATTACACTAGGGCGCAATAACTATGGCTACTGAATTAGAAGAAACAATTTTTACTCCAGAAGACTTTGATACAACAGCAAGCTCTTTTAATACCGATGTCCAAAAAGTATTTACCCCAGAAGATTTTAAAGTAAAGACAGAAGATGACTACCTAACAGAAGACAGCTTTTTAGCTGACGCTAAACTACTGGCTGACTATCTTCCTGTCCTTCCACCTGATGGTGGTGGTGCAAGCTACATGGAATCTATACAAGGACAACCTGTAGTTGGTGGAAGACAGATTGGGCTTGATGAAATGCAAGCTGGAATGGAAGCGGCTAGAGAAAGCTACGCACCTAGTGACCTTGAATATACTAAGGGCATGATGGACGCTATTGGGCAGATTCAATGGAACCTACCTGACCTAGGCTTAACGGCTATGGGTGTCAGTGATTGGCCTGAAGAAGCTCAGATGGCTTTGATACGAACCATGCAAATCTATGATGATGTTCCTACAGAAGCTAGGCATTATCTTAGAGCAGCAGAAGGAATCGCTTCAGACCCTTCGACTTACATAGGCTTTGGCTTTTTCGCTCAAGCGTTAAAGAACATTGCTCTAAAAGGTGGGGCTGTAAGTCTTATTAAAAGCTTAGTATCCAAGCCTGTCCTTGGCGCAACTGCGGTTGCTGCTATTGAGGGTGGTGCTTATACGGCTGCTGATGACTTCGCTAGGCAAGGCATAGAAAACAAAGGTGACTTCTCTAAGACAGACACTACACGTTTAGCTAAAGCTACTGGTGTAGGCACTGGTTTTGGTGGTGGCATTGGTTTCTTTCTAAGCAAAGTTCTTGGCCCTAAAGTAGTCAAAAAGGTTACCAATGAACCAGATAATCTTCTTGATGCACCTACTGATGCTGTCGATGTAGACACTTTGGAAGCACTGCCACAGACTACTGACATTGATGTAGATTCCTTAGAAGCACTTCCACAGTCTAACGACATTGATGTAGATGCTTTAGAAGACCTACCGCAACTCGATGACATTGTTAATACTTCTGTTGATTTACCTCCTGCTGTTGTAGATGAACCACTTAGTGGTGAACTGTTAGATGATGGCACAGGCACGAATGTGTCCACTAACGCACAACGTGGTGCGCTTGATGAAGGCATAGAACAGCCAGTTGATGGTGATATTGATTCCTTAGACAACGCTGAAGTCATTGGTGAATCTGGTATAGGTGAAGATTGGCGACACATGTATGAAGGTGAACAAACCTTCAATACAGACCGCCTTGAGACTCTTGATGATGTTAAAGCGTTTATAGAATCATCTTCTGCTCATTGGGAAAATGTTCGTCTACGTGACGTTGATGGAAATCCAGATGGTGTTGAAACTTTAGAAAGTGCTAGGGCCAAAGCTTCCGATGAAGCTGAGAAGCTAAAGGAAGAAACGGGTGGTGACATCAGTGAAATCCTTGAGCAATACAAAGATGATAATGTTGAATTACAGAAGATTCGTCACAGAACCCAAGCACTTCGTCAGCTTAATTTATCGTTAGGCGAGCGTGTTTTGGAACTGGCTGAGAAGCAAAAACATGGGGGTGGTTTACTCCATGAAGAAGCTGCTGAATTTGTAGAGAAGACAGGTTTGTTTGCCAACACTATGGAACTCACGAAGTTAGCTTCAAGAGAATTTTCCCGTGGTCTTGGTAACTACCGAATGATAATGAAAGGTGACCCTACATTGATGGAAGGTCTAAGAACAGGCCAAGCCTTTGGTGACATTGGAACTCTTGCTGAAACCATTCTATCTATGACTTCTGCTGGCAAAGGTAAGATTAACTTGAAGGGGCTTAAAGAAGCTACCAACAAGATTAAAGACCCTACGTTCCTTGATGAAGTTATTCGTTTACGCTCTGCAATGATGTTGTCTGGCCCTTCTACTATTGAAGCGGCTGGCTTGTCTAACATGGCTAAGTTATGGACTGAACCCTTCGTTGAATGGGTTGGTCATCTAGGCCGTGGTTCTGCCAAGAAGAAAGCACGTGTTCGTGCAATTGCTCAATATGCAGGTAACAGACGCTTCTTCTTTTCATCATGGAAACAGGCAGCTAAAGCTTGGAAGAATGGACAGCATATTACTGACCCATTCATTACTAAGGTTGAGAATCAGACTGATAATTCGTTAGCTAACATGAGTTGGGCAAGGCGTAATCTTTATGAGCGAGGTGTTAACTTTGCACATTTAGCCCTGCTATTTCTTGATGAAGGTATAAAGTCTAATCGTGCGCGTTCATTAATATATGCTGATACTTTTTCAGAAGCTGCCGAACAAGGTTTAGCTACTAAAGGTGATGCCTTTGAAGCACTACTTCAAAAGAATCTTGACGCTAAGATTGATAAGAATGGAATGCTTCGTGACGCAGAAATCTTACGAGAAATCCGCGAGACTACATACACCTCTGACCTTGAAGGCACTGTTGGTAAAGCTGTGACTGCCATAGCAAACTTAGGTGGTGGCTGGGGTAGATTAATCGCTGTTCCCTTTATTCGTGCGCCTATTAACATTGTATCTGAAAGCTTAATGTATATTCCTGGCACTAAAATATTCTCTGCAAAACAGAAGAATATTATGACGAAGGGGTCACCCATAGCTAAAGCTAAACTCAAGGCGCGAAAGCAACTTGGTACTGCGGCTGTCCTAGGAATCTACTATGCGGCTGAAGAAGACTTAATAACTGGAAGTGGCCCTGCTGATTACAAGCTAAGGGCAGATTGGAAAGCAATGGGTTATGAACCTAACTCTATTCGTGTTGGTGACGAGTGGGTGAGCTATGCAAAGCTTGGCCCTATCGGTTTGCTTATAGGTTTAGTGGCTGACGTTAACTGGATTACTAAGAAAGATTTGTCTGGTACTAATGTTGTAGATGCAACCAGTGAAGTTCTAGCAGCCTCTATTTTTGCTGTTACAAACAACGTGCTTAACAAAGCATACTTTTCTTCAGTCAGTGGTTTAATGGATGGTTTGCAAAGCCCTGACACGCTTGGAACAAAGCTACAAAGTTGGTTCTTATCATTCACCCCTAACGTACTGAATCAGATGAACAGTGACTTGGAGTTAAAAGAAGCTACTTCCATGATGGAAAAGCTTCAGAGAAGAATACCAATTTGGTCAGAAAGCCTAGGTAATCAGTATGACCTGTATGGTCGTGTGATAACAAAACCAGCCCATGATATTCCTGTCTATGGTTACATGTTTAAGAATCGTGAGATTGTTAAAGATGCTGTTGCAGAAGAAGTCTATCAACTAGGCAATGGACTAGACAAAGCGATACTTGCCAAACCTTCGTATGCATTGGGAGTCACTAATACTGACTTCAGAGAAGTATATGATTATGGTGAAAGTGAATCAGTTTATGCCAAGTACAATCGTATTATTGGTGAGACACGCGACCCGAATACTGGTCTTGATTTACATTCAGCTTTAGAAAGTTTTATAAACAGTCCTGACTATCGTCTGCTTCCTAATTCAACTTTAGGTGACATCACTCCTCCTAAAGTAGCGGTGATTAAGAAAATTGTTAATGGTTACAGGAGAATGGCTCTGGTAGAACTTTCAAGAATATCTCCAGCCTATACGCAGGAACAAAATGCTCGATTTGAAAGAATAGAAGACATCTTTCAGTAACCCCAATAAGCCCCTCAATCGAGGGGTTTCTTTTACCCCCTATTTAAACCATAGAGAAATAATATGGCCTTATCCTTTGTGACATACACAGGCAATGGCAGCAATAGAATATTTAACTTAACTTTTACCTACCTGCAACAGGCAGACGTTAGTGTCAAAGTTAATAATGTTGCTGTCACCTTTACATTCCTAGACTCAGCAAGAGTCCAGACATCAGTAGCACCAGCTTCTGGCGCATTTGTAGAAGTTCGTAGAACATCTTCACGCACAGCTAGAGTTGTTGATTTCCAAGATGGTGCTGTATTAACAGAAGCAGCACTTGATGGTGATAGCAACCAACTATTCCAACTAACACAAGAAGCCTTTGATGCTTCTGAAACTGCACTTCCCTTAGTCTTCGACCAGACTTACGATGCAACAACTAAGCGCATTAAGAATGTAGCTGACCCAACTTCAGCACAAGATGCTGTCACTAAGAACTGGGCAGAGACATCACAGACATCTTCAATAGGTATTGCAACTACTAAGGCTTCTGAGGCTAGCTCTTCTGCTACAGCAGCAGCTAACTCTGCAACAGCTAGTGCAAACTCTGCATCTGGTGCAGCTAGTTCAACCACAGCAGCAGCAAACAGTGCAACAGCTAGTGCAACCTCAGCTACAGCAGCTTTAGCAAGTAAAAATACATCTGCTGCTCAGGCAGCTATATCAACCACTAAAGCAGGTCAAGCAGCTAGTTCAGCCACAGCAGCAGCAAACAGTGCGACTGCAAGTGCATCATCTGCCTCAACTGCATCTACTCAAGCTGGACTTGCGACTTCCAATGGAGCAGCACAAGTTGTTCTAGCGACTGCTCAAGTTGTTCTAGCGACTGCACAGAAAGCTCTAGCAACCACAAAAGCATCAGAAGCCAGCACATCTGCAAGTAACGCAGCGTCTTCTTTAGCATCCTTCACAGGGCAGTATGTATCCTCATCAGGCGCACCTGCATCACCAAGTACAGGTGACTTATGGTTCGATACCTCATCAAGCACCATGAAAGTTTACAACGGCTCTGCATTTGCCAATGCTGGTTCGTCAGTCAATGGCGTAGAGAATGCGGTTCAGCATACAGCCACAGCAGGGCAGACTAGCTTTTCTGCGACATACGATGCTGGTCATCTTCAAGTATTTTTAAATGGTATTCGTTTAGACACTGCCGATTACACGGCTACTAATGGCAATGCTGTTGTATTAGCAATAGCTGCGGCTGTTGGTGACGTAGTGTTCATCCAAGGATTTGGCACATTTACACTAGCTGACCATTACACTAAGTCGGTGGCTGATGGTCGATTTAAAGCTATCGGAGCCGCTTCTGGAGGCCCGTCACTTGGAACTGCATCTGTTATTAGAACCAATGCTGCTGTTATATCCGAGTCAATTACAATAAACACTAATGGTATGTCTGCTGGCCCCATCACTATTGCTGATGGACACACGATTACCATCGGTAACTCAGGAAACTGGAGCATAGTATGAGTACATTAACAGTCAAAGAGTTATCCCATCCAGCAGGGCAGGTAATCAAGATTGCAGCAGGTAAGACCTTAGACTTGAAGAGTCAGGGGTCAGTGACGATGCCTACGGGGTCTACGTTACAAATAGTAGAAGCTTCGTTTACTACGCAAGTTGATATTTCAACAACGTCTTATGTAGATATTGGTTTAACTGCAACTATCACTCCTAAATCTACTTCAAGTAAAATATTAGTAATGTTAAATGTCCATGTGTACCCAAATGGTAGTGGATTTGCTTGTTTAGGATTATCAAGAGGTAGCACACAAATCCACACATTAGATAAAGTAAATCCGTACATAGACAATGGTGCAGTAATGGCAACAATGTTCAAGGTTGATTCACCCTCTACTGCGTCAGCAGTTACTTACAAACTACAAGCAAAAGAAATTGGATCTGCTACGATGCGAGTTAACCAAGACGGCTCTAGTAAAATGATTCTAATGGAGATACAAGGATGACATCTAAACTAAAAACAGACGTTCTTGAAACTGTATCTGGCTCTGGCACGATTGCATTGACTAACCAGTTAAGCGGTATGACGAGTGCTAGTGTTCCTCTGTTAGACCACACAAAAATGCCAGCAGGTAGCGTTTTGCAAATGGTGAGAACTTCTACTAATTCTTCATCTTCGATTACAACTACTTCATCAAGTTTTGTGCCAACAGGCATTACTGCCACAATAACACCTCTGTATGCTAATTCTATAATTCTAGTAAGTTATGCAGGAGCTATGTGTTGGACAAATGGAACTTTAACCGCAAAAATTTATGTAAAGATAGGCAGTGCATCTTACGCTGCTATGGCTGGCTCAGGGGCTTATATGCTGGCTTATAGAGATACATCCGCAGTCTACACTCCCATCTGTGCTGATGTTCAGCACCAAGCAACCAGCACTGATACTTTAATATTTCAACCTTATTTTCATACAAGTTCTGGTACTACTAGCGAGTTTTCACACTCAAGCGCAGCAACAGGCTTAACTCTTACTGAAATTAAACAATAGGATAACATCACATGACCGATAAAGTCGCAGCACTACAAGCACTAACTCCAGCAGCCCAATGGGTCTTACGTGGAGATGAATTAGAATGGCTTGACACAGAACAAACCCAACCAACAGACGCAGCAATCGCAGCTAAGATTGTTGAACTACAAGCAGCCCATGACGCAGCAGCATACGCCCGTAGTCGTCAAGAAGCCTACCCATCAATTCAAGATTGCATCCATGCTCTCCTTGATGGTGGAGCTACGTTGACTGACCTACAGGCTTTGCGTACAGCCGTGAAAGCAGCCAATCCCAAGCCATAGGAGTAGATTATGACTACAACTATTACAGGTGCTACTGGCATTGATAACATCAAAGCAGCTACGGGTGCGGTATTGCAGGTTGTTGAAGGCTCAAGCACAGCAGCATTCTCAAGCACATCACAATCTTGGTCTGATATAGGTTTAAGCGTATCAATAACCCCTACGTCAACATCTTCAAAAATTAAAGTAGAGTATTCACTACAAAATATATATTTAGCAGCAGCTAATAATGGAGTCTCTTTTCGTATTGTAAGACATTCAACTCCATTATTTACACCTGCCGATAACTATATGCTCTACACTTCTTCTCCAGTGAATGTCTACACCAGCTTTAGTGATGTTGACATAGACTCTCCTGCAACAACTTCAGCAGTAACTTACAAGATACAGATGGCTGTCTACAACACTAATGGGTTAATTAAAATCAGTGAACTTGGCAGGTTTCAAAAGACAATTATAGTAACGGAGATTGCAGGATGAGCAAGGCAAGAGATGGGGTAGAAGACCTCAAAACGATTGACGCTAACTTGGCTGCTAAGGCTTCTAACACTGCGTTAGCTGCTAAGGCTCCCATTGCTAGTCCTACGTTCACTGGCACTATTGCTGTAGGCACAGGAGCTATTAGTTCCATAGATAATAATTCAATAGTAGTTGGGAGTGGTGCAACAAATCTTAGAATGATTGGCACTACTGGTGACATTCGTCCAGCCAATGCAAATGGAAGTAACAGTGATAATGATATTGATTTGGGCGATGCATCAGCACGATTCAAAGACCTCTACCTATCAGGCGGTGTCTTTTTAGGCGGCACAGGTACAGTTAATAATCTTTCGGATTATGAACAGGGTACTTGGACTGCTAACGCAGCACAATATAGTGTCGGAATTAGCACTACAGGTGCGTATTATAGAAAAGTAGGCACTCTAGTACATGTAAATATATATTTAAATATAGCATCTACCAGTGCTACCAATGGAGTGTTAATCAGTGGGCTTCCATTTGCTGCTGCTGGGACAAACAATCATTCATATTTGACAGGCCGCAGTAATCAAGGCGCAATCATTTGCCAAGTAAATTCTGGGGGCAGTGCATTTGACATGCGCTTAGTCGGGAGTGATGCAAATAAAACATTTGCAAATATGTCAGGCTCTTACATTCTAATTAGCGGCACATACATTACAGCATAAACAATTATCTGGCGTGGATTCGCCAGTGGAGAAATAAGATGGCACTAACCAAAGAAATTACCCAAGACCGCATAGAAGTTTGTGGCCCTTTTAAGCACGTTCAAGTTCGCACAAAGACGGCAGTTATGGAAGATGGTGTGGAGTTATCCTCTAGCTTTCACAGACACGTTGTCAGCGCAGGAGATGACTACTCAGCAGAGAGTGCAGAACTACAGGCTATTTGTGGAGTAGTCCACACAGATGCAGTGGTAGCCGCTTACGCTGCTCATGTAGAAGCATCAGTCCCATAATAGGAGAATAATTATGCCACAAGGCAAAGGTACATACGGAACTACAAAAGGCCGTCCCCCAGCAAAACCTACAAAGAAACCAAAGAAGAAGTAGATGTGGTCTAGCCCAACAGGGCTACCTCTAGTTCACCAAAGCACTTCCCTTCTCCCAGAGGGGAAGGCTCTAATCATAGAGCCACAGGTGTCTTCAATAGCCCAACGCCCCATCGAATATCTAGTCGTCCAACCATCTAAACAACCTTACGAAACCCAAGACTACTCAGCGAGGTTATGGCTATGTTAGCGGAAATCGCCATTGCCAATGCCCTTTACAAAACAGTGTCCACAGCGTTCAAAAATGGCAAGTCAATCTACGACATGGGTAGCTCACTTACTGACTATTTCTCAGCTACGCATGAAGTGCAGAAAAAAGCAGGTGACAGCAGTAGTAAAGGCACAGCCTTAGAAGCCTTTCAATACCAAGAGCAACAAAGAATCCAAAGAGCCAATCTTGAGTATCATATGAAAAAGAGCCGACTTGGTGGTTGGACTGATTTTGTTCGCTTTGAAGCCGAATGGCATAGACAACGAAAAGAAGAAGAGTTGGCTCTGAGAAATAAGAAAGCTAGGCAAGCAGCCAAGCTACAGAAAGACTTACAGTTAGCAATCAATATTGGTGGCTGCATGATACTTGCTATGGGCTTACTGTTTGGAATTGCAATCTACTATAGAGGTTAATACTCATGTCCCAAATGACGGACTATGATGCAGGACGCTTAGTGACCCTAGTAGAAACTCTAGGCAATCAAGTCGAAACATTAAATGAAATAACAGTCACACTATCCAACCGCATTAACGACCTAGAGAAACAGCTAGTCAAAGGTAAGGGATTCCTTGCTGGAGCCATGCTTCTTTCAATTGGTCTTGGTGGTGTTGGTACTTCAGTCCTGTCCAGATGGATGGGAACTTAACATGCCAGGATTTTATATATGTCATCTCTCAACCCCCTTGCAGGGATTGCAGGGAGTGTAATGAATGGCCTTGATGACCTGTTCACCTCAGATGAAGAGAGAGCAAATGCTGCTCTAAAGGTTGAACAACTTCTCCAGAAACCACACATACTGCAAGCAATGGCGAATATAGAAAGTGCCAAGCATAAGTCGGTGTGGGTGGCTGGTTGGCGTCCAGCTATCGGTTGGGTATGTGCAGTTGGTCTTGGTTACCAATTCCTTATCCTTCCCTTTGCTGGACTCATCAATGCTTACTTTGCACTACCAGCAGAACTCCCTTCTATTCAATCAGCAGAACTCACAACACTCGTAATGTCTCTCCTAGGTCTAGGCGGTTTACGCTCCTATGAGAAAACAAAAGGACTAACTAAATGAACACTCAGCGTTTAGACCAAATCATGGCTGACCTTCATGAAGAATTAGCCACCCAGTTACTTGGACAAGTCCAAACTGGTGAAGCTACTGCTAGTATCTTCAATGTAGCTCGTCAGTTTCTTAAAGATAACGGCATAGACGGAGTACCGACTCAAGGTAATCCTCTGGACAATCTTATACACGCTCTTCCAGACTTTGATGAAGACGAACTACCACTAAATCACTAGGTAACTCATGGCTAAACCCACCACTAAGTTGGTAGCAAATGACCCCATCACGAAAGACTTCAGAAAGTTCCTATACATCGTTTGGAAGACCCTCAATTTACCAGACCCAACCCCCATTCAGTACGACATGGGTAACTATCTCCAAGTAGGCCCAAGACGTTGTGTCATTGAAGCCTTTCGTGGGGTAGGTAAGTCATGGATAACCTCTGCTTACGTGGTGTGGCTCTTATATTGTGACCCTCAACACAAGATTCTGGTGGTGTCTGCATCTAAAGAACGTGCAGATGCTTTCTCAACCTTTACCAAGCGGCTTATCAATGAGATTGAGCTACTTTCACACCTTCGTACCAAGAATGGTCAGCGTGATTCAGTCATCGCATTTGATGTTGGCCCTGCCATGCCTGACCACTCTCCTTCAGTTAAATCTGTAGGTATCTCAGGGCAGCTTACAGGCTCCCGTGCTAACACAATAATTGCTGATGACGTGGAAGTTACAAACAACTCTGCAACCCAGACCATGCGTGACAAATTGTCCGAAGCAATCAAAGAATTTGATGCCATATTAAAGCCCAATGGACGTGTTATTTACCTAGGTACACCTCAGACTGAGATGTCCATCTACAACCTACTACCAGAAAGGGGCTACGAGATACGTATATGGCCTTCTCGCTACCCTACAGACAAACAATCTACAATGTATCAAGGAAGATTAGCACCCTTCATAGAGCTTCACAGAACCTCTCAGGAGGGGTTACCTACAGAGCCTGATAGATTCACTAAGGTTGATTTAATGGAGCGTGAAGCATCCTATGGAAAGGCAGGTTTTGCTCTGCAATTCATGCTGGACACTACGCTATCTGATGCTGATAAGTACCCATTAAAGCTCAGTGACCTATGTGTCGCTGCGCTCAATCCTAGGAAGGGTTGGGCTGACTTAGCGTGGGCTTCTGGCCCTGCTCAGATTGTCCAAGAAGTTCCTGTTGTGGGCTTCACTGGTGACAAGTTTTACAGGCCCATGTGGTTCTCTGATGAGATGTATGAGTTCACTGGTGCTGTCCTTGCCATAGACCCTTCAGGTCGTGGTAAAGACGAGACAGCCTATGCTGTGGTGAAGATGTTAAATGGTTACCTGTACGCTTCCCAATGTGGTGGCTTTAAGGGTGGCTATGATGACCTTACTCTACAGAAGCTTGCCAACCTTGCGAAGATTGAGAAGGTCAACATGATTGTGGTGGAGAGTAACTTCGGTGACGGAATGTTCTCCAAGCTACTAGCACCATTTATCGCTAAGACTTACCCAGTGTCCATAGAAGAAGTCAGACATAACACACAGAAGGAAGTCCGTATCATTGATACGCTTGAACCTGTGATGATGCAGCACCGACTTATCATTGATGAGAAGCTGATTAAGGAAGACTACGACAGCGCACCAGAACCTTCTTATAGCCTCTTTTACCAGATGACTAGGCTGACTAAAGATAGAGGTGCAATTGTCCATGATGACCGATTAGAAGCCCTATCAATGGCAGTTAATTACTGGACTGAACAGATGGATACTGATGCTGAATCTATGGCTGCTCAAATGAAGCTAGAAGCTTTCAATGGGGAGATTCAGAGGTTCATAGACAGTGCTACAGGTGGTTATAAAAGTGCGGGTGATAGGTGGTTTTAAACTGTCAATATTAAAGTTGCACCCTAGGGATGATGGATATAAACAACACCTATAGATAACTATAGGGTAACTTGCTCTTGACCCATACATCATGACCATCAGTTTATAACTAATAAGACATGTGTAAGGCTACCTAAGTAGTATTGTTAGATAACTCTAGTGCTGTTAGATTAGCCGCCCCTAAGAATTATTCTTAGATTAGCTACCGCTAACCCTTGTGACAACATTTGAGAGGATGTTAATTATCATCACCACTATAGCTTCTGTAGTCGGATTTTCCTTTGTCTTTATTTACCTCATGATTATTATATTGAAACGAAATAAAAAGGATTCATTGAAAAGTATCAGTTCTGAATGGGAGCCTTAAATGTTAGGCTAACCAAAGGGTCAGTCCAACTAATGACTCTTCTTGGCCACGGGGTTCTCCAGAACTTCGTTGGTCATACCTTTCTATTTCTAGTGGTTTTCTAAAGGTTCTCTGGGATTAATTTGTCACAAAAATCTGTGCCGCTATATCTATTACGGACACAGGACGCTGCCCCCCGTGGGGTAGGCGTGTAGGCAGGGTAAAAAAGCCTAGGGGGGTGGGGTGGCCTCCATTTGCAGTCTTTGCACAGTTCTTTGCACACCATCCCACATCACACTATCTATAGGCATGACCGAGAGGTATCCAACCTTTTATATGCACATCATCACGTGCTGGCCTTCCATCTTATGGCATCACAATTGAGCTGTTTTGTTTTCAGCGTCAATGGGGTCTGAGATGTTTTTATTTTTCAGACCTAGACCATCTAGCCAACCACAAAGACACCCAAAGACACCCACCGATTAACACCCACCTATTAAGAGCCATTCCCACCGATTCAAATAATACTTGCAATGTAGTAATCGTTATTCAATAATAGTTACCAGTTTGCAACTAATATGCAGACATAACTAAAGGAATAACACTATGCACTCATTAACTAAACCACTAACAGCACAACAAGAAGCTGCTATTTATTCAAAGTTTTCACCACGTCCAACCATTAAAAGAGAACCACGCATCAAACGTGATTTACCTGAGTACCTTATTACAATCTCGTTTTTCACATTTAGCCTGTCAATGCTGGCTTTGATAGCCACTCCAATCATCTCACTATTTATATAAGGAATGACCAACATGATAACTAATACCGAATATGACCGAATGACTACTCATGCTGATGCTATGGGTGTGGACTTGCAACTAACTAGCATGACTCTGGAGGGTTCAGACAATGACGTGGTTTTAGGTTTTTGGCGTGGTGAGTATGTGACTTGGAAATACTTCAATGGTGAATTTCACTATGGCCATTATTACTCTGACTATTTAGAAGCACAGACAGACTTTTATATCCGTTCACGTGGGTAAAGTTTATCAGGTGGCATTGAGTGCCAGTGTCACCGAATAAACAGCATCACACAATTAACCTGGCACTAAACCAGATAACCAAAAAGGAACCAATACCATGATGTATAGCCAATACCTAAGAATCGAAACCAAAGCAGGTGGAACCGCTTGCACTACTAGGGAATTTATCCGCGCTGCTAGAACGCTTTTAAACAGCGAAGGCAAAGCACGTCCAATGTGGCTAGCACGTCGCCATTGGTTGCGCTGTGGTTTATCTCACTTAGCAGATAACCAGCAATCATTTATCAATAACAAACTATAGGGAACTACTACCATGAATATGATTACAACCAACATCATCGCCACAGACCTAGGCATGTCCTATCACGTTCCAGCAATACTGGACATTGATAAGGCCATTGCTTTGTTTGCCAATTCAACCAAAGGAATCAAACAAGATGCCATTGATTGGATAACAGGTAACAAGCGAGGTATTAAACAAGCTCGAGCTTTTATAGGCTTATCCAAAAATAACAAGATGCCAGCATATACCATCGCCATTCCCGCTCGGGAATCCTGCCCACGTGGTGGGAAGCTTGCAAAGGTCAAAGGCACAGTTTGCCATGATTGTTATGCAGTCAAAGGCCATGATGGAATGAAACCCGCACAGATAGCCAAACAGCGTAGATGGGACGTTATACAGCTGGCCCTAGTATCACCAATCATTTATGACCTATGGTTTGCAGCGTTTACGCTATGCATGACAAAGGAATCGTTTTTCAGGTGGCATAGTGCAGGTGATTTATTTAGCGCGGCTTATGTTGCACTAGTCAAAGAATGTATTGAGCATACTCAATGGGTTCAACATTGGATACCCACCAAAGAGCCAGTTCTAGCACGTCCACTATTAGACCTCGTAAATTGCGCTGTGAGGTTATCTGATGACATGGTGAACCAAGTTAAGAACAAGTTTAAAGGTCTTACTAGTGGCGTCCACACACCCGCTGATGGTGGCCGTGGGCAAGCTTGTCCAGCCAGTGAAAAACTTCAGGATGGTTGCCAAGATTGTCGCGCTTGTTGGTCTCATGATGTGGCCCACGTGTCCTATAAAATCCACTAATAGTTACTATTTATCAATAGTTGCACATCAGGAACCAAGCCAGTTTATCAGGTGGTTTTAGTATTTTTAGAGCCACCGAGTAAACCAATGTAGTACCTAACTAAAAACGAGGCTTTAACGATGAAAATCAAAAACCAAGCATTAAACGGATTCACTTTAGACACTGTTAGATTTTTAAGGGCTGACCTTAGCAAAAGTCAGGCTTTGCGGGTGTTACTTGAGGCTAAACCCTACTTACTGGATGCCAGTGTAATAAGTGCTGAAATCTGGGATTTATTGGAAGAAAAGGCCAAAATCTTATATCCACAAAATCGCATATAATCGCATACAATTGCGTTTAAGATACAAAAGTGTAAGTTTGCTTACCTTATGGGGTCAACTAAAAGTTGCTTAAAACGCATATTTGACCCCTTCACATCAAATAATATCTGTCAAACCCATATTTTTTCGATTTGGCGCAAGTGTATGTTCTTATTAATTACAAAAAGAAACAAACTTATTTATAGTTGGAGAAGTGCAGCCTGTCTGGCCTACCACCTTGTCAAGACTGAAGTGCTAGTTTTTTGGTGTTTTATTACTTGTTTTATCTGGTTGTAATGTCTATATTCGGTGACAGAAGCCAAGTTTGGTAGTCACATTGAATTAAAGCCTAGTAAGCAACAATTGAAATGTGGTAACCTTATTTGGCAGGTCTTTGATAAGATTTGCATGAGGGTGACAGAATGGTAGTTAACATTTTAGCAGCGCGTCTAGTAGTACGTTTATTTTTACGATTATTAGTAATTTTAGTACCAGTTCTAAGGATAGTGCTTTTTCCATTACTTGGATTAGTTTTTGGTCATTTCAAATTTGAACTAGAACTAGAGGCACAGTATTTATACATTGAGATAGGACACCGCAACCATTGGATACAATGGGATGGTGAACCGCTAAGTTGGTGACTTATCCAGACGGATAAGACTATGGAGAGAGACACATGATAAGCGAAGGTGCAGTTCTAAGGGGCATATTTGAAAGTATTTCGACCCTGCAAGACCAGACTAATTACACGGATGAAAAAGGTATCAATAGGACAGGGGAGTTGACCATTGGGCAGCTTAAAGTGTTGATTTACCTCATGCGTTTTGGAGAGGCCAGTGGCACTACAATATCCAAAGATTTAGGAATGGCTGCACCAACAGTGAGTAGAATTATTGCTTTACTATCAACCACTGTAAAAACCAGAAAACAGGCTCCTTTGGGCTACGTTACGATTGAGGCTGTTGAAGGCGACAGGCGTAACAAGATTGCAAAGTTAACCCCTAAAGGCAAGCAGCTGGCTGGAGTGATTGTAGGTAAGTTCAAAGACTAATTAAAAACCCAAAGACCGCAGGGTAAATGCGGTCATAACTGAAGTAAGGCCAACACTTGGCCGTAACAATAGTGGAGCCATTTCAGGCATAAGCTAGGCTAGTGCAAGGTCTTTAAGAGAGGACTTATGGCTAGGAAGAAGGTAGAACGGGGCATCTATATGTTGCCTTCAGGATACCAAGTAAAGGTCACTGTAAAAGGTGTGCCGTTTGATACTTTTGTTGAAGGACACGACATAGTGAAAGCTAGAAGTGTACTGGCAAAAGCTAAATCGGATATGCACCTTGGGCTTAACCCAGAGAAGCAAGAAAAGGCTAACTCAGGGCCAAGCATTTATAGTTTGCAAAACGCATACGATGAAACTTGGAAGCATCAGTGGGCATCTTTATCCAAGGATTATGGAAAGAAGATAAATCAGTATTGGGTGTGTTTTTCATCCTTTGTTCATGACGAATTGAAGTTGACTCGCGTGGACAAGATAACGACCAAGCATATAGATGAATACGTGACATTTCTGAAGTCTGTTAAAGGCAACAGTGGTTCCACTATTAATAATAAGCTAGGACTCGTTTCACCAATATTGAAGTTAGCATTTCGTCATAATGTTATAGCGAAAATGCCAGCAATAAAGTGGGAGCCAAAGGGTGAAGCTAGGCTCAGGTATTACACACACATTGAAGAGCAAAAGTTGCTTGAACTGTGTGACCTAATCCACTTTCACGATACGGACATCAACACCTTGCTGAAGGACTTTACTAAGGTTCTATTTAGTACAGGTATGAGGCCGTGGATGGAAGCACGGAATATCCAGCGAAGTTGGATACGTCAGGACTCTAGTGGTAACACTATATTGGAAGTGCCAAAAGCCTTCTCTAAGACGAACAAGAAGCGAACTATACCGATTACTGGTGATGCGCTTGAAGTTCTCTGGAGGCGAGCTAGTGGCCTAGAACGGGACGAATACTTATTCCACCGCCTAGACTACAAATGGCATTGCAACAGGTTCTGGCAAGAGGTAGTCCGACCCAACATGGGGTGGGGTGAAGATGAGGTTTGGTACGGAATCAGACACACATTCGCAACCCGACTATGTGAGTTGAAGGTGAACCTCAAGGTAGTACAGGAACTGATGGGACACACTAACATCAACCAAACAGCGCAGTATGCCAAGGCAACTGATAACGCTAAGTTTGATGCTATAGACGCTCTATCAGGTATGACAGGACAACGTGAGGAAGGAGCATTAAGCTTCCAAATGTTTTCAAATAACGAGCAAAAAGCCGTGCAAAGTGCCGTGCAAAGTTTTGCTGAAGTAAGGGTTGGCTAGATGCTTAACCTCACGGGAAACCCAGTGACATCAGGGTGACCATCTCTACGATAGCGACCGAATAAGGTTCGAATCCTCTCGGGCGCGCCATTTTAGAGTGTGTTGCAGTGATGCAAATGAGTTTCAAATGAGGGCTAAAAGCCACTCTTAAACAAAGACTTGCTGAAAAGCAGGTCTTTTTTTTGCCTAAAATTTAACCCTTCCCTTGTCCTTCATTTCAGGACTGTGCAAAGAACTGTGCAAAAATCAGGACATATAAAGTCCGATTACCCATTCACGTACCGTTAAACACAACCCCACCGAAATCCAACTGTAGCACTATAGCTATCCAAAGCTGTGACCAAAGGTTGCACCATAACAAATGACACCCTTCTATTCCCATTGTCGGCCCTCTTGCTAAGGCATCAATTCTTTTAAGTACCTTATAGGAAAGTTTACTTTTCGGGTCACTGGGAAGTGGACATGTCAATAGACGGGCCTCTTGCCAAGGACAGGTAACTGGAGGCTAGTCATTTAGCATATCCAGAGCCTGTCTAGGCTTGCTGTCAATCCCATATTTTCTCATTCAGATGCATATCTATTGGTTACAAAAAAAGAACAAATAGGTTTCTAGTCGGAGACTCACGGGGTGTCTGGCATAGCACCTTGTCAAGACTAACTGGCTAGTTTTTTGGTGATTTAATAGTGGATATTGGTGAGTTGCCTTTGGTAAAATTACGTTCAATGTAGTAATCGTTAGTTATTAACTGACCATGTAAGGAGGTTTCTATAGGAAATTAAATACAAAGCGCAGGACAAACACAATCAAATATTAAAGTTGCACCATAGCCGTAGAGCTATGAGAGACGTGACTTAGATACTCTTTTTCTAGCAGATGCTATTGAAGGAGGGTTAGGCCATATCTGGCTTACGGGATAGCTACGCCTTATGGATTGCAACATTGCAAACATTGTAAATTAAACTTAATGGAGTGACAAATGTCGCAGAATACTAAAGATGCCATCATCAATGATTCAACCAACAAAGAAGAAAATATTCTTAACCTACAGCTAGACATGGAGATGTCTATGAGAGATGAGGGAGTTAAAAAAATGTTACAGAGCAACACTAAAAGTAAGCTGAAGAATACCGAATCCAATACCGAATATGGACACACTCTATTAGTCCAAGGTTTGGAGCGATTTACGGAGGGTGTCACTGCATGGTTTGAGTCACCAGTAAAGGTAGGTAGAGGGGGCAGAGCGCAGCATAAGCTAATAGGGGGTGACCCACAGGTAGTGGCCTTCATTTTTATGAAGTACATCATCAATGGCATTAGCAAGAAGAACGTCATGTTGCAGTCCATCCTTAGAAACGCTGTACACCAAGTTGAAGATGAATACAGACTCAAGCAACTACGTGAAGACGATAAGAAACTTTGTAAGCGTTTAATTGACGCTCACAATAAACGCCAAGGTAAAGCTAGGCGACTTGCTCTTATCTCAGGCATGGTGGATGAAGCCTCAAAGGGTAATGTCCAAGCATGGCAAGATTGGGATAATAATGCTGTCCTTCAAATAGGCTCAAAGCTTCTAAGCATACTTATTGAAACTGTTGGTCTAGTGCAAATAGTCACGGAGTCTAAAGGTAAGAAGAATACAGTTAAGCGTCTTATCGCTGCTCCAGAAACCCTTGATTGGATTTCCAAGCGTTGTGAGAAAGCTGGCCTTACTTCACCTATGTATAAGCCACTTATAATCCAGCCACGTGATTGGAATTTGTCCAACCTTACTAATGGTGTTTACTACACCCGTCATAACCGCCCTGTTAAATTTGTTAAGACTAATAGCAAGCCATACTTCGATGAGTTGAAGCACTGTGACATAGAATTACTGATGTACTCAGTTAACGCTATGCAGCAAACAGCATGGTCAGTTAATAAGCCTATTCTTAAACTCATGAATGAGATGTATGAAAATCAGGTCAAATGGTGTGGCTCAATACCTGCAACAGAGCCTGAACCAAAGCCTGAGCCTTTGAAATCGTTTGATGAGGCAACGATAGAAGAAAAGGCAGCCTTCGCACAGGAGCGGAACAGAGTAGACGTAGGTAATCGTGTAATGGATTCTAAGAGGGTTGCGTTTACTTCAATGCTTGATACCGCCAAGGAATTTAGTCAGTACGATGAGTTCTTCTTTGGCTATCAGCTAGACTTTCGTGGACGTGTATACAGTGTCAGTTCTTACAACTGCATGGGCCCTGATGAAATGAAATCCACACTCCAGTTTGCTAAGGGTAAAGCACTTGGTGAGGATGGTTGGAAGTGGTTAGCTATTCACTTAGCCAACGTGGGTGACTTTGAAACGATAAGCAAAGAAAAGATAAGCAAAGCACCTTTTGAAGAGCGTGTTCAGTGGGTCATGGAAAACGAGCAGTGGATAATGGACTGTGTGGAGAATCCTTGGGACAACCGAAAGTGGGTTGATGCAGACAAGCCTTTCTTGTTTATGGCTGCTGCTATGGAGTGGAAGGGTTTCCTAGAGCAAGGTGACTCATTTGTATCTCACATCCCTGTATCAATGGATGGTAGCTGCTCAGGTCTTCAACATTTAGCTATGGCAATGAAATGCAAGACTACTGCCAAGAGTGTCAACATCATTCCTAATGAAGTACCTCAAGATGTCTATCAGATAGTAGCTGATAAGGTCGTTAAGAAGCTAATTGAAGACTCTCAGCAGCCCTTTGAACACTGGGGTGAGCCTGTCTTAAACAACATGGGGGTAAGAGTACCTAACTATACTGAACTGGCTTTAGAATGGCTGAAATTTGGATTCACTAGGGGGGAGGCAAAGCGAAGCGTAATGACCTATTCATATGGGTCAAAACAGTACGGATTCCGTGAGCAACTCATTGAAGATGTAATGCGCCCAAAAAAGCGTGAATGTTCTAAGACATGCCAGGATTTTCCATTCTCTTATGATGATGGTTATCGTGCAGCCAGTTATGTTTCTCGTCACCTTTGGGACGCTGTGGTTGATACAGTTAAACGTCCAGCTATGCTTATGGAATGGTTAACGTCTGCTGCTAACAAGGTGGCTAAAACCAAGTTCACTATGCCTGATGGTTCAAAGCAGACAATGCCAGTTAGATGGACTACTCCTTTGGGTTTTCCTGTGGTTCAGTCTTATTACAACACTGACTCACATAGGGTAAAAACCAAAATTAATGGGACACTAGTCTTCATGACAATGAGCAAAGAAACAGACCAAATATGCAGTCGTAAGTCTAGTCAGGGTATGGCTCCCAACGTGGTTCATTCTTGGGATGCAGCGCATCTCCAGCTAAGTGTGGCAAGAGCGAAAGAAGATGGCATTAATTCCTTTATGTTAATACATGACAGCTTTGCGACTCATTGTGCTGACACTGGACGCTTTGGTGGAATCATTCGTGAGGCAATGGTTGAGATGTATGAGACTTCAGATGTAGTTCATGAATTATATCTGGAGTTACGCAAACAACTCTTGCCTGAAGATATGGATGACTTCGCATTGCCTCCAGTTAAAGGCAGTCTGGACAGGGCAGCATCACTATCATCTCGTTATTCTTTTGCCTAATAGTTACCATATTGATTGTATTGCAATGTGACGATTATTAAATATTAAAGTTGCACCATAGCCAGACCTAAACCAAGCCCCTCAATTCCGAGGGGTTTCTTGTATATGGAGATTAATTATTAAAGACCTTACCGCAGAGCAAGCACTAGCTGCTCGCCTTCTACAAGCAGGTGAACCATTGCCTCTTGACCTAGCCGCCAAGCTTATTTCGCAGGGCGTAATCCTCGATGAGTTCATCGAAAAGCACATTAACTAATAGCGTATTTACGCACCTGACATATAGGAAATTATATGACCCAAGTAAAGAAGAAAACTAACAAACTACCTATGCACATCTCACCAAAAGGTCGGACTGAATGGGCTAAGTTATGGAAGCCAGATACAAAGTTTAATGTAGATGGTGAATTTGGAACCAAGCTAATCATGGATAACGCAGACGCTACAGACATCATGTCGATGTTAGATGCAGCCCATGAGTCAGCCATTAAGTCAGCACTAGCTGAAACTGGAAAGACCCGAGACAAGCTTCGTGTTACTGACCCTTATGTCGTTAACCAAGAAACTGGTGATGTCACTATTAAGCTCAAGCTTAAAGCAAAAGTAACCACCCAAAAGGGTGACAAGTTTGACCAGAAACCATTGGTCGTTGATGCAAAACGTAACCCCATCACTTCGGAGATTCCACTATGGAATGGCTCACTTGTGCGTGTTGGCTTTCAGGTCATTCCGTATTACACATCGCTTGCTGGTGCAGGGTTATCACTACGTTTACGTTCCGTTCAAGTCATTGAAGCATTGGCTGGTAACAGCGAAGCCACTAGCTTGTTTGAAGACGAGAATGGCTATGAGCATGAAGCCCAAGTAGTAGCTCCAGCAGCCCAAGGCTTTTCAGAAGAATCGGGGGAGGTGAATGAAGCATTCCCCTTCTAAAGACGTAGGTCTGAAGTACGGATTCCGAAGCGGATTAGAAGTACGGGTTGCCAAAGAGTTACAAGCTCAAGGCATCCCCTACACCTATGAAGAGGACAAAATTCAGTACACAAAACCTTCCCGACTTAGTACATACACACCCGACTTCAGGATTGGGAATCTGTACATCGAAACCAAGGGACGCTTTATGGTCGCTGACCGACAGAAGCACATCCTAATCAAAGAACAACATCCTGATTTAGACATCAGGTTTGTGTTCTCCAACCCCAAGCAGCGAATCTCAAAATCTTCACGCACTACATACGCAATGTGGTGTGAGAAACACGGGTTCCTGTATGCAAAGGAGTCGATACCACATCAATGGCTAATCGAAGCAGTACAGAATTAATTGTAATTCACTGCACCGCAACACGACCCAGCATGAAAGATGTTGGGCGAACTGAAATAGACGCATGGCATCGCCACCGAGGATTTTTTGGTGTGGGATACCACCACATTATTAAGCGTGATGGTGTTCTAGAAGAAGGTCGTCATCCAGACAAAGTGGGCGCACATGCCCGTGGCTTTAACTCTATTTCTATAAGCATCGCAATGGTCGGGGGCGTTACTGAAAATGACGTGAACGTACCAGAAGACAATTTTACCGAAGAACAATGGGTGACTCTTAAAGCACTCGTTTCAAGGCTGACGGAGTTATATCCAGACGCTGAAGTTCTTGGCCATCGTGACCTACCCAAAGTTTCTAAAGACTGCCCAAGCTTCGATGTGAAGCAGTGGTGGGCTGATGAAATTATTAAAGTAGCACCATAGCTAGACCAAAACTAACGCCTTCAATTCTGAGGGCGTTTCATCATTCTTATGAACTCAATATCTGAGAGAGAAAAAAATTATGACCCAAACAAATACAGTAATTAATCACCTGAATAACAACCGCAAGTTAACTTCAATTGAAGCGATAGGCTTGTACGGAATCACACGCCTTGCTGCTGTGGTTTTCACCTTGAGAAAGAACGGGCTTGACGTTAACACGACCATGAAGGATGGCGTGAACAAGGGCCAGTACGCTGAATACAGTTTAGCTCACTGACCATGAGGGAACATGACGACAGTCCCGTGGTGGGGCGTGAACCCTGCCCAGATTGTGGTTCCCGCAACAACCTAACCCGATACGCATCAGGCCGAGCTTATTGCTTTACGCCTGACTGCGCTCGACTTGAGTGGCCTGATGATGATGGCGAATACAAACCTCAAACTCCAAGGACTCGTATGGCTAGTGATTTAATAACAGGTGAAATCAGTGCGCTACGGCAACGTGGTATCTCTGAAGAAACTGCACGACATTTCGGGTACAAGATTGGTTCACACCGAGGCCAGCCTGTACATATTTGTCCATTACATAACGTAGATGGACAGTTAGTAGCACAACAACTGCGAACCTCAGACAAAGAGTTCCCCATCCTTGGCGACTTTAGTAAGACACCAATGTTTGGCACGAAGCTTTGGTCAAAAGGGAAGAAGGTTGTAGTCACTGAAGGCGCACTTGATGCAATGTCATTAAGCCAAATTCAAGACAACAAATGGCCTGTGGTTTCACTACCTAATGGAGCAGCAGGGGCAGCTAAAGCAATCAAAGCTAACCTGTCTTACTTCAATAATTTTGAAGAGGTCATCCTGATGTTTGATGCAGATGACGCAGGGGAGAAAGCTGCAAAGGCTTGCGCTCCACTGTTCGCTGCTGGTAAATGTTTCATCGCTACCATCAATGGTTATAAGGATGCTAACGAAGCACTGATGGCTGGTGCTAGTCGTAAGATTCTTGAAGCAATGTGGAATGCCAAGGTGTACCGACCTGATGGCATTGTGTCCTTAGCTGACATCCGTGAAGAGTTAGACAAACCTGTTGAGTGGGGATTGTCTTGGTACTTAGATACCTTAAACAAGCAAACCTATGGAAGACGAAAAGGTGAAGTCTACTGCGTGGGTGCTGGTACGGGAGTTGGTAAAACTGACTTCTTAACTCAGCAAATAGTCTACGACATGTATGACTTAGAGCAGCGTGTTGGAATCTTCTTCCTAGAACAAATGCCTACTGAAACCGCCATACGAATTGCAGGGAAACAGGCAGGTAAATTGTTTCATATCCCTGATGGGGATTGGACAAAAGAAGAGCGAAGCAAAGCATTGGACGAACTCACTGAGTCTGACAGGTTGCGCATGTATGACAGCTTTGGTGTGTGCGAGTGGGATGTAGTTAAGTCCAACATCGAGTACATGCACCATGCTGAAGGTATTGAAATATTCTACATCGACCATCTTACTGCATTGGCTACTGGCCAAGGTACAGATGAACGTGTGGAACTTGAACGTATCACATCAGACATCGCCAAGTTAGCCAAGAGACTGAACATCATAATCATTATGGTGAGTCACTTAGCTACACCAATAGGTAAGCCTCATGAAGAGGGTGGACGTGTGTCAATCAGACACTTCAAAGGTTCACGTGCTATCGGCTTTTGGTGTCACTTCATGTTTGGTCTTGAACGTGACCAACAAGCTGAAGATGAGACTGAACGTCAGACGACTACCTTCCGAGTTTTAAAAGACCGCTACACAGGCCAAGCCACAGGTTTGACCTTCCCACTTAACTACAACCATGTAACAGGAAAGCTCTACGAGGCTAGTCCATTTGACTCAGCCGCTTTAGCCACACCCTTTTAACAAGAGAGACTAATTATGTTTGATATTAAATTACATCCAGAAGTTGAAGATGCCTTTGATGATTTCACACTAACAATGACTGACTCTATGATTCAGGCAGACCTTGAAAACTATGAAATGCTAACAGTAACTGGGCTTGTTTCCCCAGCCATTCAAGGCTTTGTTAAAACCATGTCTGACCTGTTGGATAGGCGTGACCATATGAGTGAGCCAACTCAGTTAGAACTAGACTTAACGCTTAACTAATGCGCCTCGTCATAGACATTGAAACCAATGGCTTCCTTGAGCATTTAACTACAATCCATTGCATCGTTGCCTATGACTTAGACACCACCACACTCTACAGATTTAAACCTGAAGAGATACGTGAGGGTATCGCTCTTCTTCAGTCAGCTGATGCATTGATTGCTCACAACGGCATCAAGTTTGATATACCAGCAATCCAGAAACTCTTCCCTGATTTTAAACCGAATCAAGTCATAGACACTCTTGTCTGTTCACGCCTTATATGGTCAAACGTAAAGGACTTAGACTTCAGTCATTTCAGGAAAACTTTGCCCCCCAGGCTAATTGGTTCTCACTCGCTAAAGGCTTGGGGTTACAGGCTTGGAGAGCATAAGGGTGAGTATGGTCAGAAAGATAATGCTTGGGATGTCTACTCAGAAGAAATGCTGACGTACTGTGAGCAAGATGTCCGTGTCACTGTAAATTTGTACAACAAAGTGTTGGGCAAAGATTACAGCCAAAAGGCATTAGACCTTGAGCATTCTGTAGCTGAACTGATGTGGAAGCAGGAGTGTAATGGGTTTGTGTTTGATGAAAAGAAAGCACAAGAACTGTACATCAATCTAGCGGAACAACGTGACGTAATCTACCAAGAACTTTACAGCTTGTTCCCATCTTGGGTGGTGTCTGAAGGTACTAAAAAACCAGCACGTAGCTGCAAGTACAAAGACCCACACAAAGCTGACCGAACAAAGGATGCTTCTTTCACGGCCATCAAGGTTGTTAACTTTAACCCGTCATCACGTGCCCATATCTCCAATCGTCTTATCAATAAGTATGATTGGAAGCCCTCAGTCTTCACAGACAATGGACAGCCTAAAGTAGATGAAACAATTCTATCAAAGCTTCCCTATCCAGAAGCAAAGCACATGGCTACTTACTTCATGTTGCAGAAGCGTATTGGACAAGTATCAGAAGGCAAGCAAGGCTGGCTCAAGGTCTGTACCAACGGAAAGATTCACGGAAGTGTGAACCCGAATGGAGCAGTCACTGGACGAGCCACGCACTCTTATCCGAACTTGGCTCAAGTACCTTCAATGCGTTCACCTTATGGTAAAGACTGCCGTGAGTTGTTCACTGTTCCTAAACATTGGAAGTTGATGGGTGCTGATGCATCTGGCTTGGAGCTTCGCTGTTTGGCTGCTTACATGGCTATCTATGATGATGGGGCTTACGTTGATGTCGTCTTAGATGGAGACATCCACACTGTGAACCAACTTGCTGCTGGCCTACCTACACGTGAGGATTCAAAGCGTTTTATTTACGCTTTTAATTATGGGGCAGGTGACCAACTCATTGGTGAACTGGTCGGTGGTGGAGCCAAAGAAGGGAAGAAGATTAAGAAGGCATTTCTTGATAAGACTCCTGCTTTAAAACAGTTACGTGAGGCTATCACCAAAGCTGCTGGACGTGGCTTCATCAAGGCAATTGATGGTCGGCACATCCACATTCGCTCACCTCATGCTGCTCTTAACTCACTACTCCAATCTGCTGGTGCAATCATTTGCAAACAGTGGCTTGTGGAATTTGAGAACGAGATGCAAGCCCAAGGATATACACATGGATGGAATGGCGACTACTGCCTCTGTGCGTGGGTACATGATGAGATTCAAGTGGCTGTTCGTGAAGACATCGCTCAGAAGGTTGGTGAGATAGCTGTCTTAACAATTCAACGGGTCACTGAGGTGTTCAACTTTAAGTGTCCATTAGATGGAGAGTTCAACATTGGAAGCTCATGGGCTGAAACTCACTGAGGTACTAAGACGTGCCTATCAATCACCCTTTACGACACGCAGTGAATTCTCTCGCACTAACGCTGAGTGGATAGCTGTGTGTGCGTGTCAGGGTTTTATATCAACCAGTATTGTAGGTGATGACGAGTTCGGCAGAGTGTGGCATATCACTGTCATGGGCCTAATGCATCTACGAGAAACCAGAGGACAGTCTGATGACTGACGAAACTGTAACAGTGAATCGTGAATACCTGACCTACATAGAAAAAGACAGCCACTTGTTGGAATGCCTTTACAGCTACGGAGTAGAAGAGTGGGCAGGATTTAAAAAAGCTTTGGACATGTACCACGAAGAACTAAAGGAGTTTGACGAATGAAAGCTGAATACATTGACAGCATGGGCAGTGATGCCTCAGTTGTTCGTGCAGCCCGTGTGTCGTTCTCTTCAGACACCACAGAGTTTGATGAAGATAAGGATTGTAAGTTAATTAATTACCTTGCTAATCACAGTCATTGGACTCCCTTCGCTCACACCTCTGTGACTTTGCGTATGACTGCTCCTGTGCCTATTCGCACCCAATGCTTTAAGCACAAAGTTGGCTTCAGTGAGAACGAAGAAAGCCGCAGGTACATCAGTTCTAAGCCCACCTTCTTCATCCCTGACCAATTTAGAAAAGCTCCCAAAGGTAGCGCAAAGCAGGGCAGTGGTGAAGACATGCATCCGACAGGCAACAAGCATTGGAAGCGTCAGTTTCAGACAGTAAACACTGTTTGCCTAGAAGCCTACGAGACTGCTGTGGCTGGTGGTATGTGTCCTGAACAAGCTCGCTTTATGTTACCCCAAGGTACTGAGGTTTCTTGGTATTGGACAGGTTCAATAGCTGCCTTTGCACGTTTCGTTAAGCAGCGAACTGACCCTCATGCTCAAAAAGAAATCCAAGACCTAGCCCAAGAAGTATCCAACATCATTGAACCTAAGTTCCCTGTTAGTTGGAACGCCCTTATAGGAGAACACAATGGTTGAAACTTTAATGATGGTTCTTGTTTGTCTAGCCTTTTCAGTAGTGTCACTAGCCTTAGCTTTTAACTTTGCAATGGGTGCATACCTTGATTGGCAAGAACAGAACGTAGCAATTAAGCATGGTATTCAGGTTGTGACTAGGCGAAATATGGAAGCAGGAGAAGTCTATGACGACCTTACTGATTGATGGTGACATCGTAGCCTATCAAGCTGCTGCTGCTACTGAGGTTGCTGTGAAATGGGACGATGACTTATGGACACTTCATGCCTATGAGTCAGAAGGCCAAGACCTGATTAAGAAGAAGATAGCTTCGATGCTTGAACACACAGGTGCTGAAAATTATAAGCTCTACCTGACAGGTTCAAAGAACTATCGGACTGATGTACTAGAATCCTACAAAGGTAATCGTAAGGACGTTCGTAAGCCACTCACATTAAAGCCACTCAAGCAGTGGATGATTGATGAGTATCAGGCTGTGCTTCGTGAACCTTTTGAAGCAGACGACTTGCTAGGTATTCGGGGTAGTGATGGTAATGACACCATCATTGTGTCTGAGGACAAAGACCTCAAGACCATACCATGCAGATTCTTTAATCCTGCCCACCCAGAAGATGGTGTGGTTACTATTAGCGAAGCTGATGCTGACTTCTCTTTCTTCACCCAAGTCCTCACTGGTGATGCTGTAGACAACTACAAAGGTTGTCCAAAAGTTGGCCCTGTAAAAGCCCAGCAAATCCTCCACAAAGCGTCACTCCAATCCACAGACCTCCACCTACGTAATGTAGCAATCTGGGAAGCTATCGTAGCTGCCTATAAGAAGGCTGACCTGACTGAAGATGACGCATTAACCCAAGCCCGATGTGCAAGAATTTTACGATTCAATGACATCACTGATGATGGAACTATTATCTTATGGACACCACCAAAATTAAAATAGGCTTATCCCGCCAAGAAGGGGGTGACCATTATGTTCATCCAATCCAGCCCATTGAATACATCATGCTAAATGAACTCGACTTTTGTGCAGCTAACATTGTGAAGTACGCAACCCGTGCGCCCTTCAAAGGTCAGTTTGAATCTGATGTTAAAAAAATAATTCACTATGCCGAGCTATGGCAAGACTTAAAAGGACGAACCTATGATTGACCTCATGAGCTTTAACCTTTATCAAAAAGCTGCCCTTGAGACAGCCGTCTTTCCAAAAGAAAATGCATTGCCTTACCTGTCCCTAGGTCTTGCTGCTGAAGCTGGGGAAGTCGCTGATAAGGTCGCTAAATACTATCGCAGTGATAACCCCTTAGACCCAGAAGAATTGATGAAAGAAGTAGGTGATGTTCTTTGGTTTGCTGCCTTACTTGCCAGCCATTTTGGTTATAGCTTAGAGCATATCGCATTGATGAATTTGCATAAGCTTAACTCTCGCAAAGAGAGGGGAACATTAAAGGGTTCGGGTGACAACCGATGATTATAAAGTTCCACACGAAAGGGTGCAGCCCATGTAAAACTGTGTCTTCAATTCTTGATAATTTAGATGTGAGTTATGAGGAAATTGATATT
>Ga0307985_10000136_pt1 | contig 41942 bp, 40 predicted proteins | sample EllFjometageno80_FD_203155 | JGI IMG/M metagenome (GOLD analysis project Ga0307985, IMG submission 203155) | Marine microbial communities from Ellis Fjord, Antarctic Ocean - #80 | ecosystem: Environmental > Aquatic > Marine > Unclassified | place: Southern Ocean | collected 2014-10-09 | reverse complement strand
GGTAGCTAGCGACCACGGTGGCACTCTCAGCGCAAGCCCTACCAATCAAGTCCTACACTACAAATGCGACGAGCAGTCAGGCCTCACAGCCTACGACAGCAGCGGCAACGGGAACCACGGGACCATCACCAACGCCACGCTCTCAAGCTTCCACGGAGTGCAGTCGGAGTATAGCTTCCAGAATCAGGTGGGGTATAGTCGGGCATTCACGACCGATGACACGTTGATCGTCGCAGGTCAGACGTTGACCAGTATCTCGTTTGATATTGATCTCATGGGGGATACTCGGAATTGTGTCATTCTGACGGACAGCGGAGGTAATTTCACATTTATTGCACAGGCTATCAGTGCTAGCACCACGCTGGACGTTGGTTTTGGGTCATGCACTTACACAGTTGACGGAGTAGCGGTTTCGGGAACCCGTGGAGAACTGTATGATCTACTTGCGGTAGCGGGTAGCCACGCGGTAACCATCACGACATCCGTCACGACCGACCTTTATTTTGGGGGTTTCAACTCTGACCCCTCTTGGCAAATCAACGACCAAGTAATCACAAACCTAGTCGTCAACGGAGTCGCCTACGATGGCCCAACCTACATCCCCCGCAACGAGTCCACACCCTCACAAGATGTCCTCGGCAACGCGCTCCAGCATTCTGGACAGGCCAAGCTGATCGCTAAGGCGCGGGAGAATGCTTGCGGCACGTTTGATGGGAGCAATGATTATGTGACTGTGCCATCGCTGACTAACGCATACCTGACCAGCAACATTGGTTCTTCGGGGACAGTTGCTATCAGCATTCTATCGACAGATACAACGCCCCGAGCGGTCTACTCCTTGGGGACTAATGGAGGTAGCGGATGGTCAGCTCAGAGATTTGCACTGCATGGATACAGTGGTGGGAACTACCGGGTCATATTTAATGGAGGCTCAGTCGCAATAGACACAGGGATAACGCCGAAAGCTGGCGTGAAGCAGACAATCATCATTAGTTGGGATTCCAGCGTTGATAGCAATGTGAGAATATACGAGGGCAGTGATCTCGCGCACACTGTCGCGAGCAGTTCCCCAATAAGCTTCAATGGTGACACCACTTGGCTAGGGAAACTGGTGGGGTTGGCACCAAACTTTTTCGATGGTGGCTTATTTGATTTCCGAGTATATAATGCCGAGTTGTCAGCGAGCGATAGGGCTTTAGTGGCAGACAACAAAAAGGCATCCATTGACCAGATAGTTCATCTCCCACTCTCAGAAGGAGCCGGAACCACCATCCACGACACATCCGGCAACGCCAACCACGGCACAGCGACCAACATCACGCAATCCAGCTTCTGGGGAACGACTCAGGATGAGTATGCGACGAACTTCGTTGATGGGTTTACGCCTTACTATACGGAGAACGATACGCTGATTGTGGCTGGTCAGACACTGACCGATATCTCGTTTGATATTGATCTGATGGGGGAGACGGGGAAGTTTATCCTGTTCAGTAACAGCATAAGCGCACACTTATTGACCGCAGATAGTGGGTCTGCTAGCTCAAACCTCGATTCAAGCTTTGGGGCCGTGACTTATACCATCGACGGCGCTTCATTCAGCGGAACACGGGCAGAACTCCACGCTCTCCTTGCCGTCACTGGGTCGCATGTCATAACAATATCACTCAGTGTTGCTCTAGACCTCCACTATGGCGGATACAGCGCCAGCACAGGCTGGGAAATCACCAACCAAGTCATCTCCAACGTCAAAGTCAACGGCATCTCCTACGACGGGCCGACCCGAGTCCCTGCCAAGTCAAGCACCCTAGACGCTTACGGCAACGCGCTAACCAACCCAGCCTCTCCAACGCACAACGCCTTCGAAGGCGTGATCGACTATCGTGAGGTTGGACTCTTGGACGCAACGCCACCAGCCCTAGACCACATCTACACGGGCGCGGCAGAGTTCGACGGGGTGAGCGGGAGTTATGCGAGTGTTCCGAACGAGGCGAACTTCAATGGGCTGACTGATTTTGTCATGGAGGCGAGGGATGTCCATATGTCCGACTGGGCTGATGGTGGGATTGAGACTTTCTTCTCTAAGTATGGCACTGGAGGTAACGCATTCACTTTCCGCAGACTTGGCTCAGATATTAACGCCTATGCACTCTACGGCGGAGTTGGGACTCATTCCTACTTCGCTCACGGTTTAACTGGTGCAGCGACTGCGAGCGTCCGAGTCACCCGTGACGGCACAAGCGTGACAGCTGAACTAGACACTGGCGCAGGCTACGTGGCTATCGGCTCTGCCAAGACAGTTCCTGCCGATGCTATCGACACCACAACAACAGTTGTGGAAATTGGGGCGCGGGAAAGTGGCACTGTCCACCCACTCACCGGCAAGATCGGAGCCGTCAAATTAACCTCCGCGGGAACCACAGTCCTCGACCTCGACTTCAGAAAGTTCAACCACAAGCTCCGCGCAGACTACGCCACATCAGGGCAGCTCGTAACGCTCAACGGTGGCGTGTCATTCCCGAAGGTCATCGTGCCGGACGCGCTGGCTTACGATGACACTTACCCGAAAGACTATTGTGAGTTTGATGGGGTGAGCGGGAGTTATGTGAGTGTTCCAGATGCGGATGATCTTGATGGGTTTGGGGATTTTACAATGCAGGTTGATGACATGACGACTCCTGACTGGTCGCCGTCTGGAGGCGATTATGCAGTTTTTGGTAAGTATTCCTCAGCATCAAAAAGTTTTTTAATACAATTGCAGGCCAATGGGGTTATGAGGATTCTGCTCTCAACAACAGGTTCCAACGATATCGTTTACGGGGCAACTGCCGTTACAGGATTAGCTGACGGTGCAACCGCCTCATTCCGAGTCTCAAGGACAGGCTCAGATATTAAGTTTCACCTCGATACTGGTTCTGGATTCGCGCAACTCGGCGATACTGTTTCGGGCGCTTCAACAGTTATGCACTCAGGAACGAGCGACATAGTTCTCGGCGCGTATAACGGCGGGTCCACTGGGTATTTCGACGGAACACTCACCCGTGCAAGAATCTGGGACAACGCAACTCAAACAGGCTCCCCAGTCCTCGACATCGACTTCTCAACCGCGAACGCCCGAAACAACCTTGCGGAAACGGGACAGATATTGACCTACAATGGTGGGGCTGCAATCCCGCTTTCAACTCTCGCCAACCCAATGTTCCAGCGTGACGACTCATGGACTCGACTCTTTGCGGTCGGTCTCAATGACGCAGAAGCAGCCAAACAAATCTAACCATGACCACAAAAATCACCCTCCTCCAGTCCCTCATGGACTCAAACACGGAAGCACAAGCTCTCGCAACCAACGCTGCCATCAAGGGCGCTCGCATCGAAGCGGAGGGCGATAACGTCATCTACTACGTCCGCCCTGAGAAGCTCCTCCTACCCGTTGCACTATTTATTGATTCTATTGGGGGTGAGGTTGAAAACTACCCGCTCTGGATTGAGGTCAAGCCGACGACGAAAGTGCCGGTTGGCATCAAGGGCCGCATGCTCGTTGCAGAGGACGAGACAGAGACCGTGAAGACCTGGGCCGAATGGCGCACTCCTCATGTGGTCGGCGCTCGCAGCTTCATCGAGATGTCCGATGGCCGCAACTACCTCAAGATGTCCGAGTTGACTCCCGTCCTCGCCAAGCTGGTCAAGCCAGCAGATCTCCCGCAAGAAACTGAACCAACTGAATAAATGAAAAAGCTCCTCCCGATCCTAATACCGCTCATTAAATGGAGCGGTGTAGCCGTAGCTGCCGTAGCGCAGTTCTCTGTATTCCTCCCGGCTGACTTTGTCATCCACGGGGTCTTGGTCTCAACCATCGCATCTGCTCTCAAAGATACCGCTCTGAAGATCGGTGATCGCATTGACGACGGTAAGCCAAATAAGTCCTTCAAAGGATGAAATACCTGGCCTTCGCCATCGCGCTCGCACTCTCAGGGTGTGGGGCAAACTTCGCCATCTCGCCTGAGCAAGCCCGTGCTGGCGCTACCATCCTTGGTGGCGTGATCCAGCTTGTCGTAGAGCCAGCTAAGTAATGCCATACTCCCACGCCATCTTCCTCACGCAGTCCGGTTTGATCGCTCTTGGCTTTAAGCCAGGACCGGCTGATGGTCTCAACGGACCACGGACGCGAGCTGCCTTCGATGCCTCACTGCCAGACCATATCACTCTCAGTGATTCGATGGCCGGCAAGGTTGTTGAGTTAGCGTTGCAGGAAGTGGGCATACGCGAACAACCCGTCGATTCCAACAGGGGCAAGCGCGTGGAGGAGTATCAGGCCGCGACATGGCTGGACGGCTCTGGCTGGGCCTGGTGCGCTGCATTCATCGTCTGGCTCTGCAAAGAGGCTGGCATGGCTGAGAACGTGCGACCACGCACGGCTGGCGCATGGGACTTTGAGAACTGGGCTAAGAAGAAGTCCGCTCCCGCTCAATTGATCCGCATCACCTCCGGCACGAAGGTCAAGAAGGGTGACATCATGGTCTTCAAACAGTCTCACATTGGTCTCGCAGTAGCCGACCAGGTGGGATCGACCGTCAAGACAGTTGAAGGAAATACTAATTTAAGTGGATCTCGCGAAGGAGGTGGGGTCTTTGCTAAGGCCCGCAAGGTCTCCAAATTTCGTTCAATTATTAGACTCTCATAGCATGGAAGAAGTGAAACTAACTCGAAGCATACCACTCTCAATCCTCTTCGCTGGACTCGTCCACACTGGAGGGATAGTTTGGTTCGCTGCAATACTCCGTGCCGATGTGAGCACAAACTCCGCAGCAATTGAGGGCCGTAAAGATTGGGTCGTTCGCAGGGAACTCTTCGAGAGCGACATCACAAAGCAGATGATCCGGCTCTCAGTCACTACTGAGCAGTTAGTTAAGACATCCGACGAATTAAATCAGTCAGTGAAGAAGCTGACTGAGCGGGTGACGAACTAGCTCACCGTGCTGCAAGCACTTGGATATTGTTGAGGGTCTGTAAGAGGACAGCTTGGGTTTCGCTCTTCGTTCGGAGAGCTGCGATCACTGCATCGTCAACAGTCCCAGGAACAACAAGCCGGAAGATCTTGGTCTCATCCTCTTGACCAGTCCGCACCACCCGTGCGTTGAGCTGATCATATTCCTCGGGGGAGTAGGAGAGGGTGAACCAGCAGACTCTTGACCCTCCCAGCTGCATGTTGAGACCATGCCCCATGCTGAGTGGATGGGCAATGAGCATGGGAATCTTGCCAGCGTCCCAGTCATCGAGCTTGTCTGAGCTGAACTCCACCGCTTCAGGGATGGCTTTGAGGATGCGCTCACGTTCGTGCTTGAACTTGATCGCGACGATCATGGGCTTCTTGCCCTCACTCTCCCAGAGTTTCTTCAGTGCTTTGATCTTGGCATCATGGACCTCAGTGACGATCTTGGTCTTCTCAGTGGTGATGATTGTCTTGAGGTCGTGGGCATAGACCGCCCCACCAACCACTTGCTGGAGCTTGCCCACAAGCACCGCTTGGTTGATGGCTTTCACCTTGGATGCAGTGAGGAGCACGATAAGCTCCGTCTCCAGTGTGTCGTAGACCTTCTTGGCTGCTGCGGGTAGTGCCACCTCCACATCGACGAACTCAGTGGGCGGGACATCGAGGTAGTCCTCCGACCGGAGGGTGAGGATCATGTCCTTGATCTTGTCCTCGATGAGACCGGCACACCCGCCACGGACCTTCCACTTTCGCATACGTGGTGGGACGTAGGGGTTGACCGGCTCGAAGTATTGAGTGAGGAAGTGGGTGATGTATTCCCCCAACCTCTTGCCCCCATCAAGCAGTTTGATCTGAGCGAAGAGATCTTGGTAGGAGTTGGGTGCTGGGGTGCCGGTCAGCCCCCAGTGCCGTCTGAAAAGGTGGCGGTATTGTGCGAACTCCTTGATCCGTTTGGACTTGTGGGACTTTGCCTTGCTAAGTTCATCCCAGATAATCGTGTCAACCGGCAGCTGACTGGCACGTTTCCCAGCTAGTAGCTTGGACATCATGCCACTATCGCCAACCAGTGTCTTCTTCCCACCGACGTTCTTGTATTTGGGGATGAAGAGGGACTCGTAATTGATGGTGTAGATGCACGCTTCCCCACGTTGCCATGCCTCTTGACCGGCCTCAGTGCGGAGTGAGACGATCTTCATCCATCGGAAGTTCTCCCACTGTGCCACCTCATCGGGCCACGTGAACACACTGACACGGAGCGGGGCAACGATGAGTGCCCCCTTGCAGTCACCATTGGCGATGTGGTGGGCGAGAGCAGCCAACGTCATGGCAGTCTTGCCAAGCCCCATCCCAGCGAACAACCCACCTTCATCGTTGTTGATGAGGTGGGTGATGCCTAGCTCCTGGTGCTTGAAGGGAGTGAAGATCATCTGGTTAATTTCACGCAAGCCTCTTGACCCGGTCCCCGTCAGCCTTGTCGATTGCGAGCATTATCAAATCGGCCTTGAGAATGTTCCCGTTAGCTGCGTTGATTTTCCCTAGTGCATTCGAGTATTCCGATGCTTCCGTCAAGCTAAGCTCGCCCGATTTGAGCGCGTCGAGGATGGAAAACCCCTCCTTTGATGCACGGATTGAGTTTGATTTCACTAGGTCGATGGTGTCGATGTCTGTATTTGTATTCATAGATTTTGTTCTTTAAGTTTAATGAGTTCCCGCTTGATGAGCCGTCCGGTGTGGATGGCTTCGACGTATTCGGCTGGGGGATCGAAGCCGAGTTGCCTTCTTAGTGATGTGGCAGTCCCTTCCTCGCTGTGCTGGTAAACTTTCATGTGAGCTTTGTGCTTCTCCGACTGCTGGTAAGCTTTACTGGTAGCTTTACCCTTCTCACTCTGCCTATAAGCTTTGCTGGCAGCTTTGCTCTTCTCCGTCTGATCGTAAGCTTTGATGGTAGCTTTACCCTTCTCACTCTGCCTATAAGTTTTTTTAGCAGCTTTACGCTCCTCACTCTGAGCGTAAGCTTCCCTAACAGCTTTGCCAGCCTCACTCTGAGCGTAAGCTTTCATGTAGGCTTTGCCAGCCCCACTCTGAGTGTAAGCTTTTTTAGCGGCTTTTCTTTTCTCCGTCTGATCGTAAGCTTTCTGGTAAGCTTTACGGCAAGTTATACAATCGCTATCGGTATTCCTCTCCGCGACATGCCCCCACTTACACGGCTTGCCTGTGAAGTATCGCTTAAGCCCTTGCGCTAGAGCTTCTTTCCGTGTGATGATTTTCATTTCATCCAGAAGTTCCTTTTCTTGCATTGCTTCCGTAGCCAGTCGGCGCGGTTCTTGATGACACAGCTGATTGCCACCATGCCGTCGTCATAGTTGTCCACCCAGGTGGCGAAGCCACCGGTGGCACACACTAGGGAGATCTCTTCTTGTTGGAGCATGCTGGGCTTCTTCCCGAAGTCTTTGATCTCCAGGAGGAGTGTCAACTCTTTCGAGATGAGACGGTCAGGGACACCGGCATGGTGGGAGGTGAACTTCCGCACGTAGCATCCGTATTCCTCAGCGAAGTCTTTGAGCTTCCGTTCTAGTTCTGATTCTCCAGGCATCTATTTGTTGAGTAAGGTGTTGATGGTCTCCATTGTCTGCTCCTTCTCAGAGTAAGAGAGGTAACTCACAAGGCGTGTGATCAGCCCACGGCGGGGGATGAATGCCTCCAACTCACGTAGGACAAGGAGCTTTGCATCACGTTCACTCAACCGACGACTGGAGAGATGTGGTGCGAGGGAGGTCCAGCCTACGACAGTCCCGCAGTCATTCACAAATCCTTTCTTGAGGAGCCATGCGTTGTCTGGTCCGGTGACTGTCTTGACATCGGTGAAAGGGTGTTTAGGTGTCATATTATTTCTTGTAGAATGGGAGTGTGCCACCTTCGGCAGCAAGTGGTAAGCCTTTCATCCACGGTGCCAACGTGCAGAGGAGGTCACAAAGCTTTTCATGGGTCTGGTCTGGGTCGGTGTGCAGGGTGAGGATCTCATCATGCACCAGCAAGAATGCTGGGTAGCCAGCGTCCTCAGCGCAGGACATACCATAGCGCATGATGTCACCGGCAGTTGCTTGAGTGCAGTTCTCAAACAGCTTGCCACCATATGTGGAGCACCAGCCCCACTTGCCACCAGTGTTGGGGATGACACCCCAGAACTGGATCTCATTCCCCCAGTCAGCACAAGGGACAACCTTGGCATGTGGGTAGACCAGCTTGTGACCGGACGGGAGCATGATGAGGAGGGCGTTGAACCCTGCAACTTCCTTGAAGCAGAACTTGAGCTTGCCCACAGTATGGGTGGTGCCAGGTAGGTTGATTGACCTCTTTGCAGCAGTGTCAATGTCCTTCCACGCTGAGACGATCATGGGGTTTGCTTCACGCCACGCATGGACGGCACGCTTGGCGAGGTTGTCAAAAGTTTTGTCAAGCCACATACCATAAGGGACATTTTTGGTTGACCGCTGCCAAAAATCTTCTGAGTCCATTCCTTGATCAATGCCTTTGTAGTCCTCTACCATCTCAGTCGGTGGCACAAAGCCATACTTCTCACATGTCCCACGGAACTTGGGTGGACCCATCTGGTAGGTGCAACCAAGGACGGCTTGCTTGCCGATGAACCGTTGGTCGGTGGTGATGTCCTCCACCTTGCCACCAAAGATCTTCTGGGCCATGATCTCGTAGATTGGTTCCCCAGCTTCGAACAGGTCCAAGGTCTTCTGCTCACCGACAAGCCACGGTGCCACCCTCGCTTCGATGGAGGAGTAGTCAGCTTGAAGGCAGTCGCCCTCATGGGGTTGGATGAAGTGACGGATGACGGAGACGAGGACATCGAAGAATGGTCCGCAGACACTCTCGATCTCAGCGATGGAACACCCTCGGCAAATCATGTTGTAAGCAAGCTCAGTGAACTTGATCCTAGGGCGTGCGAAGTTCTGTGGTTGTATCCCCTTGCCAGTCCAGCGGTGTGTGCGCTCAGCACCGAACACCACCAGTGCGCCACGCACGTAGCCATCATCACAGGCCATGTCGAGCATGGCGGGGATCTTCTTGACGGCAGCACTGGCGATGAGGTTGTAGGTCTTAAGGGCAGTCTGCCCACGCTCGGTGAGTTGGCGAGGGTTGGTGAGCCAGTCCTCCACCGTGTCAGCGGTGAGGTCCGTGCCGGTGTAGTTCTCCCACTTCAACCAGATCTTGAACATCTCACCTTGGGTGGGGTTGAAGCCATCAGTGGTGTCCACATCTTTCGGTGCCTTCCGTTGCTTGGTGATGGGGAGGGTGATGAAGCCGGTCTGGGCAACCTGACTGCGGAAGAGTGGCACCATCGAAGCGAGGAACTCAATCATCAAGGTGTTGGCATGCCTCAGTGCTGGGAGGTTGACGGGGATGCCCTGTGTGTTCATGCGGAGGTCCGCACGGAATGAGCTGAGTGACCAGTCTTGGAGCGGGAAGTCCTTGATGAGCTTGTGGTAGACCTGGTGCTCAGCGATCACATCACGGGCGCAGTAGTCTATGAACAGCTGGAAGTCCTCAAGGTCATCAGCTGGCATGACCCGTGTCCGCTTGTCCAGCTTTGTTGGGAGGCGGGGGCATGAGAACTTCTTGATGAGTCTCATGCCCTCCTTGTCCTTGGGCGTGTCGATGCTGAGGAAATCACCCGACTTGGCGAGGGATGATGGGATAGCAGCGAGACGACACATTGCAGCGGTGCAACGCCATTGGTCGATGGTGGGTGGGTCAATGCCAAAGGTCTTCTTGAGCAGGTTGATGCAGATGGCATGCTCGAACTGGGCATTGTGTGCGTAGATCTGGGCACCAGAGTCAATAGCTTCTCGCAGCAAGTAGCCAGCTCTACACCCGCCAATGTGCTCATCACTCTCCCACTTTGCCCACACCACCGGTGCCTCATCGTTCTTGGAGATTGCCATGATGAGGATCTCGGTGGATGGGTGCTCGGCATACTTGAATGCCCCCACACTGAGTAGGTCCGCCTCTGAGTAGGTCTCGAAGTCGAGATGGTAGATGTCTGTGCTCATCTTTTCTTTTTCTTCTTGGTTCCACCTTTGCTGTGCTTCCCACAAAATGGTGACCCGCCCCTTGGCCCTTGGGCTTTTGGTCTGCGATCTGAAGCCCCTTGGGGTTTCCCATAAAGCTGGGGAACTGATCTTGTTTTACTCATGATCTTAACATTCTTCAAGTGCTTGGTCAGGTGCAGTCAAGCCAGCGTTCTTGGTTGAGTTGGTGCGGGTTCTCCAGTCTAGTATGTCACCGGCCACTGCCAGTTGCATTGCCACCTCCTCACGGATGAGCTTATCACTCTCCAGGAGGTCGGTGATACAACTGGCGATACGACGGCGACGGGTAGCAGGTGATTCACCTGGTTTCTTGCTGATGTATAGTTTTTCCATAATCACCCCAAATGCCCATCACCCCGTGAGGAGTGATAGGCGTGCTGGTTGGTTATGGTTTAGAAGCAGGTCGCTTCTTTGGCCTCATCTTCGACTTCAACTTCATCGAAGCTTGAAGCATCGGCTGGCTTAGCACCGAATGGTTCACCGGCTTTGACATACTGGATTGCCACCAACGACGCTGACACACCCTTCTGATTGTTGTAGACATATGAGAAGAGGTTGATGTTGGCGTTGACGATGTCCCCAGCGATGGGGTGACCGGTCTCAGCTGGCATGGGCTGCTTGAGTTGGTCCACGATCATTGGGCCTTCAGGGGACTTCTCAGCCTTCATTGAAGCAACGATGTAACAGGTGTCTGCATCGTATCCATCGTAGTAGTTCCCATCCACATCAGTGACGGGCTTACGGGCGCTGTTTGTGCCATCCGCTTTAGCGTAGGCATAGTTCTCAAGCTTCGGTGGGTTTGGGTTGCCCCACTCCTCGTTGCAAAGAGCATCAAGGAGCTTCTGGAACTCACTGAATGGGTATGTCTTCTCCTTGTCTGTCTTGGGGTTAGCCGTGACGGTTGAGTCCGGTAGCCCGATGAAGTTCCCTTTGAATTTAGCATCCCCACTCGGTGGTGTGTATGGGCTGCGAATGTCGAGGAACGATGCTCTAACTCCGTTTAAACGGATTGGTAATGTGGTCATATTATTCTGGTTCTCTGGTTGATTGCCCGTAGTGGGCACCCCAAATGCCCGACCCCGTGTGAGGAGGTCAGGCTAGTTTGATGACGGTGTGTGCTAGAGAAGATGGTCTGGGACAAACCCTCCCGCCGTGTGGAATGCCCTAAGTGCAGCCTTGACCCATAATGAGTTGTGTTTGGCTTGCTCCCACTGTTTTAGTGCTTCCTCCCATGTCTTACCTTTTCTGAATGCTCTGTATCCAGCAGTGCCATAGCCACTGTCGATAAACCCACGGTTGGTGATTTTCATGGTCTTAGAAGCAGTCGTCTTCAGAGATCACCACATCGAACTGCTCGGTGGCAGACATGGTGACTCTGGCTGGTTTGGGGTCGTTCTCCAGTGTGAGTGTGGGGCTACCTGGGTTGCGGTGGACTAAGGTGTTCCAACGGTACTGGAACTTGGGGGACTGGTCTTTGAGGGCTTTGTCCTCCGTCTTGAGCACCTTCTCAGCTTGGGCGGGTGACAGGACACGGCGGAGTTTGTATCGCTTGGCAGCAGGGATCTTCTTCCTGAGCAGGTTCTCCACCTCTTTCTCCTTGTCACCCCAGCCACGGTTGCCTTCTTTGCCGTCCACCGTCTTGAGTCCAACGATGGTGCCACCGTTCTCAATGGTCTTGAGGGAGTCTTTCACAACGTCGGACATCCAAGCTGCGATCTTCTTGTGGTGTGTGAAGATCGCCACCCGTGCCGCATCGTTCAGCTCAGCGAGTGCTGGGAGGGATGGTGTGATGTGATTGGCTGGCACAAGCAGGTTGGTCTCGACTGGCACCGTGTCGAACATCTCACCGGTCCTGGTGGGGCAGATGACTCTGGCATCACAGAACCGGCATGCATCCTCAGAGGGCTTGCGGTCGGTGGGGTCAGCAATCAAGGAAGCTTGATAGTCTGCCTCGATGTCGATGGCGTAGTCCATGAGGTCACGGTAGGTGAGTGACCAGCACTCTGGCTCACCGGCGAAGTTGCGGTGGCGCGGTTGGTAGATGTAGATCGAGACCTTGGCATCGTCCTTGAAGACATAGCCTTCACCCTCAAGCTCCTTGATGCGGGAGATGGCATAGATGGCACCTTGCGGGTTCTCCTCAGCGGTGACGTAGACACCAACCCCATACTTGAGGTCAAGGATTGCAATTTCTGAGGCATCCTCAGCAACGACACCATAGTCGAGCGTGCCTACTTGGGCTGGCTCATACCAATATGGGACTTTCTGCTCATTCATGACGATGCACTCGCCACCACCGACAGTGTCAGCGAGGAAATGGGCAAAGTCAACGTAGCCCTCAAGGTGCTCCCAGAAGTTGGCGGGGATGTCATCAGCCGCGATCTTGCCGGTGAGGTGGTCCTCAGCATACTGGTGGGCGGTTGTGCCCTCCTGTGCCCACTCGGAGTCAGTGTCCGCTGGGATATGCCCTAGTGCCCGTTGCTCACGGACAAAGTTCATTGATCCAGGGCATCCTCTCCATGTCTTTGCGCCGGAAGCTCCCCAGTCGTAATGTTCGTCAGGTATTGTAGTAGTCATAATTTAAAGGTATTGGAGAGTTGGTTTGAAGTGTTGGAGCGCGGCCTCAATGCCGTGGTCTCTCATGTAGTGGCGAGCCTCCCATGCTGGGTGGCCGAAAGAGTGGATGGACTCAGTCCCATATTCTTTCTTGAGCCAGACAGTCCGTAGGTGCATGGCAGTCCGCTTGTGAATGCCAAGTGACTCTTTGGCAGCGATGATTGTCATCCCCCCGACCACTAGTCGGATGATCTCGACAGCGTCCGCTTCTTTTTGGAGACGGTGTCCCAGCTTGGTATCTTCCTCACGTTGCCGTGACCGCTTCCGAAGTTCCACCGTGATTGGGCGCTTAACATCTCGGAGCCTGTGCAGCTCTTCAATTATTGGGCGCATAAGGACGTTGATCTCTTCGATCCGGTCCTTGCATTGTTCTTCATTCATAATCACCCAAAATGCCCGACCCGTGTCATGGGGTCAGGCGTGCTTGGTGAGGATGTGTTAGACACTCTCAATCTCGGCGGTCTTGGCTGAAATGGCATCAAAGAGTTCGTTGTATTTGTCCTTGGGGGCACCGGAGATCTTGACACCGGCACCGATGACAACGTCGAGGACGGCACGGAGGGTGGCGGATGAACTGGCAGCGACAAGGGCTTTTGCGACGGTTGTGACGGACTCTTCAGTCTGCATCACTTCGACAGGTGCTTCAACAACAGGCTCCGGCTCGGGAGTTGGTTCTGGCTCAACTTTCTTGGCCTTCTTAGTAGCTGGCTTTTTCACAGCAACTGGCTTAGCTGGTGTTCCCCCTGAGAGGGCGGAGAGGATGTCAACGGCTTCCGCTGGGGAATCTGCTTCGATGTGGATATTGATTTTCATATTGTTTTGTCAGACGACAGGAGAGGTTTACCATACTGGCTGGTTCGGGCAAGAGGAAAGTTGAATTAATTTTAGAAGCAGTCCTCCTCAGTGGTTTCAGCTGTCTTGGGTGTGACCAGCCAGTAGTAGCTCCCGTCGAGCTTCCGTGGTGTCACGGTCGAACAGTTGGAATACTTGAAGCGGGTGGGGTGTGCCATCTCCAGTAGCTTGAGCTGGGAGGAGAGCACCCGTGGTGATGGGCAGGTCTTGGAGAACCGGCGTTGGCTTGCGATACTGCCAACTTCGCAGAGTATGTCGTAGAGCTTGCCGGAACATCCGCGCCAGTCGTTCTTGCTGTCACCCTCGAATGGGTCACTGAAGAGGGTGGCATGGGCCTCGTTGTCAATCCGGTGGAGGAGGTATGTCTCCAGTGAGTCCTCTTGGAGTGAGTCCATCAGCAGTGGGTTCTTGTAAGACCTCACGGCATAGCGACCGGTGGGATCTTTAGCATCATCGGAGATGGTCATCTCCCGCAGGAGGTAGTGGAGGTATGCTGGTAGCTCGCTGACGATCTGGTCTTTCCACGGCTCGAACCAGTTGGGCTTGGTCTTATCGACACTGCCACCGTCCATCGTGGTGGCATGGAGCAAGATCCACTTGTCATCGGCCCCTTTCTCCGTCAGTGGGAGGGTGGCGAGGTCGTCGGGTGTGGAGTTGAGCATGCGGAAGAGCCTCCACCAAGGGCGTGAGGTGATGCGGTCCTGGAACATGCCACGGTATCCTTGGCCACTTCCCACGGTGATCTCCTTGATTTTCTCCGTCATAATCTTCCTGGCACGGTGCGAGGTCTCAAGGACTGAGGTATCGTCAAGGATCAAAAGCTCGGACATAAACATTTCTGAGTTGTGCTCACCGCCGTTGAGCTTGAAATATGACTCAGCATTGGCCCAGCGCCCACCAAAGAGGGCTGGTAGGATGAATTTGTTGATGAATGATTTCCCTGAGTCGTTGTCACCGGCGATGTGGAGCGCCTGGCATGGAGAAATGCGCGATTCTCTCTTCCCGCCATTGCGGAAGTCCTTGATACTTGAACTTAAAAGCCCGTTGAATATCAAGAACTGGAGAGGGTCTGATTGGAACATATGCTGAAAAAACCGCTCGATTGTCACCCAGCTCCCCTGCCTCGGCTTGAGAAGCATCGGTGACTTGAGGACCAGATAGTTGAAGCCGTTGTCCTCGTAGTATCCAGCGTGCTTACCACTGGCACCGGTCAGCGCGGCCTCGATTGCTCGGTCACTCTCGAAGCCGGCAATAAGACCATCGACCGGTGAGACCATCTCAGTATCAACCTTTACGTCTCGGTATCCTTGGACGGCTAGCTGTTTGGAGAGGCTGAACCGGTTGAGGGTAATCCAACGTTCAGTTGATCCTTGCATGTAATACGTGCCCTTGCCGGAATAGTAATACTCGAGTTGCTTGGCATCTTGGATATATTTCTCAAACCCAAGGATGTCCCATAGTCCATCTTTGGGGCACAGCTTCCGTTCTGGGTCGAAGAAGAGGACTGTCTGAGCGTCACGCCCTTCGCCACTGCTTGAGACGTTAGGCATGCGAGCAATTTGAGACTTAACTGCAAGTTGCTTGTCTGCGCCGTGCATCCTTGCTTGGGCGAAGAACTTCGCGACAATGTCAGGTTTTGTTTTGCTTGTGTCATACCAAAAGTGGATTGATTTGTTGCCGGTATCAACCGCCAGGACGAGCGGGGCGAACTTGGCTAGGCAGAATGCGAAGGTGGTGAACCGTTCGACGGCAGCGCGGAGTTCACCGTCTGACATGCCCTTCGTCCCGTCATACTCCAAGACCATAAATGGACGTTTCTTGACGTTCTCATTGCAACGGGTCATATGCTTGATCTCCCCACCAGGTTGTTCAACGTCTAGCCCTTCAACCTTCTTGAATGTCGAGGGGTTCAAGAACTTGTAAGGTGAAATGTCGTCGGGGAGGTCGGAGCACCTTACCAGTGTGCCACCCTCTCGGCCTGTCTTCTGAATGCAGAGAACGTCAGTTGGCTCGAATAGCCGGTGAACAATGTCCTTGGGGTGTGTGCCGGTGGAGGCTGGGGAGGTGCCAATGACAGCTGCCGCAGAGGTCCGCTTAAACCTTAGAAGGAGTTCCGCTTGTGGTGTGAGGTTCTCGCCTTTGTCCTCGCCGTCACTGGGGATATCCCCTTCGTTAGCCCATACTCGCCGTATGGCGCGGTTTGGTGCGGTTTGGTAATCTTTACGGTCAGAGTCGTAAAGTACTCTCAGATGGGCTAGAGCGTCCTCCATTGACACTCCTAGCTTGTAACAGGTGGCCGCAACGGAGATAAGTCCGGCATTGTGGCCTTCCCCAGGGTCGGGGAGCGTGAGAACAGTGTATTGCTCCCCCACGGGGAGTTTGGAAGCTGCCTCACGCAGGTGGGCAGGGAAATAGTCTAGTGGTTCCATTGGCTTAGTCAGGTGCGAAAAATGCGGGAGTGCATTCCTTGCACCTAGAAACCTACCACCCCTTGCGGAGTGGTAGGCAGTCTGACTAAGACAAGCGATGACTTACATCGCTGGAACAGACTAGCTAGTCTGTCGTGGCGGTCAACTTAAATCCTGTTGAGGTAGTGGTATGCGATACCTAGGGCAATGAGCACCAGGTATATGGCACCCATGAACACGATGACTTTGTTGATTTGTCGGTCCGTTCGACGTTTACGCATGGCCTTCTTACTGTGGTAGACCGTGGCGGGGTTCCGGACTGCGTCTCTGACTGCGTAGTGGGATTCTTTGGCTTGTGCTATTGTGTCTTTCATTGGTTTTAGGGATGTGAAATGATGGTGTCCCTGTATGGGTCAACGTTGAATTGTTCAGCTTGGCAATACCGCAATTCAGCATCGGATGACTTGACGGATTCCCGCCAGTCGGTGCTAGACCGGAATTCACCGCCGTGAGAGCACCATTCATTGCGCTCCTTCGAGGTTGGGAATGAATGGAAGTGTGCTAGATACCGCTTGCCCGTCCGTGCGCAGACTGCAACGCCGTTACAGTATGAAACGCCGTAGTAGTTTCTTGAGTTGATTTTCATAATCACCCCAAAGCCTCCCGCCCGTCGTGACAGGGGGAGGTGATTCGTCGTGCACCTTTAGTGCTCAAGGTTGTTTGTCTCTCACTTTGTGCGACTACGCTTCGAGGTGTATGAGTGCCGCGAGGATCTCCGCGCATGGTGCCAGTTTTTGCAGGGCACTTAGGGCCGTGTGTGTCATGTCCCGCTCATAACCGGAGATTGTTGGGTTGCTTCCGGCGGGATTATCCCCTGCCTTCTCCCACGTTCCGCCCATGTAGTTGCTAGCAGAGATGGCATCACCTCCCTGAATTATAGTAGCGGTTACCGCCGACTGCCACGCTTGCCAGTCATCGGGGTTTTCGTCGTCGTGCCCGTCGCAGTCTTCGCGGATATCTCGCATTTCGTCGTCGTGCTCCCACGTTGTCTCGATTGAGATTGATGGCGCGATGGTTGCGAGCGTTGTCTGTAGTTTTGTTTTCATGGTCTTATTGTACCAGTTCTCCGACGTAACAGTAGTTTACATATTGCTCAGGATGGATTTCCCCATCCTTGCAGAGTGCATCGGCGAAGTAAGAGAATTCTTCGCTGAGCATTATTGGATCGTTAGCTAGTTTGCGCTTTGTGTCGTCGCCTAGCATGTCGTCAAACCGTTCTGACAGTTCCGATTCTGTGGACACGTGCCCGACTTCCTCAGCGTAGAGTTCGACCATTTCAAGTAGCGTTTCGTCATTGTAATTCATAAGCACCCGGAAACCCGGCACCTTGTGAGGGTGCCAGGTGATTCGTTGGGAGTGTGTTGCCGTTAGTCTGTCCAAGGGCTAAATTCCCCTTTATCCCCATCCCACAATGGCGGGGTTTCTTGCTTGTTTAGTGCCAGCCATTGGGAGAGGAAGGTTTTAAACGTGGCAATGTCGGGGATGTAATTGCAAAGTGGTTGACCTTGGAAAACCAAGGCGTAACCGTGTTGGCTAGTGTGGGAGATGAATATCTCCGGAGTTGTTTCGTTTTTCATGTTAGTTTGATTTCCGTGCTTGCCAGATTGCTTCTAGTTTGTGAGCGAGTTGGACGAAGAAATGATTCCCGTCTTCGTCCTCCACCGTGAAGGCTCCGTATGAGTGACGTTTGATTATGCTAGTTATTTTCTTCATGGTCCTAGAGTTGTTTAAAGATTAAGTAGGTATAGAGCTTGGCTGATTTGTCAGAGGGGAATTCCGTGCCTTCTGGATTGATTCCCAGGTCGTTAAGGAATTCCGAAATGCTGTAGTCCATAAATTCGAAGTCGAAGGGGATCCCCATTAGGTAATCATGAAATCGATCTTGATTGTTTGGGAATCGTAGGAGGTTGTTTGAGTAGTTTGACACTCTCTCGAACTCTTCCCGTAGGTGATTGATGGCTTGCTGGTATGTGGGGAATGTTCCCCCTTCGTCGTCCGTGACGCATTCTTGAATGTGGTTGCGTATGGCAAGAGTGACTTGCTTCGAGTTTGTCCTTAGTTTTGTTTTCATAACCTTCACCCCAAAGGCTCGCTTGATTCAACAAGCGAGCGATTTGGTTTATTACCTATTAACGGTCTGAACGTATCGGCATGATGACGGCCTCCAGGTTGCCAGACGTTAATTTCAGTGGGTGCATATGGGAGGTTGATGCTTCCCATGATTGTTTCCCTGCTGTGCCAAACAAGGTTTTCGAACCTAGTGCATCGGATAGGAAAGTATCGTTGAACAAGATGGCACCACCATGCGAATTTGCTTCGTTTAGTTTGGCCGTTACGTAGCTGACTAATTTTTGCTTGTCTACCACAAGAGATGCCGTTGCCATCTCATCGCTAGGAATTGCTTTGAAATCTGGAATGACTACGCGCCAATTAGGGAAAGTTCCAGTGTCTTCTTTAGGGACTAGGAGGACGTTTTTCCCCGTTACGGATATAGCATAGCTGCCGTTAGAGTAATTCATATTAATGTCTGTCTCTAGCTTGTGGAGTCGTCTTCCGTCTGTGGCGACCAGGAGGATTGTCCCGAATTGATCAATTTCACAATTAAGGAAATTTAGAACGTGGCGGGTTGCGTCTTTGCTGATTGCTTTTGACAACCATTTCAACGCTTGGAAATCTGGATGCGTTTTCTCGATTGTGACGGTCTGGCGGTTTGTTTCTGTTTTCATAGTTTCTTAGTCAGTTGCGGCAGGTTGATTCCTGCCGACAAATAGGTTTTAGTTTCTTGGGGAGGGTTTGTCCACTTCTTTTTTACAAATAGGGGGAGAAAGTGCTGGAAGCGGCTTAGAAGCAATCATTTTCTGTGATTTGGGGAGTGAGTTTAGCCAGTTCCGATTCTTGTTTTCTGAGAATGTTGTAAATCTCTGTGTGTTGCTGGGTGCGATATTTGGATTCTGCGGATTCTTGGCGTTCCGCTTGTGCCGCTCTGTTCTTTGCTTGGCGTTTCTCTTTGACTCTTAGGGCCGTTGCTTCCATTTGTTCCTCTTCTCGGAGTGATGGGGAGTGAAGGGGGCGGAATATGTCAACGATGGAGTTTTTAGCTCTGATCCTTGCGTTAAGCGTGGCAATGGGGATTCCGAGACGCTGGCTCCATTCGCGTGTGTTGAGGGTTTCCCCACTGTATTCAATGTTTAGGCAACGTCTGCGGCCAATCTGTTTCAAGTTTATTTTACTCATGCACGGCCAATGTGAGCCAGTTAGTTGGGTGTGGCAAGCTTTAATAGTATTGCAGGGAGGGGAGGGCAGAAAGGAGTTACACAAATTCCACTGCTCTCGCTCTAGGATCAGCCATGCTGGGGGGATTGCGAGGCTATCGGGAATTTCGGGCATTGCTCTTCCATTCTGCTCCCTATATATATAGAGATTTCTTTATTCTCTTTTTTCTCTACTACATAGCAATTCTATAAGATGTAATGCCCTAAATTATTAGATATATAGAGAGAGTATAAGGAATAAAGGATTTTTAGCGAGGGCAGTACGATTCGTGTAAAACTCTTCTGCCCTAAGTGATTAGAGGGCACGAAAAAGCCCGTTGCCATGGTAAGCAACGGGCTTGAGGAAGGGGACTAGCGGCTGTTTTGCTGGTCTTGTTGGTGTTCAATTCGCTCGATATTGCCAACAACGGCCATAAAGAGGATTATCAGGATAGTGGTTTTCATTGTGCTTGATTGTCGATTTCTGACATGAGGGTGTCAATGTGGGTGTTTTCGTCCATCTCGAGGACAATCCAAGGGCGGGAGTTTCTCAGATTGTAACATGCACCGTGAAAACTATTGTTGCCAGCCTGGAGGCACCAATGTTCTTCATTGTATGCAATCGTTAATTGCCCCCATGTTTCACCATTTTCATCAGGTTCACAGTATTCTAGGACTTCCCGCTTTACTGCGTCAATGTTTAGGGTCAAGGATGATTTAATGCTCTTAATTACTTCGTCAATTTCGTTTTTCATTACTGGAAGAGGCAAGAGATTAGGATAGGGACTAACACCAGGACAATAAATGACATGACAGTAATGTCGATAAGGAGTCTAATGGCTCTTTCTGATTTCGTTTCGTTTTCCATAACGTGGGGAGTTCTAAACTTTGGTTCTGATCATGTCACGCTCTTTTTTACATTATTTCTTCTAAGCCTCTTTTTGCGCTTATGGGAGTAAGAGAGGGGCGAAAAAGAAAAATTGCTTTAGTCCACCACTGGTCCTTGCTCTTGCGCATGTAATCCTATAGGTTTCACGTAATGAGCCACAAAATTATTCCAACTCCTGCAATGATAGAAATCTTGCTCACTATGGCAACAAACGGCGAAAAACGGCGGGACATTGCGCCAAAACTCGGCATTTCAGCCATCACATTAACACGCTGGATTATGGGGGAAGAGTTTCCGGAAATCAAACAAGCCTATAAAGAGGCGAAACAGGCATACGCTAACGACCTGGCAGAAGACATTATTCATCAAGCATCAATGCCGCTACATGAAAACCCCAAACTAGCTAATGCTGAAGTCCAGAGACGCAGATTAATTGTCGATACGAGCAAATGGATAGCGTGCAAGCTATTACCTAAGGTGTACGGTGACAACCTCAAGATTGACCATAAGCACAGTGGCGAGATCAAGCTATCTCCCCTTGCTCAGCTACGACAACTGGAGAAGAGGGGGCCAGTTGTGGACGTTGCGCCATTACCTAGGCTAGTAGTGACTGACGACGACTGTTTCTAGTGGTGTGATATTGAGATTCTCACCAGCGATTTCAGTTTGTGGTGATATGCCGGGGTGTATGGCCCATATAGGCCAGGACTTCTTGGTGTATTATATATGGACCACCATCACCCCAACAAACCAAACAGACCCCCAACAAACCAAACAGACCCACAATATAAAACCAAACTAAACCCCAACAAACCAAACAGAATACTCACCAGCTTTCGACCCCAAAAACGCGCTTTTGTCCCTACCTACAACACCCAGCAACTTCCTTGACACGATCCACAAAAAATGAAAAAGTGAAATTTCATAACCAATGAACCGAAAAGTAATTCAGATCACTACAACGCCTGGACACCTCGTCGCACTATGCGATGATGGGACCATGTGGACCAAGTGTTGGCACCCAACCGCTAGCACACAGTGGGAGGAGTATCCCAGCATCCCAGCTGGTGGTCGCACCCCACCGAAAACCCCACCATGCCCACGGTGTGGGTCGTTGATTGACAACGGTCAATGCCTCAATGGGCACACTACAGAACCGCCACCCGAGCGTGGTATTGACGACAACGTTTCAAAGTTCTAAGTATGGCTGGAACACCCATCAAGCGAGCACGGAAAGAGGCGGAAGCGAAGGAGCTGCTCCGGCTTTTGCAAGACCCATTCTGGCGGTTGAACAACCTCTACCACATCAAGTCCGAGGACACTGGTGCGGTGATACAGTTCCGGCCCTACCCAGAGCAGACCGAGGTGTTCGAAGCTGTCCTTACTGAAGGGCACAAGAAGATAATCATCCCGAAAGCGCGACGGCGTGGGATGTCCACAGGTATTGATGTGCTGGCGTATGATCAAGCAGTTGAGAACGCCGGATATGAGGCGGGGATCGTGGACCGTAACCAAGCCGATGCCTCCAAGAAGTTGGAGAATATAATCAAGACTTCCCACGGTAAGCTCCCCGACTTCATGGCGGCGGACATGAAGACCATAAAAAACAATGATGACAGACTCGCATTCCAAGTTGGTGATGACACCACCTCTAACATTTACGCATCGACTGGGTATCGCGGTGGTAACTGCAATTTTCTTCATGTCTCTGAGTGGGGGTGGGTGCAGTGTGAAGACCCTAAGCGATCTGAGGAGATCCAAACCGGTGCAATCCAAGCAGCCCGTAAGGGGCAGATCATCGTCGAGACGACCTGGAAGGGAGGGAAGAACGGTCACCTCTGGGATTATATGGACCAAGCTCTCACCACCCCCGAGGAGGAGAAGCATGCACGGTCATGGAGGCATATGTTTTTCCCGTGGCACACCGACCCATACTATTCTCTGGAGTCTAACCTCAAGATTCTCACGCAGTGTGAGGACTATTTTCAGGAGCTGGAGCACGTTCACAAGATTCCACTCACCATAGGGCAGAAGCGGTGGTATCAGGACGAGGCGTGGCCCCTGCGGAATAACCGGTTTGGTGAGTATCCGTCTACCTTGGAGGAGTGCTTTAAGTCTCCGATGGAGGGGGTGATCTACGAGATGGAGATCGCACGGGCCTTAGCGGAGAAGCGGGTCACCACCCTGCCCATCGAGCAGGGGATACCAGTGTTTGCAAGCTTTGACATCGGGCGCAACGACGCGATGCCGGTCACGCTCATCCAGGTGGTGGGTAAGGAGCTGCGGGTCGTTGGGTATTACGTCAACCACCGTGAGACCGCACGGCACTACGGGGACTGGCTCAAGGCGTGGATGGCGGACAACCGAGTGCAGGACTTGCGGGTGTTGCTGCCGCACGACGGTGGGCGGAAGAGCATGGAGTCGGGGAAGACATTGGTGGAGATCTTTAACGAGATGGGGTTCCCCAACGTGCAGCACGTGCCACGGATACCGAGCATCTGGACGGGGATTAACTACGTGAAGGACACCTTCGAGTATCTCTGGTTCGACAAGCGAGCAGTCACGAAGCACCACTCACGGGGGAACAAGAAGTTCCCATCGCTTATGGAGTGCATTGACAACTACCACCAAGCCCAAGATGCCAACGGGGTGAGCATGAGTATGTCTCCAGTTCACGATGACTACAGCCACGGTTGTGATTCCTTAAGAACGTTCTGCGAAGCGTGGAGCAGGGGCATGATCAACCGCGCAGCAGCCCGTGTCAGCACCGACAGCTACGACGAGGTGTTCGGGGGTCAGGCGCGTGGGAGCAAGCTAGCAGGGTCAAGGAGGTTCGCACGATGAGCAACGCAAGGCTGGTGAATCTACCTGGTGGACCGTTCGAGGATTTCTTGCTCCACATGAGCGACAACGGGGATGCGGCGTGGACATGGAGCTACCTTGAGATGTGTGCGAGGTTCGGGGTTTTGCACTCCTCACCAGAGCACACACTCCTCGCCAGACCGGTCAACTCAGCCATCGCTGAGGAAGACCTCCGCGCCTTCAACGACCTTGACCCTACACACGCGCTAGCATCAACAGGCTTGACAGACAGGCACGATACGTGGCACATCATCTATGCGTGTGGTAACCCTTCATTCTTTTTCGACCTCTGTCCCTATGATCTTGAGCATGTCTCATGGCACAGGAACAAAGGGAGTGAGAAGCTCAGAGTCCACAACTTCCAAAAAGTGAAAAAACGGTTCCATGACAAAAGCTCCCCCTAAACCAGACCCCGCCACGATCTCCTCATCCCTCGGCGATGAAGCAAAGAAGCAACAGGAACTTGCTGCACGGAGAAAGCGCGGATACAATCGTGGATTCTACAGCGGGTCTGCTGCCACTAAGCCGGTTGGGGGTGAAAATCAATCTTTGGGATAATGCCTATCAATGTTAAACAAGAGCTGGACCTCTGTCAGCAGGAGGAATCCGACCGCTCACCAATGGACTCATGGTGGCAGTCGATCAAGGAAGTAGCGGTCCCACGGGATGCTTACATCAATCGCAGCAGCACTCCGGTGCCGTCGAACAGCTACTCCTCGATCCATGACACCACGGTGATTGAGTCGGTCGAGGGCTTGTCGAACATGATGACCGCCCAACTCACCCCCGCTGGGGAGGACTGGGTAAGCTACGAGCCACCATTTGAGTTCCAAGACAACGACGAGATCCGTGAGTGGTATCTTGTTTGTTCACGGATTGTCATGCAGCTGGTGAATCAGTCGAATTTCCAGATGGCGAACCAGCCGGTCAACCTTGAGCGTGCTTCGGTGGGCACAGGGATGATGATGTGCTACGAGACGGAGGACCGCTATTCCCCGTTCTACTTCAAGCATTCCCCAGTCGGCACCTACACATTTCAAGAAGACCTTCAGGGCAACCCAGACACTCTCCGTCGTCACTTCATGGCAACGGCGCACCAACTCACTAAGGAATTCCCCAACGGGAACTTTGGGGCGAAGGTGCAGGAGGCACTCGGCAACCCCAAGAAGCTCCACTCACAGAAATTCAAGATCTGGCATGTTGTTCAGCCCCGTCTGGAGCGTGATCCTACCAAGATCGACAACGTGAATATGCCCTACGAGGAGTTCTACATTGCCGACGAGGACGAGAATCTCATCATGGAGACTGGGATGCATGAGTTCAACACGATGGTTTCCCGCTTCCAGCATGGCGCTGACGGTATTATCTGGGGGGTTTCACCCGCTCGGAAGGCGATGCCAGCCATCGCGCAGGTCAACTACCTACAGGAATCTCTCGACCTGCTCCTCGACATCAAGATCAACCCGCGCATCCTAGCTGAAGCTGGCATGGTGGGGGACATCGACATGCGACCAGGGCAGAAGACTCTCACCCGCGCCGGTGCTCTCAGCACCCCAGGTGGTGGTGTCCGTGAGTGGGCTACTGGTGGGGACTACCCGCTCGGCAAGGACCGTATCCGCGACAAGCAGGACCAGATCCGTAAGCTTTTCTTCAACGCGATCTGGCAACCATACTCCGATGTGCAGAAGGAAATGACTGCTGAGGAGTTCCGTGGTATCCGTGACCAGTCTGAAATGCTCTTCGTTGGTGTCAACGCACGCTACGAAGCGGACATCAACCCCATGCTCTCTCGTCGCTTGTTCGGGATCTGTCTCCGCAAAGGACTCTTCCCTGAGCCACCGGAGGCGCTTCTCAAGGAATCGAATGGTTTCTACGACATCCCTGACCCACTCGCTACGTTCCAGACGAACCTGGCGCGGGTCATGAAACGTAAGGCAATCGAGCATAAAGACCAGTTCTTCCTCCGTCTCCAGCAGTATGCTGCTGTTGACCCGACCGTCTTGGACGAGGTGGACCTCGCAGCACACACCCGTGAGCTTGCCCGTACATACGGCTTCCATGCCCCTCAGCTGCGTCCAGAGCGTGAAGTGATGGAGATCGCCCAAGCACGCTTAGAAGCGCAGCAGGAGGCAAGCCAGCAGCAGCAAGCGATGCAAGCCGCTGAGACCGCCTCCAAGTTCTCCCCTGAGATCCAGACGAACATGCTAGACCAAGCTCAAGCTACCCAGTTGCAATAATGGCAAGAGAGATACCAGAGGAAGAGCTACAGGCTCTTCGTGCGGATGCTAACCTCCGTGAACGAATCCGGAGACTCTTCTCCCAAGACACCGGTGTCAGGGCAGATGCAGTGGACGCGCTCAAGGAGGCATGGGATTTTGACGATCCTAGCTTCAACATGGGTGAACTCGCTACAATGGACTACCACGCTTCCACCCTCGCTGCCATGCGGCGGGATAGCATTAAGGAGGTGATCACATGGCTCACAAGAATATAACCAAATGGCTACCGAATACACACACAAGAAAGAGGGGGAGGACTTCCACATCCTCCGAAACAACGAACACGTTGCCACCTACAGCCCTGCACTGGACGATGTCAGCTACACTGAGGGCAGTGGCAAGTATGCTGGACCGATTGGGAAAGAGGTCTCTAAGATCGCCCCAGCGCCAATCGAAGACCTTGTCCCAGCGGACATCCGCGCCCAGATCAAGCCACCAGCACCTAAGCCAAGGGGTGAATCCTCTGAAGTGCAGCGTCTCCGAAAGAAGTCATTGCTAGATTCCAAGCTGATTGAAAGCCTTGAGCAAGAGATTCGTGAGCTGAACGAGCACATCAAGGGGGGCAAGAAAGTGAAGCGACTCTCTGATCGCTACAAAGATGTCATTGACCTCACCGGCTCCCCAGTCCGTGACAAATACTATGGTGACCTCACACCAGACTTCATCGAATGGATGCGTGGGGGAGGCAATGGCGATGTCACCAAAGAAATCTTCATCCGCCGCTACAAGGGGCGCATCCCTGATCTCTCCTTCCCAAAAGCATAACCACATAACCACATGGAACCAGAAACTACTATTGACCCTACGCCCACCACGTTGTCCCCACTTGTGGGCGATGACCTCGCCTTCACAGAGGGCTACCAAGACCGCATCGGTGAACATGCCGAAGGCTCGACCTTCACGAACATCGCTGATGTTTTCAAGTCCAACAAGGAAGCTCAGCGCACCATCACTGAACTGAATCAGACAAAATCTGACCTCACGAAGCAGATCGAAGCTGGTCTACCAGCAGCAGAGATCAAGCTTCCAGCGGACGTTGCTGCCTACAAAGCAGAGCTGAAGTTGCCTGAGATGCCAGAGGGTGTCACTATCGGGGATGATGTGTTGGACAAAGCAATGGCGTATGCCCTTGAGAAAGGACACCCGCCTGAAGCACTTGCCGACTTCCTGGCATTTGACCTCCAACGCATGGAGATTGAGCAGGAGAAGTCTAAGACTGTTGAGTTTGATCAACTCAACGCTGCCAAGGGTGTGATCGTTGAAGCTGTGGGAGCACAGAACTACGATACTACCATTGACGATGCCAAGTTTGTCTCTGAAGCACTGGGCCTACCACTGGAGTCAAGTGATTTAGTTGGGCAACCCAATATGGTCATCGCGCTCTCGAAGCTCAAGCAAGCTCTCAGCGAAGGAACATTGAAAGGTGCGTCCGTTGGGGGTGTTGAAATCACTGCTGGAGGAAAACTTTCTCAAGCTGAGGACATTATTTCTAACTCTGAGAACCCTTTGAATGCAGCGTTCCACGACAATTCACACCCTCAACATGAGACGGCACTTGGAAAACATGCTAGACTAATCATGGAATCTGCCCTATAAGTTCCTCACACGACTTGTTGGTCGTTTTGTTGTTACTTCATATCGGAAGATCACCACTCCTTCACAGGGGTGGTGATCTTTTTTGTTGACTAGTTACCCGCTTCCGGTGTAACACTAGGACAGTCATCGAAGAGAGAGACAATCCTTGCTGGACCTTAGACCTACGAAGACCACCTCAGTTTCTCGGATTGACCCTTGAAGTGAGTTGGACAAACCTTACGGACCCAGCAAGCGACCTCGGATAATCAGGCCAAAAGAACTACTCGTTTCTTTAACCTCTATTATTTACTAAAATGACTCCTCATGAACACGCCCAGATTTCTTATGGGCAACAGTGGAATGCTCGCATTTCAAAACGCATCAATATCCTTAAGGATTACGTAACTTACAAACCTGATTGCTCTGGTCGCTATGCCACCATTGAACAGTTCGGTGACCTTGACCTGGAAGAGAAGACTGCTCGCTTTGAAGAGAAAGCAGCCGTTGAACTTCCTACCTCTCGGGCCTTTATCTTCCCGAAGAACTTTGAACGCACTGTTCACTTCGACGAAGATGATGAATGGAAACTCAACCGACTCGGCGTTCCTATGCCTGAGTCCGCTCGCCGTCTTATGGAAGCTGGTGAACGTGTTGCAGAAGACATCATCATCGACGGTATCCTCGGTGACACTACTATCGGTAGTGGCATTGATGAGGCAATGACGACTGAAGCCCTCGACGGGGACCAAGTTATCGCTGTCAACCTCGGCGGCGGTGCTAATACCAACCTCTCTCGCACCAAGATCCTCGAAGCAATCCGTGTCTTTATGGACAACGATGCTTGGGGCCAAGGTAACGACGAATCTGAGCAGCTTTGCATGGGTGTTACACCCAAGGCACTCCTTGCTCTTTGGACAGACAGTGTTGTAACTAGCTCAGACTTCCGCAACTTTGCGGGTGGCAAGCCTTATGACAAGGGAATCATCGAGTCTTTCCTCGGTATCAAGTTCCTCGTCTCTAGTCGTTTCTCCCGCCACAAGGCTGGAAACATCCAATCTTGCCCACTCTGGCTGAAATCCAAGATCGCCTACGGTGACTGGAAGAAATCTTCAACACGTGTTTGGGAAACTCCAGGCAATGGCTCAACCAACATCCGATTCAAGTTCCGCGCTGGTGCAGTGCGTGAGGAGAAAAAAGGTGTTGTGAATGTCCTCTGCGATGTTTCAGTATAATCAAAACCCCAAAAACAAATAAAATATTATGGCTACTATCGACTCCTCCACCTACACCGCTCAAACCGCTGCTTCGGCACGGTCTGGCAGTATGGTCGGCACTGCGGAACTTACCAGTGGTAAGCTCTCGTTCCTGCAAGTCACGGTCTCAAAAGGCGCTGGTGCTCTCAGTGCTGCTGACCTGATCAACCTTGCTTACGTCCCTTCTGGGATGACGGTAATCCCAGGTCTCATCACCATCACGACTACGGTCACCGGTGGTGCAGGGACTTTCAAAATCGGCACTGCTGCTGACGATGATGCGATCACCGGAACTGTTGCTGCTGTTGCTAACACTGTTGGCACTGCGGTATTGAACACCTCCGTTGCCAGCGTCGCCTTCACTGCTCGGACATTACTTGTTGCAACACAAGTTGGTGCTCTTGCTGCTAATGCAGTCTACACCATCAACATCCCGATGGTGAACAGCAACTAATCTGGCATTTGGTTATGTCCTTTCAAAAGGCAGGGAGGGGTTGCCTTCCCTGCCTTTTTTCATTACAAGTTAATCAATGACGAATATCGACATCTGCAACATGGCTCTTGCCCACCTGGGCGACCGGCGCATCACAAGCCTGAGTTCATCTGACCAGCTCGCGGATGCTCTGGTCCGCTACTGTGCGGAGTTCTACGACCCAGCCCGTCGTGAGGCTCTTGCGGCACAGCAATGGACATTTGCACGGGATAGTGTCGCATTGGTGGTGAATACCGGGGTCACCCCCATTGGCTTTGCCCACGCCCACACTCTCCCGACGAACCTCCTACGCTTGGTGAAGAACCATGTCGGCACCCAGCTTCTCCTTGCTGATGGGTCAGACGGGGCAATCACTTACAGCAGCACACCAATCGACAAGTTTAAGATTGTCGGACCAAATCTGTGGTCTGACCACGCACTTGTTGCAACATTCTACATCCAAGATGTCACTGACCCTGATCTGTGGACACCTCACTTTGCCACAGCGGTAGCTCGCTTGCTTGCATCCTACCTAGCTGGTCCCATTGCGGATAACCCAGGTGAAGCGGCAGCACAGAAGAGAATCTATGAGACCGTTGATCTCCCGAATGCACAGTATTACGACGCAGTCCAAGATGGTTCTGGTGAGAATTCTGAAGCCAAGGTGCGATTAGCTGGGTCACCCTTGCTATTGAGCCGAAGCAGCAGACAATATGGCGGCACTGAAGCAACCGACTTTGACTAGAACATGCCTGAAATCTCCAAACTCTCCCTCAATTCCGGTGAACTTTCTGATGAGATTGCCGGAAGAATTGACCTCAGTAAGTTCAACTCGGGGTGTGAAGTCCTTGAGAATGCAAAAGTGCTACGCGCTGGTGGTGTCTCACGCCGTGCGGGGTTTGAGCATGTAGGCACAGTCATCGACAACGGTGAGAAGTCACGCCTAGAAGGGTTTCGGTTCTCTGAAGACCAAGGGGTTGTATTGGAGTTCTCACACCTGAAGATGCGGGTGATACACACTGGTGTTATCTTTGCCCCTATCTACACAACCCCGTGGACAAGAGATCAGATCTTTGACCTACAGTTTGCCCAGAAGATTGACCGCATTGTGGTGACTCATCCTGATGTGCCGGTCTATGACATCATCCGAACCCGTGGTGATAACTACCCTTTGGGGTATTGTGAGTTCGATGGGGTTACGGGGTCAGGTGTTGACATCTCCTCGCCCATCGTGATCGCAGCACAGCAAGACTACAGTATGGCATTCGATGTTGATCTTGATGTGGTTTCAGGTCTTGTCTTACTCCACGGTGATGCCTCATCAAACTATGTCGCTATCTTAGACTCTAATATCTTGCTATTTGACGATAGTGGCGGGTACGGCATCACACAACTAGCGACAGGACGGTCCACAATTCTAATTGAGCGAATCTCAAACACAGTCAATGTTTATCAAGATGGTGTGGCCCTCCGCAGCCCTTTTGGGGACTCAGCCGGTTTCTCGGTGGACCACATTGGCTACAAAGGCGGCATACCTGGCACCCACAACATAGATGAATTGGAGGGGAAAATCTATTCAGTGGTCATAACTGTCGCGGGTGTGGAAACGCTCAATGTTGACTTTGCAAGTACAAATGCACGTGACGGACTCGCCGAGACTGGGCAGACCATCTACTACAATGGCAATGCAACGGCAGTCAACCGTAGTGGGCCACACAGCTACTTAAAACTGGATGGGGAGTTGGAGAGTTATGTGGGTATCTCCACCCCCGATGTCTCCTTGGGTGATTTCTCTATTGAACTCAACGGGTTAGATGATGTCATGATCCGACAAGCACCAAATGGTAACTTGCTATCTCAGGCAGATGCGTTCCAGTGGGGCATTAATGCCACAGGTGCGATGACTCTCTTTTACGACATGATCGGCGCTAGTCAGGCGAGCATTATCAACATCAATGCTATCCCTCTCGGCACCACCGGTCTTCGGATCACACGCACTAGCGCAATTTGGGAAGTATTGGTTGATAGTGGCAGCGGCTTTGTCTCACACGACACAGGTGTGATTATTGCTACAGCGATGCCAAACTCTGTAAGTGATGTTGTCATAGGGGACACACTAAGTGGTGCATACCCATATGTGACGGGTCAGATGTCGCGGGTCCGAATTTGGGGCAATGCAACACAGACTGGGACACCAGCCCTTGATGCAGATTTCTCGACAGCTAACTCATGGGTTGGACTCACTGAGACTGGGCAGACTATCACTTATTATGGCGGGGCAATAATCTCACACCCGTGGGATATTAGCCCACACCCGTGGCAAAAGCGCATCTGGGAGACCTATGATTCTCCTTACACATCTGTTCTGTCTTGCAACGCAACCACTGGGACTTCCAAGACGATCACTTCTGACAGTGCACTATTCGACTCAGCATGGGTTGGTGACCGTATCCGACTTGACCATGCCGTGAGTGAAGTGCGGAACGAATATGTATCAGACCCCCTCGTCAGTGGGCGAACGTCCTTCAACGCAACAGGGGGGACATATGCAATCGGGGACATAGTCTATGAGAATGTGGGCGGTAAGTTGATCCACTACACTGCGAAGGCAGCTTACGTGGGTGGGACAAACTATGACGGCAGCAACACAAGCCCGTCAGCATACCTCGCAGTATTTTTTGATGAGGGGTTTGTCCTTGTCCCTGAGACAACGATTGAGAAAGGGTGGGTATTTGAGACATTCAAAAATTGGAATGGTGCACTTTGGGTCCAGCGTTCCTATGATGCAGGGGCAACATGGCAGACGATCAAGACGATCACTTCATATTACGACCGGAATGAACGTGTCGCTGAGACAGAAACACAGACAACTGTGGTCCGTGTTTTGATCTCAGAGTTTGGCGCGACTGGTAGCACTGTGAGAACTGAGTTCACAGTGAACAGTTATTCTGCCACCGGTAGCGCAGTGGTCACTGCATTGGTCACTGCATACACTGTCACCGTAGACATCGAGGATGATTTCTATTCTACCGATAACGCGATAGAGTGGTTTGAGGCAGCTTTCTCACCTCGAAACGGTTACCCAGCAGCGGTCACATACTACCAAAGTAGGCTCTGCTTCGGTGGCACAACGACTAGGCCACAGACACTTTGGCTTTCACGGACCAACAGCCCATTTGATTTCACCTTCGGCACTCTCGCAACGGACGGCATGAGCTTCCAGACGGTCGCTGAGGGATACGAGTCGATAACTTGGCTTTCATCTCATATCTCCCTCCTTGTCGGGACAACCCTCGGTGTCTGGTCGATCTACTCACCAAGCGGTGCCCCCCTCACCCCAGAAAGTAATGGGATTAACCGGCAGATGAGGCTTGGTGCAGCCCAAGGGTTCCAAGCAATGCCTGTGCAAAGTAACGTCCTCTTTCTACAGAACAAAGGGCGGAAGATTCAAGAGCTGACTGGTGGGTCAAGTGAGTATAGCGGCTACCTTGCAGCGGACCTGACCCAACTCGCCACCCACATCACACGTGGTGGTGTGACACAGATGGCAGTTGGCAACTCCCCAGACTCTTCACTTTACCTTGTCACCGGTGGCGAGGTCGCCCTCCTGACCTACGAACGGTCCCAGAACGTCGTAGGCTGGAGTCGTTGGAAGACATCAGGGACTTTTGAAAGCCTCGCCACGACGGTCGGCGCGGGGGAAGAAGATGACATCTATGTGTCTGTCAAGCGTGGCACTGTCAGAAGTATCGAGAGGATGGCACCAGACATGCCGCGTGTGGAAGAGGACAATGACATGCCTAATCTCCGATTCTTGGACTCATACACAGATAAAGTCTCTATTTCGAGCTTCACGACCGTGACGGGCTTGGATCGGTTCGACGGGCAGAGTGTCAATGTCTACCTCGACGGAGTGCATGAGGCGAACGTGACAGTCGCCAGTGGTGTCGCCACCTTGCCCCAGGCGGGTCTCAACGCAGTCATTGGACTTCCATACACTACAGAGGTCCGGCCTATGTCCATCGACTTTGGGAACATTGGCAGCAAGAGCGCGATCAACGAGATTGTCCTCCGATTCAGAAACACTCTTGGTGGGGAGGTCAGTCAAGACCGTCTCTCATGGTCACCGGTGAGCGCAGAGCAACCCAGAGGCCCAGCTACAGACCCACCTTCTCTACAGTCTAGGGATTATCAGGCAACGCCACACTCGACATGGGGTCGCCAACCTAGTATCTCTGTCAGGCAGACTGCACCTCTGCCCATGACCATCTTAGCTATGCGTATCCAAACCAAATCATCAAAATAGCATGGCTGACCCATTAACAATAATGGCAATCTCCTCCGTTGTTTCAACGGTGGCTGGGATTGGTGCCCAGGTTTCCGCGCAGAGTGCCGCTGATGCCTCTTCAAAGAACCAGCAGAACATCCTCGACCGTCGCAAGGAGGCTGAGCGGCACAAGCTCAATGAGAACTCCGAGCGCCTCCAGAGTAACAAGCAGCGCAGACTAGCCCAACTCAAGGTTGAGCAAGCAGCTGGGGGCTTCAACACAGACCAAGGGACAACCCTTGCAGTCTTTGGGGACATCGAATCCCGTCTTGATGACGAGATTGATGAGAGCACCAACCAAGGTCTCGACATCATCGGGCAGATCAACAACCAGAAGGCGAACTTAAAGTTTGGTGACAAAGTCAGAAAGACTGCTGGGAAGTTCAAAATGGCAACAACTCTCATAAATGGTGCCACACAATTCGGTTCTGGGTATGCCTCCAACTATGACAGGACAGGCAAAGATCCCTTCAATATCTACAAATAATGGCACGAATCCCTCTCCAATCTTTGGTCTCTGCTCGCCAGTCTGGTGTTGCAATCGCACCTGGTGTCTTCCAACAGACTGCTGAAGCAGCACATGGCCTCCTCTCTTCCGTTGCCGGTGCAACGCAGATGGTGAAAGCCCAGTTCGATAAGGCACAGGACATCCACAACCAGAGCGCCATCTCTGAAGGTCGCCGCAAGTTTCGGGATGCACAGGGGGAGTTCCAGAACCGGATGCTCGACCCAAAGTTTACACCAGCGATGTGGGGACCAGAATGGCAGGACACACTCAAAGGCATTGAGGCCGAGATTGGTCTCAATGACTCAAAGATGCCACCTGCTGTCAGTCGGGCACTGAAGGAGGACTTCCAGACCTTTGCCGGTTCCAGCCTGATCCAGATCTCTGGTGCTGCGTTGAAGGAGAATCTCAAGAAAGGCAACCAGAACTTCCAACGTGACTACCAATACAACAAAGCGAATGGGGATCACCAAGCCAATAAAGACCTCATCAAAACCAGTGAGGGTTTAATTTTTACTGCTGAGGAAGCTGAAGATTGGGCCCGTGCGACAGATGGTATAATTAAACAGGAAAAGATGGAGGTGCACGAAAGCAATGACCCAGATGGGTTCATTAAAGCGGTCAAGAATGGGGAATATGACCTATCTGAGTTGCATGAGATCCAAGCGATCAAATCTGGTGAGAACCAAAAAGATGTCTATGAGTCCGAGGGACTCGACATGATCACGCTAATGGTGAAAGCCGGTGACCAAATCAAGAATGTTGAGGAATTGAAAGTTCAGTTGGACAATGATCCGAACATCTCTGAGCTAAGTAAAAAAGCCTACATCAAGCACTACAAAAACAATAAACCTCTCTCCAATAGTGAGATGTTTGCTCTTGATGATAAGGTCGATGCGCTGTGGGAATTTCGCGGTGACCCCGACAAATACCGAGCAGAGTGGAGCAAGATCAACAATGAGGTTAGGACGCACGGCACCAGAACAGGTTTAGGGGGTGCAAGATCAGAACTTTACCGTGTCCGCCCCAGCAACTTCACCCAAGAGAAGTTGGATCAAGCTGCTGAAGAGCAACGTGCTGAAGATTTAAAGCCTGTTGAAATGGTTGGTCGCGAGATGGTAGCTGCCCGTGCTAAGGGCATTAACAGTATAGAATCTATAGAGCTTAAAAATGATGATGTTGCCGACGTTACGTTTAAAGCACAGCTTGACGAAAATGAAGTCTTCATTCGTGCAGTCCTTCGGGACGCAATGAGCCAATTCATCCAAGATTTCCCAGGTGGTGCAATGCCAACGAAGACTGACATGGTGGAGTTCCTTGACAAAAATGGGGATGATATTGTCAGTGACGCACTGGCCAAGAAGCCTTTTGTTATCCCCGAACCAGTGGAGACCGCCGCTCAGAAAGCAGCAGCGGAAGCTGATGGCTTCTTACATAGTGACGTTGCCGTGCCGGACACATTGATCCCAAAAAACTAATCATGCCTGAATTCGACCCAATTGGAACTGAGTTTGACCCGAACGTCCCACCTGTGGTGGCAGATGCACATGGTCTTGAATATCTTTCTAAATTAAAAGATGGCAAGAAGGTATTGGACCTGTTTGCTGGGATTGAGGGGGCTGAGGCGCACCCACAAGTTAGTGAAGCACAGGAAAAACTCAGGAAGAACTTAGCCCAATATCGAGACTACAAAGTAGCGAGAGGTGAGCCATTGTTCAGTTTCGAGCCTGAAGCCACTGCGCGGAAGAACATGATGAATGACGACAAGCTGGCGCGGTTTGCTAAAAAGCTCACTTTGTCAGATGAAAGTTCATTCCCTTCAATCCTTGAGGAACGTGGGAAGACAGCAGACTTCACTCGGAAGTCCCGTTTCATGCGCGACAAGGGGAGATTCCGTGAGAGCTACATTACCGACATTATGTTGAGGGAGTCTGGCTACAGTGAGGAGGAAATCCGAACCGGCGCGGCAGAACCGCACATGCGTAAGAAGCTTAACGCTAAAGAGGACGGGACTGAGACAACCTTTGCTGCCTTCAAACGCTGGGGTTTAACAAAGACCAATGAGTTTGACCGTGTGTTGGGGCTTGAAGAATCTGCGAAGTCTGCCGTCAGTGCAGCGTTCACTGGGAATATTGGTCCAGTCAGTGGTCTTGCTTCTTTTGAGGAGGCAATGGCTACCAAGCATCCCAACATGACCAACTCGGAGAGAACCGCACATCGAGCGATCTTCAGCCACCGTCGTGCACAGATGGACAAGAATTTCGGTGGGAACCTCCCACTGGCCCAGAAGATCTACAACACTGCTGCTGAGGACGATGGTCTGGACATGATTGAGGGGAGAGGGACATTTAAGAACTATGGGGAGGCTGCTAAGGAGATGTCGAAGCTGTCTGAGGAAGACCTCAACAAGACAATGTTCCTCCTTGCAGAGATATCTAAAAACCACGGTGAGGATGTGGATGCGTGGATGGGTTCACTCTTCGGGAAGCGCATGAAGCGTGGTGGGGTTAACACTCTTGAAGCGAGCGGTGAATCCAACATGTACAAGAACCTGCGCGATGGGCGAGACCTTTTCCGAGGTGCTGCTAAGTCAGGGAAAGTGTTGTTCATCTCAGACAAAGTTAAGCCCAACATTGATGCAATCGCTTCTGAGTTCCTAACTCTCAACACAACACCAGGAGCAGTACAATCTGGTAAACCTGGAGATGCACCACCAGAAGGACTCTATGGACCACTGACCCCTTTCTTTGAGGGTGCCATACGTCTCCTTGACAAAGATTTCAAAGCACCTGGCTTTCGCCAGATCACCGATAAGGAGATGTCTGGGCTTGAGGGGGCATTCAAGAGGATTGAGAAAGAGATCTCTCTGAACTCAACTCTCCTCAATTGGCGTGACGGAGTGGCAAAAATCAAAGGCAGCAACCCAGTCATGGAGACTGCGTTTTATGGGACAGCTGAGTCTCTCCCAGAGATGCTGGGATACATGTCAGGCGCTGGACTGAAGTTAGTTTTCAGCGCACAGACCGGACGCAATATGCGGGAATACAAGCTACGAAACCCCAATGCGGATTTCGAAGACTACCTTGCACCCGCAACAGCTGGGGCGGCTTTATACACGGTTGCAGGGTTGGGGCAGCTCTTGACTCTTGGGGCTGCTATGCGGTCCACAAAGAGCGCAACAAGAAGACTTACTAGGCTTGTCCTCCTTGAGACTGCACAGGAGACCGTGCAAGACCTCACATTCGCCACAACACTGGAAATCTATGGGGCAATCGACGAGGACATCAAGGATTTCCAGATGCTCCCAAAAGGTGATTGGGAAGTGTTTGATGAGGGCTTTGGATTTTCCCCTACACCCCAAGCTAATGATGGGGAATTTTTAGCAGCAATCAAACGAACCCCAATGACGATGCTGGCAGTTGCCCCTCTGGTTATTGCAGGACAAGGTGGGCGATCTGCATTGAAATATGCTGATGGTAGGGTATTTGAGAAAGCTTTGGCGGATGCACACATGCGGCACCTCTACAACATTGGGCCAAACCACTACGCAAACATTCGTGAGATTGAAGATATTGGTGGCAAACTAGAATATATTAAGGAGAATAACAGTGAGTTTCTGAATGGCACAAAAGAGATTGACCTCAGTGAAACCCCGCATAAAGCCCAGATCACCCCACAAGCTGACGGGAAGTTTTCGGTGTCCAATGGGGTTGACACACTCACTGCATGGTCCCCTGAAGAAGCTGCTCAAGCAGTCCTACAACTCGACCCATCGGTCGGTAAGACACAGACATGGGTACCGGAGGTGTCTACAGAACAGGCACGTATCACAGAGCTTGAAGCCAAAGGGCGCACAGAAGCTGAGCAGACTGAGCTTGACACCCTCCAAGCGGAAGAGGTGGTGGGGGCAGGGGCGGCACCAGTAGCTGCACAAGCGGCACCAGTAGTGGGTCCGCACACCGACACGGACGGCTTTGTATGGCAAGGGAGCCAATCTGACTCCATTTCAGATGTTTATGCATTGGGGCAACGAAATGCATCTATACGGACAGATAAAGATGGTGGTAACAATTTTGGTATGTTTTTCTCAAGTTCCCAAGTTGAAGCTTCTCACTATCGAGATCAAGGGAAAACCCAAAGTGAAAAAGCGGTCAATAAAGGAACTCTTCGGAAGATAAGAATAACTGGTAATTTTTTAGACCTGACTGGAGTTGAGGGGTCTTTTGGTAGTGACATTATTGCACATATTGAGGATGAATTAGGGGTAGATACAGGTTTAGACAGGTCTGATTTTGAATTAGCTCAACCATGGGAGGTGTTCAAAGAGGGGGACACGGATCTTCGGGAACGACTGACTGAAGCGGGATACGATGGAGTTTCTTTTCTTGAGCTTAACAATAGTGGTTCGTCAAAAACCGTAAGTACAGCTGTTTTTTCCCCAGACAACATCCAAATAGTAGGAGCACCAGCACCAACACAGGCCGCTCCTAAGACTGCACGCCAGACACGTATTGCTGAGTTGGAGAGCAAGGAGGCTACAGAAGCTGAGCAGACTGAACTTACGGAACTCCGCGCTGAGAAGGCGGTTGATGCTGAGATGCCCACAATAATTGATCTACAGATGGACCCATTGTTCCAGAAGACTCAAGCCTACCACTCATCCCTTGTCCCGAATTTTGTCCCTACCGGCGACTGGGCGAAAGGGAGAGACCGACGTAAGGAAGGTTTCCCCCCACTTGCACCACGTGGTAAGAGTAAAGCATCTTGGCTTGCACGGAAGTATTATGGGCTTCAGATGTGGGCATCTCAGAGAGATGTCCCAAGTAAGACGATACAGAAGACCCTTGATGTGCTGAAAGCCCAGCTCGAAGGTGTGGAAGCACAGTTCAACGAACTGGCGTTAGCACTGAACAATAGGGTGAAGAGCTACGTCAAGACACAACCAAAGAGCACCAGGGAGTCAACTTACACACGGGTCCAGTCCGACGCATACTACGCTATTCACGGTGGGGATAAAGGTGCTGCGGCTATGAAACGTCTCCCGAAAACCGTCCGAGCGATAGTTCAAAAGGCACGGAAATCCATTGATCTCTACTCAAAAATCTTGGTTGATGCTGAGGTCTTCAACAAAGACTTATCAGAAATAATCGGGGACAACATGGGTGCCTATATCACACGTAAATATCGAGCACACGACCCAGACGCAAACTGGACATATGAGTCTGTCTTTGATCAACACCCAGACAAATTCAATGCCGCCCTTACAGAGATCATGACAGAGCGGAAGCTGTCTGAGGCTGATGCCAAGGATGTCATGCGGACAATGCTAAGTAAGACAGATGGGCGAGAGTTCCTAGCTGGGACAAAGTCAGCTGGTAAAATAGATGTCTCCAGGCTCATCAAGAGGAAGGATCTCTCACCAGCCATACTCGAATTCCTTGGGGAGATACGCGACCCAGGTCAGAACATCGCCACAACAGGTGCGGAAGTGGCACGCATGGCGATTATCGCTGAGGCACAAGCACACATGGCAGAGCAGATGGTCAGTGCTGAGGTTGCTTCAACGGAAGAGAACATCAAGAAGGGACACACAATGTGGTTGGGTATGGAAAGAGTTCCTGTGCCCATTATTGACCCAGTAACGGGTGAAAAGAGTATGATCTCCATAAAGCGGACATCCAAAAAGTTTGCTGGGTTTGGTAAAATCTTCGTTGAACCCCAATTTGGTAATGCTCTCGCTGAGTATTTCCAACCACATAATGGGAAAGATAGCGCGGTTGAAGCTTTCTTCAACAATGTGGTCACGCCAGCTACAATCCTCGGTAAATACTTGCAAGTGGTCATTAACCCTGTCTCAGCACTCCCGACAAACGCAATGGGTGGGTTTATGACAGAGGTGTTTAGTGGGCGGTTCCTGTCATTGGATGCCAAAGGTGTCAGAGCATATTTCAAATCTGGGTCTCTCCGCAACATAGGGAAGAATCCCAAAGAGCCGTATGGGGTGGATGACCAAAATAGTTACTACAAAAAGACCAACAAAGAGGTGTTAGCTGAGGGGGGTGTCAACTCCCTAAGTCGGAACCTCCTGAACACAGAGTTGGAGATCCTTGGAGCACGCAATAGTAGTCTTGTAACCTCAGACTTGAGGGCATCCATCGAGCGCGTAGCATCCAAAAAGCTTTCTGAGTATTGGGCAGTCCGTGGTCCAACGCGCCTGTACCAAGCTCCTGACAACGCAATTAAACGGAGCGCATTTGTCCATGAGTTGGACAAGTGGATGCGTGCGGAACCAGATGAATCCTTTGAGGAGGCAGTTAAAAAGGCTGGTGCAGAAGTCCTTGGGACGACCCAGAACTATGGGATGGTCAACAAGATGGTTAAGGCATTCTCCCAGAGGAGCCTATTCGTTGGGACATATGTATCATACGGCTTTGAGTTTTACCGGAACATCGCTAACACCGTCAAACTTACTGGGAAAGAATTGGCTTCGGGTAACTTAGTGCGACAGCAAGCCGGAGCCAAACGGGTGGCTGGCATGGCCATCACAGGGTTCCTCTTGCGTGCGATGGGTACATCACTTTCACAGTTCTGGTCCGGCCTGACAGAAGAAGAGCGTGAGATTGTCAAGGCCAAGCGACCACCGTGGATGGAACATTCTGAGATGGTGTATGTTGGGGGTGACAAAGATTCCCTCGCATACCTCGATGCACAATACATGGTCCCATACCAAGTGCTCTACAACGGGGCAATGCAGTTGGCACGTGGCGAGACTTTCGCTGACAAAGCAATAGGGGCAACACTTGCACTGATCAACCCAGTGAATGACCGAAACATCTTGTTCCAGTTGAGTGCGGAAGTCTTGACCAACTCATCCGAAAAAGGGCCGATCTACAACGATGAAGCAATAGATAAATACTCAGGTGAGTGGTTTGAAGCGAATGCAGCGCACATTGGGAAAGGGGCATTCACACCTGGTTTGATGAAATCATACCAGAAATTCCAGAAAGCTGAAGAGGGGGACATTGGTTATGGTGGAGGTGTCCACACCTTTGACGACATGATGTTGGGCCTAGTTGGTGCACGGGTTTTCCGCCACGACATCAACTCCGACAAATATGTTCAGGACAACATGAACCAGTTCGCCCCACGTTGGAGAACGCTCTCCAGCCATATCTCCAAGAAGGCACAAGCCAAACGAGAGAAAGAAGATAAAGTGGAAGGACGGGTTGGGGATGAGAGGGAAGCTGACAAGGCCGTGAAGAGGGTGGAGGAGAAACGCTTGGCGATGACTGCTGAATTTATGGCTGAGGTTGGAGCACTGAAAGCCACCAACGTCACTGACGCACGCATTCGGACTGCTGCAAAGGCAGCAAAAGTCCCAAAAGACATGAAGGCCGAAATGGAAACGTTTCTCAAGAATTACCAGAAAGATTAGCATTGCATCTGACCAATAAATTTAGCACCCTCCAATAAACCCATGATCCTTGACACCGTCGCAACTGAGATATCCTACCGGAATCTCGTCCCCTTCTACTTCGCCGCATCTGGTGGAGATGTTAAACTTGAACGCAAACTCTCCACAGGTTTCTGGGTGGAACTGGCTAACTCCCCCATCTTGAATGGTGAGGAAGTTGAAGTCACTACCATCACAACCAATGGTAACCTTAGAGCCACTGCCACTGTTGACCCAACTGAACTTGCCTTCGGTGAACTTAAATAGATGATCTTAAGAACAGCAGGGGTCTACCGTCGCCCAAGGGTAGCCAATGTAACCAGGGGTGTCGTTCGCAATCTGGACCCCCTGACCTCGCTCGGCATCATCTCCCACTTCCGGAACTACCCGCGCCAAGACGGAACACTCCTATCGGTAATCGGCAACGAGGAGCGACCCCTGCAAAACGGGCGGTGCTACGTGCTGGATGGGGTGAATGATCATATCCCGCTCGCAACTTCAGTAGCTAATTCGACCGCCGGAACAGTCGCTTGCTCAATAACAACGACGACCACAGCGGATCTTCGAACGGTCATTGATTTGGGGGGAACTGCCAACACTGGACTTATTCTGTTCTCGGCCAGTGCGGGAGTGATGCGGTTGCAGTATGGACTTGGGGCCTCATCTAGTAATATCACCTTCTCGACTTTAGCTGTTAATACAACTTATCGAGTGGTGGCCACATGGTCCGGCAGTAATGTCTCCTTCTATGTCAATGGAGTGCTCATCGGATCGGCAACGAACGCTGATGTAAGCACTGTAACGGCTTACGCATCTAAAACCTTTGGCTCTAATGGGGGTGTATCTCGATACCACTCAGGGAAAGCCTACGATCTCCAGATATTCTCTGACGCGAAAGATGCCGCTTGGGTAGCTAGCGACCACGGTGGCACTCTCAGCGCAAGCCCTACCAATCAAGTCCTACACTACAAATGCGACGAGCAGTCAGGCCTCACAGCCTACGACAGCAGCGGCAACGGGAACCACGGGACCATAACGAACGCCACGCTCT